>Ga0335081_10002930_pt1 | contig 26813 bp, 27 predicted proteins | sample Lox_Sample_35_FD_206713 | JGI IMG/M metagenome (GOLD analysis project Ga0335081, IMG submission 206713) | Soil microbial communities from Loxahatchee National Wildlife Refuge, Florida, United States - Lox_Sample_3.5 | ecosystem: Environmental > Terrestrial > Soil > Wetlands | place: USA...
AGCTCCTCGACCTGCTGTGCGCTCGCGTCCTGGCGCGCAAGGTAGACGTGCTCATAAAGCGGCATGATTGCCCTTTCCTCAACTATTATGCTCGCCGTCGGCGCTAAGCCCCTCGAACCCTTCGGGAAAGGCTCGAATGCTCTGAAGGCGGGAACACCGGACGCCGGACCCGAAGGTCCTACCGCGCTGCATCGTCCTTATCGGAAAACCGCTTGTCTTTTCCGGAAGATGCAGGAACGGCCGTCCGTTCAGCCCCCGGCCGGGGACGAGCGGAAGGCGCACATATACGCAGCCCACGAAGAAAGGCAAGCGAATCGGCGAGTTTGTCGCTCAAATCCGACTACGCGGACGCGACGCTGGCCCCTGAATGAGTTCGGCAAGCCGCACGGCAAGTTCGACGGCCTCGCGCATTTGAGCCGCTGCGCTGTTGTCCTTCGGGGCCGCGGTCTGGCGCAGCTTTTGCAGGCTGGTGAGCAGCGTTTCGAGGCTTTGCTCCAGGAGCTTTTGCCGAAACGCGGGATCCTTGCGCGCGCGCGTCAGCTCGGCATCTGTCACCGGCGCATAGGCGCTCATGGTGTGGGCTCCGAGAGCTTTCGATGGATGATGGCCAGCGACCAAGCCCCGCTGCAATCAAGGCGTCCTTATCAGACCGTGATTAGCGATTTCTTGCCCGGCATATTGGACAAAGCGTCCCGGCTAAACTTGACAGCGTCGAGATCGCGGTATCTTTCGCCGCTTTCACGGTGCAGGCAATGGCAGTTGCGTTCGTTTTCCCCGGGCAGGGCAGTCAGACCGTCGGCATGGGCAAGCCACTGGCCGATGCCTTTGCGCCGGCGCGTCAGGTGTTCGACGAGGTTGACGCGGCGCTCGGCGAGCGGCTCAGCGAAACCATTTGGAATGGCCCGGCCGACGCGCTCACGCTTACCGAGAACGCGCAGCCGGCGCTGATGGCGGTATCGCTCGCGGTGATGCGGGTGCTCGAGGCCGAGGCAGGCGTCGACCTTGCCGGCGATGCCGCCTACGTGGCCGGGCATTCGCTCGGCGAATATTCGGCACTCGCCGCAGCCGGGGCATTTTCAATCTCTGACGCGGCGCGGCTGTTGCGGATCCGTGGCCGCGCCATGCAGAAGGCGGTGCCAGTCGGTGTCGGCGCCATGGCCGCTCTGGTCGGGGTCGAGTTCGCCCAGGCGGAAGCTATCGCGGCCGAAGCGGCAAGCACGGGTGTATGCGCGGCCGCAAATGACAATGGTGGTGGCCAGGTCGTGCTATCCGGTGAGAAGGGCGCGGTGGAACGGGCCGTAGAGATCGCCAAGGCGCAGGGCGTGCGGCGCGCGATGATGCTGCCCGTATCCGCTCCCTTCCATTGTTCGATGATGCGGCCGGCGGCGGATGCCATGGCGGAAGCACTGGCGAAAGTCGCAGTCAAAATGCCGCGCGTGCCACTGGTTGCCAATGTGCGAGCGGCGCCGATCAGCGAACCTGCCGACATCGTGCAGAGCCTCATCGACCAGGTGACAGGCACGGTGCGCTGGCGCGAGTCGATTCAATTCATGGCGCAGCATGGCGTCGGCACGTTCTACGAAATCGGCTCCGGGCGCGTGCTGGCGGGTTTGATCAAACGGATTGCCGAGGCGGCCGAAACATCTTCGATCGGTGCGCCCGACGACGTCGCAAAGTTCAAGGCGGCTCGCGGCTGATCTTCATGGCTGGGACGCGGTAACGAGGGAACAATGTTTGAACTCACGGGCAAGACCGCGCTGGTCACCGGGGCGACCGGTCCGATCGGCGGCAGCATTGCACGGGTGCTGCACGCGCAGGGCGCGACGGTCGGCATCTCCGGTACGCGGCAGGAAGCTTTGCAGAAGCTTGCCGCGGATCTTGGCGAGCGCGTTCATATGCTGCCTTGCGATCTTGCCGATGCGGCGGCGACCGATCAATTGGTGCCGCGCGCCGAGGAAGCCATGGGCCAGCTCGATGTGCTGGTCGCCAATGCGGGGGTGACGCGCGACAATCTTCTGGTTCAGTTACGCGACGAGGACTGGGAGCAGGTGATCGCCATCAATCTCACGGCAACCTTCCGGCTGTCGCGTGCCGCGGTGCGCGGCATGATGCGCCGGCGCTTTGGCCGCATCATCGCCATCACGTCGGTGGTGGGAGCGACCGGCAATCCGGGCCAGGCCAATTACGTCGCCGCCAAAGCCGGGATCGCCGGGATGATCAAGGCGATCGCCCAGGAATACGCCAAGCGCGGTGTCACCGCGAACTGCGTCGCGCCAGGCTTCATCGTCACGCCAATGACCGAGAAGCTTAACGACAAGCAGCGCGAAGCGATCGTCTCGAAGATCCCCGCCAGCCGCGCCGGCACGACCGACGAAGTCGCCGCAGCGGTCGCGTTTCTCGCTTCCAACGAGGCAGCTTACATCACGGGGCAGACGCTCCACGTCAACGGCGGAATGGCCATGGTTTGAAGGCGAAACGACAGAGGCGGACAGTGTGCTGCTGCGCTGGCCAACGCGGGGGAAGTGTGCTAACCGAACCGCGATCGGGCTGGGGGAACCTGGAGAGCCGGAGCGCGGGGCAACAAATATCCGCCTCTGATCGGTGCCGACCGGCGGCCGCCACCGACGACGAGACCACAAGACTCAGTAAATTGGGTCGCGTTGCAAGATGAGGTTGGAACGATGAGCGATATTGCGGACCGGGTGAAGAAAATCGTCGTCGATAATCTTGGCGTCGATCCCGACAAAGTCACCGAAAACGCGAGCTTCATCGAAGATCTCGGCGCTGACAGCCTCGATACCGTCGAACTCGTGATGGCGTTCGAAGAGGAATTCAATTGCGAGATTCCCGACGACACCGCCGAAACGATTCTGACGGTCGGCGACGCCATCAAGTTCCTTGAGAAGAACGCCAAGGGCTGACCGCGCGCTGCCTGTCCTTAATTCCATGAGCCTCGGCCGGAACAGCCGCACCATAGGGCGGTGCGGGCGCACGCCTATGGTGCCGGCGTGAGCGGAGGCGATAAAGTCGGATGCCGCATAGGCCGCGGCGGCCGCCGGGAGTGCCGATCATGAGACGCGTCGTCGTCACTGGACTTGGCATGGTGACGCCGCTCGGTTGTGGCGTTGAGCCGACATGGCGTCGCCTGCTCGCGTCCGAAAGCGGCGTCAAGGCCATCGACAGATTCGAGGTCGCCGATATCACGAGCCGGATCGCCGGCCAGATTCCGCGCGGCGACGGCAGCAACGGCACCTTCGATCCCGACCAGTGGATGGAGCCGAAGGAACAGCGTAAGGTCGATGATTTCATCCTCTATGCGATGTGCGCAGCGAAGCTCGCGCTCGACGACGCGGACTGGCATCCGCGCGCGTACGACGATCAGATCGTGAGCGGCGTTTTGATCGGCTCCGGCATCGGTGGTGTCGAGGGCATCGCCGAGACGGCGCTGCTGCTGCGCGACCGCGGTCCGCGCCGCGTGTCGCCGTTTTTCATCCCCGGTAGGATCATCAACCTTGCCTCGGGCTACGTGTCGATCGCGCACGGGCTGAAGGGACCCAACCACGCGGTGGTCACTGCGTGTTCTACAGGGGCGCATGCCATCGGCGATGCCGGCCGGCTGATTGCACTCGGCGACGCCGACGTCATGGTGGCGGGCGGCACCGAGTCGCCGGTCAACCGCATTTCGGTCGCAGGTTTTGCGGCGTGCCGGGCGTTGTCGACTGGATTCAACGATACTCCGGAGCGCGCATCGCGGCCCTACGATCGCGACCGCGACGGTTTTGTGCTCGGCGAAGGTTCGGGCGCGGTCGTGCTCGAAGAATACGAACACGCACGGCGGCGCGGCGCGCGCATTTATGCCGAGCTCACGGGGTATGGGCTCTCCGGCGACGCCCATCACATCACCGCACCTGCCGAAGACGGTGACGGCGCATTACGCTGCATGCGAGCGGCAATCCGCCGCGCCGGGATTTCGCCTGAGCAGATCGACTACATCAACGCCCATGGAACGTCGACGCCGCTTGGCGACGAGATCGAACTGAAGGCCGTCGAAGGGCTGGTCGGCAATGCTGCGGGCCGCATTTCAATGTCGTCGACCAAATCCTCGATCGGGCATTTGCTCGGCGCTGCAGGCGCCGTCGAAGCCATCTTCTGCATCCTCGCCATGCGCGACCAGGTAGTGCCGCCGACCATCAATCTCGACAACCCATCGGTCGCCACTGCGATTGATCTTGTGCCGCACCAGGCGCGCAAGCGGCCGGTCAACGTGGCGCTGTCGAATTCGTTCGGTTTCGGCGGCACCAATGCCAGTCTGGTGTTCAGCCGGCTCGCCGGATAGCGCAAATCACCCTTTCGCCATATTTGCTCCGCACTGGCCTGCAATCCACAAAGCCAGGATGCTTCTGCTGTTTCACTGGGCAGGGGCGCTGGAATGTGCGACCATTTAGGTGCGGGAAAGGGCTCATCTGCATTGTCGATGCATTTGACCGAAGAGGGTAATCGGCGGTGACGGATTCCAGCACTCCGCCGGACGGCAGTGATCGCGCGGCGTCGCGTTTGCGTCCGACGCCCCGTACCGTCGGCCAGCCGGACTCGGCGCTGCGCGAGCGCCCGAAGCCGCGTGCCGCGAATCCCCCGCAAGCGCCCGGCTTGGCGAAATCGCCTATCGTTGCGAGCGCAGTACCGCGCGCCGTCGCCGCCAACGGCCCGGTGCCGCCACGAGCGCCGGCCCAGCCGCAACCGCCGCCGGCACGCAGCGCACCGCCGCCGAAGGTCGTGCCGGCCGGGGGAGAACCGTACCCGCCGCTGTCGGAGCGTGTGGTCAATGGGGTTGCCGCTGTACAAGTGCCGCCGCAACGCCCCGAGCCCAGGCGCGCTGCCCCGCGCAGCGCCCGCGAGGCGCTCGAGCCAGATAGAATTGTCGAATTACCGCCGGAGCGTCGCCGCTCCAAGCGCGCGCGGCATCCCCTGGTGGTTGCCGGCAATGCGATCATCACGCTGTTCCTGATCGTGGCGGTTGCCGCCGGTTATCTGCTCTACATCGGCAAGCAGCGTTTCGATGCACCGGGTCCGCTGCAAGAGAACAAGATCGTCGATATTCCGCGCGGGTCCGGCATCCGCGACATCGCGGATTTGCTGACGAAGGACGGCGTCATTGATCAGCCCTGGGTGTTCATCGGCGGTGTGCTTGTTCTCAAGGCCCACGAGGGACTCAAAGCCGGCGAGTACCAGTTCAAGGCGCACGCCAGCCTGAATGACGTCGTCGCCACATTGAGCGATGGCAAAGTGGTGATCCACCAGGTCAGCATTCCGGAGGGGCTGACGTCCGAGCAGATCGTCGCGCGCTTGATGGACAATGATGTGCTGACCGGCAACATCAACGAAGTGCCGGCCGAGGGCAGCATGCTGCCCGACACCTACAATTTCACGCGCGGCATGACGCGCACGCAGCTGATCCAGCACATGCAGCAGGCGCAGCAGCGTCTGGTGAAAGAAATCTGGGCGCGGCGGGCGGCGGACCTGCCAATCAAAACGCCCGAACAGCTCGTGATCTTGGCCTCGCTGATCGAGAAGGAAACCGGCAAGCCAGATGAGCGCACGCGCATCGCCGCCGTGTTCGTGAACCGGCTCAAACAAAAGATGCGGCTGCAGTCAGACCCAACAATTATCTACGGCCTGGTCGGCGGCAAGGGTACGCTCGGGCGCCCGATCATGAAGAGCGAGATCGATCAGCCGACGCCTTACAACACCTATCAGATCGATGGACTGCCGCCCGGACCGATTACGAATCCGGGCCGTGCCTCGCTTGAAGCGGCGGCCAATCCTGCGCGCACCCGCGACCTCTATTTCGTTGCCGACGGCACCGGCGGCCACGTCTTCGCCGAGACCTACGAGCAGCACCAGAAGAACGTCGCGCACCTGCGGCAAGTTGAGAACGCGAAGGATCCGAGCGTTTACAAGCCAGCCGCGGAGACTCCGGCTCCGGCGGCGGATACGGCATCGCCGCCGGCTCCTCAGCCGCCGGCGCACCATCCCAAGCGCAGACGCCGCACCAAATCGGCGCAGTGATAGCCGCGCAGTGATAGCCCTTGTGACGGCAATACGCCGTCGCTAAGGTCGGCGCGATTTTTTGCTCCGCCGGGGACCCTCATTCATGGCGTTGTCGAGCATGACGGGATTTGCTCGCCGCCATGGCGTATGCGGGTCTTATGCTTGGGCGTGGGAAATCAAATCAGTCAACGGCAAGGGCTTGGACCTGCGGCTGCGCTTGCCGCCGGGCTGGGATGCGATCGAAGCCGGCCTGCGGTCGCGCGCCGCCGAAACGCTCGCACGCGGTTCGATCCAGGCAAGCCTCACGGTGGAGCGTAGCGGCGTCGCCCCCGCGGTGCAGGTCAACACGGCTGTCGTCGACGCCCTTGTGTCAGCGGCCCGCCAGCTGGCGCGCCGGATCGAGGCGTCGCCGCCGACACTCGACGGATTGCTCGGCCTCAAGGGCGTGATCGACATCGGTGAAGCCTCCGAGAACGAGGAGGAACGCCGCGGCGCCGAGGAAGCCGTGAAGGCGGGTTTCGCCGAAGCGATCGCAGCGCTCGGCGACATGCGCCGCCACGAAGGCGCGGCGCTGGCTCGGGTATTGGGGTCGCGGCTTGACGAAATCGCTGCGCTGACCCAGCGCGCCGAGCTGGCGCCGGGCCGCCGCCCGGAGGCCATCCAGGCGCGGCTTGCCGAGCAGGTCTCGACGCTCTTGGCGCAATCCGAACGCTTCGATCCCGACCGGCTGCATCAGGAGGCGATCCTGATCGCCACCAAGGCCGACGTGCGCGAAGAGATTGACCGGCTCGCGGCGCACGTCGCGCAGTCCAAGGCTCTGATAGAGCAGGGCGGACCGATCGGCCGGCGGCTTGATTTTCTCGCTCAGGAGTTCAATCGCGAAGCCAATACGCTGTGTGCCAAGGCCAACGATCTTGAACTCACCAATATTGGCATGGAGCTGAAAGCCGCGGTCGAGCAATTCCGCGAGCAGGTGCAGAACGTGGAATAGTCCATGGTGCGCGCGGTCCAAAAGCGAGGCGAGCGGCAAAACCACAGGACGATCGCGCGCCGCGGCCTCATGTTCGTGCTATCGTCGCCTTCTGGTGCGGGCAAGACCACGCTGTCGCGCATGCTGCTGAGGGCGGATCGCAACATTGCGCTTTCGGTGTCGGTAACGACGCGACCGAAGCGGCGCGGCGAGGTCAACGGCCGCGATTATCATTTCATCGATCTGGCTCGCTTCACCGCGATGGTGAAATCCGGCGAGCTTCTGGAATGGGCGGAGGTGTTTAATCATCGCTACGGCACCCCCCGCCGCCCGGTAGAGAAGGCGTTGCGGGCCGGACGCGACGTGTTGTTTGACATCGACTGGCAAGGCACGCAGCAACTGCGGGAAAAGGCTCGTGACGATCTGGTCAGCGTCTTCATCCTGCCGCCGAGCGTCAAAGAGCTGGAACGGCGGCTGCATAGCCGCGCCCAGGATACCCACGACATCATCCGCGGCCGCATGGCCAAAGCCGCCGGCGAGATGAGTCATTGGCCGGAATACGATTACGTCATCGTCAACAGCGACAAGGCGCAGGCATTTGCCGAAGTGCGTGCCATTCTCGCCGCCGAGCGGCTCAAGCGCGAGCGCCAAATTGGACTGTCCGATTTCGTGCGCGGGCTGCAGGAGAAGCTGTAACGGCGGCGACGCCGGTTGCGGCACGCGTTATGCCGTAAGCACAGTTCGGCCGACCACGCGCCCGGCGCGCAGATCGTCGAGCGCGGCTTGTGCTTCGTTGAGCGGGCGGTCGCGGGTCGGGATTGGCGTGACCTTGCCCTCGCGCGCCAGCGCCAGCAGGTCGCGCGCCTCGGCGAGCGTGCCGGTGAGTATGCCTTCGATGGTCATCGCCTTGATGGCGAACATCGCCGTCGCGGTCGAAAACGTGCCGCCCAGGAGCCCGGTGACAACCACCTTGCCGCCGCGCGCCAGCACACCGGTCGCAAACTGCAGCGATTTGTCCGAGCCGACGAAGTCGCAAACCCCGAGCACTCCGCCAGTCGCCGATAGGATCGTGCGCCGCGCCTGTGGATCGGCCGGATCGTAGGCTGCGGCAGCACCGGTCGCGAGCGCCGCGTTGCGTTTCTCCGCATCGATGTCGGCGACGATCGGCGGGGCGGAAAACAGCGCCCGCGCGATCGATAATCCCATCATGCCGACGCCGCCGAGGCCGACCAGCAGCACGGCGCCGCGATCGGCGCGCTCAGCCAATCGCCTGAGCGCCGCAAAGGCGGTCAGCCCCGAGCACATCAACGGCCCGGCGAAGGCCGGCGACAGCGGTGCGTAATCGAGCAAATAACGCGGATGCGGTACGAGGACGTGCGAGGCGTAGCCGCCATCGACGCTGATGCCGAGGTGACGGTGTGCCGAGCACAAATTCTCGTCGTCGGCCTGGCAGGCGGCGCATTTCCCACAACCGATCCAGGGATAGACCGCGACACGTCTGCCGGGCTGCGCGCCATCGGCCGCTTCGCCGGCGCTCTCGATCACGCCGGCGATTTCGTGCCCGAGGGTGAAGGGCAGGGGTCGATCCTTGGTGATGTCGAGCTTGCGATCGCCGCCGAGTTCGAAATAGCCGTCGTGAATATGCAGGTCGGAATGGCATACGCCGCAGCGTTCGACCCTTACCAGCACCTCGGTGCCGCGCGGGGTGGGGCAATCGACCACGGTTTCGCACAGCGGCTGCCCGTAGGCGACGAGCGATTGGCGATGCATGCGGCTCATGGTGCGTGCACTCTTAGTCCGTGGTGTTATCGGCAACATCATGCCCCAACGCCGGCGCGGCCGCGAGGGCGCGGGCCAGCCCGACGAAATCGCCGACGGCGAGGTTCTCGGCTCGGGCGGTGGCATCAAGTCCGGTCGCAGCAAGCAGGGACGGAACGTCGACGCCGAGCGAGCGCAGGCTTTGGCGCAGCATTTTGCGCCGCTGGCCGAAGGCGGCTTGGGTCACGCGCTCCAGTAACGTGCGCTCGCACGCAAGCGGCGTGGGCCGCGGCACCAGGCGTACGAGCGAGGATTTCACCTTGGGTGGCGGCACGAACGCCGACGCGTTGATATCGAACAGGATGCGCGGCACGCAGCGCCATTGCGCCAGAACTGACAAACGTCCGTAGCTTTTGGAATGCGGCGCGGCCACGATGCGTTCGGCTACCTCGCGCTGAAACATCAGGACAGCGCTGTCGAACCACGGTGGCCAGGGCTCGGCGCCAAGCCACGAGACGAGGAGCGCCGTGGCGATGTTGTAGGGCAGGTTGGCGACGATGCGCACCGGACCGGCCGGCAGTCTCGGCCGTGGGTCGAACGTCAGCGCATCCGCCGCCACGATGTCGAGGCGGTCCGGATAGTGCGCGGCAATCTCGTTGAGCGCCGCGATGGCGCGATCGTCACGCTCGACCGCGATGACGTGCGCCGCGCCGAGCGCCAGCAAGGCACGGGTGAGGCCGCCCGGTCCCGGGCCGACCTCGAACACGGTGACGCCGTCGAGCGGCCCCGCCGCGCGCGCGATGCGGGCGGCCAGGTTGAAGTCCAGCAAGAAATTCTGGCCGAGCGATTTTCGGGCAGCGAGGCCGTGGCGGCGAATCACCTCGCGGAGCGGCGGTAGGCCGTCCGGTGTGGCGGCCGCCTCGGTCACGTTGCCGGCGCGAGCGCTGGACTCTCCGCGCCCGCAAGGCGAGCCGCCAGCCGCAACGCCGCGACAAGGCTCGCCGGATCGGCCCTGCCGGTGCCGGCGATGTCGAAGGCTGTGCCGTGGTCCGGCGACGTGCGCACGAACGGCAGGCCGAGCGTGGCGTTGACCGCGTGATCGAAGGCGAGCGTCTTGATCGGAATCAGCGCCTGGTCGTGATACATGCACAGCGCCACATCGTAGGTGGCGCGTGCGGCTTCGTGAAACATCGAGTCCGCCGGCATCGGACCGTGCGCCTCAATGCCCTCGCTGGCGAGCTGCGCGACCGCCGGCGCCACAATGGCGCGATCCTCTTCGCCCAGCGCGCCGTCTTCGCCGGCATGCGGATTGAGCCCGGCGATCGCGAGCCGCGGCCGCGCCAACTGAAATCGCGTCCGCAAGTCACGCGCCACGATGCGGCCGGTTTCGACGATCAATTCGGTCGTAAGCTCCTTGAAGATCTCCCTCAGCGGCAGATGAATTGTCACCGGCACGACGGCCAATTCCGGCGACCACAGCAGCATCACCGGGCGCAGCACCTTGCCGGTCGCTTCCTGCACCAGCTTGGCCAGAAATTCGGTGTGGCCAGGCTCGGCGAAGCCCGATTTGTAGAGCACGTTCTTCGCCACCGGATTGGTCACCACGGCCGCGGCCGCGCCACGCATTACGTCGGCGACCGCGCGCCGGATCGAGGCGAGCGCAGCGGGCGCGCTCGACCGGTCCGGCCGGCCGGGCTCGGCGCTCGCCGCGACATCCAGCGCAACTACCGGCAGCGCGGTGCGAAATGCGGCCACAGCCGCTTCCGGGTTGACCACCGATAGCGGGACATTCAGGCCGAGGCTCACCGCCCGCCGGCCGAGGAATTGCGGATCGGCCGCGACATAGAACGGCGGCACGTTGAGTTCAACGCGCCTATGCCAGACGGCAAGCGCAAGGTCGGGGCCGATCCCGGCCGGCTCGCCGAGCGTCAATGCCAGCGGTTGCACGGTCTATGCTTTGATCCGGTTCGCGATGTTGCGCTTATTTGTATTCGATCATGGCCTCGCGCCGCAACTTCTTGAGATAGGCGGTAGCCTTGGCACCGAATTTTCTTTGAAAGATCTCGTCGCGAACCTTCTTTGCCTCCGGCGTATCGTTCTTGGTCTGCCGCTTGCCGCAGACGGCGAACATCTGGAAACCTTCAGCCGTGCGCTCGGGCGGTGTCAGGTGACCAAGTTCGGTGTTGTCGAGAATATCGCGAGATTGCTTGGGCAGGTCGGCTGAAAATTTGATGACCTGGTCGCGCACCGCCACTTCGTCCAGCGCGCGGGCAAAGGCGATACCGCGAGTGCAGTCGGCGAAGCGCGCGCGAAGCGCGTCGGCCTCGCGTTTGCGCGATTCATAGAGTGCGTCGGGCGCACCCGACTGGACCACAAAGACGACCGGACGCAGCGTGTACTCGTACCCGACGTTGGCGTCCTTCTCGTCGGTGGGGTGCAGGTGTAGCTGCGCTTCAACGTCGGTGTCGGCGATTTCGAGGCTCGCCTTGTAGCGGCCACGGATCAGGGCGCTCCACGCCATCTGCGCCTCCAGCCGGTGCTTGAGCGCCGCGGCGCTCGATCCGGCATGCACCAGGATGACGGTCAGTTTCTCCGAGTCGATACCCATGTGCTGGGCGACGCTGGCGTAGGACTGCTCGACTTCAGCCTTGGGAACGTCGATGCTGAAATTCTTGGCCTCGCGGATTTCGAGTATTTCGTCGATCAGCGTGTTGAGCACATCTTGGCGCGGCGGCAACTTCTGCGTGCTCAGTTGTTCGAGCTTCTGGCGCTGGGTGATGTCGAGTTGCGTGATCGGCACGCCGTTGACCAGCGCGGCGACCTCCTGGGCGCGGGCGACTGCGCCACCGGCAAGCGTCATCGCCACCGCCAGCGCAGCCCCGGTCACGCGGGCACGAAGCCTGAGATTGCTAAAGCCACTATGCAACATCGCTTGTTGCTCTCCTCGCCGAAGGAATCGCCGCCGGGCGTCCGACCCGCCGGCGGCCGTCAATGCTGTATTCTCGCGGCAAAATTTTGAAACAGGCTGCCAGCCCGGCCTTAAGCTGAGGTTGCGGGTCGTTTTCGGCAGCCGCGCCGGGGCTCACCGCTACCCGTCCTCCTGGTACAGCAGGGCGACGAAGCCGATGAGGCCGCCGACCAGGACCGGAATCCAGGCCGCGATCACCGGCGCCATCAGTTCTGCCTTGCTCATATCCTCGGTAATTTTCTGTAACACAAAAAGCATGAAGCCGGCCGAGATGCCGCTCAGCACCATCTTTTGCACACCGCCGAACCGAAAGAACCGCAAACTCACCGCTGTGGCCAGCAGGACCATGGCGCAAAGCAGAAACGGCCGCGCCAGGAGCTCATTGTATTGCAAGCGGTAACCGGCGGCTGCGAGGCCAGCCCTATCCGCCATCTGGATATAGCTCGGCAGATCCCAGAACGGCACGGTTTCGGGCGTGGCGAAGCTCTCCCGCACCTGTGCAAGGGTCAGATTGGTGTTGAGCCGGTAGGTGTCCAGGGCCTGCGGCGGCTTGACCGGCGAGTAAATATGCGTGTCGTCAAGCTGCCAGTAGCCGCTCTTGAGCTCCGCTGTGCGAGCCTCGATTCGCTCCTGGAACACTCCCTCCTTGTCGAAGGTATAAACCGTCACGGTGCCGAGGGTGGAGCCTTGCTCGCGGCTGGTCTGGGCGTTGATGATGGCCGCTCCGTCGGCGCTCTTCTGGCGGACCCAGAAGCCGCTGGTGCTCGCCTGCAACGCCGACGGGGACTCGTCGAGCATGAGCTCCTCGAGGCGCTTCGAGCGCTCGTGCATCATGGCGGCAATGGGATTGTAGGCCGTGGTTGCAATCGTGCCGAACAAGAACGCTACGAGCAGCGCCGGCGCCACGAACTGCCAGGCGGAGATGCCAGCCGACCGCGCAATCACCAGTTCAAGCCGGCGCGACAGTGTCAAATAGCAGGACATCGCACCGACCAGTATCGCAAACGGCATGATGTGTTCGGTGAGCTGGGGAATGCGGAAGAACGAAATCTGGGCCAGGATCCAAGCGGTAGCCTTCGGCCAGCCGGCGCCGCGGCGCATCAATTCGAAATAGTCGATCATGCCGGCAAGCACGATGATGCCGATAAATGTGGCCATCACCGAGCTGAGGAAACGCATTCCGAAATAGCGGGACAGCGTGCCGGTCATCATCGCCTAAACCCTCACGCCGTGGCTCGCACGATCCGCTCGGTGATCGCGGTGGCGATACGCGTCGTCATGGCGGCGTGTTCGATCGTTTTGCCCCGCCCAATCTGGATCAGGCCGCCCAAAATGGCTGCGCCGAGCGCAACGAATTGCAGTGACAGCATCGCGGGAACGCGGACGCCGACGATGACGCTCACGAAACCCACCAGACGCAGCGCGGTGGCCACGCCGATCAGCCCGAAAAGCGCCAATGTGCGGCTCTGCCGCGTTGTCTGCGGCGGCCCCAGAAACATGTAGGTCAAGATGGCGAACGCCACCGGGTAAAGCGGAGTTGCAAGGCGATCGTACATTTCAGAGCGGTACTGGTCCGCCTGGGTGGCGTAGAGCGTATCATTCTGCGGCGGCCACATCAGCTCCCACAGGTATTTTTCACGCACATTGTATGTAATGTTCTGTGGGCCGGCGGTGAATTTCGACAGATCGAATGCATAGCGGTCGAATGTCACGATGCGCGGATCAGGGCGGCCGGCTTCCAGCCGCTGGATGCTGCCGTGCTCTAGAACGAGGAACGAGCCGTTCTCGTTCTTGACGATCTCGCCCTGCTCGGCGAGGTAAGTGGCCTCTTCATGGGGGTCGCGTCGGTCGTCAACGAAAATTCCGATGAGCAATCCGTTCGGCCGGCGGTCGGCGATGTCGAAGGTCAGGTTGCCGCCGACACTGGTGAAACGCCCAGGCTGAACGATGTTGGTGAGGATGTCAGCGCGCACCTGAGATGACCAATCGCTGAGTTCGCGCAGCGCCCGCGGCGAGACATAGACGGCGATGGCCGACACCAGGACCGACACCAGGATACCCGCGGCGAGAAATGGCCATAGCAGTCGCCACGGCGACACCCCAGCGGCATTCATCACGATGATCTCGGAGTCCGAGCCGAGGCGGCTCAGCACGTGACCGGCCGATACCATCAGCGCGATCGGCGCGATTATCATGACCAGCAGGGGCACGATCATGCCGGTAATGCCGATGAAGACGAACAGGGTTTGACGTTCGCTGGTGATCAGGTCGAAATCGCGCATCGCCTGGGTGAACCAGATCACGACCGTCAAGGTGATGAGCGTGATCAGGAATGCGACGATCGTGGTGCGGAATATGTACCGGGTGATCGACCCCACCGGATTCTCCCTGCGCCAACGGGCCGGCGCCTCACTCAGGTCGCGGTGACCGTACTGAATCGCATCGCTTGACGGCTCGCACCTCGACAGAGGGCATGCTTACGCAAAATGGCCGCGCCAAGGCAATGGCGTCGCCCAAATCGGCGGCAGATGAAAGGCCTTGCCAGCAGCAATCAACACGCTTTGCACAATGCTCGGGCGGGTACATAACAACCCTGTAACCCTCCGATCCGGCCCAACGGCCCCATAGGACCATACATGCCCGCTGTGCTCACCCTCGGCTTTACTCCATTCGCCCGTGTCCGTGGTGTTCTTGTTGTGTTCTGCGGGGAGAATCTCAAATTCGGCGCCGCTACGAAGAAGACTCTTGCCCCGGTCGAGGAGCTGGTGCGGCGCGCCGCGACGGCTGACCGCTTTACCGGCAAGAATGGCGCGAGCCTCGAAATCATTGCCCCGAAGGAGCTTGCTGTGCCGCGGCTGGTCGTGATCGGCACCGGCAAAGACAGCGAGCTGAAGCATCTCGACATCGTCAAGCTCGGCGGTATTGCGATGGGCAAGGTGCCTGCTGCCGCCGCCGAGGCGACGATCTTGGCGGAGTTCGGCTCCGGCGCGCTCAAGCCGGACCAGGTCGCCGATCTGGCGCTTGGCGTCAGGCTGCGGGCCTATGCGTTCGACCGTTATAAGACCAAGCGCAAGGAAGGCGACGAGCGGGCTGAAACAGTGCGTGTCGATTTCGGCTGTGCTGGTCCCGCCGCCGCCGAAAAGGCCTGGGGACGTATCGCCGGAACCGCCGACGGCGTGGTGCTGGCCCGCGACTTGATCAACGAGCCGGCGAACGTGCTCTATCCGGTGGAGTTTGCCCGCCGCGCCTCGGCGCTGACCAAGCTTGGTGTCAGTGTTGAAGTGCTGGACGTTGCCGCCATGCGTAAGCTCGGCATGGGGGCGCTGCTGGGCGTCGGCCAAGGGTCCGTGCACGATTCCCGGCTCGTCGTGATGCGCTGGAACGGTAGCAAACGCGGCGCGGAGCCGGTTGCCTTCATCGGCAAAGGGGTCTGCTTCGACACCGGTGGCATCTCGATCAAGCCGGCCCAGGGCATGGAAGACATGAAGGGCGACATGGCGGGCGCCGCCTGCGTTGTCGGCCTTATGCATGCGCTGGCCGCTCGCAAAGCCAAGGTCAATGCCGTCGGCGCCATCGGACTCGTCGAGAATATGCCTGATGGAAAGGCGTATCGGCCAGGCGACATTCTCAAGACCATGTCGGGGCAGACAATCGAGATCATCAACACCGATGCCGAGGGTCGCCTGGTGCTCGCCGACGTGCTGCATTACGTCAACAAGCGGTTCAAGCCGAAATTCATGATCAATCTGGCGACGCTCACCGGCGCCATCATCGTCGCGCTGGGGCAGGAATATGCCGGCATGTTTTCCAACAACGACAAGCTTGTCGAGCGGCTGACCAAGGCCGGCGAGGAGACGGGCGAGCGCGTGTGGCGCATGCCGCTCGGGCCCGAATACGACAAGCTGATCGATTCGAAATTCGCCGACATGAAGAATACCGGCGGACGCTGGGCGGGTTCGATTACTGCGGCGCAGTTGCTTCAGCGCTTCGTCGACAAGACACCGTGGGCGCACCTCGACATCGCCGGGACCGCGCTTGGCTCGCCGCAGACCGACATCAACAAGAGCTGGAGCTCGGGCTGGGGCGTGCGGCTGCTCGACCGGCTGGTTGAGGACTATTACGAGCGCTAGGCTTCCATACGTCCTAGGGTTGTGATAAGCCTTCTTCTCTAGCAATGGGGGAGGAGGAAGCGATGGCCTCGGTATTTCGAATCAACCGTCCGGGAACATTGCGGGCGCAGGGCGCGCAGGCCGGCGATGATTTCGCCGAGTACATGGCCCGGCTGATTCATCTGATCCCCGCTGAGGTGCTTGCCGTTTACCAGGCGATCTACGGAATTCTCAAAAGTCCGACGCCGTCTTCATTCTTGCCCTGGCTGCCTATTGTCGGGATCGCTCTTGTGCTGATCGTTCGCATCTGGGGAACACGCGACCAAAGCAACAGCTTTGGGACAGTGCAGTGGAGAGCAGTGCTTGTCGCCGTGATCTCCTTCGTCATTTGGGTGATGACCTCAGGGCAGTCGATCTTGGGCTTTGTGTTACCAGACCTTAGGATCGGTTCGGTGTTACTGGTGCTCTGGGTCTTTGTCGTCCCCTATATCTACAAAGGCCAATGACTCTCGACGAGGTTATCTCGCTCAAGAGCGAGATGGAATCTGAGTTTGAGAAGCCTGCTGCCGGCCTGCGGCTGCTGCAGAACTCTCTCGATGCCGGCTTGGCCAACAGATTCGTTCAATCGCTGATATCACGTCCGCTTCGCGAATTGCCGATGATCTTTGACGCCAGCACGCCTGGCTTGGTCAGTGCGGCGCTCCGCGGCCGCTCCGTTACCCCGAATTTGGTCGCCGCCGCCAAAGCACTCTCGGCTCAAGGCGCCGAAGACGACACGGCCATGCCAAATCTGACAGTGGGCTACTCCGAGGTTTCGCAACACCAATATCGCGCGGAAGTGCGTTTCCAGAGAGCAAGCGTACGCACCGTGCTTTTGGCGCGTGAAGTTGCTCGGCGTGCAAATGGCGAAGTACGCATCGGCGAGTATCGCGACCTTAAGTCGCTTGGTGACGCGGTAGTCCCGGGACCTGCCGTTGACAGGCTGCCAATCGGCAGCTCTGTCGGCCATCAGAAAGGTCCGGCTGGCAGTCTTGGCCTCTTTCTAAAATCCAACGAGGGACCCGGAATTGTATCGAATAGCCATGTCTTTGCCCGCTGCGGCAAGGCCAGACGCGGAGATCCGATCTACGCGCCGCATCCGCAGGATACCAAAGATCCGCGAGAGATCGCGACTCTTCGCTACTTCAGCGATCTCGTCCACGAAGACGAAGTGCCATTCGACGCGGCATTCGCACTCCTCAAGGATGGCCTTCCATCCAATGCGAATATCATTCCGCAGGGGATGCCGCAGTCCGGAAAGCGTCTCACGGAGACCAAGGTTTTGGCGGCAAATCTGGGGCTGGAGGTTTGCAAGGTCGGCCGGACCAGCAAACACACTACCGGCACCCTCAGCGCGGTGGCGGTCAGTCCGACAATCGAGTATCCTGGTCTCGGCGACGTCAAGCTGAGCGGCATGTTGGAAGTCCAGTGGGAAGCGCCGGACAAGGAATTCAGCAAGCCCGGTGACTCCGGAAGTGCCGTGTATCGGCCGGATACGATGGAAGTCTTCGGGATCGTCGTCGGCGGCGGAGTCCGAATTGTTGAAGGAAAGGATGAAGGAGTGAGCATCGTGTGCCCGCTCGATGTCTTCATGAAGGAGTGGAACCTGTCTTTTGCCTAGTCGTTTTCAAAATCAGGAAGCCATGACTGTGGATCAAATCAGCAAAGCGGCCGAAAGAGCCAAAAGCCTCTTGAGAAACCGGTCCGATGTCAGTTCAGTAGGCATCTCGCGGAGCCGGGATGGCGACCTGTGCGTGCGTGTGGACGTCGATCCGGAAACCGACAAGAAGGGCATTGAGAAGCTTTTGGCGAAAATCGGAGCGCCGGTTATCATCCGCGCCGTGACGGGGCTCCTGCGCGCGCATTAGTCTGATGCTCCGGACTGGGCGATATCCTCCATCGTCGGACCGTCGTTCGGGCTATGACCGAAATCCTGTTTTACCAGCTCAACGGACAGACGCCTGAACAGATCCTGCCGCCGCTGATCGCGCGCTCGCTGGAGCGTGGCTGGCGGGTCGCAGTGCAGGCGTCCTCGGAGGAGCGGGTCGAGGCACTCGACGCGCATCTGTGGACTTGGCGCGACGATTCGTTCCTGCCACACGGAACATGGCGGGAGGCCGAAGCCGCGGAGCAGCCGGTTCTGCTCACGGTCAATGCCGATAACCCCAATGGTGCGGCCGTGCGTTTCCTGGTCGATGGCGCCGCCGTGCCGGCGAATGCCTCCGCCTATCAGCGTCTCGTCCTACTGTTCGATGGCGACGATCCGGAAGCGCTGGAGACCGCGCGCGAGCGCTGGACCAAGGCCAAAAAAGAGGGCTTTGAGGTGACTTATTGGCGCACCGACGAGAATGGCCGCTGGCAGCGCCAAGCATAACAGCCCAGCGTTTCAGTTCTGTCGCAGCTACGCAATATAACTTATTGAATTATAACAGTTTTAATAGTCTTAAAGCGGCGCATTAAGGGCGTCGCGCGATGCCTTCCAAGGCGCATTATATTTTTTGCTCGGCTATTAGTTTGGGTGCTATAGTTGCATCATGAACAAACATTTAGGGGCAAAAAAACGGCCTGCGAAGCCGGGCCGAAGTACAGGGACGCGTAAGGCCTCTCCCCGTAAGGCGCATCCGCGCGTTACAGCGAAAAAGCAGGAGCCGCGAAACGGCCGCAAAGTGACGGTCCGAGGCGTCCCTCAGGCAAGCGCGCCCAAGATCAGCCCGAGCGTCACCGCCAGTATCAGCGCAAGTGTCAGCGTCAGTCAGGTCCGTGTCAGCCAGGCAAGCACCAGCCAGCTGAGCATCGGCAGCATGAATGTCAGCGCCGTCGCGGCCATCGGCCAGGCGTTGCGATCGCACAAGTTCCATGTCGGCCAGACGGTTTTCTATACGTCGAGCCCGATAAGCCGGCCCGGAGCCAGCGGGAGCTACAAGGTCGTGCGCTTGCTGCCATCCGACGGCGAGGACTATCAGTATCGGATCAAGCATGCCGGCGAAGCCTTCGAGCGCGTCGCCAAGGAAAGCCAGCTCGAAGTCGAAGGCTGAGCTCCACCGCGCAATCGTCATTGCGCCACTTTTGCCGCCAATCTTTGCTGCCGAAGGTCGCCATCTATCGATGATCGGCGCTGGCGTCGGCATCGATGCCAAGCCATACTCGGGGCGGCGCGACGGACGTTTCCGCTTTGTCGGTAGGGTAGGGTGATGGGCCGCGTCGACCCGCAGATCCTGGCATTGGTTTCCCGCGTTTCCCCGCTTTGGATCGCGGCTTTGTCTGCGGCGCTGCTCGTCCTGACTGTTTGCACCCTCGTGCTTCGCCGCTCGCGCAAAGGTTTCTTCGCCGGTATAGGGCGGTTTTTGCTGGTCATGCTGACGGCGGGGCTCAGCGCGTCGCTGATCTGGGCCTTGCTTGACAACGCCGCGGTGCGCGATCGCGATGCCCGGCGCAGCGCGCTGCAGCTGCGCGCCGCGGAACTGACCACACAAGCCCTTGCGCCGGGTTCGCCGCTGGCCTGTCTCGATGCGTTCACCGGCGAAACCGTGCAGGCGGCGTGTGAGCGGGCGATTTTCGCCACGCCCGCCAACGTGGCGAGTGCCGTTGCCTACGTCGCGGCGCAGTACGCCCTTCTGTCCGATATGTCGGCCTTCGGCAAACGGGGCGGTGCGGACATCGGCGACGACCTGGTGCCGCTGCAACGGACGCTGGAGGCCGATCCATTTGGCTTCCTCGCCCACGTGCTGGTCAGGCGTGACGGTTGCACCAGCGAACGCTGCCAGGGTTTCGCACTGCTCCACGACCCCAGCCACGTGCGCACCAACATCATCGCCCAGACACTGGCGCACTATGTCGATCACTATCGTGAGGTCTGGGCCCGGACGGCTGACCTTCCGGCCATGGGCGTCGCCGATATTTCCCCGACCGCCACGGCCGATCCAGGCAAGCGCAAGGTTCCGGTCAATATCGATTTTCCAAGCGCTGCCTCAATTCCTCCGATCAGCATCATGAACCCGGAGCCGAAGTCGTCGCCTGCCGCTGCCGAAGCAGCGCGAAAACGCGCGGAAAAGCCGAAGGACGACGTCCAGCCGGTGTGGCGGCCTCAATCGGCCCCCCAGGCCACGCAATGAAGCCCCATTGCTCGCAGCGCGCAGCCCGGCTCTGATGCGGGCATGTTCGGCTCCGTGCTCATTGCCAATCGCGGCGAGATTGCCTGCCGCATCGCGCGCACCGCCAAGCAACTGGGCATGCGAACCATCGGCGTGTATTCGGCCGTCGACGCGGGCGCGCTGCATCGGCGGGTCTGCGATGAAGCGTATTTGCTCGGCGCCGCCGATGCGCGCGACAGCTATCTTTCCATTTCGCGGCTGATCGAGGTCGCCCAGCGCGCGCGCGCCGAATGCATCCATCCCGGCTACGGATTTCTGTCCGAGAACGCCGATTTCGCCGATGCCTGTACGCAGGCTGGCATCGTGTTTGTCGGGCCGCCGGCGAGCGCAATCCGCGCCATGGGGCTCAAGGATCGGGCCAAGACGCTGATGCAGAAGGCCGGCGTGCCGATCGTGCCCGGCTATCACGGCGAACGCCAGGATGCGAAATTCCTCAAGGAGAAGGCCTACGAGATCGGCTATCCGGTGCTGATCAAGCCCGCGGCGGGGGGCGGCGGACGAGGGCTGCGACGGGTCGAACGGCATGCCGATTTCGAGGCTGCGCTGGAATCAGCGGGCCGTGAGAGCGAGGCGGCGTTCGGCTCCGGCCGCGTGCTACTCGAAAAATACATCGCCGCGCCGCGCCACATCGAAATCCAGGTGTTCGCCGATCGCCACGGCAACATCATGCACCTCGGCGAGCGCGACTGTTCGCTGCAGCGCCGGCACCAGAAGGTCATCGAGGAAGCGCCGGCGCCCGGCATGAGTGCGGAACTGCGCGCCAAAATGGGCGGTGCCGCGATCGAGGCCGCCTACGCGGTCGGCTATACGGGTGCGGGTACGGTCGAATTCATCGCCGACGGCACGCAGGGTCTGCGATCGGGCGCGTTCTGGTTCATCGAGATGAATACCCGGCTGCAAGTCGAACATCCGGTGACCGAAGCGATCACCGGGCTTGACCTGGTCGAGTTGCAATTTCGCGTTGCCGCCGGAGAGCGGCTACCGCTGACGCAGGCAGATATCCGGCTTGATGGTCATGCCGTCGAGGCGCGCATCTATGCCGAGGACCCTGAGAACGGCTTTCTGCCTTCGACCGGGATGATTGTCGCCGCGCAATGGCCGGCCAATGTCCGTGTCGATGCCGGAATCGAGGCAGGCGGCGAGGTCACGGCTTTTTATGACGCGATGATCGCCAAGGTTGTCGCGCATGGGGCAACGCGCGAGGCCGCGATCGACGGTCTCACGGCTGCGCTCGATCGCACGCTGATCGCCGGCCCGCGCACTAATGTGGCGTTTCTGGCCGCGCTGTGCCGCTCGGATGAATTCCGTCGCGGCACGGTCGATACCGGGTTCATCGACCGCAATCTCGCCGCGCTCGGTGCCGTGCCGCGCGAGCCCGATCTCGCCGCTGCGGCGCTAGGGATTGAGCGCCTCCTTGTCGGAGCTGTGGAGGCTGCTTCCGAAACTACGGATGTAGCGATTGATGACCCTGGTCACGACGCGAATTCGCCCTGGACGGCTACCGATGGCTTTCAGCTCGGCGGCGCACGCACGCTGTCGCTGCCGGTCGTGATCGACGGCCGGGACGTCGAGGCGACTGTCACCTACGCAATGGACGGTGCGCATATTGCGATCGACGGTGTGGAACCGGCCGCGGATGCGAGGGTGTTCGTTGCAGGTGGCGACGCCTACGTGTTGCGCGATTGCCGTCAGACGCGGGTGCGCGTGCGGGATTTTTCCGCCGCGCCCGCCGGTGTATCGGGCGGCGACGGCACCATCAGGGCGCCAATGCATGGCCGCGTGCTGCAGCTGATCGCCGGCGTGGGCGAGCAGGTTAGTCGCGGTCAGCCGCTCGCCGTGATCGAGGCGATGAAGATGGAACACACGCTGCACGCGCCGTTTGCCGGCGTTGTGCGACAAGTCGCGGTCTCGGCCGGCGCGCAGGTTGTGGAAGGCGGCGAGATCATGGTGATCGAGCCTACGGAAGCGCGTTAGTGTAGCCTCATGTCCCTGCATCTCATCAAGCTATGCGTCGGCTGCGACTCGGTCCGCGATCTCGAGGGCTGGATCAAGCAAAAGCTCAAAGACAAGCGCAAACGCGGCGAAAAGCCCGAACACATCCACCGCACCCGCATGGTGCCGAAGCGCGCCGAGGAATTGACCGACGGCGGTTCGCTCTACTGGGTCATTCGCGGTGAGATCATGTGCCGGCAGCGCATCCGCGCCGTGAGACCATTCCGCGACAAGGACGGTGTCGGGCGCTGCGGGTTGGTGCTCGATCCCAAGGTGGTCCTGGTGTCGCCGCGCCCGTATCGCGCCTTCCAAGGTTGGCGCTACCTGCAACCGGCCGACGCGCCGCGCGACCTCGACAAGGCGGCGCCCGGCGCGGCGGCCATGCCGGAAACGCTGCGGCGCGAACTTCGCGAACTCGGCCTTATGTAGCGGCGGCTAGTCCTGCGGCGGTTGCATGGCGCCGCCCCGCGCGATCACGTAAAATCGGCAAGCGGAATGGGCGCGGCTGCATTTGAACGCATGGTGGAGCGAGAGCATGATTATCGAAAACGAGAAAGACGTCACCAAGGCGGTGCTTGCTGCATACGCGCGCACAAAGAATCCGCGGTTGCGGGAAATCCTGGCCGCGTTGATCCGTCATCTGCATGAATTTGCCCGCGAGGTAAGGCTGACCGAACAGGAATTTCACACCGCCATGGGTTACCTCGTGGCGATCGGCCAGCATTCCAATGAGAATCATAACGAAGCCGTTCTGATGGCGGGGTCGCTCGGCCTGTCGCCGCTGATCTGTCTGCTCAACAACGGTGACAACGGCCAGACCGAGACCGACGCCAACACGCTTGGTCCGTTCTGGCGGATGCATTCGCCGGCAACACCAAATGGCGGCACAATCGTGCGGTCGCCGACGCCGGGTCCCGCTCTGTTCGTCGACGCCACGTTCCATGACACCAGCGGCAAGCCGGTCGTGGGTGCCGAGGTCGATATCTGGCAGTCGTCGCCGGAGGGCTTTTACGAGAACCAGGACCCGATCCAGGCCGACATGAACCTGCGCGGCAAGTTCACGACCGATCAGAACGGCCGCATCAGCTTCCGCAGCGTGAAGCCGGCGGGTTACCCGGTCCCGATCGATGGGCCGGTCGGTGAATTGTTGCGCGCCGCCGGCCGGCACAACATGCGGCCGTCGCACCTTCATTTCCTGGTTTACAAACCGGGATTCAAAACATTGATTTCACAGCTTTACGACCCGGAAGATCCCAACCTCGAAACCGATGCGCAATTCGGCGTCACGCGGCATCTGATTGGCAAATACGTCAAGCACGGCGCGGCCGATCCGACTCCGGCAGGTGACACCGGCGCGCCATGGTATTCGTTGACTCACGATTTCGTCATGGAGCCTGGCACGGCGAACCTGCCCAGGCCGCCGATCCACGGCAAGGCTCAGGGCGAGCGGCCACAAATCCCGCACCTCGAAGCGGTGTAAACTCTATCCGTCCGTGGCGCGCAGCGCGGCGGTTCGGAGCAAGAAGAGGGAGGAATGCCATGCGTCGCAGAACGCTCCTGAAGGGTGTTGCCGGTACGGCCGCATCCGGCCTGTTTGTCCGCCGCGCGGCCGCGGATACGCCGCTGAAGATGGGCATCAGCATTCCGCTCACCGGCGCTGGCTTTGCCGCGGTCGGCCGGCAGGCGACGACGGCGATCAAGCTCTACATGCAGCAGCACGGCGATACGGTGGCCGGGCGCAAAATCCAGCTTACGATTCGGGATGATGGCGGTGTTGCCGACACAGCACACCGCATCATCCAGGATATGATCGTCAACGATCGGGTCGATATCATTGGCATCGGCATTACGCCGACCTCGCTGGCGGTCGCCCCGCTGGTTACGCAAGCCAAGAAGGCGACCCTCGTCATCAGTTCCGGCGCATCGATCACCACGACGAAGTCGCCGTATTTCGTCCGCGCCGGCTTCATCCTCAGCCCGCAATCGTGGATTTTGGCCGAATGGGCGGCCAAGAACGGCTCGAAGCGGGTCGTCACCCTGGTCAATGAATGGGCGCCGGGCATCGAAGCCGAAACCGCATTTACCACCCGCTTCAAACAGGTCGGCGGCGAGATTATGCAGTCCATCCGCATTCCGCTCGCCAATCCCGACTTCGCGCCCTTCCTGCAGCGGGTCCGCGATCTCAATCCCGATACGGCGTTTATCTATTTCCCGGGCACCCAGGCGCCGATTTTTGCCAAACAGTTTGCCGAGCGTGGGCTGGGAAAATCCGGCATCAAGATCATCGGTCCGGGCGATCTCACCGACGATGACGACCTCAACAACATGGGCGATCAGATGCTCGGCATGATCACGGCCGGCCCATATTCCGCCTCCCACGATACCGCCCTCAACAAGGCCTACGTCACCGCCATGGAGCAGGCGGGCCATTTCCGCCCCGACTTCGTCTCGCTCGGCGGCTATGACGGCATGCACTTGATCTACGAGGCGCTGAAGAAGACGAACGGCAATTCCGACGGTGATGCTCTCATTGCCGCCATGAAGGGCATGGCATGGGAAAGCCCGCGCGGCCCAATCTCGATCGACCCGGCGACGCGCGACATCGTCAGCAACATCTATATCCGCAAGGTCGAAAAGCTGAATGGGCAGCTCTGGAGCACGGAATTCCAGACCTATCCGAACGTGAAGGACCCGATGAAGACGGCGGCGAAATAGGCAGCTACACCCCCACATTGTCGATCAGCCGCGTCTTGCCGATCCGCGCCGCGATCAGGAGCCGGATCGGTCCATCCTTGATCGAGCCCACTGGCGCCAGCGTGTCGGCGTGGCGTGCTTCGAGGTAGTCGAGCGCGAAGCCTGCCCGCGTGATCGCTGCACGACCTTCCTCCAGTACCGCCGCCATCGGCTTGCCAGCGGCGATGGCGGTCGCACACTCTTTGAGCACCCGATAGAGTGTGGCGGCGGCCGCGCGTTCGTGCGGCGCGAGATAAACGTTGCGCGAGGACCGCGCCAAGCCGTCGGGCTCGCGCACGATCGGCGCGCCGAGGATGCGCGTCTTGAGATCGAGGTCACGCGCCAGCCGGGTGATCACCTTGAGCTGCTGGTAATCCTTCTCGCCGAAGATGGCGATGTCGGGTTCGCATTGCGTCAAAAGCTTCGCCACGACGGTCGCCACGCCGGCGAAAAAGTGCGGCCGGAATGCGTCTTCGAGGCCGGCCAGCGCCGGACCCTCGGGCACGATCTTGGTGGCAAAGCCTTGCGGATACATCGTTTCCACCGTCGGCGCCCAGACCAGATCGACGTCGAGCACGCGCAGCGCCGCAAGGTCGGCCGCAAATGTTCTTGGGTAGCTGCCAAAGTCTTCGGCCGGCGCAAACTGCGCCGGATTGACGAAGATCGAGACGATGACGCGATCGGCGCGGCTTTGCGCGCGGCGAATGAGCGATAAGTGTCCATCGTGCAGCGCGCCCATCGTCGGCACCAGCGCGATGGTTTGTGCCGCCCCACGCGTTGCAGTCCGTGCTTTGCGAAGATCGGCGACGGCGCGTCGCAACTGCGACAATTTTTTGATGACGCGCATACGGTGGCGCGATCGGATCTTAGTTTTCTTCATCGTGTTCGCATGTCGAGCGTTGCGGCGTGAGCACACTGCGGATTTTGTTGAACGCGTTGCGCGGTTGGCGATTAACTTATTCGCCGTGATGCTGTATCGTCATTGCACGTGTTGCAAGCCTGAGAACGTGCGTCGTACGCTGAGGTCGCGTTTTCATGTTGATGCAGGTGGATGTCGGGAAGCCGGATACGGCCCACGTCATCGTCCTCGGCAACGAGAAAGGCGGCTCCGGCAAGTCGACCACGGCGATGCACGTCGCCATCGCGCTGATGCAGGCCGGACAGCGCGTCGCCACCATAGATCTGGATTCGCGGCAGCGAAGTTTTACCCGCTATATCGAAAACAGGCGCGATTGGGCCGCGCGCGCCCGGATCAAGCTTGACGTTCCCAAGCATTATTGCGTTGCCCGCGGCAGCGGCGTGCGCATCGACGAAGTCGAAACGCAGGAATTTGCCGCCTTTGCCGATGCGGTCGGCGAGGCCGAAAACACCCACGATTTCCTCGTCATCGATACGCCGGGTACCGATTCCTACCTGATGCGGCTCGCCCATTCGATGGCCGACACGCTGATCACGCCGTTCAACGACAGCTTCGTAGATTTAGATGTGCTCGGCAGCGTCGATCCAACGACCTTCGAAGTTGTGCGCGCCAGCCATTACGCCGAGATGGTGCGCGGCGCTCGCCGGCAGCGGCGGCTGGTTGACGGCGGGCTGATCGATTGGGTGGTATTGCGTAACCGGCTGTCGGCGCTCGGTTCGCGCAACAAGCGACTGGTCGGGGAGGGCGTCGATATGCTGGCCCGGCAGCTTGGCTTTCGCTCAATCGACGGCTTTACCGAGCGGTTGATCTACCGCGAATTTTTTCCGCGCGGACTGACTGCGCTCGACGAACTTGGCGAAGACCCCCTCGGCCTGCGTCCAAGCTTTTCACATGCCTCGGCGCGCGATGAGGTCAAGGCGCTGATGGAGGCGCTGAAGCTGCCGCTCGATCCCCGTGGCAGACGGCGCGCCGCGGCACGCGCCGAGTGGATGGCGTCGGCCGGCCGGCCGCTTGAGACCCACGGCCTGCTCGCCGACGAGGCCTAGTCACTGCCGGGCGCATTCGCGCTGCGTTTCGGCCATTCCTTGGGACTGATTGCACAGCATTGCGCCGCTGCCCGTGCGGG
>Ga0335081_10002931_pt1 | contig 26809 bp, 23 predicted proteins | sample Lox_Sample_35_FD_206713 | JGI IMG/M metagenome (GOLD analysis project Ga0335081, IMG submission 206713) | Soil microbial communities from Loxahatchee National Wildlife Refuge, Florida, United States - Lox_Sample_3.5 | ecosystem: Environmental > Terrestrial > Soil > Wetlands | place: USA...
GAATTCACAGCACTACACGCGCAACCTGATCGACAAGACCGATCTCTACGAACTGCTGGCGCTGTGCTGGGAGCCCGGCATGAAGAGCTCCATCCATAATCACAAGGGACAGAACTGTTGGATGGCCGCTCCGGTTGGAAAGCTGGCAGTGCAGAATTTTCGTGTGCTCGAAGAAAACCTCGCCGCGCACCACTGCGACATCGTCCCGACGGATGAGGTGTATATCACCGCGGAGAATCCGGTGGCTGTCGATCCGTTGAATCCGGTACACGATGTCCGCAACCCCCGCGAATGGAACCAGCGCGCGGTAAGCCTGCATGTTTATTCGCGGCCCTTCGATTCCTGCATTGTGTATTCGGTGGAGCAATGCAGCTGCGGCGAGATCGGGCTGCAGTACACGTCGAGGTATGGGAAGCTGTGTTGAAAGAAGCAGTCAGCACTCAGCAATTAGCACTTAGCAGAGTAAAGCCTACGTGAAGGCGCCTTGACACTACGCAAGCTGCGCTTAGTAGGACGGCGCCTATGTCTTGGTTTGCTGAATGCTGAATGCTAATCGCTGATTCTCTGAGTGCTGAAGGCTATCTTCAGAATTTCCACCCGGCTGGCTCGCCATTCGCCATCGCTTCCCTGCTCGGCCGTGACGCGGACCTCGGCGCCTTTGATGAGCGCCTCCTGCGGCTTCGCTCGGCGAATCGCAGCCGGGACACTCTCGTCATAACTGACGCGTGCGCGAGAGATATCGACCCGGCGCGCCATGCCGTTCCGGCCCTGCACGTAGATCCAGCTCGTCTTCGCCGTCGATGGCCCTTCGACGATGGTCCCCCGAAACGAACCGGGCGCGCCGGCGCTCACCGAAATCGAGAGCGTGGATAAGAGCGATACCAGAGCGAAGCTGCGGAATAGCACACGCATGCTGCAGTTCGATGCACAAATCGGGTTGCGTGTGACGCAAATCCTGACGGGGCTTTACCACCTTCCACTTGACCGACAGACCGCAAACGACCAGCGTCATGTGCAGGCAGTCACTGACAAAGACGCCAGGGGCGTAGCACCATGAGATCGCGAGCTTCCGGTAATCCGGCTCCGCGCGGGAGCGTGCTCCATGCTCACTGGCATCCACGTTCTGCTCACTTACAAGTGCACCAACGAATGCGATCACTGCTTCCTGCATTGTAGCCCGCAGTGTGACGGCACGTTCACATTGCGGCAGCTCCGCGAACTGTTCCGCGAGATCGCGAAGATTCCCACCGTCGACACGGTGTACTTTGAAGGCGGCGAGCCTTTCCTGTTTTATGCGGTACTGCTGGAAGGTCTGCGCATGTCGCGCGAGGCCGGACTGCAATCCGGGATCGTTACCAACGGCTATTGGGCGACGTCTATGGAAGACGCGGAAGCATGGCTTTGGCCGATGCTCAACATGGGCATCGCCGACTTCAGCGTGAGCGATGACGCCTTCCACAGCAGCAAGGGCGAAGACAGCCCGGGAGCGATCGCCTATCGCGCCGCCAGAAATCTGGGCCTTCCCTGTCGCAAGATCTGCATCGAAGCGCCCGCCGTCGCGATCTCTGCCGAGTCCTCGGCGCAAAAAGGACAGCCGATCGTCGGTGGAGGAGTTCGGTTCAAGGGACGTGCTGCGGAAAAGCTCACCGCCGGACTACCGCTGCGTCCCTGGCGGGAGCTGAACAGCTGCCGGCATGAGGAGCTCGCCGCTCCGGAGCGCGTGCATGTGGACGCCTACGGCAATGTCCACGTATGTCAGGGAGTCACGCTGGGCAACATGTGGGAAACGCCGCTGTCGGATCTGCTGCGGCGCTACGATGCCGCCACGCACCCCATCCTTGGACCGTTGATCCGCGGTGGGCCGGCGGAACTGGTGCGGTGCTTCGGCATCACTGTTGACGATGGCTACGTCGACGAGTGCCATCTGTGCTACGCGGCGCGAAAGCTCCTGCGGCCCAAGTGTCCGCAATACCTGGCGCCGCCGGAAGTTTACGGACTTCGGCGCGAGCAGTAGCCATCCGGGAGCAATTGGTCAGGCACCGAGCGGCACCGCAATCCGGCGCACATCTAAGTCGTGTAAATTTGCCCTGTTCTCCGCCGAAATCCATGTAAAAATGATCCGCGCAACACGTTACCGCATCTAGTGTTTATAGGGATGTCGGCAGCATGAACGCTCTCGCGTGCTGCCGAGAACGTAGTCGCCTCCAAGAAGAACCGTAGGGTTCGAGGCGAGAGGAGCTTTCCATGAATTCACGGCGGCGATTGTTATCGATCTTCGTAGCGCTGCTGTTCCTTGCTGTTTCGATGGGGGTCATTTGGGCCCAGGATCAGGACGTGCAAGACCAGAATGTCCAGGACCAGAGCGCCCAGAACCAAGACATGACCCCGCCTCCACCTCCGCCTAATGCGCAGGCACCGCAGGGACAGGGCACTCCTGCGCAGCAGCAGAGTGAAATTCCCAGCCGGGTGGCACGCGTGCAGTACATGTCGGGCGAGGTCTCGACCCAGCCCGGTGGGGTGAACGATTGGGTGGCTGCCAGTCTGAACCGCCCGCTTACCACTTCCGACCGCATCTGGACGGACAAGAACTCGCGCGCCGAGCTGAACGTCGGTGACGGCTTCATCCGCATGAATTCGGAGACCAGCCTGACGCTCACTAACGTGAACGAGGGCACGGTGCAGCTGGAGCTCGATCAGGGCACGCTGGAATTGACGGTGAAGCATCTGTCGTCCGGCGAGATCTATGAGGTCGACACCCCCAATTTCACCTTCACGGTGATGAAGACCGGCGTGTATCGCTTCGACGTGTATCCCAGCCAGGACCAGAGCGTCGTCATCGTGCGCAAAGGCTGGGGACAGGCGAGCGGCCATGGTCAGGCCGTGCGCGTCAACTCCGGCACGCAGATTCGCTTCAGCAATGATCAATCCATGCAGCATGTGGCGGAAGCCGCGCCCGCTGCCGATGGCTTCGAGGAGTGGGCCCAGGTGCGCGACAAGCGGCTGGACAGCTCGCTCTCCGCGCAGTATGTCTCGCCCGGCGTGATCGGCTATCAGGACCTGGATGCCTACGGCAACTGGGTGGGGACTGGCCCTTACGGCAATGTCTGGGTTCCGAACTCGGTGCCGGCAGGCTGGGCACCGTATCGCTACGGTCACTGGGTGTGGGTCGCTCCCTGGGGATGGACCTGGGTCGATGACGCGCCTTGGGGCTTCGCACCCTTCCACTACGGACGCTGGGTCTATTGGGATGACAGTTGGGCTTGGGCTCCCGGCCCGCTCGGATACTGGAATCCCTACTATGCTCCCGCGCTTGTCGGCTGGATTGGCGGTCCCGGCTTTGGCATCGGATTTGGCTGGGGTGGTGGATGGGGCTTCGGCATCGGCATTGGATTTGGCTGGTTCCCGCTGGGTTGGGGACAGCCCTTCTATCCCCACTATTGCGGTTGGGGATACGGCGGCTGGTATCGCGGCGGCGGCTTCGTCTCCGGAAACTACTTCCGCAACGTGAATATCACCAACACGCACATTAGGAACATCTCACGTTACAACAACAACTACTTCAATAACCGTGGCACCAACTCGTTCCCGCGGAATGGAGTGACCTCGGCATCGCGCGAAGCGTTTACCCGCGGCACGGCGGTGAACAAGGTGGGCGGAGCCGTACCTGCATCCGCGTTGAACAATGCTCATGCTTTGAACCGGGCCAGCATCAATCCGACGCGCGAATCGGTGCTGGGTGGACGCACGGCGCTGGCGCACGGTGGACCTCCGGCTTCGAGCGCCAACCGCAATATGGCGAATAACGCTCGCAGCGGCGGCATGCGGCCGGCGAACGTCGAAGCGGCTAACCGCGAGACGATGGCGAGGGAGAACTCTCCAACGACCGCGCGGCCAGGCGGGGCTACCACCGGCAACGAAGGCCGGCAGACGGCTGCCAACAATGGCCGCATGAACTCGTCGGCTGCGAACAGCGAATCGGGACGCACCGGCAGCACTTCGCGCAACAACAGTCCAGAGAACCTTGCCGGACGCACGGCGCACCCCGGTTCGACGACTGGTTCGTCCACAGCGAACAGCGCGCATAACGTGCCGCGTCCGCCGGCCAGCAATAATAGCTTCGCGCGAGCGAATGGCGCCGGCGCTACCGCCAACCGGCCAACGGCCGGGACTGGCGTTCGCGCCAACAACTCCACGTCGCCCATGGCAAATCGTTCGGGCGCGAACGCAGCGCGTCCGTCCGGGTCGAGCTCGATGGCAAGCCGGTCGGTACCACGGCCGCCCGCGGGATACACCTACCATCCGGCTCCGGCTTACTCCGCCAACCGCGGCTCTAGCAGTTATGGTGCGAACCGCGGTTACAGTGGCTATGGCGGAAGCCGCGGCACGTACGGCAGCCAGGGATATGGCTCAGCAGGTCGCTCCTACGGATCTGGATCGACGCCCAGCTATGGCACCCACAGCTACGGATCGTCTCCGTCGTACTCGGCACGTAGCTACGGCAGCCCGTATTCGCGTGGTTACGGATCCAGCCCGTCGTACGGTAGCCACAGCTACGGCGGCTACTCGGCGCCGCACTCCTCTGGAGGCTACTCAGCACCTCGCTCTTACGGTGGTGGCGGCAGCTACCACGGCGGCGGTGGCGGAGGCTACCACGGCGGCGGCGGTGGCGGCTCTCACGGTGGAGGCGGTGGTGGAGGTGGCCATCACGGCCGATAATCGACGAACAAATGTACCAGACAGGCGGCCAGAATGTTGGCCGCCTGTTGTTGTTTACGCGGAACCGTCTGTGCCGCTCGAACATCCAATGTGTGATCGGTGAACATTACGCTGTGTGCCACCAGCTTATAATCCAACTGTGACCCTGAGCAGCATCAGAAAAGTAGCCGAGGCCAACTTCCCCACGCGCTGGGGACAGTTCCGCATCTACGGCTTTGAAGGCGAGTTCGACCTTTCTCCGGCTACGGCCAAGGAACAGTCGAACGGCTCCGGCAACGGCCATCCCGCGCGCGTCAAGGAAGAGGCGGTAGCCCTGGTGATGGGCGACATCCACTCCGCGCCGCCGCTGGTTCGAATTCACTCGCAGTGCCTCACTGGCGACGTCTTCCACTCCATGCGCTGCGATTGCCGGCAGCAGCTGGAGCTGGCGCTTTCCACCATTGCCGAAGCCGGCGCGGGCATCCTGATCTATGAGCAGCAGGAGGGCCGAGGCATAGGCCTGATGGCGAAGCTGCAAGCCTACGAACTCCAGGACAAGGGGCTGGACACGATCGAGGCCAACAACGAGCTGGGCTACGACAACGACTATCGCGAGTACAAGCTTCCCGCCGGCATGCTGCTACAGCTGGGCGTGCGCGAGGTTCGCCTGATCTCCAACAATCCCGACAAGGTCGCGGCGCTCGAGAAAGCAGGCGTGAAGGTCGTGGAACGTGTCTCCGCCGAGGTCGAACCTTACGAGCACTCCGAGAACTACCTCCGCACTAAGAAAGAGAAGATGGGGCACCTGTTCAACGGGTGGTAGCCGTCACGCTACGTCGGATAACTTCACTCGAAATTGTCAGATTCTAGTGCAGCCTCACTATCCCACCTAGTGATCGTCTCTCCTTTGCTGACTCTGTCGAGCAGATCAGAGAGATGGGTCTTCGCTTCGAAGGCGCCAAGTGTATCCATTCTCCCTCAATTAAACTGGTCTAACTCCGCCTTCAAAGGTTCCCTCTTTTTCACCCGCAGCTTCTTCACCGCCGCCTTGGCCAGCGCCACATAAACTTCCCTGGCGTGTGGCAGCTTCTGCAGTTCCCGCAGATGCCGGCGAACCGTCGCGACATCTCCACGCACCAGCGGCCCACTGAACGCCGTCTCCGCGTCATGCTTCAGATAGTTCCGCAACGTCTGCCACAGCAGCGGCGTCATCACGGGCTTGATGTCCGCCTTGCGGATGCCGGCTGCCTGCGCAACCTCCTCCAGCGTTGCCATCAGGGCAATCACCAGCGGCGAAGCGAAGCTGCCGAAGACGTGATACAGCACCTTGTTCTGCTTCGTGATGCCAAAGGGGCGTCCGCCAAGGTTTTCCACAATTCGTCGGGCAGCGCGGATGGCAGCAGGATCACCCTCCAGGGCGAACGATACTCCCGCCATCTGCGGCAGGGCGTCGCGCACAAAGGTCATCATAGGATGAACGGCCGCAACACTCGCGCCTCGCGCACGCAGCGTGTCAAGCTCGTCGCTGGTGAGCGCGCCGCTGGAATGAAAGACGATCTTCCGGCGCCAGTCCTGCGAGGAAGCCAGGGTGCGCGCGACGGCGGCAATCGCGTCATCGGGCACCGTAATCCAGACGATATCGCTGTCCAGCGGCCGCTTCCCCATCACCACTGCGCGGGTCTTCAACTGGCGCGCGAGGGCGCTGGCGCGCGCGGTCTTCCGGCGCACGGCGATGCCTGTGACCGTGTAGCCCGTCGCCGTCAAAGCCACGCCCAGAGCGGTTCCCAGATTGCCCGGCCCGACGATGCTTATTGTCGGGCGGCGCCGCGAATCGGCTGGTTTACGCACCGCGCGAGCATAGCAGATTTCACAGAAGAACAAACCCGGGCGCCCGCGGATTCGCGTTTCGAGATGAGTGGATTCCCTGCCGTATATTGGTTCTTATGTCAACCAAGAAGCCTTCCCTAGCGCGGCGTGCCACCAGAAAGACCAAGCGCCTCAAAGTTCTCTCCTCCAAGGTCGCCTTCCAGGGCAGAGTCTTCAGCGTCACCTCCGACCAGGTGCGGGAGCCGAACGGCATCGTCGCGCAGCGCGACGTGATTCGCCACTCCGGCTCGGTCGTGGTCCTTGCCATCGATGACGGTGAGGCCGAACCCCGCACCCTGCTGGAACGCCAGTACCGTTTTGCCGCCAGGGATTATCTGTGGGAGCTTCCAGCCGGGCGTATCGAGCCCGGCGAGGATCCCCTCGCTGCCGGCAAACGCGAACTGCTGGAGGAGACCGGCTATCGCGCCCGCCGCTGGAAGCGCGCTTTGTTCTTCTATCCCAGCCCCGGCTTTCTCGACGAGACCATGACCATTTACCTGGCGCAGGGTCTGACCGCAGGAACTGCGCAGCCCGAAGCCGACGAATCGATCACCGCCGAACTCGTGCCTCTGTCGCGCACCATCGAGATGGTCCTCTCCGGTGAGATTCGCGACGGCAAAACCATCGTCGGCGTGTTGTGGCTGGCGGAGCACACTCGTCGTCATCTCCGATGACACTTTCAGGCGCCAGCTCTGCTTGGCGGAAGTCGCAAGAAAATGTTCAAAAGCCAACAATAATGCTGGTTCCAGCTATATACTCACTTGACAACACCACAAAAATGGGAACATAGTTAAGGTACGCAGTTCAAGCAGGCTCCGAACACCGTGCCATGGCCCACGTGGGGAACCAAACCTTTTCCAGACCTTGGCTTCTGGGCTCAACCTGATGGACGCAATTCAAGACCTGCGCCCTCGCCAGGGCGCTTTTGGGCTCTGCCCGGAGGAAGGAAAGTGAAATTGAAAGGGACCGTAAAGTGGTTCAATAACGCAAAAGGCTTTGGCTTTATCGGCCGTGAAGACGGCAACGCAGACGTGTTCGTGCACTACAGCGCTATCAGTGGCGACGGCTACAAGAGCTTGCAGGAAGGCGATCAGGTCGAGTTCGAAATCGTAGACGGTCAGAAAGGCCCGCAAGCCGGCAACGTCACCCGCATGCAGTAAGTTTCTCCTGATGAGATCAGCCCAGCCATGTGGCTGGGCTTCTTGTTTTCCGCTGAATTTTCGCAGGCCAGAGAGAGCTCATCCTTCCATCCTGTATACTGCTGCCGTTTTCACCACAAGTATGTTTATGTTCTGGATCAGAGTTGCTGTCACGGTGCTGGGCTTGAGTGCTTTGCTGAATGCCCAAAGCTTGCCCGCCGGAACTGCCTTGCCGGTGGGGCTGAACTCTACTCTGAACTCGAAGAGCGCCAAAGCGGGTGAGCGGATCGAGGGCAAGCTCATGCAGGAACTTCGCTTGTCCTCCGGCGTGCAGGTTAAGTCCGGTTCCCACCTCACCGGGCACGTGATTAGCGTGGGCCACGCCGCTTCCGGCTTCCACCTTACGGTGCAGTTCGATCAGTTGCAGAATGAGCACCAGGTCATTCCCATTACTGTCAGCCTGCGCGCCCTGGCCGATTCGCAAAATGTCTTTCAGGCGGGAGTTCCGGCAGGTCCAGCCTCGGACAGCGAGGCGTCGGATGAGTGGGTCACGAAGCAGGTCGGAGGGCAATACGTGTTTCGCGGGCGCGGTACGATCGAATCCGACCAGGGACAGGTGGGAACGTGGTCGGGATCGGGGACTTGGGGCCGCCTGGCGCCCGCGGGTAATTGCCCGGCCTCCGACAACAACAACGAGCCACAGGCACTCTGGATCTTCTCGACCACAGCGTGCGGTGCTTACGGCTTCGAAGGCTTGCAAGTGAGTCACGCCGGACGCACGTCGCCGGTTGGACAATTCACGCTCGAATCGGCGAAGGACATTGAGGTCCGCGGCGGCAGTGGATTGCTGCTGGTGGTTGTGGCAAAGTAGCATCCGGCAACGTGCATGGGGACGGTGCCGCAAGCCTCTTTGAATGCCGCACGGCGACGTTCATACAACGGCGTTCGGCCAGAACGGCTCTAATCGATTGGCGGCAGCCGCCGCGCTCTTCTTGAGGTGAACATGCAAAGCTGGAAGAAAGCAGTGATCTTTGGATCGATCGGCGCCGGCGCGGTACTCATTCTCACCGGTCGCCGCCCCGCCGGAATGGCATGCGCCGCCGCGGGCCTGGCTGTACTCGCCTCCGAATATCCCGAAAAGTTCGAAGCAGTGTGGGAAAATGCTCCCGACTATCTGCAGAAAGGCATGCAGATTTTCGGCACGCTGCAAAAGTTGGGCGAGGGTTTTGCGGAAGAGGCCGAGCGCCGTAGCGTCAAGGCCTGGCGAAACGTGCGCTCAGAGTTTGGTTCCTAGACGGCATCCCTTGCCGGCCTGCGACAACGAGCACAAGGACAACCAACTCTTTGCCTCTCGTGCCTCGGTGGTAACAAACAGCTAGGTGTCCTCCGGCCGCGGACCGGGATGGATGGTTTCGATACGCTTCTGATGCTCCGCCTTGCTGGGCACGGTCCAGCCATTTTCCTGTTCCACCAGGCGGATGATCGCCGAGCCTTCGCTTGGGACTTCCTGCGCAGCGTCGTCCGCTGGCGATGCTGTCGCCTTCTCCCAGACCCGCTCCAGCATGCCCTGGCGCACGCGGCTGGTCATTCGCGGAGCCGCGCCGGTGGTAATCACGACCCCGCGGTCCGCACGCGCTGCAGGAGTCAGAATCACGAATCGCGCCTGCAACACCGGCTCACTGAAGTCTCCGAAGACAAACTGAAATGCTTCGGCGTGTTCAGGAATGCCGCCGTCTCCGGCATAATGCAGAACGTATTCCTCGTCCAGCGTATCGCCGGGAGAGAGCACGGCCGCAGAGCCGGGCCACTGGCTGAGGGCCGTTGCGGTACCGTCCGGATGCAAAATGCGAAACGTGAGCACCTGGACCTGCCGCGGCAAACTCAGCGCAGTTTCTTCCGGCGCCGCCACACGCCGCGCCGTATGCACATAGAGCGACGCGCTTCCATCCGGACGAGAGATGGCAACGTGATCGTCCAGCAGAATCGCGGCGCCCTGTGCCGCTACGGTATTCGTCGCCGCGCTGATCACGTCCGCTGCATCGCGCCGATAGGGTGAGTAAAAGCAGGTTGTGGGAGCGACAGAATCAGACTCCGGCGAAGCCGATGCCAGCCGGTGGTAGTTCTCCGCATTGGGCGACACGCGCAGCCACTCGACGGCGGCTTGCTGCGCTGCCAGGTCCTGTCCGGACAGCTGTAATTCGCGCACCAGCACCAGCCGCGCGGCGCGGTTCAGCGGCGCCGCTGCCAGTAAGGTCTGAAGTGCTTGAGCCGCTTCCGCCTGCCGGCCGTCGCTTGCGAGTGAATGCGCATACTCGAGCGACTCAGGAGCACAGCCATTCAGCCTCTGTTCCACCAATCTCGCCTCGGCCAGCTCTCCGTGCGAGCGATAAAATCCCAGCGCGCTCTTGATGGCCGCACACGAGGGATGCTCTGCCAGCCGCGCTGTCCACCAGTTTGATTGCGTCGCAGTTCCGTTCTCGACTGTGCTCAGCTTCGTCGCCTCGGTAATCGTCTCCAGCGCGTCTGGGTCCGACGGCCGTACTGCGAGAACGCGATCCGCCAGGCTGTTGGCGAGCTGGAAGTCTTTCTTAGCCAAGGCCATGCGCGCCAGAGCCGCATCAGCAGAGATCGCGCTGGGAACCAGGCCCCGCAGCTTGTACCACGCTGTGGCATACTCTGACGACGTGGGACTCGTGGCCCCCAATGACTGGCCCAGAAGGAACTGCAGCGCAGCTGAAGTGCCATCGGCGGGTATTGCCCGAACCTGCTTAATGGCCGATCCGAAGTCTCCCGCAGCATAATACCCAGCCGCAAGAAGATAGGTAAGCTCCTGCCGCGATATGCGGTCCGATGGGGGGATGGGTTCCTGCTCTGCGGTTCTACTGATGGAAACGCGTAAAGGCGTCGCCGAACCAGCAAACTTCATCAGAACGTGGTGCGGGCCAGGAGTTGCCTCGAACACAGCCGAGCGGTGTCCACGACTGCCTTCGGAGCGAAACACCAACCTGCCATCGACGTAGAGTTCCAGCGGCCCGGCGCCTTCCATATCGGCCGTCCAATTTCCCGGGACCAGGGAGGCAAAGCGCGCCGCGGCGTAAAACATCCCGCGGTGCGACAGGTAGTCCGGCAGCGTGATCTCACCATCAGGAAACCGGAACTTTTCGACCACATGATTCTGATAGGAGGGCTGGGCGAGGTCGTCCGCGGCCGAGATCTGCTGTTGATCAAAATCGAGTAGGGCGTGCCGTCCCAGCGGCCCCAGAATCCGCCAGTCGGTGAGAATGCCCGCAGCCCGCGCCACGGCATACGGATCGAGCCCCGGAGCGCCATCCATGGCCGCTTTCAGCAGGGCGGCGTGCAAATCGGGCCAGCTCCCCTGCGCATTTGCCAGCACCTGCTGTATCCGGGGAATCGCAGCCCGAAACTCCGGCGTGTTGGCAGCTGACTCGCGCAGCCGCACCGCTGCCAACCGCACGCGAACGTCACCCGGCGCGTCGGCGCCCACCGCGCACAGCCGCAGGGCTGAATCCAGCACAGCCGCATAGTCGGCTTCCATGCCCGCGACTTCCATACGCACGAAGAGCGCTTCCGCATCCTGGGGATCGTGGCGCAGCGCTTGCATCGCCAGGCGGCGAGCGCTGTCCAGCATGGAATCCACAAACAAGGCTCGGGCCGCCGCCCGGGAGAGTGCGGACTCCGGCAGTGGAGCGGGATGTTGAACTCGCCCGGCGCGTGTTCCATTCGGGATGGTCTCGGTGGTATGCGGGATGTCGGGTGAGGCTTCGCGATTAAGGCGGGCCAGAGTCTGAGCCTGAGAGATCGCCGGCAGGGTTAGTGTCAAGCCGACTGCGGCCAGTAACATCGCGAGGCGCCGGGGCATTTCGTTCTACCTGAGCAGATTCGGCTCCCACTGCGTGGGGCCAGTGATCATGCTGGATGACTGCAGGTTAGTTGACAAAACCGGCCTTGGAAATACTGCTTTCGCCTGATACCCATACAACTTTTGGGTGCTAGACGGCCTGGACCGGAACAGGCGTTTGCCGCGCTTGAAGGGGCGACCTGCGGCTTGGCAGCGGGCGGGCGTTGGTCCGCGCCAGCAGGTATACTTTTTGCACCGCATGCCCACCAAGCTGGAGGAAATCGTCGCCGCCGCACGCCGTCGAGTTGCCGTTGCCAAGTCGCGGCCTAACGTGCGCACGTTAGGCCTGGCGGCGAAAGATCACGCGCCAAGAGGCTTTCGCCAGCGGCTGCACGAGACGGCCGGCGTGGCCGTGATCGCCGAACTGAAGAAGACGTCGCCGTCGAAGGGTCTGATTCGACCCAATTTTCGGGTCGCGGAACTGGCCCGCGAATTGGAAGCGGCCGGAGCTGCGGCGCTGTCTGTACTGACCGACGAAGAATACTTTGGAGGCTCGCTGAACAATCTGGACCTTGCCTCGGCGGTAACCGTGCTTCCCTGCCTGCGCAAGGATTTCATTGTCGACGAATACCAGGTCGTGGAGGCGCGCGCGCACCACGCGGACGCCATCCTGTTGATCGTCGCTGCGCTGGAACCGGCGGAATTGATCAACCTGCAGCGGCGAGCGCGCGAGTTGCAGCTCGACGTGCTCTGCGAAGTGCACGATGCGGCGGAGTTGCAGCGCGCCCTCGACGCGGGCTTCGACATGATCGGCGTTAACAACCGCGACCTGCACACCTTTCGGGTCGACCTGAAGACGAGCCTGACGCTGGCCGAGCGGATGCCAGCGGGTGTGGTGAAGGTTGCGGAGAGCGGCATCGGGGGTGCTGACGACGTCGCAAAATTGCGGCAAGCCGGGTTTGATGCGTTTCTGATCGGCGAGTCGCTGATGCGCGCCGCGTCTCCGGGCGCGGCGTTGCAAGAGCTGCTCTCGCAATCAGCTGCGGTGGATAAGCAACGGAACCTGGTATGACCTGGGTCAAAATCTGCGGGACGACCAATTTGCAGGATGGGCAGCAGAGCGTCGCCGCCGGAGCCGATGCGCTGGGCTTCATCTTTGCTGAGAGCCCGCGACGAGCCTCGATCGAAACTGCGGCTGCGATTGTTGCGGCGCTTCCACACGAGGTCGAAGCGATCGGCGTCTTCGTGAACGAATCCCCAGAGCACGTGGCTGAGATCGCGCAAGGGGCCGGGCTTAGAGGAGTGCAGTTGCACGGCGATGAGGCTGCGGAGCAGTTGCCGGAATTCCGTCGCGCTCTGGGCGAGCGCAAGATCATCAAGGCGTTGCATGCGCGCGAGCTGATCGACAGCAGCCATGACGTGCTGACGCGATATTTGGCGAGGCGTGCCAGCATCGACGCTATCCTGCTCGATGCAGGATCGCCAGATCAGCGCGGCGGAACGGGAGTTCCGTTCGCCTGGGAGAAAGCATTGCCGGTTGCTGCCGCGATTCGCGACGCCATGCCGCTGATCATCGCTGGAGGATTGACCCCCGAAAACGTGGCAGCGGCGATTGAGTTGTTCCAGCCATACGGTGTGGATGTCGTCTCCGGCGTGGAGATCGCGGCAGGCAGGAAACATGAAGCCAGGTTGCGCGAGTTTGTCGCTGCGGCGCGACATGCGCGAGTATCGCTGAAGCAAAGGGCCTAATGGAAAACAGCAGCAGCATGGTCAACGATTCGCAACCCAGTGCGCGTCCAGCCGGCAACGCCAAGCCGAAGCTGGCGCGCGTGGGGGTTGGGCGCTTCGGCTCGTATGGCGGGCGTTACGTGCCCGAGACGCTGATGGCGGCGCTGCAGGAGTTGGAAGCGGCCTACTCCGCGGCGCGCAAAGACAAGTCGTTCCGCGACGAACACCATCGCTTACTCGCCGACTATGCCGGGCGTCCAACGCCGCTGTTCCTCGCCGAGCGGCTGACGAAAGAGCTTGGCGGCGCGAAGATCTATCTGAAGCGCGAAGACCTGCTGCACACCGGCGCCCACAAGATCAACAACTGCATTGGGCAGGCATTGCTGGCGCGCCGCATGGGAAAGCAGCGCATCATCGCCGAAACCGGCGCCGGCCAGCATGGCGTCGCGACGGCGACGGTGTGCGCGCTCTTCGGCATGGAGTGCGTCGTCTACATGGGCACCGAAGACATGCGGCGGCAGGAGCTGAACGTTTTTCGCATGCGCCTGCTAGGCGCCGAAGTGCGCGGCGTCGACTCCGGCTCGCGCACCCTGAAGGACGCCATCAACGAAGCCATGCGCGACTGGGTCACCAACGTTCGCACCACGCACTACCTGCTGGGCAGCGTGCTGGGCGCCCACCCCTATCCCATGATGGTGCGTGATTTTCATCGCGTCATCGGCCAGGAGGCGCGCAAGCAGATCCTCAAAGCCGAGGGACGGCTGCCGGCGGCCGTGATTGCCTGTGTAGGCGGCGGCTCCAACGCTATCGGCGCGTTTTACGAGTTCATTAAAGACAAGGACGTGAAGCTGATTGGCGTCGAGGCCGGCGGCCGCGGACATGCTCTCGGCGAGCATGCTGCGCGCTTCGACGGCGGCGCTCCCGGCGTGTTGCAGGGAACCTATTCCTACGTGCTGCAGGACCAGGCGGGACAGATTGCCGCGACGCACTCGGTTTCGGCGGGATTGGATTATCCCGCGATCGGTCCAGAGCATGCGCTGCTGCATGATCAGGGACGGGCGGAGTATGTTTCGGCAAGCGATCAGGATGCACTGGAGGCCTGCCGCACTCTGGCGCGGCTGGAAGGGATTATTCCCGCGCTGGAGTCGGCGCACGCCGTCGCCGAGTGCATGCGGTGCGCTCCCACAATGTCACAGTCTGACATTGTGATAGTTAATATATCGGGCCGCGGCGACAAGGACATGGGAATTCTGCGAGAGAATTTGCAGTTGTAGCTGCCGACTCGCGAATCGGGTTTCACCACGGAGGCACGGAGCGCAGGGAGGGTTTGATTGGTTTTCTCCGTGCTCTCTGTGTCTCCGTGGTGAACAAGAAAGACAACTCAGAAGAATATGGTGGCCCTGAAGTTCAAACAGCACCCCGGTCTCGTCGCCTACATCACCTGCGGCGATCCCGACCTCGCCACTTCGCGTGACGTGGCGCTGGCTGCGATTCATGCCGGTGCGGACGTGATCGAGCTGGGCGTGCCCTTCAGCGATCCCGTTGCCGATGGTCCGGTGATCCAACGCGCCAGCGAGCGCGCGCTGAGGCACGGAACCACGCTGGCAGGCGTCCTCAACGTTGCTCGACAAATTCGCGAGCAGTCGAAGGCCGGCTTGATTGTTTTTTCCTACCTGAATCCTATCCTGCAGCTTGGCCTCGAGAAATTCTGTGCGGCTGCGGCCGAAGCCGGCGTCGACGGGGCGCTGGTCACGGATTTGCCTGTGGAAGAGGCCGGCGAGTACCTGCGCGCGATGAAGGCGCACAAGCTCGCGCCCATCTTCCTTGCCGCGCCTACCAGCACCGACGAGCGCCTGCGCGCGATTGCCCGGCATTCGCGTGGATTCGTCTATGCCATCTCGCGCACCGGAATCACCGGAGCTCGCCAGGAGGTGGCGAGCGATGCGCGAAGCCTGGTCGAGCGGCTGCGGACGTTCACGAAGTTACCCGTCGCTGTCGGCTTCGGAGTTTCCACACCGGAGCAGTTCGCCGAAGTCGGCGGCTTCGCCGACGCCGCTGTGGTGGGCAGCGCAATCGTTCAGCGGGTTGAACAGAACCCCGGGCGGGAGGCCGCCGCTGTGGCAGAATTCTTGTCATCCCTCACAGCAGCGGCGCAGCACGCCGGCGCCGGTAGCTAGGCTCGGCGAAGGGAACCACACCAGCCATGGATATCGCCGATTGGCGCAAAAAGATTGACGATCTGGACCGCCGGCTGGTCGAGTTAATCAACGAGCGCGCGCAATGCGCTCACGAGATCGGCAGGCTGAAGCGCAATTCGTCGCTGCCGATTTACGAACCGGACCGCGAGAAGATCATCTTCCAGAACATTGCCCGCCACAATCCGGGACCGCTGTCGGATGTGCAGTTGCGGCAGGTGTACGAGCGGCTGATCGACGTGATGCGGCAAATCCAGCGCGAAGAGATGGCGCCAGAGGCCGAACGGGAACACGGTACCGAATTTGAGCCGAAGGACTGAAAAGCAGTGGCTAGTGGTCGGTTGTCGGTTTGTGTCTTGGGGTTGCTAGCTAACGGCTAAGAGCTAATTGCTAAAGGCTAATTCATGATCGTTGCAATGTGGGAGACGGCGAGCGAGGACCAGATCCAGGAGGTGACCAACCATCTGGTGAAGATGGGGTTTGCCGTGCACCGCACCACGGGCGCGCGACAGAGCGTGCTGGCCGCCGTCGGCAAGCGGATCGACTTCGATACCCGCGAACTGGAAGTGCTGCCCGGCGTCCAGACCGTACATCGCATCAGCGCACCCTACAAGCTGGTGGGAAGGCCTTTTCGGCCTGAGGGTACCATCGTCCGCCTGCGGAACGGAGTCGAGATCGGCGGCAAAGAAGTTGTGGTGATGGCGGGCCCATGCTCCGTCGAGTCGCGGGAGCAGATTTTTGCCGCCGCCGAAACCGTGCGCCAGGCCGGCGCCAAAGTTCTGCGCGGCGGCGCCTTCAAGCCGCGCAGCTCGCCTTACACGTTTCAAGGCCTCGGGTTGGATGCCCTGAAGCTGCTGCGCGAGGCCGGCGATCAGTTTGGCCTCATGGTAATCAGCGAGGTGATGGAGATCTCGCAGATCGAGCTGATGATGCCCTACATCGACATCTTCCAGGTGGGCGCGCGCAACATGCAGAATTTCAACCTGCTGCGCGAGCTGGGCAAGGTGCGTAAGCCGGTGCTGCTGAAGCGTGGCATCGCGGCCACCATCGAGGAGATGCTGCTCTCGGCCGAGTACATTATGTCGGGCGGCAACTACGACATCATTCTGTGCGAGCGCGGCATTCGTACCTTCGAGACGTACACGCGCAATACCCTCGACATCTCGGCCATTCCGATCGTACACAAGCTGTCGCACCTGCCGATTACCTCGGATCCGTCACACGGTACCGGTTTGCGCGACAAGGTGTCGCCCATGGCATGCGCGTCGGTGGCTGCCGGAGCGGATGCGCTCCTGATCGAAGTGCATCCCTCGCCGGACGACGCGCTCTCCGACGGCGCGCAGTCGCTGTTTCCGCAGCAGTTCGCGGAGCTCATGGACCGGCTGCGCATGATCGCACCCGCGGTAGGGCGGACGATCTAAGCTGCATCATTTGAAGGGGCACAGCTTTAGCTGCGCCCTTTGCGGCTGGCCGGTCTCGGCTTTGCCGCCGCGGGACATCGGCTATCATTTTTTGCTGATTCCGTAGAGCAACCAGGAATTCTCTGTCGCGGGGCTGAAGCCCGCTGGACACAACAAGAAGCAGCTCACACGGCGCAGCTGACGCTGCGCCCCTTCAAACCATGCCGATCCAGCAAATCACCATTGTCGGTACCGGCTTGATCGGCGGCTCGCTCGGCCTCGCCCTGAGGCACGCCGGATTCACAGGTCGGATCATCGGCTGCGACAAGCGGGTGGTGCTGGAAGCTGCCCAGGCACGCGGCGCGATTGATCGCGCAGAGGCTGATCTGGGGCGCGCAATCGCCGGCTCTGACGTTGTGGTACTCGCCACGCCGGTGGGCTGCATTCTGACGCAGTTGGAGGCGCTGGCGACTCTGGCGCCGGTGGAAACGCTGATCACCGACACCGGTAGCACCAAGCAACAGCTGGTGGAACGCGCGCGTGCGCTGATGGGCGCGGCGGCGGCGCAGCGCTTTCTGCCCGGACATCCCATGGCCGGCAAGGAGCACGGCGGCATCGAACACGCCGAGGCGGAGCTGTTTCGCGATGCGGTGTGGCTGGTCTCGCCGGTCGAGCACGGACGGCCAGCCACCCCGCGACAAGAGGAATTTCTGGCGCTGCTGTCGACCACCGGTGCTCGCATTCTTGGGATGGATGCCGAACGGCACGATCGGCTGTGTGCCTGGATCAGCCACCTGCCGCAGATGATCTCGACTGCACTGGCTTCCACGTTGCGGGAGGAGTTGGGCGACGATGAAGCCGTCTCGCAGATCGGGGGTCGGGCGCTAAGGGAAATGACCCGCATCGCTCATAGCCCGTATTCCATGTGGCGGGACATCGCGCTGACAAATACCGAAAATATCGAGGAAGCCCTGCTGCGATTCGAGCAGCAACTGGCGCATCTGCGGGAAAATTTGCGTGGGCCGGGGTTACGAGAGATGTTCGAGAACGGCAATCGAATCGGTAGCCCGTAGGCGAGTCATTTCCGATAGAAAGATTGACGACCGGCAAACGCAACAGGGAAAAATTCCATTCCCATTGCAGGACGGCCCAGTATTCTCGGCGATCGGTCACAGACAATCAGCAACTCCAAAGGCAAAAATCGCTCTGGGCCGGCGATCAGTTGACTTGCGAGAAGGCTCCTGCGCCCTCGTACAGCGGCACCCTGAATCAGGAACACGCCCTACCTCTTCGCCTTCTTTCAAGCCTCCCCCGTCGCCTGACAACTGGCTGTGTATGAAAGGAGGCGAGGCATGCCCCGCAATTACCTTCTTCCCGCCTTCCGTTCCAATCCCGGCAACCATGGCTTTCTTAAAACTACCAAGACCATGATGCCCATTTTCATGCTGCTGGTATTCGTGCCAGTCTTTATGATGTTCTCCGCGTCCGCGCAGAACCCGGTGCCACCTACCGCGAGACAGGCAGCCGCATCGCCGCTTTTCGCGCCGCGACTCACGCCCTCCAAGCCGCTGTTCACACCGCAAGAGGCTCCGGTTACGAAATCGCTCGGAAAATTTCGCGATTCGCCCGCTGACTATTTCGTGTACGCGAACGGTCCTAGTAACGGCATTTGCGATATTCAGGGCTGCAACGTGGATGCCTGGACGGTTAATTCCGGCTACTCGGTAACAAACTCGATTGGGGCCGGAGGCTACGTGACCGGCGCAAGCTTTGCCTTCTGGCTTTTCGCGGGAGATGCTGTCCAATCGGTGGACTGGGCGCTGGGAACGAGCCCCTTCGCGTCCGATATCGCGCGTGGGACCGCTTCTGCTCAGGATCTCGTAGCGCAGCGCCTGTTTACCAACGATTACGGATACGACGTTGATGGCATATCCATCTACGGCCTGGACGCAACGGTGAGCGCCGGCAACTGGCTGACGCTGTCCAACGTCGTAGTCTCCACCGGAGGTCCGGCGTATTGGGATGAGAACAATGGGCCGTCTTTGGCGCAGGAATACTCGGTAGGAACGATTCCTTCCGAATCCTTCAATATCAGTTGCTGCTCTCCGCCTCCGCCCCCACCACCCCCGCCGCCCACTTGCATCCCATCGGGAGACGGGCTCAATTACCTTTACAGCTTTAATCAGCAGGAAGGGTTACCGAACAGCATCTCCGTTGATCGGGCGGGCAACGTCTTCGGAACGACGCAGGGTGGCGACAATGATCTCGGCATGGTGTTCAGGCTCGCGCCACGCGGTCAAAACTGGCTGATGAGTCACCTCTACAGCTTCGTGGGGGGCAGCGATGGCTTCGATCTTATTGGAAGAGTGGGCCCCGACCAGGCATTTTACGGTCTGGGCCAGGGAGGCATCCTGAACTGCGGTGATAACGGCCAAGAATATTGTGGTGTGATTGCCAGGTTAGCGCCTCCACCAACGATGTGCCCCAACGCTTCCTGCGGCTGGAACGACGAGGTCTTATATCGCTTTACCGGAAACAGCAATGGCTATAACCCGGAAGGGTTGAATTTTGACCGCGCCGGTAACATCTACGGCACGACCTACAGCGGTGGGCAGTACGGGAAAGGCACGGTTTTTCGCCTATCGTCCTCCGGCGGAAGCTGGATCCAGCAGGTTCTCTACAGCTTCACCGGCGGCAACGATGGCGGAACTCCCGGCGGCTCGATACTGGTTGGTATCGACGGCAACGTATACGGGATTACCTTTGAAGGCGGCGCCTACGGTTCTGGTGTCGTTTACCAATTGGTGCCCACTGGGGGCGGTTGGAAGGAGAATGTCATTTACACCTTCACCGGGCAGGATGATGGCATTGCTGTCGGCTACCTTCGGCAGGATAGCTACGGCACGCTTTACGGGGCATCCGGGGTGCATTATTCCTTCGGCACGCTGCCGCAGAAGGTATTCACGCTAGCCCAAACCAGCCATGGTTGGGTGTTCTCGATCATCTGGCAAGCCGTACATCACTTTGAATACATCGACGGGCTGGCTCTCGATGCCATGGGAAACCTCTACGGGGCGGCTACCAACAGCGGTGAGGACAACGACCCCGACCACCTGATGTTCGAAGTCTTCAAGCGCACAACGGACGGGCAATTCCACACCTGGTCAACCTCCGGACATTGGCTGTTCGCCAACTTCGGCGTGGGGGTCGACCAGCAAGGCAATGTCTATGGCATCGACATCGGCTGCGGCACCTACCAGCGAGGAAGCGTCTGGCAATTTACCGGATTGCAAAATCCGTCTGAATAACAACCTGGCATGGTTACATGGGCCGGCGATGAAAAGCGCCGGCCCTTTTTGCGGCAGCGGAGAACGTCGACTTTGCACCTTCCGCGCGCTCCCCGCTACAATCTTCGGTTTGGAATCAAAACCTCTATGCCAATGAACAAAGTAGTCGCGAGCGCCGAGGAAGCGGTGCACGACATTCACGACGGCGCTACCATCATGGTTGGCGGATTCGGACTCTGCGGTATTCCCGAGAACCTCATCCGCGCGCTGGTCAAGAAGGGCGTCAAGGACCTGCACACCATCAGCAACAACGTTGGAGTGGACGACTTCGGCCTGGGACTGATGCTGGCAGCCGGACAGATCACGTCGCACAAGGGCAGCTACGTCGGTGAAAACAAGTTGCTGGAAGACATGGTGCTCACGGGCCGCATCGACCTCGAGTTAATCCCGCAAGGCACGCTGGCCGAGCGCATTCGTGCCGGCGGGGCGGGGATTCCGGCGTTCTATACGCCGACAGGATTCGGCACCGTGGTGGCCGAAGGCAAGGAGACGCGCGAATTTGGCGGGCGTCCGTACGTGCTGGAGCGCGGCATGACCGCGGAGTTCGCGCTCATCAAGGCGTGGAAGGGCGATCGCTGGGGCAACCTTGTATATCGCAAGACCGCGCGGAACTTCAATCCCATGATGGCGACGGCGGCGAAGATCACGATTGTCGAGGTCGAACACCTGGTGGAACCCGGGGAGATCGATCCCGATCACGTACACACGCCCAGCGTGTATGTGCATCGCATTTTGCAGGGCGAGAGTTATGAAAAGCGGATCGAGCGCAGGACGGTGCGGAAGCCGTAGCGCGCTGGAGCCGCAGATCCCTCCGCTCGGGCTGAAGCCCTCGGTCGGGATGACATTCGTTAGGAAAACTACGTCGGCGCAGCTAAAGCTGTGCCCCTTCAAAAGCAACGAAAGCCTTTCACCGTCAAGACGAGTGGGAGATCGAATGGCCACATCTCCGAACATTGGAAAGCAGAAAGACACGGAAAAGCGTGACCGCATCGTGCGCCGCGTGGCGCGCGAGCTGCGCGATGGATACTACGTCAACCTCGGCATCGGCATGCCGACGCTGGTAGCCAACTGCGTGCCGGCGGGCATCGAAGTCGTTCTGCAAAGCGAGAACGGCATGATGGGCGTCGGGCCGTATCCGCTCGCGGGTCAGGAAGACGGCGACCTGATCAATGCCGGCAAAGAAACGGTGAGTGAGCTACCGGGTACGGCGTATTTCTCCAGCGCGGAGTCCTTCGCGATGATTCGCGGCGGCCACATCGACCTGAGCGTGCTGGGTGCGATGGAAGTCGACGAGGAGGGCAACCTGGCCAACTGGATGATCCCCGGGAAAATGGTCAAAGGCATGGGCGGGGCGATGGACCTGGTGGCCAGTGCCAAACATGTGATCGTCGCCATGGAGCACACCACCCGCGACGGCGCGCCGAAGATCCTGAAACACTGCACGCTGCCCATCACCGGCCTGCGCGTGGTCCACAACATCGTCACCGAGATGGCCTACATTCGCGTGACGCAGAGTGGGCTGGTGCTGGAGGAGATTGCTCCTGGCCTCGACGTCGAAGACGTACAGCGCGTCACCGAGGCGCCGCTGATTGTCAGCCCGGCGCTGAAGACGATGGAGATGTGAGCGCGCTGCGTGGAGTACCGAAGGGTACCTGGCTCCTTCCTATTTGCCCACGGGCAGGGTAAGATCGTCTTACATGCAAACTCGAATTTCGACTAAGGGACAAGTTGTGCTGCCCGGTCCGATTCGCCGGCGGCTGGGACTTCGGGCAGGCGATCGCCTTGATGCCAAGGTTGAAGGGGCGAAAATCGTGCTAATTCCCTGCAAGAAGCGCGCTGGGAAAGCGAAAATCGTGATCGATCCGGTATCGGGCATTCCCGCCGTAACTTTGGGCCCCGGCGCTCCAGTTCTCACTTCGAAGGAAGTGAAAGAGATGCTCTCTGATTTCCCATGAAATATCTCCTCGATGTAAATGCGCTGGTCGCGCTAGGCGCTACCGAACACGAATTCCATGGTCGAGTCACGGCATGGGTCGGCAGCCTGCGAGCGAAGGGCGACGCGCAGTTGCTTACATGTTCCGTCACTGAGCTCGGTTTCGTGCGTATCCTGGCTCAAGCGCCAATTTACGCGTTCACTATAGCGACGGCACGCTCCCTCCTGCTCCGAATGAAGAGAGAAGACGCTTTTCTTTTTGCGTTTATTCCCGATACTCACGACATCTCAGAGCTTCCGGATTGGGTGCAGCATCCCAAGCAAGTCACAGACGGTCATCTGGTGCGACTCGCAAGAGCGAATCAGACCATGCTCGCGACTCTAGATCGAGGAATTCCTGGCGCCTACCTGATACCGTCAAGAGGCTGATTCGGCTTTGCTTCATTTGCGCCCCCAGATTCCCAGTGCTAACTTCCCTGCTCTTTCCTTCGCGCCAGCAGGTACGCCCGGATCAGCTCGTTCAGGTCGCCGTCCAGCACGCGGTCTACGTCGCCGATCTCGGCGCGCGTGCGCAGGTCTTTCACCATGCGATAGGGCTGCAGCACATACGACCGGATCTGCGAGCCGAAGTCGATATCGAGCTTCGAATCCTCGATCTGCTTAGTCTCAGCGCGCTTCTTCTCCAGTTCGTACTCATAGAGGCGGGAGCGCAGGATGCTCATCGCCTTCTCGCGATTCTTATGCTGCGAGCGCTCGTTCTGGCAGGCGACAACGATTCCCGTGGGAATGTGCGTGATGCGCACCGCCGAATCCGTTGTGTTGACATGCTGGCCGCCTTTGCCGCCGGAGCGATACGTGTCGGTGCGAATGTCTTCCGGCTTGATGTCGATCTGGATGCTCTCGTCGATTTCAGGCGAGACGAAGACGCTGGCGAACGACGTGTGGCGTCGCTTGGCCTGGTCGAACGGAGAGATGCGCACCAACCGATGCACGCCGATCTCGCTGGTCAGCAGGCCATAGGCATGCTCGCCATTCACGCCAAACGTTGCCGACTTGATGCCGGCTTCGTCCCCCGGCTGGTATTCGTAGAGCTGCGTCTGGAAGCCCTGGCGCTCGGCCCAGCGCAGATACATTCGCAAAAGCATTTCGGCCCAGTCCTGCGACTCGGTACCGCCGGCGCCGGGATGAATGGTGACGATGGCGTTGCGATCGTCGTTGTCGCCGGAGAGCAGCGTCTCTGTCTCGAGCTTGTCGACCAACGCGCGCAGATCGTCGACCTCGCGCCGCAGGTCGGCGGAGACGTCCTCGCCCTCGTGCGCCAGATCGAAGTAGGCGTTGATGTCGCCGGTGCGCCGGACCAGTTCGTCATGCGTGGCCAGTGCGCTCTCCAGCCGCTTCTTCTCGCGCATCACGTGCTGGGATTTTTCGGGATTCGACCAGAGCGTGGGATCGGCAGTTTGCTTCTCGATCTCGCTCAGCTTCTCGCGCAGCTTAGGCGCGTCAAAGATACTCCTGTAGGTCGTTGACCTTGTCGCGCAGCGCGGCGTATTCCTGTTCCAGTTCTTCGACCATCGGTCAGGGTCATCCTTCTTGTGGTGGCGGGCATTTAGCACTTAGCATTTGGCACTTAGCCAAAGCTCAACGCCGAGTGGCTGACGCATTCGAAGCAGTATTCAACCAGAGATTTCCAAGCGCCAAATACCAAGTGCTAAGTGCTAATGGCTATCGCCGGTCGCGTCATCTCTGCGGGCTCGATGTTGCGCAACAACAATCCTACCAACGTGATTATCGCACACAGAAACGCAAACAAATCGCCATGACGGGTGTAGAACGTAGTCGATTCCTCCAGCGCAAAGGCTCCTTGCAGGGCGACGCGCTGATTGCGCGGCGCCTCCGCCACCACGCGGCCATAGGGGTCGATGACAGCGGTGATGCCGCTGTTGGTATCGCGCAAAAGCCAGCGACGGTTCTCCACCGCGCGCATGCGGACCATGTTTAGATGCTGCCGCGGCGCGCCGGTGTCGCCGAACCAGCTGTCGTTGGAGATGTTCACGAAGACCTCGCCGCCGTGGTGGGCGAACTGCCGCACCTCGCCAGGAAAGATCGATTCGTAGCAGATGAACGTCCCAACCTTCATGTCGCCGAGCGTCAGCGGCACGCGCTGATGGCCACGGGCAAAGGTGCCAACTTCGCGCGTCAGCGCACGGGCAAAGCTGATCAGCGACTGGAACGGGACATACTCTCCAAAGGGCACCAGATGGATCTTGTCGTAGCGCTCGGTCCAGGCGCCGGTCGGCGCAATCACTGCAGCCGAGTTGTAAATGTCGGGACGGCGATTGGGATCGCCGGTGTGCTCGATGCCGATGGATCCGGCGATGATGTAGGAGTTGGTGGCGCGGGCTACGTTGGCCAGCGTGGTTCGCAGATGCAGGTCAGTGGTCCAGAACGGCGCCGGCGACTCCGGCCAGAGGATCAGGCCGGGCACATCGGGCTCGGTATCCTGCGGTCGCACGCTAAGCGCTTGCAGCGAGCTGAGCGTCTGCTCGAAGTAGTCGAGCGACCAGTCCGATTGGGTGAGCGGAATGTTCTCCTGCACCAGGGTGGCACCGCGAGAGGCGGGCAGCGCCCCCGGCTTCTGTAGCTTTCCCGCGTGCAGCGCGATGGCTGCTGCCAGAGCAGCGGTCAGCAAGAACTTGCGGCGCGCATAGGGCACAAGAAAAGCCGCTGCCACGGCGGTATTCACCAGAGCGATCTCGAAGGAAATTCCGTAGACGCCAGTGACCGTGGCGACGCGCGAGAGCGGGATGTTGTCGATCTGCGTCGTGCCCAGCAAGTCCCAGGGAAAGCCGGTGATGTAGGTGCGGGCCAGTTCGACCGCGACCCAGGCGAACGGAGTGAACACCAGCGCGCGCAGGCTGAAGCCGTTGCGACGAGCGGCGATGAGCGCCAGCAGAAGCCCGAAGAGTCCGTGATACAGCCCGAGGTAGAGGGCAAACAGTACGAGCAAGACGGCTGAAGTCGGCGCGTTGAGGCCGCCGTAGAGATGCATGACGTGATAGACCCAATAGCAGCTGCCCAGATACCAGATGACGCCGCTGGCGTAGCCGAGCAGGAAACCTTGCCATGCGGTTGCCGGCGCAAGGAACTGCCCGCCGTCGGCGAGGACCATCATCACGTCCTGCTCGCGGCATTTGAGGACGGCGTAGATCAGCGGCGCCAGTGCGACCCAGCTGAGCAGATAGATGGAAAAGTTGGGGAAGATCAGCACCTGAAGCACGCCCGAGAGGCAGGCAAAGATCCATGCTTTCGGGCGGATTCTCCTCACTGGGCGAGTGTAACAAAGCAACTGGAGGGCAGGTGCGCGCCAGAGATTAGAAGTTGATTACAGCGCCGGACGGAAGCACCAGCCAGCTCTGAGTTAAGTCATCCTAGGATAAATCATTCAGATCGTTGTACTTGGAAAGCAAACAGCGCGCTGCGGGCTAACTGTTGTGCTCTGGCACGTCCGGGAATTGAGACGTTGCCACCAACCGGACACCGCAAAATAACGCGAGTTTGCGCTGTTTTTTGTTAGAAATGTTGCGACCATCCCGGCTATCATGGCGTCAACTGTTTCAGCGTGGGGTGGTTATGACGAACAAACTCAGTTTGGCGGTTTTGTGCCTGTTCGGGGTGGCGGTTCTCGCTATTCCGGTTGCTGCCTTCGCCGATGGGGGTACATGGTCCCTCGACCCAACAACTTCCAGCGCCCGCTTCTTTCAAGGTTCCGCAGCGAACCCGGATTCCGTGAACTCCGGGGTGGCTCGGGTAAAGGGTGAGGTTACTCTGGACCCGAACGACCTGACCAATTCGGTTCTCGACCTCGCGATCTATCCCTCCGATGAGAACTGGAGCGCGCTCAACCCGGACGGTACGCTGCCTTCCGGCTACACGCCGGACTCGACCGACAACACCCTCCTGACGTTCAAGTCGGAGCGCATGTCGATAAGCGGGAATGGCGACCTGCAAGTCACGGGAAACCTAAAGTTGGTACGCGTGGAACGCGACATGACGATTGAGCCGACCGAAGCTTATGCCGGCCCGACATTCGGGAGTCCCGTGATTCAGACCTCAATGCGAGAGGTTACATTCGTCGTCCCGAACTTCTCTGCGGCGCGGGGGGCAGAGTCGGTTGCGCCCGCAGTAATGAGCAACCGAAAGACGCTGGAAATGCGAGCGACGACGGCAATCGGTTACAGGGATTTTCCGGAGCTGCTCAAAGCGGTGGCGGAGACCAACTGGCCGGCGGTCGTTGAGGATGAAGACTGTCAACTGCCGTCCAACGTAGGGGAGGACTATAGCGGCGCCTCATGCACCGGGACGGTAATTGCGGCGGTGAATTACGACAACTGCCAAGTGCCGTCCAACGTGGGCGAGAGCTACAGCGGACCGCAGTGCGCTCCGGCTGCCGGCAGGCAGACGACAATTGCTCTTCAGTTGAACCTGATCGAGGCGAGCAAGGTCAAGGTCCTCACAGGTACGGCCCAATAACTTCCGCGCTTGGTTCAGGCGGCGCCGGAGAAGAAGGAAATCGGCGCCGCCGGGGCGTTTTCTGCGGCCCCGGTCATGCTCGCTCGGGCCGACAAATGAAAATGGCCGCGCCTAGCG
>Ga0335081_10002932_pt1 | contig 26804 bp, 28 predicted proteins | sample Lox_Sample_35_FD_206713 | JGI IMG/M metagenome (GOLD analysis project Ga0335081, IMG submission 206713) | Soil microbial communities from Loxahatchee National Wildlife Refuge, Florida, United States - Lox_Sample_3.5 | ecosystem: Environmental > Terrestrial > Soil > Wetlands | place: USA...
TTCGGCGAAGCTTACGTTGCCGACCCCGTGCGCAATGACGATGGAGTCGCCGAGCCTATAGCCTAAAGTGCGCGCGACATCTGCGCCGAGCACGGCGTCGTACAGGTCGTGAAACGGGCCACCGGAGTCAAAGCGAAGCTCGCGCGTGCCACCGAACCGATAGTGCTCGAAGTAGCTATGGTCCGTACCCATGACGCGAAATCCGCGGTGCGAGTCGCCGAGCGAGATGGGAATCGTCCAGGCTACATCTGGATGCCTCGCGATCTTCTGATAGCTCGCCCAGCTCACGTTGGCGGTCGCGTCTCCGACGCGAAAGACCGAGTACAAGAGCAAGTTGAGCGGCCCGCTGCGGGCGCCGACGATCAGATCGACGCCGGAGACGGTGTTTGCGAATCCCTCCCGGGCCGCCGTGCGCAGCTTTTGAACCCCGAGCAGCAGCGCCACACTGACGGCGATCGCCGAGATCGTGAGCAGCGCCGTGGTACGGCGATTCCACAAGCTTTTCAAGGCAAGATTCAAGACCGGCATTGCCATGACTCAGTGTGCCGGTGCTCGCAGGTCGTTGATATCGCTCATGGAGAGCGTGCGGTCGAATTGAGCGCTGAGCGAGGAATCATGGCTGACGAAGAGTAGAGTGGTCCCAAACGTGCCGCACTCGTGCATCAGCAGCTTCAGGAAGCTAACACGCGTGTCAGCATCCAGTGCCGAGGTCGGCTCGTCGGCGACCACGATATCAGGCCGTCCGATCAGGGCGCGGGCCGCAGCGACGCGCTGCTGCTGACCAATCGAGAGCTCGGTCACCGGCCGCTCGAGCAGTCCATCGACCGTTAGCCCGAGAGCCTCGAGTAGGCGTAAGGCTTCGTGCTGTGGCTCGGAACCGGCAATTCGCCTGCGCCGCGCGGCGGAGAACTGCAGCGGGAGCAAGACGTTCTCGCGCACGGTGAGGTACGGGATCAGATTGAACATCTGAAAGATGAATCCGAAGTGCTCGCCGCGGAATCGGTCACGCCCACCGGCGTCGAGTTCGCTGAGTGCGGTACCAATGAGGCGAATCGTTCCGGATTGCGGCGCTAGTACGCCCCCAATAAGGCCGAGCAAGGTGCTCTTGCCGCTGCCGCTTGGGCCTTTTATGAATACGCGCTCGCCGCGCGCGACGGTGAAGCGCTCAATCGCGAGCAACCTCGACTGGCCCTTCCAGGCGAACTCGAGGCTGTGAATGTCGATCGCGGGATCGCTCATGCGCATGTCCTATCGAAGCGGCACACGCGTGTGACCACTCTTCACGATGACGCTGTGCTGTCCCATCTTGGTGGCGATATTGACGCGCGCCTCGATAACGTTGCGCAGCTTATCCAGGACCCAAGGCTCGAACCAGGCGAGGTTTACTGGAGTTGCGCATCGATACGTGAAGCGCGCTTCATAGTCGACATGCTCCTCGTGCTGAGGTTGGCCCTGATTGCGGTCAGCTGGCGCCCACCGCGGAGCTTTGACCTGGGCCTCAACGAACTGACACAACGCCTCAGGGGTCATGCCGAACAAGCCGTGGCCACTGAGGAGCTCCGACGCAGCGTGCACGGCGGCACGGTCGCTGTCGGTGCGTGGCGCGTGCTCGAAACCGATGACGTTGGCGGCCGGAGAGTCAAGCTCGATCACGAGTAGCTCGTCTTCAACGGCAACATTGATGGTCACCTTGCCGTGCTCGTGCGCTGCGTGCTGCTCGAACTCCTCGGCGCGTGCATTGGCTTCTGATAGGGCGCACAGGAGCAACAGATAGAGCACTGGACCGCGATGCGGTCGCAGAGTTAGCGCGACACGCTGAATCATTGATGGACGACGACATGATGTTTCCAGGCCGGAAGTGGACGGCTCCATGGGTACTCCGCGACGAGCGTTGTCAACGGCTGCGCCGATTGCTCGGTGGCAGCACCGGGTGCTAAGGCGGGGAATTCAGCCGGACAGCGGCGGTCCGCGGCTGCGCGGGGCTGGGGCCTGCCTGGCAATGACCCAGTAGTGGGGCGCCGCAAGCGGCAGCGCTGCTGGGGGGACGACTAGCAGAATCGGTGTAGAGTGAGCGGCGGGATTCACGACCTGCGAATATGCAAGACACTGCTCACAGGTCTTTACCCCGAGCCCGATCACCTCGACGCGGGACTGCGCGCTCCCCTGCCGGCAAATGTGGCTCAGCTCGTGCAGCACAGCACCCTGCTGTGCCGTGACCAGCATCAGCAAGAGCCCGAGTACTACGTAGCGTCTCATCGGGGTAGTGCGTTCAGGACGCTTCTCTGAAGATGCAGTCAAGCTACCAGAGTTGCTGATCATCTGTAAAAGGTATCAATTCGGCGCGGTCGCAGTGGAGGTAGGAGGATGCAGCATGCGCCACTGCGGTAGTGGTCCGTACACCTCGTGTACAGCGCGCTTTGCAGCATCGCGTCCGAGCTGGGCTCCGGCGTTCAGGCTCTCGGAGCGGATGACCGGAAGTGCCGCTACGTACCGGGCACCCGGGGCAGAAGTGTAGAAGCGGATGAGTTCGCGGGTCTGGGTCTCGGTCAGCTTGTTGGCGTACGCAGGGGTCCACAGGCGCAGCAGGTCGGATTCCTCGGAGAGACGCTTCCGAGCATGGTCCCAGAAGGACGCGGGCAGGGTGCTCGCTTGCGGTCCCTGGCGGAGCCGATCGAGGGTCTCGCCCATCATTTGCTGTGCCGCCGCGAGTGTTCCGGACACCTTTAGAAATTCGTGAACGGCTGCAACGTGCCCTGCTGCAAGGACGGTTGCGGGCTCCGGCGGGAACGAGTGGGAGGCGTGCGCGCCTTGCGAATCTTCGGCGGGATCGAGGAGATCGATCGCGACATTGCTCGCCCAGGCTTGTGCGGCGACGCGTGTTTCCTCCTGAATTCCCGGAGTGACCTTGAGCAAATAGGCGCCAATCGGCGTCCGATAGAAGTTAAGGACAACGCACACATCCTCAGGAGAAAGATGCCCTGTATAAATCGGAACGTACAGATCTATGAGCACGTCGCGAGCCGCCACACGGTCGGTGAAGCTCTTCCAGAACTCCGTAAGAACCTTGGGATTGTCCAGCCGCAGTCGCTCCACCACGCCAGCCGTCTCGGTGCGGGCTCTCTCGAACACTCCCGTGAGCTCAAGTAACTGCACGACGGAAGCTGCGCGCGTTGCCGTAAGACACTGTGCGCTTGGCACAGAGGCAACATCCCCCGATGCCGCCGAGCTAGTGCCCGGCGTCAGGACAAGGCATAGCAGCCCACCGGCAACGGCTCGCCCCCAAGCCCCAAGCGCGCCGAAGTGGCGAGCGCCTCGCGGTGGCAGACTCATGTCACCATCATAGAACGTTCCGCCGTTACGAACCCTACGGCCTCGGGTGCGGAAGTCGCCGCCGGCTCATGGAAAATCTGCAATGGCGATGGAACTCTGGTAATTTGCAAAGGTTGGCGTGTTACCCGGGCGCTCTCACCCGATGCGCAGGATCCACATCGCTCTGCTCCTTCCGTTGCTGCTGGCACTGTCCCAGCAGGGTGCAATGTTGCACGAGCTGGGCCATTTACACCGCCTGAGCGGCGTGCCGACATGGACGGAGATGGATCTGGCCGCCGATAGGATCTGCCAGCTCTGCATCGCATTTTCTCAGGTCGCGAATCCGGCAAGCGCATCCGTCCCCATCTCCCCATCGCCTTCGGCCGCCGTGCAACCGGGGTCGCAGCCGGACTATTCAATTGTCGCTGCGGACATTCCTACGCCGCGCAGCCGCGGACCGCCGACACACCTCTAGACGATTCGACCTTGCGTGAACCGAGGCGTTCGATCTGTCGACGCCGTCGTTTGCCATTCCTGCTTTCGAGATGCACTGATGCTATCGGAGATTCCGAGATTCAACGCCGCGCAGCGCTATGGGTGGGCGCTGCTCGCGGTCGGCATTCTGTTCGCCCTCCTCGGCGCTGGCTTTGTGATATTGGCGCCGCGCACCTTGGGCTATCTCGGGACCGCTCTTTGGACGACGGCCGCGGGATTCCTCTCCTCCGGGATCTTTTCCGTTGCCCGCTCGCGTCTTCTAGACGCCGAGATCGATGGGCGCGAGCGCCCCGCAGTGATTCCAGAGAGCAGCGCCGCGACGGTGACGACTTCTCCGGCATGGCGTGCAGCTGCCGCGCGGGGTCTCTCGCGCTTGCGGGTCTGGCGTCAAGATCCTGAATGGCTGGCCGGCTGGCCGCCCGCGCTGGTGGCGATGGCCTTTGGGATATCGGCGCTCGTTGGCGTCCGGGCTGTCTGGCGTCTGCCTTCGGAGCCCGCGTTCGCTGCGATCACTCTGCAGGTCACTGGCGCAATGTTGATCCTCGCGGCATTTCCGCTACTTGTACTTGAGCGGCTCTACGCGACCATTTCGACGGAATGGCTTCCAGAAGCGCCCCAGCTCGACCGATTGCTACGGCTGCCGCTGGCGGCCTGCATAGCCCTCGCGGTGGCGCGGATCTTGATGTCGGTCGGCCTGGCATGGGCGATTCAGATTGAACACGTGGTCGGCCTAGTAATCTTCATCGTTGCGCTGGAGCTCATCGTGCGCTGCGCTGCAGTGCTGTTCATCCCGTTTGCGCCGATTGAACGCAGGCAATCGCTCGCGGATAGCAGCCTTGCCGGGGGTCTGCTGCGCCTGCGTGTGCCCAATCTCACCAGGATCAACGTTGCCGTGCGTCGGCAGCTCGGAATCGATCTTTCGCGCAGTTGGGCACTGGCGTTCATTCAGAAGGCTGCGCTGCCGGTTCTGATCGGGATCGGGCTCCTTGCGTGGGCGGTTTCGGGCGTCACGGCGCTCAGCATCAATGAGCGGGGGATCTACGAGCGATTCGGCGTGCCGGTCACTGTGTTTGGCCCGGGTCTTCATCCGCACCTCCCCTGGCCGCTGGGCAGGATTCGTCCGGTGGAAATCGGGGTCGTCCACCTGCTGCCAGTCGAATTTCTCCTGCCAGGCGGAGCGAACGCGGAGAAATCCTCGAGTGTTGGCGCCGGCGAAGAGGCGCCACCGGTCGCAGCGGAGGATCCCGCGCCTGCGAGCGCGGATCGGCTTTGGACCGGTGATCATCCGTTTGAGGGAAGCTACATCATCGCGAGCGCGGAACACGGGAAGCAGAGCTTCCAGCTCGTTGATATTGACATGGCCGTGATCTACAGGGTGGGGCTATCCGAGCGGGCGGCTCGGGATGCCGCCTATCGCGTCACGGACGTGGATGAGCTCATTCAGGCCTTGTCCGGTCAACTGCTCGTCCGATACTTCACGAGCAATACCTTGCTGGACCTCCTCGGAAAGAGCCGAGAGACATTCAGCCAGCAGTTCCAGTCGGTGCTGCAGGCGCAGTTGGACCGATTCTCGACGGGGATCGAGGTGATTGGCGTATCCGTTGAAGCGATTCATCCGCCACCTGGCGCTGCCCGCGCCTACCACGGTGTTCAGGCTGCGGAAATTCGTGCGAACACTCTCATATCGACGCGGCGCGGGCTCGCAATACGCTCGCTCATGGAGGCACACATGACCGTCGCTGAGCGTCGCAATGAGGGCCACGCGGTAGCGGCGGAACGCATTGGAGAGGCGCAAAGCCAAAGCACTGTCTTTGCAGGTGACCGACAGGCTTACGCGCAGGCCGGTCATTCATTCTTGCTGGAGCGCTGGCTGGCCGCCCTGACGAAAGGGCTTGGACAGTCCGATGTCGTCTTGATCGATCACCGACTGAACGGGCAGAGCATATCCGCACTCGATCTGCGTAATCTCCGCGGTCTGTCCACGAATGACGTCCCGGCCGAGCCTTCGCCAAATAACGCGACCCCCGACGAGGAACCGTAGTGCTGCCGACTTGTCGCGCATTACATTGGGAGCAAAACGATGACCCTTGAGCCAATCGATCCCGAGGTTCGCACGCTACGTGACAGCACGCTTTCTCTGCGGGCGTGGCTGGCAAGCAATGGCCGGATGCTGGCGGCGGGGTTCATTGTGGTCATCGCCATCCTTTCGGCCTGTAGCGTAGTGGTCGTGCCGGGTGAGGCCATCGTGATGACTCGGTTTGGCGATCCGATCAGAGTTCTCACGGTGCCTGGACTCGCCTGGAAGATCCCCGCGCCTGTCGAGAGCACGATACCGGTCGATCTGCGGCTCAAAACGACCTCGAGCGGCCTGCAGGATGTCGGGACCCGGGACGGGTTGCGTATTCTCGTCCAGGCGTACGTTGCGTGGCAGGTGCCGGACGACCCCGAGCACATTCGGCAATTTCTGCGCGCCGTTCGCAACCAACCGGATATCGCGGCCGATCAGCTGCGCAGCTTTATCGGCTCTTCATTGGAGATCACGGTCAGCAGTTTCGATTTGGCGACCCTGATCAATACGGACGCATCAAGGATCCAACTGAGTCAGCTTGAGCAGCAGCTCCTCAGCCGCATTGACAAGCAAGCGCTCCAGGTCTACGGAATTGAGATTCTGCAGGTCGGGATCGAGCGCCTGACGCTGCCGGCGGAAACGCTCGATGCGACCGTCGCTCGGATGGCGGCCGAACGCGAGACCGTCGCGGAAGAGCGCCAGGCGGAGGGGGACCGAGCGGCCGCCGAGATCACTTCGAACGCCGACCGGGACGGCCGTGTACTGCTCGCGCAAGCCAAGGCGGAAGCCGCGGCTATCGATGCCAAGTCAAGAGTCGAGGCTGCGGATATCTACTCCAAAGCCTATAGCCGAGATCGTGATCTCTACGCGTTGTTGCGCTCGCTCGACACGCTTTCAACGGTCATCACTGACAGGACGACACTGGTACTGCGCACCGATGCGGCGCCGTTTCGCATTCTGGTCGATGGACCCGGGAAGACCGCCGGAACTCTGCCGCCGTCAGCCGCTCGGAAGCAGCCGTGAAAGGTGCGGAGCGCAAGGATGACCTCGAGCCCGGCGGTGCATGGGCGCAGTCCATCGAGCTCTCATTCCGATTCCTGTTCATTGTCGTGTTTGTGCTCGGGATTGGCTGGGCCGTCTCCAATTGCCGCGAAGTACCCCCTGACAGTCGTGCCATCGTGCTGCGATTCGGGACGGTCGTCCGTGAAGCCAAAGCCGGGCTGCTGGTCGTCTTGCCGCGTCCCTTCGAGCAAGTCATCGTCCTTCCGTCCTCTGATCGCCAGATTGAGCTCAAGGTCGACACGCTGCGGGGAGGGGGGGGGGGGGCCATCAGTTCCGATCCACGTCGAAATACCGGAGTTCTTCTGACCGGCGACATGAGTGTCGTGCGCTTCGATGCGACGCTCTTCTATCAGATTACCGATGCCAGTGCGTACGTCTTGTCCTCCGAGCATGTGGCGCCGGCGCTCGCGAGGCTGCTGTTGGCCAGCGCCGTGACAATCACTGCCAAGCGGGACCTCGACACGATCCTCGTGGCGCGGCCGGAACGCAACGCGTCCAGCGACGCCGCACGTATTGGCCGGGAGGGTCTGCGCACGGATCTAGTAGCCGAAATGAATCGGCGGTTAGCGGATCTCGGCAGACACGGCGCCGAGTTGGGTGTCCGCGTCAGCCGCGTGGACCTCGTACCGTCGATTCCCGCCGAAGCGAAGACCGCTTTCGATTCGGTGCTCCACGCATTGCAGGTGGCGGAAACCGCCATTGCTCAGGCCCGTACACAGGCCGAGACCATGAAGCAGGGCGCCGATCAAGAGCGTGATCGGATCCTGACCAACGCGCAGGCGGCGGCGCAGGAAAGAGTCACTGAAGCCCAGACGCGCACTGCGGCGATCATGGCTCTCTCTCAAGGGGTGCCAGGCTTGTCGGGCGACATGCTCTCCAGACAACTCTATCAGGAGCAGATCGCGAAGATACTCGGTCGAGCGAACAAGGTATTTACGACGGACGGTACCAGCGGTGCTCGCTTGATAGTGCCCGCAGGAGCACGGCAGTGATCAGCAGCTCGGGCGAACAGACCGCCGGCGCCGACACGGTGTTGCTGAGCAGCTCCGAGCAGCTGTCGTTAGCGACGCGGCTCACCGTCTCCCTCGTTGCGGGCGGTTGCCTCCTCGTATCGGCCGCGATCCAGGTCTTCGACCCCGCGCAGCACGATGTGGCTGAATTGGTGGCGGGCATTGCCGCCCTGCTGGTAGCCGTACCGGCCCTCAGGGCGGCATGGCGCAGTTTGCGCCAGCCGGATCTGCATGGCCTTATAGACCAGCTCATTGCGCTCGCGATTCTGGCCGCGTGGGCGAGCGGCAATCTCGTCACGGCGGCGCTTCTGCCGCTCGTCATGACCGTAGGCCATATTCTCGAAGAGCGGTCGTTGCTTGGCTCGCAGGAAGCCATCCGAGCTTTAAGTCGCCTCACTCACACGAAGGCACGCCGGTTGCTGGCCGACCGGGCAGTCGAGGAAGTGAGCGCACAGTCGCTGCGCGTCGGCGATCTCATTGAAGTAAGGGCCGGGGATCTGATTGCGGCCGATGGCGTCGTGGATGCGGGGTTTTCCAGCATCGATATCGCATCGATTACCGGTGAGTCAGTGCCCGTGGAAGTGTCGCCCGGCTCCGAGGTGCTCAACGGGACCATCAATCTCGATGGTCATCTGGTGGTGAAAATCACGAGGGTCGGCGAGCAAACCACTCTGGGCCGTGTGGTTGCGCTGTTGCACGACGCGGAGCGAGCGAAGCCACCGATCAGCCGTCTGCTGGAGCGCTACGCCAACCGCTACCTCATTCTGGTGCTGCTGCTCGCGGCCGGCACATGGTTCGTTTCCGGAAACACCACGGTGATGCTGGCGGTTCTGGTCGCGTCCTGTCCCGCTGCGCTCGTATTGGCGGCGCCTGCGACGTCGATCGCCGGTATCTCCGTTGCCAGCCGCCACGGGATCTTGGTCAAAGGGGCGGCATTTCTGGAAACCCTCGCTACTGTCGACTCTGTGGCCTTCGACAAGACCGGAACCGTGACGCGGGGTCAATTGCGACTCGTCGAAGCGCGCCCCGAGCCGGGGGTCGCGCTGGATGAGTTGACCTTAGTCGCCGGAAATCTCGGCGCCGCAAGCAGTCATCCGGTCAGCCGAGCGCTTGCCCCCATGGTCGGCAACAGGAAGCAGCTGACCCTCGAGGATGTCCAGGAGACGAGAGGTCTTGGCGTCGTGGCTCGCCATGGTCCTGAGGTGCTCGCTCTAGGCCGCGCGGCACTGTTCCAGCAACTCGATGTACCGATCTCGCAGCCCCCCGGTCACGATGGTCCGATTGCGGGCGTGTCCCGCGGTGGGCAGTTTCTCGGGTGGGTCTTGCTCGCGGACGAATTGCGGCCGGAAGCGAAGGAGGCGGTGGCCGATCTCGCGCAGCTTGGACTTCGGCGGCAGATTCTGATCACGGGCGATCGATCAGCCGCTGCGCGCCGCGTGGCCGACTTGCTGCACATACGCGACGTTTACGCTGAGCTCCTGCCGCAACAGAAGATGCAGACGATTCTCGACGAGGTGGCTGCGGGTCACCGACCTCTTGTCGTTGGAGACGGCATCAACGATGCGCTCGCACTCAAAGCGGGTGCGGTTGGCATCGCGATGGGCGGGCAGGGAACGGACGTGGCCCTGGCCTCGGCGGACCTGGTCCTGATGAGCAACGATCTGCGGCGCCTCGGCACCTGTATTCGCCTCAGCCGGCGCTGCCGGCGGACGATCTACGCCAATGTCGCGATCGGTCTCATCTGGACGATCGCAATCGTTGCTTGCGCGATCACGGGAGCGCTCGGTGCGCTCTCCGCGGCGTTGCTGCAGAATCTGAGCAGCCTCCTCGTTATGTTCAATGCCGGGCGGCTGCTGAAATTTCAAGAACTCTCCGATGACCCCGAAGCACTCTCATGACTCGACAACTGAAGGGGAGGGGATCATGAAGGCGACTCGAGCCGCATACATCCTTGTCTTGGCGGTGGCCTTCGCCTGTGGGGCTGCGTGGGCCGCGCGCACTGCGGATGCGCCCGCTCCACGGGCGACGCCGCGGTCGCCCGCTCAGTACGAGCATTTGGCACGAGATATCTTTGCCGAGCTGATCGGCATCAATTCTACCCACGCGATCGGATCTGCCCAGGCAGCGCAGGCGCTTGCCGCGCGGTTCAAGACCGCGGGCTTTGCCGACAGCGACGTGTTCGTTGGCGGCCCGCGCCCCGACAAGATGAACATTGTCGTGCGGCTACATGGGCGCGGCCGAGAGAAGCCGGTGCTCTTTAACGCGCATCTCGATGTTGTCGAGGCGATCCGCGAGACCTGGAGCATGGATCCGTTCCAGCTGACCGAGAAGGACGGGTTCTTTTATGGCCGCGGCACGATCGACGTGAAGAACGCGGTCGCCGTGCTGAGCACCGACGTGATTCGACTCAAGCAGGAAGGCTTCAAGCCCAATCGTGACATCATCCTCGCGTTCAACACGGATGAGGAGGCGGGGGGCGATGCGAACGGCGCCGACTGGCTCTTGAGAGAGCAACGCCCGCTGGTCGACGCCGCGCTCGTCATCAACCACGATGCCGGCAACGTCCAGGCACTGAACGGCCAGTTGCTTTGGAACACGATTCAGACCGCCGAAAAGGTATACGCCACCTATTCGTTGACCACGTACGGACGCGGCGGCCACAGCTCGCTCCCACCGCGCGACAACGCGATCTTCACGCTCGCTCGGGCACTGACGCGCCTTGCCGGCTACGAGTTTCCCGTGCGGTTCAGCGACACGACGCGCACCTATCTCGAGGCCGTTGCGGGCCATGTTGGAGGTGACGCCGCGAACGCGATCCGAACATTGCTCAGGGATCCTTCGAATGCCGCCGCGCTCGCAGCATTGCGGGATGCGCCGGCGATCAACGCGCAGCTGCACACCACCTGCCCGGCGACCCTCGTGCAGGCAGGTCAGAGCGAGAGTGCGCTGCCGATGCGTGCGAAAGCCACGATCCAGTGCCGCCTGTTGCCGGATGAGAATCCGGACGAGGTGCTAGCCACCCTCAAGCGCGTTATCGACGACCCGACGGTGGAAATCGACGTGGTGACGCCGCCGAAGCCGAGTGCGCCCACGGTCCTCGACAAAACCGTGGTTGCCAAGGTCGAGCGGGTGACAAGCCAGATGTGGCAGGGGCTCAAGGTGATACCGGTTATGTCCGCAGGCGCCTCCGATAACGTGTACTGGCGGGGTGCGGGCCTGCCGGCGTTCGGAGTCAGCGGCGCGCTTGTCGAGATTTCCGACCTGCGAGCCCATGGCAAGGATGAGCGCATCGGCGTCACGGCCTTCTACGAGTCGCTCGAATTCAGCTACCGTCTGATGAAGGCGCTGTCAAGCTCTCGCTGATGGGCAAGCCGCTGCTCGTTGAGCTTTAGTCCTTGTATTGTTCAAGGGTAGTTTCGGTGAGTGCGTACGCAGCCGCGCCTAAACGCGCCTGTCTTTGCTGGATCGACAGCATTCCGGTGACCCAGAACGCCGTGTCGAGGGAATCGAGCTTGAAGGGCGTTTGCACGCGCACGTAGATCATCTGGTTCGGCGCAGGGGGCGGAACGTGAATGCATGCCCCGAAGTAAGGAACCAGGAAAAACTCCGTGACCTTTCCGGCGAAATCGAACTCGAGCGGCACGACGAACCCCGGCAGCCGGATGCGCCGCCCCTCGAGCGCCTTGTTCACCGAGAAGTCCAACTCCTGCCGGACTGCGGGCCCGCTCTCGCCCAGCAGGTAATCGTGAACGGCCGGTGGTGGACCTGCGATGTAATTCTTGCGGGCATCCTCGGGGAGGAGATCCTCCCAATCGAGCGTCTTGGCCGGTGCTGTCGTGGCTGCAGGTGTCGCCTTGCCGACCGCCGGCGGTGTTTCCGCCGGGATTGCCGTGCCGTGGACAAGAAGCGACAGGGCGATGAGCAGTCGAATGCGCATAAGCCGGTTCCAGCAGCAGCTGTACTCCGTGGGTCCAGTGTTGCACAGCAGACGAAATTCGTACACGGCGAGGACTAGATCATGCTCATCGCAGCGATTGCGGCGGCCGCGTTCTGTGTCACGCTCATGGGTGGGCTGCTCGCCCTTCGGCTCGAGGACCGTCTGCACCTAATTCTCGGGTTCAGCGCGGGCGCAGTCGTTGCGGTGGCATTCTTCGATCTTATTCCGGAGGCTGTTTCCCTGGCAGCACCATCGCATACCCCCGCCGAGCAGTTGGCGTGGGTCGCACTGGGATTTCTGCTGTATCTCATCCTCGACCGCGCGCAGATTCTGCAAAAGCCGAATGCGCATCCGCACGCAGACAGGCCTCGGCAGGTCGCACAGCGCGGGACGCTAGGCGCAGCCAATCTGTCGGCGCACAGCTTTCTCGACGGTGTGGCTATCGGGGTCTCGCTGCAGGCCTCGGCCGCGGTCGGTCTCGTGGTGACGGTAGCCGTCCTGGCCCACGATTTTTCCGATGGCGTCAACACGGTGAGCATCGTCGTGAAGAACGGTGGAAGTCGACGCCAAGCTATGGGATGGCTGCTCGCCGATGCGCTGACACCGTCCGCTGGTATCGGCGCGACGCTCTTCTTCAAGGTTCCAAACGAGATCCTGGGTGTTGTGCTCGCCGTGTTCGGCGGATTTTTTCTGTACGTAGGCGCCAGCGACCTAATCCCCGAGAGTCATCATGCGCATCCGAAGTTACTGACCACGGTCATGACCTTGATAGGCGCAGCGGTTTTGTACATATCGGTGATGCTTGCAACTCGCTAGGCAGGTGTCATCGGCAGATCCAGAGCCTGAGTCTTCGGGCCGACGATCCCATCGCAAGTGGCAGGGCTGATCCAAGACAGTTGGATTGGGGAACGAGACTGGCTATCGCCCGCCGAACTGGCGCGCGAGCCGCTCGCCGACGGTTTAGCGTGAGCCCCGAGGAGGGTACATCGGGTACTATGTCAGTCTTATTCTGGCTACTGCGCCAGGTAGTTTGAGAGCATCTTCTCCATGGACGGGTTGCCTTCGTCCATGTACATCCGCGGATCCGCCAAGCGCTGCTGCAGAGAAGTTCGCACCGGAGCCACGTAATTGTCGTTGTCCAACGAGTCCTCCGAGACCGGCGCCATTTCGCAGGCGCAGAGTCCCAATGTGGCGCAAACAACCAGCACGGCCTTTACAGTTCTCATTCGTGATCTCCAGTTGCTGCCGGGGCAAACGCGCCGCAACTTGTCTCGCCGTGGTCGAATCGGACCTGTAACGGTTCAGATCCTTGATACGCGCCGACGTGAATGTGTGGGTGACGCGAAAGCCCATTATTCCCGACTCGCGCAATCACTTGGCCCGCGACTACAGCATCTCCAACCTTTACAAGCGGCTTCTCGAAATGCACCACATGGAATATGACGCCATCATCTCTCTCAAGTTTGAAGATTGACGCAGGCTTCGTGCCCATTCGGCCCGGCTGGTTTAACTCAAGGTTAATGCTGACTTCCAATACTTTGCAGGTGCATGGTGACAGGACCTCCCGCTGCCACGCGTACCAATCCTCATTTCGGTTGCCGGTCCCACTGTAGGGGCGTGCCCAAGATCGACCATCAACCTCCACCGTTTTCTCCACGAAGCAGTCGATACCAAATGCATCCCCGAGGTCCCAAGTCGAACTCTCGGCGCCATGTTCAGTACATGCGTAGCCAACATTAAAAATGGGATGGGCAAGCACAGAGCGAATCTCCGCACCGCGACTGGGACGCGCGACAATCACAAGCAGCAGGAGGGGGATGTAATTCCTTACCATATTTCGCGATCCTTTTGAGTCGCAGTTCAACGGCGTGGAAAACCCAGCACACCGAACGGCGCGCGAACTCTGGGACGGCATCGAACCCTTCACCAAGGGTTACTACGTCAACCTCGACACTCACAATAGCGACCAACGCCTGCGCGCCACGTACGGCGACAATTATCCGCGGCTGGTCGCGCTTAAGGACAAATACGACCCGATGAATCTGTTCCGCCTCAATGCGAACATCAGACCCGGCGCGCACGCGTAACGCTTCGAGTCGGGGGGAATCAGCACGCTCATCCGCGTCCGACGCGGTTGATTTCTCCTCGGTAGGTCTCTACCGGTCGACTTCCAGTCGACCCAACGCCCTTCCACAAGTAGACCAATGCGCTACTTCCCCGGGGAGACAGGCCGACGTCGAAGCCGATACATCCCAGCTTGTGGCCACCGCTTGCGCGCTACCACCTCGATCGGCACGAGACTGCCATCCCTATAGGCGCGGCCGACGTTCGCGAGCGTCGCGGCCGCGACGTCGCCATGGATCAGTGCGTTGGCCCGATAGGGCGGCGTTTCGCCGCGCGACTTGGCTCAGCGACATGCCAGCTTACCGCTCTTTAGATCACAATCATCAGGCGGGCCGTACTGCAACCAGTAGTCGATCAACCCGAGACGTGTCACCAGCCTCTGGAAGCGCGGGTCCCGTCGGAATGGCCGCGTTTCCGGCCCCCACATTGAAAAGAGCGAGCCGACATTGACGGTCCCCGAACGCGCTGCGCCATCGACCAATTGATTGGCGATAGCGTATGCACGATCGAGTCCATCAGTCATACTGGAAAATCTGATCTCAAATGGCGCGAAGGTCGCTCTGTCTTCATCACGTTGGAGCGAACTGACAAACGCCTCCAGTGCTTCGCGCGCAGCCGCCCTGTTGGTGGTACCGGATTGTGCCGAAAAGACGAGCCTCAGTACCGCGGCGCCGCCGCCATCACGGATGAGCGCCGGATTCCAACGCGACCAGTAGTCTATTGCTGCTGAATAGTCGCCGCGCCGCACCGCGGCGGCGGCACGCACATCCGGCATGTCAGAGCCGCCGAGTTCGGCGGATAGGTCAGCGAACTTGAGGGCATCTCCGTCGTTGCCGAGCGACGAGTCGACGTAGGCAAGCGCGAGTGCGCAGAATACGTTGGCAGGGGCGAGCTGTTGCCCCGCAGTGGCTTCGGCAAGCGCCTGACGCAGTTGACCGGTTACAGCGAGCAGCACGAGTGCGTGCTGACTGCGGATGAAACCGTCGTTCGGATCCGCCGCGATCGCCGCTCGGAAGCTCGTCGCCGACTTGACCCAGTGCCCGTGCGCCGCATTCGTCTCTCCCAGCACCGCATGCGCCGGAGCTAGATCGGGGCTCAGGGCCAGGGCTTGAGCCGCATCGCGCTCCGCAGGCCCGAGCATCTGAGTGTCGCCGACAGCGCTGAGAGTGAACTCCATGTTCGCCTTGCCTGCGAGCGCGCGGGCAAACTTCGGATCACGTGCGAGTGCCTGATCATAGAGCGCAACTCTCTGCCGGAAGTCCAAGCCTGAGCCGGATGATGCCTGCAGATAGAACTGATACGCCTCCACATCCTGCGTGGGCGCCGTGCGCTCGGGGGTCGCAGGCAGGTCCACATTCAGTTTCATTCGCAATGCCTGTACGATGGCGGTAGCAAGCTCGTCTTGAAGCTTGAAGATGTCGGCAAATTGCCGGTCGAAGCTCTGCGACCAGAGGTGATAGCCGCTTTTCCCGTCCACGAGCTGCGCGGTCACGCGGATGCGCTCGCCGGCGCTGCGTACGCTCCCCTCGAGAATCGTCGCGACGCCCAGATCGTGGGCGATCTGCCGGATGTCGACGTTGCGCCCCTTGTAGGCAAAGGACGAAGTGCGAGCCGGCACCTTAAGACCCGAGACGTGGGCCAGTGAATCGATCATCTCCTCGGCCATACCGTCACTGAAATACTCCTTCGCGGGCTCACCGGTGAGATTGGCGAAGGGGACGACGGCGATCGATGCCCGCGGTGCATCCGTGGAGACCGCTGTCGCCACAGTGCCTGGTGTGCTCACCGCCACGGTCGGTGCCGACGCCGGGTTGGAAGCAGGAGTCAGAGAACCTGCGTGCTCCGCGGGCGTACGTACCAGCGCCATCAGCAATCCGGCGCCGATGACGAGCATCACGGACACCACGGTCATCTCGCCCGCGCTGATACGGGTGAGCCCCTTGTGCCCGTGGTACCAGGCGAGAGCGACAGCCACGGGAAATCCAACGGCCAGCACTCCGATCACGACTTGGTTTGTAATCTCGGGCCAATGGAAGGCGTGGCCCACGAGGTCTTGTGCATGAGCTAGCGCCAGTGCCGCACCGAGATACGCCAGGCTCCATTGGAGGACCTTGTGCTGCTTGATTCGCGCCCAGAGGTTGGGTGGCGAAGTCATCGCGGGCGCGGGCGTAGATGGCTCTGTCATCGCGTCGTGTCCGGGCCAGAGGACTGCTTCACGTCTCTTATCCCTTGCGTGCCTCAGAGTGTCAATATTTCCGACCGCCGGCCTCCACCGAATCTCCAGCGGCCAATTCTAGGGGTTGGCAAGTAGCTGTTTATATTGAGCTTCTCCGCTTGTGACGGGTCTTCTCAACAGATAACTCATGAAGGTGCTGGGTTGCCGAAATAAAAAGCGGAACTTCGGCCATGCGAGTCCGTGCGGGTCGAAGGGCCACCGCTGGCCGGCCGCCAGCGACTCCGGCAATCACTCGCCGGCCGCTGCTCCTACACTTCAGTTTGCTCTGCCGTTTCGAACGCATCGTCGATTTCGATCACGAAGTACCGGAGCGTGCTCTCGCGCTGGGTATGCCCGCGTAGCAACTGCGCAGCACGACGATGCTTGGCGCGACGCAGAGCATGGGTCCCGTAACTTGCGGGATCGAGCCAGATCGCTGATCCAGCCACGGACGATTCGAGCGTATTGCGCATTGAGAGCTGCGGCGAACTGCGCGCCCTGCTGGGAAACACGTCCGAAGAGCGCGCGGTGAAGCTGCGCTTCACGACATGATTCTCCCCCTTCGACACAGAGGGTCGCGGTGGCCCAACGTGTCAGCGGTCAGTGAGAGGGCATCGCTTCTTGGGAGGACGATGGTGGTGGCGGCCGAAAAGCGGGCGCAGCCTGCGGCGGGGGCGCAATCGTGTACCGGCCATCAACGATGGGATTGCGTTCCTCGCCCTCGCAGTCCTCGTGAACCATGCGGTGTATGCGCATCACTCGCCGGTACTGGCGAGTGATGTGCCAGGGTTCGCTGAACATGACCGGATCGATGATGGTCATCCGATCCTCCAGATGATCCTTGTCGATCATCCGGATCCTCTCGATGAAGTGTGCATCGAGACTGAAGAGGGCGATCAGGCGCAGTTCGGTGGCATCGCCTCCGGAGGCCGTGATACCCGGGCCTGCCGGGCCAAACGGGGAACTGACGGCGATCGTATCGATGACGAGCGTCTGGTTCTCCCAATGACCGATCGAATCACCCCAGAACGTTGGCCACAGATCGTCCTTCCCCGTGTGAGCTCGGCCGTCAGTGTAAATGTGTCGCATCTCCCGGCCTGAGAAGATCATGGCCGTCTCCTTCGGCGTCGGCAGAATCTCGAACATCAGGGGCGATGTGATCATCAGCGCTGGATATCCAAACGTGCAGATGTGCCGAAGATTGGGATCTGGTGCTCCGGCTTGAGCCGCGTTGCTTCCCTGCTCGAACTGCGTGGCGACCTGCTCGAAGACCCGACGCATCTGCGGCTTATACGGCGGAGGTCCCCACTTCTTCATCTCCAGCACCACCTCTTCGAGAGACTGCTCCAGTCCACCCGTCGCACTCGGGGTCACGCCCACAATTTCCCACTGCCCGAACCAGTCGGGCAGTGCCGTATATCGAGCGCCGCGACGCGGGGCATGAGCTTGGGGAGCGGTGCCCGCAGACTTCGCTGCATCCTGCGTAGCACTCGTGGCGGGGATCGCGCCCAGAGCCGAAAGTAGGATCAGTGCGGCTCGGTACCTCCGCGGGATCATTTGTCGTCTCGTGTCGGTGCCGCCGCAGCGCCTGGGCTACCGAAGAGCGGGCCGTTCGGGCCCACTCCTGACAGGTACTGACCGCCCTTGGTGGCATCGCGCATGGGGTGGATGATCAGTGTCACCTTGTCACCTGGCTTCAGAGTGCCGGGACGCCAGCCAACGCGCGAGAGGTGTTCTGGGCTGGTCATCTCGATGCTCCACTCTTCCATGCTGCCGGCATCACTTGTGGCAAGAAGCTGGATGAATACGTGGGGATTGCTCCAGCGAAAGCTCTTCACGACGCCATGCAGAGTGACCGACTTGCTGTGGTCGAACATCGCAAACGAATGATGCGCCGGGCAGGGAACTGCGGCGAACAGAGCTGCCACGCAGACGATCGATTTCAAGAGGTTCACTGAATTTTCGACCTACGCTGGGGGAGTCTTGACTATCGGGGCATGCGAGGCTCCATCGCACGTCGGCGCCTTGGGTAGCACTTGTTACACTCCGCCTGGACCGTCCGACAGGTAATTGGCATGCGACACGTTGCCGCGATGTACGCTCCGACTCGCGGAAAGGGACTGTGCGGCGCCATCGTGGCAGCACGCCGCCTGCGGCGCGTGAAGCTCGGCGATCAGCGGAGTGAAAGATCGATGAAATCTTGGCGAAGGACGCGCCTGCCAGCCCCTAGGGAAGCGGGTACGGGGTCGCGTCGAGTGATGTCACGCCGTGACGGTGGCCGGCTAGCCGAGCAATGCCCTGCATGAATGTCGGACCCGCACGTGAGGCCGCTCCTACGGCGATGGGCTATCAGGTCGCTGATCTGCTCATTGATCTGCGGGTGCGCCAAGTCACTCGAGACGGGCGGGACCTGGACATTGTTGGCCGCTCATTCGACCTGTTGGTCGCATTGGTGCAGGCTGCCCCGTCCCTGATGTCGACCGAGGAGCTGATGGAACGCGTCTGGCCGGGGGTCGTCGTCAATCCCGAAACGGTCACGCAGCGCGTGAAACTCCTGCGCCACGCGCTGGCAGATGATGCCGATAATCCACGCTACATTGTTGCATTGCGAGGATTCGGATATCGCATCGCGGCGGAGGTCGCGGCACTGACAGCGCAACCACCGGCCGCAGCGCCACTGCCCCCATCAGACGCAGCCGTAGCCAAGGCTTCCGGGTCTTCGCCTGCCGGATCGCCCGCCGAGCTCGCCCCCAGGAGACACCGCTCGACCTGGGCACTACCTGCACTGATGCTCTTACTGGTCCTGGTCGCCGCTGCGACCTGGTGGCGTCTGGAACATCGAAGCCTCGGGCCCATGGCAACGGTGAGCATGACCGACCCGGGCTCTCGAGTCATTCCGCGCTCGTCGGTGGCGGTGATGCCCTTCGTCAATCTCACGGGCGATCCGGCGAAGGAGTATCTGGGCGATGGGATGGCTGAAGAGCTCATCAACACGCTCGCTCAAGTGCCGGGTCTTAAGGTGCCGGCGCGCACGTCCACGTTTGCATACAAGGGGCGCAATACCGATATCCGTAGCATCGCCCGCGAACTGGAGGTGGCGACGATCCTCGAGGGGAGCGTCCGTAGCGCCGGTGAACGCCTGCGCGTGAGTGCCCGATTGGTGGATGCCACGAGCGGCTACCAGGTATGGTCGCAAGACTACGACCAGCAGTTTGCGGATCTGTTCAAGGTGCAGGACGACTTGGCTGCCCAGATCGTCCAGGCGATGCGGCGTTACGTGAACATCGAGCTGCCGGCGCCCGCCAGGGAACCGTCTGCGCCCCGGGACGTACAGGCGTACGACCTGTATCTGCAGTCTCGGGAAGTCTTTCGCGGCACGCAGGCAACCCGAGATCAGGCGCTCGCGTTCGTCGATCAGGCGCTCGCGCGGGATCCGGACTTTGCCGAGGCGCTCGGGCACAGAGCTGCCCTACGCGCCTTCCCCGCAGTGATGGGCGTGGGTCCGGCAGCGCTGCTGAGCGACGCGCAGCGCGATGCAACCCGCGCGCTTGTCCTGAATCCAAATTCGGCCGAGGGACATGCCACACTGGAGATGGTGCACGCGCTGCACTGGCGCTGGCTCGCTGCGGAAGCGAGCTACCGCGCCACGATGGTGACGGGCACGAATGACCCGTACTTCCGCGACTTTCACAGCACGTGGCTGCTGCGGCCGGCCGGTAGGCTGCGTCAGGACGAGTCCGAGTTGATGGTCTCATACCATCTGGCGCCAGCCATGGGTTATACCCTGCACGAACTCGCAAGAACCGAGTCGCTGCTGGGGCATGATGCTGAGGCTGTCCGGTTCGTCGAACTGTTCCACGAGCTCGCAGCCAACGGAGCGCCAGTGGAAGATGAGGATGCTCTGCCCTACGTGCGCAGATCGTTGCGCGCCGGGAATTACGCCGAAGCAACCAAGTGGACAACACAGGCTCTTTCGGACTCGTTGCGCGACGCTGGCGGGGAAGAAGTCATACAGGCGTTTTGCTCGGGGCTCGCCGATCCGACGAAGCGACCTGCCGCGCGGCAGGCGCTGCGGAGATTGTTACCTCGGCTGCTGATGAGCCAAGACGGAGACACCGTTAAGATGTTCTTCGTCGATGCGCTCACGATGGTTGGGGATCTCGACGGGGCGTATGAGCTGACGGGGCGGCTTTTGGATCGCCACCTGGACAGGACCGGCAGTGGCGGCGTCGAGTGGAGTGAGATATGGGCGCCGGAGATGCGCCCTTTTCGTCAAGATCAGCGCTTCCGGGCGCTCGTAGCGCGCTTGGGACTGCCAGACTATTGGAAGCAGTACGGCTCGCCGGATGAATGCGATTTCAAGGACGACCAGCTGTCGTGTCATTGACCGCAACTCCAAACGGCCTTCGTCGACGCGGACTGCCACGCGCAACGCCATGCTTCGCTCGCGAATCATTCCCATGCGTTGTGCGTTGACAGAGAACCCCATCTCGAGCGTATTTGTTACCGGTTCGATTAGCATCTCCTGCTCGCTTGGCAACCAGCCAACAACGCCACGAGGTCGGGATATCCGGGGGAAAGCATGAACGATATCGCGGGCAATCTTCCGAGAAATCACGCGCAGGACTCTGCCAAGGCCGTACAGAGCGAGGCCTGGGACGCCGATGCTGGCTTTTATCTGACTATGGTCTTGGTTGCCGCGGCGTTCATCATCGTTGGCTTTGCGCCATCCTTCTATCTGAAGTCACTGATCCACGCGCCGCCGCCCCTGACCCAGCTGACGATCGCCCATGGTCTCGTCTTCACCGCCTGAACTCTGTTGTTTATCACGCAAGTGTCGCTCATCGCGCGAAAGCAGCCCGCTTTGCATCGTCAGTTGGGGATTCTCGGTGCGATTCTGTACGGCGCCGTGGCGTCGCTCGGATTGTCGACTGCGATCACCGCGGGACGGCTGGGACATGCTCCACCCGGGGCGCCCGCACCGCTCGCGTTCATGGCATTATCCCTGTTCATAATCGTGGCGGCTCTCGCGCTGGTGGTCATGGCACTGTGGAACCGCCGGCGCAGCGATTGGCACAAGCGTTTCATGCTGACCTCCCTCTTCGTGATGACCGGGCCTGGAATCGGTCGGATCTTAATTCCACTGGGGTTGGCGGCGCAGGAGGTAACCATCGGTTTCCTCGTCACTGAACTGCTGCTGGCGGTGGCCATTTGGCACGACTATCGAGTCCACAAACACGTGCATCGGACCTACTTGATCGCGGCAGGCATTTTCGCTGTCGTGCACTTGGGCGTGATGTGGGCGTTTCGCAGCCCCGCCGCCTGGATGGCGTTTGCGCACGCGATTACCCAAACCTGAGCTCAAGTGCGCTGCGTTCATCGATCCAGAGCGCTGGCGGCCCGACCGTGCACTTGAACGATGCGATCTTTCCCTCCCCGGGGACCTTCGGAGGACCGAAGCATCGGTAGATTTCCAGTAGACGACAGCGCCGAAAGGAACCTCTCCCCCCACAGGTAGCTCGGCGGATTTGCACTCTTTCCGCGCGCGGCAACTTGTCGAGTGCATTGACGACGATACTTGTCCGCGTACCGGGCGGCGCCAATACAGCGAGTTGATCCGGATGGTTTCCCATCTTGAATGAGGAAAGGCACAGTCGCATGCCGTGTCGCTCCTGGCGTGAGTGTAGCGGCCGTCCTGATGCTTACCGCGCCACGGTTCCCGACGGCCGAGCTCGGAAGAAAATGGCACTAACGAACGTCCGCGAACGGGCCAACTGAAAGGGGGGCGCGATTGTCGCGCGATGACCGTCAGTGTGAGTAGACGAGTCAGCTGCGAGTGACCGCTTCCCGACATCAGGGAGATTTGCAAGCAAAGTTGACCGCATCATCCGTACTTCCTTTGCCTGTCCACATTGCGGCCTGCGGATACGGACACAAAGGGCGGGTCATCTTCACGCCTTTCTTGGGATCGTCGTCCAGATATTTTGTTGCGATGATCGAGGAGGGTGCGATTCCTTTCTCCACCCATTGTTGGAGCGCGAGCCTTATGTCGTTCCGTGGAGTTGCGTGCTCGGTCGAATCATTCTGACCAAAGTTGTTCGGTCCGGGCCCGCGCTGGTAGCGACTTGAAATCCGGTGGTGGCGCGCGCGGCGAACCCAATGGTCCCGGCGGCGGCACGAGTGCCCCGGCCGCTATGCTCTGCGCGAGGGTGATCGTCGTGTTGGCCAGCCTCAGGGTCGTCAGGCTCTCGCATGTCTGTTTGGCCAGCGCCTGTCCATGAGCCCCGACAACCGCTCCCACGACAACTAGTGTGATGGCGTGACGCGACATGAGCGTCTCCTGATTCGTGGCGGTTGATCTTCTCAGAAGTGAGCGCAGCACGCTCATCGAGGGACATTGGATGACTCGAGTGCCACCGGCAGCTCTCACCGGCAGCCCCGGAGGACCTGTAGCGGAAGTGCGAAGTTGCCGTACGCGTCTTCGAGGTAATCCAGAGCGGTTCGGCGCCGATCAAACGTCCCGAGCCTTCGATCTTTCGCTGATCCCACAGGGGAGCAACGGCAAATGGCTAACGACACTCCAGTCTCGCATCGTTCTTGATGTCACACTCATCCGGGGCCCCGTACCGCTTCCAGTAATCAATGAAGCCCAGCCGTTGCATCAGTCCCTGGAAGCGCCGATCTCGCCGGAACGGGTGCATCTCGGGCTGCCACAGGTAGCTCCAGTCCGCAACCAGGTACGAGCCTGGAGAGGAGCTGAGCAGGTCGTTCACGAAGCCATACGCCGCGTCTGTTCCCCCGATGAGGACCATGGCGCTGAGGAAAAAGGCACGCGTGCGCCCGTCGATGCCCGGCGACTTCAGCATCGGCACGAGATGCGCCAACTCCTCCAGCGCGGCGGGCCGCCTCGCCGGATTCGCAAGTGCCGCATAGAGTGAGTCGACCGCCGCAGTGCCACCGGCATGTTTCAATGGCTCGGGAAGGGCTTGCGCGGCATAGCGCGCCGCATCCTGATCGCGGCCCGCACGCTCATTGGCGCGCGCAATGGCGAACAGCTGATCCCAGTGCAGCGGCCTCTCATCGACCGCTTGATTGATGCGCGCGAATCGCGCCATCTCCTCATCGTTCCCCAGGATCGAGCTGATCAGCGTCAGCTCGTTGAGCGTGAATCCATAGGCAGGCGCCAGACGGTAGGATTCCTCGAGCTGGGCGCGTGCCGCTTGCAAGCGCCCGACGGGCTTGAGGATATTCAGCACGTAAAGATTGCGGGGGAAGGGATCGGTGGGGCTCGATGCGATGGCGCCGCGGAAGCTCTCATCCGCCGCGACCCATTCTCCGCTGGCGGCCTCGATCATGCCGCGGGCAACCAGAGCCTCGGAGAGGTTCGGGCTCAGGGCCAGCGCCCGGGTGACATCCTGCCGAGCACTCTGCAGTGCCCGCGCCGATTCGCCCCCGAGGCTTCCGATGGCCGCTTCGATGAAGGCCCGGTATCCCAGCGCCTGGGCGAAATCCGGATCCCGGGCGATGGCCTCGTTGACGATCGCCAGTGCCTGGCGCTCGCTGTCAGGCGTCCCATGCCCGGTCGCGCGGGCCTGCAAGTAGAGTTGATAGGCGTCAAAGCTCTGGCTGGGCGGCCGGCCCGCGACCGGCAGAGGCAGGTCCGTCTGAAGGTACCCCCGCATGGCGGTGACGATCTGCCCCGCGAGCTCATCCTCCAGCTGGAAGAGGTCTGCGGCTTGGCGGTCGAAGGTTTGCGTCCAGATCGGAAAGCCGGTGCGCGCGTCGACGAGCCGGGCGCTCACCCGCTACCGCTCCCCGGCGCTGCGGAGGCTGCCCTCGAGCACCGTTGCCACATTGAGATCCCGGGCTATGCGGCGGATGTCTGCACGGCGCCCGTCGTATACAAAGGACGAGGTGCGCGCCGGAACACGCAGGCCCGGGACCCGGTCGAGCGCGTTGATCAGCTCTTCGGCGATGCCGTCGGCGATGTACTCCTTAGAGGCATCTCCCGTGAGGTTCGCGAAGGGGATCACCGCGATGGAGCTGGCCCTCGCCGCGCTCGTCATCATCGGGCCGGAGACCCCGACCGGGGCCGCTGTCTGCAGCACGAGTCCCTGCCGAAGGCCCCACCAACCCGCGCCCAGCAGAAGCGCCACCGGCAGAAGGGCGATCACGAGCCAGCGCCGGTTCCCGACGAGGCTCCAGGGTCGTGCTGCGGCAGGCGGGACTGCAGCACGGGTGGCCGTAGCGGGTTCAGTGCCTGTTGTGTCGGCATCGGACGCGACCACTCGGTGCGGTGCGGTATCCGCTCGCGGACGCTCAGGCACAGGCTCCGGCAACACCGAGACCGCCGCCGTCATCAGCCGGTAGCCATGACTGCGCAGGGTCAGGACATAGTGCGGACGTTCGGCGTTGTCGCCTAACGACTGGCGCAGAAGCTTGACGCGCTGCGACACCGTCTCCAGGCCCACGACCACGCCCGGCCAGACACGTTCCATCAGCACATCAGACGACACGGCGCCCGGCGATGCGTGCAGAAGTGCCACCAGCAGATCGAAGGTCAGGCCGGAGACGGCCAGCTCGACGCCGTCGCGGGTCACGCGGCGCGAGTGCAAGTCGATCAGCAGGTCGTCCAGCCTGAAGAGGCCCGTTGAGAAGGACGCAACCGGCGTTGGATCGGCGTTCACGGCAGGGCACCCGCGATCTTCACGATTTCATCATGCGATTTCACGGCAGCTTCACGCATGGCAGCGGTCTTTCCGCCATACAGCGGGGCAGGATCCACTTTACCAGAGAGCTACGAGAGTGCGCAGTGACACGATCCGTCGGTATGGGCGCCTCATGGCGGCCGTTGTGGGTGCTGCGCTCCCCTTTAGCACTGCCTTTGACGCTCGCTGTTCAGGACCCGCGTACGAGGCGCCGGCTGCATCCGCGCCAACAGCGCATGGCACTGCACAGCGCGGAGCGCACAGTTAATCCACATTGAGGAGAACCGCTCATGACTAGTCGATGTTTCGTTATCGGCGCCATGCTGCTCCTCGCGAGGCCCTGCCTGGCCCACCACTCCTTCTCGATGTTCGATGAGAAGCAGACGTTGACGCTGCACGGGACCGTGAAGGAGCTGCAGTGGACTAATCCTCATTGCTACCTCCAGGTCCTGGTTCCCTCCCAGGGCGCAACGGCGGAATGGAGCGTCGAAATGCACTCCCCTTTGGCGATGTACCGCTTCGGGTGGAAACCCGGATCGTTCAAGCCAGGAGACAAGGTGACGATCGTGATCAACCCGTTGAAAGACGGGACACATGGCGGCCGGCTCCTCACCGCGGTCGATGCCAGCGGCAGAACCCTGGGGACTCTCAGACAGCCGACAGCCGGGAGACCGCAGTCATGATTCGACGTGTAGAGCAGGTGCTCGCCGTGTTGGCTATCGGGATCGGTCTGTCGGTGGCGCATGCTCAATCGAGGCATTCATCCCCGGGTGTGACCGGGCTGTGGGAAACCGAGACGTCGGTCGCGCTCTCAAACGGGGAGATCGACCAAGCCGCGGCAACCGCGCCCGCGGCGCCCGCACGAGCATCGGACGGGGGTCCGTCGCCTGTGGAGTTGGAACTGTTCAAACACATCAAGCTCTGGCAGGCGCCACCTTACAACGCAGAATGGCAGCACAAGTCTCAGGAGGCATCAAAGCGCATCGCGCCTGCAGACCCCACGCAGCTCTCCCGGCATTGCACGCCGCAAGGATTCCCGGCCGTGATGGAAAGCTTCTCTCCGGACGGTATGTTTCAGGTGGTGATCACCCGGGCGGAGACGTTATTCCTGTTTCCCGATGGGGAGGTGCGCCAGATTTACACGGATGGCCGCAAGCATCCCGAACGCGACGACCTGTGGCCGACGCTGACCGGGGACTCCATCGGACACTGGGTAGGCGCAACGCTGGTGATCGACACTATCGCCCGCAGCGCCGGCCCGATCACCCCCCTGCCGATTCCGAGCATGGCCAATCTGAGCGACCAGGCGCACTTCACGGAGCGCGTGCGACTGATCGACGCCAGCACGCTGCAGGACGACATGACGATCGATGATCCGCAGCGCTTCTCCCACCCCTGGCAGGTCTCGGTCCGCTACAAGCGGGTCACGGATGTTGATCGTCTGATTCCCACGAACTGCAGCGAGAACGATCGCGACGCGATCGTAAACGGAAAGGCGACGATCACGGCGGAGCCTGCGGCAAAGTGATGAGTGATGCGGCTTCGCTCCCGTGAGCGGCACGTGAGCCTGCCGATGTGCAATTGTCAGTCATCCGGCGAACCACTCTTAATTAGACGCGAAAACCGCACTTATCACCGGGTCGATTCGCACGCCGGCCATCTACCCCATCTGTCCGGAGTCGACCGAGGCCGTGTGATAACTACGATATTGGCTGCGCGAAGAGATGGAGCGTCGGACAGCGCAAAAGTGGGCCTCACGCCCGGATCGCAGCGATCAGAGGCTGGACTCCGAGCATCTGGATCGTTCGCTTCAGGTTATACGCCAGAACGTGAAGGCTTAGCTCGGTTCGGACTCTTGGTAGTGTTCTGGTCAAGA
>Ga0335081_10002933_pt1 | contig 26801 bp, 25 predicted proteins | sample Lox_Sample_35_FD_206713 | JGI IMG/M metagenome (GOLD analysis project Ga0335081, IMG submission 206713) | Soil microbial communities from Loxahatchee National Wildlife Refuge, Florida, United States - Lox_Sample_3.5 | ecosystem: Environmental > Terrestrial > Soil > Wetlands | place: USA...
CGCCCATTTCAAGCAATGGCTGCGCGACAAACTGATCGAGCACAAGCAGTACATCGTCCAGCACGGCGACGACCTGCCTGAAGTCCGCGATTGGAAATGGCCGTATTGAATGCGCCGCGGGCGGTGATGCCCTCGCGTTGTGTTCTGGCGCTCAACAGCGGATCGTCGAGCGTCAAGTTTGCCGTGTTTCCGATAGGCGCGAGCGATCCGATCCTCAAGGGGAAAGCGGAAAGAATCGGCCTCGACGGTGGCTTGTTTCAGGCCGTGGATGCGGCGGGCACCCAGGTCGCCCACGAACAACAATCCCTGCCGGACCACGCATCCGCTTTGCGGCGAGTGCTTCAGTGCGCGCGGGGGATCGCGACCCACTCGCTAGTCGCCGTGGGACACCGCGTGGTGCGGGGTGGTCCGGAAGATAGGGATCCGCAGCCGGTCACGGATGCCCTGCTGCGCAGGATTCGCGAACTGATTCCCTATCTCCCTGAGCACCTGCCCCATCAGTTGGCGGCCATCGGGGCCGTGGAGCGAGTTGATCCCTCGCTTGCGCAGGTGGTTTGCTTTGACACCGCGTTTCATCGCACCATGCCGCGCGTCGCCCAGCTATACGCGCTGCCCAGAGAACTTCTGAATGAGGGCGTACTGCGATATGGTTTCCACGGGCTCTCCTACGAATACGTGATGGGTGAATTCGCAAGGCTGGCCGGTGAGCGTGCAGCGAGCGGACGCGTTGTGATCGCGCACCTCGGAAACGGCTGCAGTATGACGGCGATTCGCGAAGGGTGCTCCGTCGATACCACCATGGGTTTTACGCCAACTGGCGGCCTCCTGATGAGCAGCCGGTCAGGCGATCTAGACCCCGGCGTGGTCGTGTACCTTCTCCAGCAGAAGAGAGTGTCTGTTGCCGCTCTCAGCGACATCCTGAATCGCCGGTCTGGCTTGGCCGGCGTTTCGGGAGGCAGCCCGGATATGCGGGATCTATTGGCCCGCGAGGCTACCGATCCACATGCGGCGGAGGCCGTCGAGCTGTTCTGTTATCAGGCGCGAAAGTTTCTTGGGGCGCTCGCCGCGGTGCTCGGCGGATTGGATGCTCTCATCTTTACTGCGGGCATCGGCGAGAATACACCCGAGATCCGCCGGCGCATTTGCGAGGGGATGGACCACCTGGGGCTGTCACTCGATCAGCGGGCCAACGATGCCAACGCGCCCCTGATCTCTTCAAACGAAGCCCCGGTTCCTATCCGCGTGATTCCCACCAACGAGGAGCTGATGATCGCGCGGCACACCGCGAGTGTCATTTGCAAAACGTCGCGCTAATCCCGGGCAATCGAAGTTACTTGAAAACAGGGCTGGTGGCGGTTGCCGGTTCCTGACCGAAATTCTGGCGGATGACCATGCTCTGGTCGGAATAGAACGTGCGGCTTCCCGAGGTTCCGAACGCTACCGGAGATGCGTTGATGATGTACCCGCCCGGCGTGGCGGTTAGTGTGTACTTATAGCCCTGCTTCTCACCCAGCGCCAGGTCTTCTGGGATGAGATCGGAAGCCGTCGGACCTACGGCTCCGCTCGTTGGCGGGCCCAGTTCCGCCAGCGTGGTCGCGTATTTGCCGTATTGCGAATAGTACTGGGTTTGGGCTGTATGAATCGTCCGGAGGGCCTGAAGCGCTGCCATCTCCTGCGAATACATCCGGGCGCGGCTCAGTTTCGGCATCGCCACGGCCAGAATGATCAGGATGATGGCGATGACGATCAGCAGTTCGATCAGCGAAAAGCCGAATTGGCGGCGAGTCTTTTTCACACTGGTACCTCTCCCCAACAATTGTATGACGGGCGGAGGACTCTAGGCGTGCAGGGATTCGGCCTTAATCAGAGCATCCAAGGCGCGCAGCCGGCGCCAGAATCCCGCCAGCAGGCTCAGGTGCAAAGCGTTCGGCCCGTCGGATAGGGCTTTTTCCGGATGGTCATGCACCTCGACGAAGACCCCGTCGACGCCCACGGCCACCGCCGCGCGGGCCAGCGGCTCAATGAACTCAGGTTGTCCGCCCGAGAAGCCGCCCGCGCCGCTCGGAAGCTGCACGCTGTGCGTGGCGTCGAAAATCACCGGCCAGCCGGAGTCGCGCATGATTTTGAGGCCGCGCATATCCACCACCAGGTTGTTGTAGCCGAAAGAGGAGCCGCGCTCGGTGAGCAACACCCTGTCATTTCCCGTGGATGCGACTTTCTCGGCCGCGCGCTGCATGTCGTGCGGCGCAACGAACTGCCCCTTCTTGATATTTACGATGCGGCCGGTGCGGCCCGCTTCCACCAGCAGGTCCGTCTGGCGGCAAAGGAAAGCGGGAATCTGAAGGATGTCCGCCACCTCCGCTGCCGGCGCGGCCTGCGCCGGTTCATGGATGTCCGTGAGGATGGAGTGCCCGGCGGCCTTAACCCCGGCGAGGATGCGCAGGCCCTCCTTCAGTCCGGGCCCGCGAAAGCCGCTAAGGCTCGTACGATTGGCTTTGTCGAAGGACGCCTTGAAGACAAACGTGCCCGCGACCTCGCGGATGGCGTTCGCCATGAAATGCACGTGTGGCTCGGTTTCGATGACGCACGGCCCCGCAATGAGCACGTTCGGCCGGCTGCCGCCAAAAGAAATGATCTCTCCACGCGGTGTAGTGAACTCAACAGGTTTTGAATTGGGCACGAAAATCCATTATCGTAAACAACTATGACCGAGGCCTCGAAGGATTGCCGCATCGACTACATCGAATTCCCTGCAACCGATATCGCCAAGACCAAGCAGTTTTACCAGCAGGTCTTTGGCTGGGAGTTCCGGGACCATGGACCGAACTACACCAGCTTTCGCGACGGGCGGCTGCGGGGGGGCTTCACCTCGGATACAAAAGTAAGCGCCAATGGAGCCCTGGTAGTCATATACGCGAAGGATCTTCCAGGGATCGAAGCCAAAATCCAGCAGGCTGGCGGCAGGATTGTCAAGGAGCCCCTTTCGTTTCCCGGCGGCCGGCGTTTTTACTTTACAGATCCGAGTGGAAATCTGCTGGCTGTGTGGTCCGATCGAGAATGAGGCCGCCGGCTTAGTCCCCGCGCGAATATTCGCGCACTGGCTCGAAGTCCGCCGCACGCCGCGAGGCCAGGCGCTTTCTTCGCTGCTCGTAAGCCGCTCCGATGAACGCGCGAAATAGCGGATGTGGCTCCATGGGCTTGGATTTGAATTCGGGGTGGAACTGGCAACCCAGGTACCATGGGTGATCGGCGATCTCGCAGATTTCGACGTAAGTTTGGTCCGGGGTCTCGCCGGTGATCTTGAGTCCCGCGGCTTTCAGCGTTTCTTCGTACTCGCGGTTGAACTCGTAGCGATGCCGGTGGCGTTCGCTGATCTCGCGAACGCCGTATGCGCGCCGCGCAAAGCTGTCCTCGGCAAGCAGGCAGGGCCATGCGCCTAACCGCATCGTGCCTCCCAGTTCGTCGACCCCCTTCAACTCGCGCAGCTTGAAGATCACGCGGTGCGGCGTGGCGGGATCGAATTCGGTCGAGTCAGCGCGCTCCAGCCCGCAGACGTTGCGCGCGTATTCAATCACCATGGTCTGCATCCCCAGGCAGATCCCGAAGTACGGAACTTTTTGCTCGCGGGCAAACTGGATGGCGTGAATCATGCCATCGATGCCGCGCTTGCCGAAGCCGCCCGGCACCAGGATCCCGTCGTACTCCTCGAGCGTGGGCGCGGCATTGGCCGGCGTAACGCCTTCCGCCTCGATCCAGTGAATGTTCACTTTTAAACGATGGGCCAGGCCGCCGTGCAGCAGCGCTTCTTTCAGGCTCTTGTACGAATCCTCGTACTCGACGTACTTGCCGACCAGACCAATGGAGACCTCGTCCACGGGATTCTGCATGCGATCCAGCATCTCGCTCCACTTGGACAGCTCGCGAGGTCCGGCATCCAGCTTCAACCGCCGCAGAACGATCTCGTCCACGCTCTCGCCGGCGAACACCAACGGCACTTCGTAAACCGATTTCACGTCGCGAGCCGTAATCACGGCCTCGGCGTCCACGTCGCAGAACAGCGCGATTTTCTCTTTGACGTCCTTCGGCAGAAAGCGCTCGGAGCGGCAGAGCAGGATATCGGGCTGAATACCGATGGCGCGCAGCTCTTTCACGCTGTGCTGCGTGGGCTTGGTCTTCAGTTCCTGCGCCGCCGCGATCCACGGAACCAGAGTCACGTGCACGAAGATGCTGTTGTCGCGCCCCAGCTCATGGCGCATCTGCCGGATCGCTTCGAGGAACGGCAGCGACTCGATATCGCCCACAGTGCCGCCGATTTCGACGATCACCACATCCACGTCCGCGGAGATGCGCTTGACCGCTGCCTTGATTTCATTGGTGACGTGCGGAATCACCTGCACGGTCTTGCCCAGATAGTCGCCGCGGCGCTCGCGCTGGATGATCTGCTCATAGATGCGGCCGGAGGTGACGTTGTTGGCTTGCGTGAGGCGGGAATGGGTGAAGCGCTCGTAATGCCCGAGGTCGAGATCGGTCTCCGCGCCATCGTCGGTGACAAAGACCTCGCCATGCTGGAAGGGACTGAGCGTGCCGGGATCCACGTTCAGGTAAGGATCGAACTTCTGCAGGGTGACTCGCAGCCCCCGGCTTTCCAGCAGGCAGCCAATCGACGAGGCGGCAATTCCCTTCCCCAGCGAGGAAACCACGCCACCCGTAACGAAAATGTATTTAGCCATTCGGAATCACCCCCGCAAGCGACATCTCAAACAGTTTAGTCACCTTCTCCAGATCCTCCGGCGTGTCCACGCCGATGGATTCATACTCGGTTTCCACCACCCGAATCTTGTGTCCGTTTTCGAGAGCGCGCAACTGCTCCAGCCGCTCGGCTTTTTCGAGCGGTCCTACCGGCAGCTCCGGATACCGCAGCAGAAAATCCCGGCGGTACACATACAAACCGATGTGCTTGTAGTGGACAACATCACGGTCGCCCTTGCGGTTCGTCTTGTCTCTTTGGTACGGAATCGTCGAACGCGAAAAATAGATGGCATTCTCAAAGCGGTCCGTGACGACTTTCACCACATTCGGATCGTCGATCTCACCCGGAACTTCGATCCGTTTTTTCAGTGTGCCCATGGGAATCGACGGCTCTTCGACGAGCGGAAGAACCGCGGCGTCGATCGCAGCCGGATCGATAAGCGGCTCGTCACCCTGCACGTTGACGATCAGTTCCGCAGCCTCGGCGGATGCCACCTCAGCCACCCGGTCGGTCCCGGAGGGGTGATCGGAACGGGTCATCCGAACCAAGGCGCCAAAGCGCCGAGCTTCGTCGAAGATCCGCTGGTCGTCCGTTGCGATGATCACGTTTGTTAAATAACGGGCCAGGGAAACCCGCTCGTAAACGTGCTGCAGCATGCTTTTGGAGCCGATGGGGACGAGGGCTTTGCCGGGGAAACGAGAGGACGCGTACCGTGCGGGAATTACACCCAGAATTTTACGGTGCACACAGGATCATACCACAAAAGTCGTGTGATAAAATAACTCTGGGTTGGGAAAAATGAGGCGCTGGCTCCGTCTGGTGAGTCGTTACATTATTGCCTCCCTAATCCTCGTTCCTGCCTTCCCTCAAATCACTGCGGCCGCTGACAAACCCCAGCCGTCCGGCGATTCCAAGGTCGAAATCGTGCCGCGGGCCAAGCGAGGCGAGGCCGTCTCACCGGATACTCCGCGCGGCAATATTCGCGTGGACAGCACGCTGGTGCTGATCCCGGTCACGGTCACCGATCCGCTCAATCGCTTCGTCACCGGCCTCGACCGCGAAAACTTCCGTTTGTTCGAAGACAAGAACGAACAGAAAGTGACGCATTTCGCTAGCGAGGATGCGCCGCTCTCCGTCGGAGTGGTCTTCGACACCAGCGGCAGCATGGGCAGCAAGCTCGATAAATCGCGCCAGGCGGTTTCGCAGTTCTTCAAGACCGCCAATCCCGAGGACGAGTTCTTTCTGGTTCAGTTCAACGACCGTCCCGAAATGGTCGTGGATTTCACCACTCACCTGGAAGAGATCCAAAACCGGCTGACCTTCACCCAATCCAAAGGCCGCACGGCGCTGCTTGATGCCGTTTATCTGGCGCTGCACAACATGAAAAAGGGCAGGAATCCGCGCAAGGCTCTGCTGATCATCTCAGATGGCGGAGACAACAGCAGCCGCTATACGGAGAGTGAAATCAAGAACCTGGTAAAGGAAGCGGATGTCCAGATCTATGCGATCGGCATCTTCGAGCCGATGGCGAGCCGCGGGCGAACGCCCGAAGAACTGGCTGGCCCGAGCTTGCTGACCGAGATCGCCGAGCAGACCGGGGGCCGGCAGTTCTCCGTAGAGAACCTGAACGATCTTCCCGACGTAGCCGCCAAAATCGGCATCGAGCTCCGCAACCAGTACATCCTCGGCTACACGCCAAGCAACACGGAACGGGACGGCAAATACCGCCGGGTGCAGGTTAAACTGGTGCAGCCCCGCGGCCTGCCTCCGCTTCGTGCGTTCTGGAGGCTTGGCTATTATGCTCCGGCGAAGTAAATTCAAAGGAGTGAAGACTTTTCTCATTGCAGGTGTGTGTTTGGCGCTGGCCGCCGTTGGCGGCGCGTCTTGGGCGCAGAAATCGGACGACGTCGTCATCAAGGTGGATACGCGCCTGGTGGTTCTGCATGCCACGGTCGTCGATAAGAGCGGCCGCCTGGTTACGACCCTTCCTAAGAGCGCGTTCCAGGTTTACGAAAACGGCGCGCAACAGCAGGTCAAGCTGTTCAAGCGAGAAGACATTCCCGTATCGCTGGGGTTGGTCATCGACAACAGCGGGAGCATGCGAGACAAACGCGCCAAGGTAGCGGCCGCTGCTGAGGATCTGGTGAAGGACTCCAACCCCGATGATGAAGAGTTCGTGGTGAATTTCAACGACGACGCCTACCTGGATACGCCGGATTTTACTAACGATCCCAAGGTTCTGGAACAGGCCCTCACCAAAATCGATTCGCGTGGTGGCACCGCCATGCGGGACGCCATTCGCATGTCTATCGATCACATCAAACAGAAGGCCAAGAAAGACAAGAAGGTCATCCTCGTAGTGACCGATGGTAACGACAACGCCAGCATGATCAGCCTGGAGAACCTGGTGAAAGACGCGCAGCAAAGCGAAGTCATCATCTATGCCATCGGCCTGCTGAGCGAGGAGGAGCGGCGTGAAGCCAAGCGGGCCAAACGCGCGCTGGACGCGTTGACGGAAGCGACCGGAGGTCAAGCGTACTACCCCAAGGAGTTGGCGGATGTGGACCGCATCGCGCATCAGGTGGCTCATGACATTCGCAGCCAGTACACTCTGGCGTACACGCCGTTGAACCAGGCGCTGGATGGGTCGTTCCGCCAGATTCGAGTGGTCGCGAGCGGCCCTGGCCATCCCGTCGTGCGCACCAGGACGGGCTATTACGCCACACCCGAAATCGCCCGTTTTAAATCCAGCGGCCAATAATGTTTGCGATGGCTTGGCGTCTGGCCCGCGGCTACCGGCTGCGGCCGTGGCACAGCCCCTACCTGCGCTGGCGCATCGAAACCTACTCGGGCATTCCCGCCGGTCAGATCGATTTCCGAACTTTCTGGGGATTCTGTTGGCGCCGGCGCGGTGACCTGATCCGATACCTGCGCTGGGCTGCGTTCGAAGCCAACTCCAGCCATAAGACGCGAACGCCCCAGTGAACCGCAATGGCCCTATGGCGTGTGGCTCGTTTGATGCAGCTATAATGGGGTCAAGTTGGTTACGGTTCTCAACCTGATCTGGCTTCTAGTGGCGGTGGCCGCGGTGGGGGCCGTTCTGCTCCTGGAACGTCGACGGGCTTCTTGTCGTGCCGCCAAGAGACAACGCTTGGTTTCCGTTCTTCTAGTGACGGTGTCGCTGTTTCCCTGCGTTTCGGCGAGTGATGACCTGATCAATTTCGCTTACGTCAGCGCGGGTCTCGAAACCAGAAGCGGATTCGGACATTCGATTCCCGAGAATACGAACACAAGTACCGTGATCTACCTGGTGCTGCAGAGCCTGGAACATCTGCAGATCACGGCATTCTACATGTTGTTCGTCGCACTGTGCTTCTTCGGTTTCGTATTCTGCGTCGATCCAAGAAGTGTTTTCAGGCAACTGCCTTCCTTCGCCAGCCGGGGCCCGCCCCCGCTGAATCCTTTCATCTAGCTAAAGCAAAGGAAGTTTTTTTTGGGGGGGTAAAAGATGCGAAGCCAATCGCGGCACGCGCCTGCCCACCTTCCGGTCTCACTGGCCCTGTCCAACAGGCGCTCAGTGCGAACTGCAATGACCGGGGAGGGAGTCTGGACGCGATGCCGAGCTATCCGAATCGGCCGGTCAACGACGGTTCAACTCTTGAGTATGACCCGGTCGAGCCGAATGTCCGGGAGGTGACATGCAGCGCTTAGTGTGGCACGTTTCTGTCGGGGCCTTCCTCGCAACCTGCACGGTGCAAAACGCTCTTCCGCAAAAAGCGTTTACCTGGCAGGAGATTCGCGAAAAATTCGAGGCCACGAATCCAACCTTGCAGGCGGGAGAGGTCGGCATTCGCGAATCGCGGGCTGAGGAGATTACTGTCGATTTGCGGCCCAATCCTGACATTACAGGCACGATCGATCAAATCAATCCTTTCTCGACGCAGCCTACGCCGAGCGGAGGCGGAAACGGATACCGCCCCTTTGCCTTCGCGTTTCCCGCCACCTCGATGAGCTATCTGCACGAGCGCCGGCACAAGCGCGAATTGCGGCTGGAGAGCGCGAAGAAAGCGACGGACATCGCCATATCCAACCAAGCCGATCTAGCCCGGAGCCTCCTTTTCAACCTCCGCAACGGATTTATCCAGACGCTCCAGGCCAAGAGCGTGCTGGCGCTGGCCAGGGAGAACCTCTCTTACTGGGACCACGTGCTTTCGGTCAATCGCGACCGGTACAAGGCCGGCGACATCGCACAGGTGGACCTAGACCGGCTGGATTTGCAGCGCATTCAATATGAATCCGATGTGCAGACCGCGGAGGTCAATCTGCGGACCGCCAAGATCCAGCTCTTGATGTTGCTGAACGATCGGACGCCTGTCGAGCAGTTTGATGTAACCGGGCCGTTTGACTTCAAGGAAGAGGTCTTGCCTTTGGACGAATTTCGGCGCATCGCCGTGGATACCAGACCCGATCTGAAAGCAGCGGTGCAATCGGTGGATAAGGCGGACACTGACCACCGCCTTGCCGTGGCTAACGGCTCCGTGGATCCCACGTTTGCCGTGGACTTTGCACGCAACCCGCCGATCCCGGTGTATTTCGGCGCGAGCGTTACGATTCCACTGCGCATCTTCGACCGGAACCAGGGAGAGAAGCTGCGCACGCAGTTAGACATCGGTCGCAGCGAAAAGCTGCGGGATGCTACCCGGGCGCAGGTCTTCAGCGACGTGGATTCCGCCTACGCAACGGTCAACAGTAACCTGACCTTGCTGCGCCCTTACAAGGCCAAATACCTGAAACAAGCGGGTAGGGTTCGCGATACGGTGGCATTTGCCTACCAACGCGGCGGTGCGTCCTTGCTGGATTTCCTGAATGCCCAAAGTGACTACCGGAGCATTCAACTGAATTACTTGAACCTGGTGGGTTCGTACCTGGCCGCCGCGAGTCAGTTGAATCTCGCGGTGGGCCGCGAGGTGATCGAATGAATCGCGGGACCTCACTCGGCGTCGGTTCTTGCGCTGCGTTGGCCCTGCTGCTGGCTGGCTGCCGAGCCAAAGCCAAGACGGATCCCCGTGCCGAGGCTCCTCCGCCTGCCGTAGTCGAGCTCGACCAGGATGTGAATGTCGTCAACGTGGATCATCCTGAGCAGTTCCCGATAGTCACCGCCAGGGAGTATGATGCTGCGCCGGAGTTGCCCGTCACCGGCGTGGTTGCGCCGGATGTCTCGCGAAACGTCCCGGTCATTTCGCTGGCGTCGGGCCGGGTGGTGGACATCCGGGTCAGGCTTGGGGACGCGGTCACAAAGGGCCAGCTCCTGATGCGGATCCAGAGCGCTGATATTTCCGGTGCGTTCTCCGACCATCGCAAGGCTCTGGCTGACGAGGTGCTGGCGCGCGCGCAACTGGATCGCGCCAAGCTCTTGTATGAAAAAGGGGCCATTGCGCAAAAGGAAATCGAGGTGGCTCAGGATGCGGAAGACAAGGCCAAAGTGGATGTGGAGACCACGGCCGAGCGTCTCCGGGTGCTAGGCGCTGACCTCAATCATCCCACCGCAATCGTGGATGTCTACGCACCCGTCAGCGGCGTGATCACGGAGCAAAACGTCACTGCGGCGGCCGGTGTGAAGACTCTGGACAATTCCCCAAACCTGTTCACCATTGCCGATCTCTCCTACATCTGGATCTTGTGCGATGTGTACGAGAACGACCTGGCCAACGTGCACATCGGGGAATTCGCGGATGTTCGTCTGAATGCATATCCCGGCAGGATCTTCAAAGGCCGCATCAGCAATATTGGACCCGTGCTCGATCCCAACATTCGCACCGCGAAGGTTCGTCTGGAACTGCGCAACCCGGGGCTGATGCGGCCCGGGATGTTCGTTACAGCCACATTTCACGGGTTGAAAAAAGAAATTCGCGCGGTAGTTCCTGCGTCCGCCGTCCTCCACTTGCACGACCGTGATTGGGTATACGTGCCGGCTGGCGATAAAACGTTCCGGCGAGTAGAGGTTAACGGCGGCAAAATGGTACCCGGCGATCTGCAGGAGATCCTGTCGGGCCTGGCGCCGGGCAAACGCGTCGTGTCCAACGCGCTGGTGTTGCAGAACACGGTGGAGCAGTAAGAATTGATTCGCGCTCTGGTTGACTACGCCCTCGACAACCGGTTTCTGGTTCTTTCCGTAGCCCTTCTGCTTCTCATTTGGGGCGCGCTCTCGTTCCACGATCTGCCCGTGGAAGCCTACCCCGACGTCGCCAACAATTACGTTCAAGTCATCACGCAATGGCCTGGCCGAGCGGCTGAAGAGGTGGAGCAGCAGGTCACCATTCCCATTGAGATCGTAATGAACGGGCTTCCGCACCTGGAGCACCTGCGATCCACGTCGTTGTTCGGGTTGTCCAGCCTGATGCTGATTTTCGACGATCAGTCGGAGAACGACTGGAACCGGCAAAAGGTGCTGGAGCGGCTGGCACAGGTTACGCTGCCCGGTGGCTTGCAGCCGCAGATCGGAACCGACTACAGCCCCGTCGGCCAGATCTACTGGTACACGTTGAGAAGCACGAATCCGAAGTACGACCTGATGGAATTAAAGTCGCTGGAGGATTGGTTCCTTGAGAAGCAGTTCAAGTCGGTGCCGAACGTAGTCGACGTCGTGAGTTTCGGAGGAATCACCAAGGAATATCAGGTGCGCCTCGATCCGGACAAACTGGTTTCTTACGGCTTGAGCCTCAGCCAGGTTGAGCAGCAGCTAGCCAGCAATAACGTCAACGCCGGAGGCAGCTTCGTCGAGGCCGGGCTTCAGCAGATCAACGTCCGTGCGGTCGGCTTAATCGATCACGTCAACGACATACGACGGACCGTCATCAAGACTCAAAATGGGACACCGCTCCGGATCACCGATATCGCTTCGGTGGTGCAGGGCCCCAAAATCCGTCTCGGACGCATCGGCAAAGCGATTCACCGAGCCGACGGCAAGATCATCGATAACGACGACGTGGTCGAAGGGATTGTGCTCTTGCACAAGGGCGCCGAATCCGATTCGACCCTAGTGGCGATTCATGACAAGGTCAAGGAGTTGAACGAGAGCCTGCTCCCCCCGGGAGTCAAGGTAGTTCCATTCCTGGACCGCAGTGATCTGGTGCGTTACACGACACACACCGTGCTGCACAATCTGACCGAGGGCATCATCCTCGTGGCCATTATCCTGTTCCTGTTTCTCGGAAATGTCCGCGGGGCTCTCATCGTGGCGCTCACCATTCCCTTTTCACTGCTGTTCGCATCCATCTGTCTCGAGCTGCGGAAAATTCCCGCCAATCTGCTGTCGCTCGGCGCGCTGGACTTCGGCATGGTGGTGGACGGCGCGGTGGTCATGGTGGAGAACATCGTCCGGCACATGGGGCGCCGCGGAGAGGGTCCCAAGACGCCCATGGAGCGCATCCGCCAGGCGGCTCATGAGGTACAAAGGCCGGTGTTTTACGCCATTGCGATCATCATCACCGCCTACCTGCCCATCTTCACGCTGCAGCGCGTGGAGGGCCGCCTGTTCAAGCCGATGGCGTGGACGGTGGCGTTTGCGCTCCTCGGCGCGCTTCTCTTTTCCATGTTGATCGCGCCGGTGCTTTCGAGCGTTGTCTTCCGGGGGAGCGTCACCGAGTGGCACAACCCTGCCCTGATGTTTCTCACCCGGCTGTATCGCAAATCCGTGCGGTGGGTGATTGAGCGTCCCTGGGTGATGGCGGGTGTGGCCACTGTTGTGATCGGATCGGCTCTGTACCTCACGTTGGGCGGCCTGATCGGATCGGAGTTCCTGCCTCATCTTGATGAAGGCGCCATTTGGGCGCGCGGTACGCTGGCCCCGAGTACGGGGCCGACCGAGGGCACGCGCTTGATGAATCAGGCGCGGATCATTCTAGCCTCCTTCCCGGAAGCGACGCAGGTAGTGTCACAGGTTGGGCGGCCGGACGACGGAACTGACACCACGGGCTTCTTCAACACGGAGTATTTCGTTGATCTGAAGCCCAAGGCACAGTGGCGCCCCGTGTTCCGCGAAGACAAAGAGGCTTTGATCGCCGCCATGGACCGGGAACTCGAGAACATCCCCGGAGTGCTTTGGAATTTCTCCCAGCCGATTGCCGACAACATGGAAGAAGCCGTGAGCGGCGTCAAGGGGCAACTGGCCGTCAAGATTTACGGCGATGACCTCAAGACGCTCGAGCAGAAGGGCGATCAGATCGTGGGCATCATGCGGACCATTCAAGGAATCCAGGACCTGGGGCTCTTCCGCGTCATTGGCCAGCCGAATCTGAATTTCATTGTGGACCGTGATCAGGCAGCCCGCTATCAGATCAATGTGGCCGACGTCCAGGATGCGATCCAGACCGCAGTCGGCGGCAATGCGATTAGTCAGGTGCTGCAAGGTGAGCAACGCTATGATCTGGTGGCGCGTTATCTGCCGTCATACCGGAGTACGAAGGAGGCCATCGAGAACATCCGCCTGCTGGCTCCCGCCGCAGAACGCGTCTCGCTCGCGCAGCTCTCGACGGTGAAGGTGTTGGACGGCGCCTCGGAGATCTACCGCGAGGCAAACTCGCGCTATGTCGCCATTAAGTACAGCGTGCGCGGCCGCGATCTCGGCAGCACTGTCGAGGAGGCAATCCGAAAGGTGGAACAACAGGTTAAATTGCCCTCGGGCTACAAGATCGACTGGGCGGGGGAGTATGAGAGCCAGAAGAGATCTTCGAAAAGGCTCATGATCGTTCTGCCCATCACCGTTCTGGTGATCTTCATGATCCTTTACACCATGTTCCACTCGTTCAAGTGGGCGATGCTGTTGCTCACCAACGTTGCGATGGCGCCGATTGGCGGCCTGCTGGCCCTGCTGATTACCGGGACGCACTTTAGCGTTTCCTCTGGCGTTGGTTTCCTGGCGCTCTTTGGCGTTTCCGTGCAGACCGGCGTCATCATGCTCGAATACATCAATCAGCTTCGCTGCCGCGGCCATTCCATTGAGGATTCCGCAGTGGAAGGCGCCGTCCTGAGATTAAGGCCGATCCTGATGACCATGCTCGTGGCAACACTGGGATTGCTGCCCGCAGCGCTCTCGCGGGGCATCGGCTCAGATTCGCAAAGGCCCTTCGCCATCGTCATCGTCGGTGGCTTAATGGCTGCGCTGATCCTGAGTATTTTCCTTTTGCCGACACTCTACGTTTGGGCCGCGGGCGAGCACGATGTGCTACCGCAACCTGATGCTGAATTCGACGAACAAGAATAACCTCTGAGCCTGACACCCGGCGTTCAGGACGTGCGAGAATCGTGCGTTGGCCACCGAGGAGGTAGCAGGGACCCCATGCAGAGGGAAGAAGTTCGGGCTCGGACAGAAGAAATCGCGGCTAGCCCCGCCATTCGCGTGTCTTCCGCACAGAACGCTTCGTCTGGAGCGGAGGCGATCTCCGGCAGCGCGGTTCCCATTGCAGACCTCACAATGACAAGGCCGGGCGACCGCGTCGTTTCCAACGCGCTGGTGTTGCAGAACACGGTGGAGCAGTAAGAATTGATTCGCGCTCTGGTTGACTTCGCCCTCAACAACCGGTTTCTGGTTCTTTCCGTAGCCCTTCTGCTTCTTATTTGGGGCGCAGTCTCGTTCCACAATCTGCCCGTGGAAGCCTACCCGGACGTCGCCAACAACTATGTTCAAATCATCACGCAGTGGCCTGGCAGAGCGGCTGAAGAGGTGGAGCAGCAGGTCACCATTCCCATTGAGATCGTGATGAACGGGCTTCCGCACCTGGAGCACCTGCGATCCACGTCGTTGTTCGGGTTGTCCAGCCTGATGCTGATTTTCGACGATCAGTCGGAGAATGACTGGAACCGGCAAAAGGTGCTGGAGCGGCTGGCACAACTCAATCTTCCAAATAACCTGCAGCCGCAGATTGGTTCAGATTTTAGCCCCGTCGGGCAGATCTTCTGGTACACACTCAAAAGCACGAATCCGAAATACGACTTGATGGAGCTGAAATCCATTGAGGACTGGACGCTCGAAAAGCAGTTTAAGTCTGTGCCCAACGTTGTGGACGTGGTGAGCTTCGGAGGCCTCACCCGCGAGTACCAGGTGATTGTGGACCCGAACAAACTGGTGTCTTACGGGTTGAGCATCGGTCAGATCGAACAACAACTTTCCAGCAACAACGTGAACGCCGGCGGTAGCTTCGTGGAAGCAGGCCTCCAGGAGATCAACGTACGCGCCGTTGGGCTCGTGCGCACCGTCCATGACATCGAGGAGATCGTCATCAAAACGCAGGCTGGCACGCCGATAAGGGTCAAGGACATCGCCTCTGTGAAGCAAGGTCCGAAAATTCGCCTGGGTCAGATCGGAAAAGCCATTCACCGGGCCAATGGCAGGATTCTGGACAGCGGCGACGTCGTAGAAGGCATCGTCCTGCTGCGGAAGGGCGCGGATTCCGACTCGACGCTGGACGCGATACATGACAAGGTGAAGGAACTGAATGAACACATCCTGCCTCAGGGAGTTAAGATCGTTCCTTTTCTCGATCGGAGCAACCTGGTTCATTTCACCACTCACACGGTGCTTCACAACCTGACAGAAGGCATCCTGCTGGTAGCTCTGATCCTTTTCCTCTTTCTCGGGAATGCGCGCGGCGCGTTCATTGTGGCACTGACCATTCCTTTCTCTTTGCTGTTTGCGTCGATCTGCCTGAACCTGAACAAAATTCCAGCGAACCTTTTATCGCTTGGCGCTTTGGATTTCGGCATGGTGGTCGAAGGCGCCGTAGTCATGATCGAAAACATCGTGCTGTACTTGGGCCGGAGCCACGGCAAAGCGGCCACATCGCTGGATCCAATCCGCGACGCCGCGCACGAGGTGCAAAGACCGGTGTTTTACTCGATCGGCATCATCATCACGGCCTATCTGCCCATCTTTACGTTGGAGCGCGTGGAAGGCCGCCTGTTCAAGCCCATGGCCTGGACGGTCAGTTTTGCGCTTCTCGGCTCCCTCCTGTTCTCGATGCTGATTGCGCCGGTGATTGCCAGTTATGTGTTCGGCAAGAACGTTCGAGAATGGCACAATCCCGCGATGACCTGGATAACGAAGATTTATCGCCAGTCTCTCGAGCGGGCCATCCAATTTCGTTGGGTGACCTTGGGAATCGCCGCAGCGGCGTTGGGAGTGTCCGGTTATCTTACATTGAGCGGCATCATCGGCTCTGAGTTCCTTCCTCATCTGGACGAGGGTGCTATTTGGGCCCGGGCGACGCTCGCGCCCAGCACGGGGCCGACCGAAGGCGCGCGCGTCATGGACCAGGCAAGGCGGACTCTGGCGTCCTTTCCTGAAGTGACTCAAGTGATCAGCCAGGTGGGGCGGCCGGACGACGGAACCGACACGACCGGCTTCTTCAATACGGAATATTTCGTGGATCTCAAGCCGAAGGAACAATGGCGTCCCGTGTTCCACCAGAACAAGGAACATCTGGTTGCCGCCATGGATCGCGAACTGGAGCACATTCCCGGAGCCCTCTGGAATTTCTCACAGCCCATCGCCGACAATATGGAGGAAGCCGTCAGCGGAGTCAAGGGACAGCTCGCCATCAAAATTTACGGCGAAGATCTGCAGACACTGGAAGCCACGGGCGAGAAGATCGTCAGCGTGATGCACACCGTTGCGGGCATCGCCGACCTGGGGTTGTTTCGCGTGATCGGCCAGCCCAACTTGGAGTTTGCCGTGGACCGTGCTAAGGCGGCTCGCTTTGGAATCAACGTAGCCGATGTGCAGGATGCGATCGAGACCGCCGTCGGCGGCAAAGCCGTGAGCCAGGTGCTGCAAGGAGAACAGCGCTACGACCTGGTAGTGAGGTATCAGTCGCCGTATCGGAGCACCAAAGAAGGCATTGAGAACATTCGGATGTTAACGTCGAGCGGGGAGCGAGTCTCTTTGGCTCAGCTCTGCGATGTACAGGTTCATGACGGCGCCTCGGAAATCTACCGGGAAGGGAATTCACGCTACGTAGCCATCAAATACAGCGTGCCGGTTCGCGACCTGGGCAGCACAGTGGAGGAAGCCATCCGCAAAGTGGAGCAACAGGTGAAGCTCCCGGCGGGCTACCACATCGACTGGGCCGGTGAGTACGAAAGCCAGAAGAGATCCTCGAGGCGGCTGATGATCGTGTTGCCCATCACCATTCTCGTGATATGCATGATTCTGTACACCATGTTCAAGTCATTCAAGTGGGTGATGCTCATCCTCGCTAACGTCGCAATGGCTCCGATCGGCGGCCTGCTGGCGCTGTTGATTACGGGCACGCATTTCAGTGTCTCCTCCGGTGTCGGATTTCTGGCGCTGTTCGGAGTGGCGGTTCAGACCGGAGTGATTATGCTCGAATACATCAATCAGCTCCGGGGGCGTGGCGAACCGATACTCGACGCTGCCATCAACGGATCTGTTCAGAGGCTCCGCCCCATTATGATGACCATGCTGGTGGCGAGTGTTGGCTTATTGCCCGCGGCCCTCTCACGCGGCATCGGCTCGGATTCGCAAAGGCCGTTTGCCATCGTCATCGTCGGGGGACTGATGGCTGCTCTGGTCCTGGGCGTCTTTCTCTTACCCACTCTCTATGTATGGGTAGCAGGCGAGCGCGATGCGCTGCCGCAACCCGATGCGGACTTCGACGAACAAGAATAACCTCTGGTCATGGCGGTCGGCCCGCTGAGGACGTGCGAGAATCGTGCGTTACCCCTGAGGAGGTTGCCGGAATCATGCGCAAGGAAGAAGTTCGGGCTCGTCTCGAAGAAATCGGAATTATCCCCGCGATTCGCGTGTCCTCCGCCGAGGACGCCCTGTTTGTGGCAGAGGCAATCTCCGCCAGCGGCATTCCCATCGTGGAACTCACCATGACCGTGCCGGGAGCGATTGATGCCATCGCCCAACTCGCGCGAAACAATCACGGCATGATCGTAGGCGCGGGCACAGTCTGGGATGTGGAGACCGCGCGACGCTGCCTGGGTGCCGGAGCAAAATTTCTGACGAGCACGGGTCTCGATCTCGGCGTTGTGGAGTTTGCCGTGAACGAAAAAGTGGTGGTGTTCCCCGGTGCGCTGACGCCAACCGAAATCATGATGGCTTGGAAGGCGGGTTCCGACTTCGTCAAAGTTTTCCCGTGCTCGCAGGTCGGCGGCGTCAGTTATATCAGAGCGCTGAAGAGGCCGTTCCCGCACGTGCCACTGATTGCTTCCGGAGGGGTGAACCAACAAACTGCGGCCGATTTCATTCTGGCGGGCGCTGCGGCTTTGGGGATCGGCGGAGACCTGATTCCGCACAAGGCGATTCTCCTCCGCCAACCCCATCGCATTCACGAACTGGCGCGTAGGTATCTGAAAATGGTGAAGGACGCTCGCGAGCAGATGAGCAAGTGGAGCGGACCACCAGAAAATCACTGATAACAAGAGAGTTAGATGGCTCGCTGCGATAACTTCGATATAGGATTTTGCGTTTGTTTCCAGCGAGCGTATACTTTGAGCAGGAGAGTACATATGGGCTTGTTGGATGTTCCCGAAGTACTCATAATTCTGGGGATTATCGCGGGGGTTGCGTGGGCGATTTACAATTGGACGCACCCGCATCCGCACTCGCCTCGCTAGCTAATCCGTTCTGTAGCGCAGGACTTCATCTGCCAGCCGCACTGCCGCGCGCATTTCTGCTACATCGTGTACTCGAACTATGTGCGCGCCCGCCAGAATACAGACGGTAACGGCTGCCGCAGTCGCGAAGCGCGTCTGCTCTTCGTTTTGCTGGGCGAGAAATGATTTGCGCGAAGGTCCCACCAGCAGCGGCAGTTCCAGGCGAGCGAGCTGTCCCAGTTGCGCCAGAATCTCCGAATTCTGCTCCTTGCGCTTGCCGAATCCGATTCCGGGGTCGATGACGATCCGCGAATGATCCACCCCCGCGCGCCGGGCACGGCTGACGGTGGCTTCGAGTTCGCGGAGGATCGTCCCCATCATGTCACGCAGAGGAGGCAGCTTGGCCCACGTTTCCGGGCGCCCGCGCATGTGATTCAGAACAAGTCCGGCATCGTGCTGAACGACGGTCTTGGCGAGCTGCGGGTCAAACGTGAGCCCGGAGGGATCGTTGATGATTTCCGCGCCGTGCTCCACCGCGAGTTCCGCTACCTCGGCTTTGTAGGTATCGACGGAAATGGGCACGGTCAGCTTGCCGCGCAGCCTCTTCAGCACGGGAATAAGCCGCCGGATCTCCTCCGCCGCCGAGATCCGAGCCGAGCCGGGCCGGGTCGATTCGGCGCCGATGTCAAGGATGTCCGCGCCTTGCTCTTCGATTTCCACCGCGCGGGCGAAGGCGCGGTCCGGGTCCATGAACTTGCCGCCATCGGAAAACGAATCAGGCGTCACGTTCAGCACGCCCATGATGAGCGTGCGCTCGCCTAATTGCAGCTCGCGTGATTTCAGCTTCCAGACGAAGGGTCTGCGCATTCCGTTTTTCGGGCGAGGCGCGCTCGCAGCTCCGCGGTTGCGGCGTGGTGGCACTTCAGACATAGCGTCCGCATGTTGGCGAGATCGCACTCACCCCCGCCTTCGGCCACCGGGATGACGTGATCGGCGTCCCAGAGGCTGCGCCGCCAGTCCTCGTGCAACTTCCATTCTTTCAGAAACCGAAGTCGCGCCCGGTAATCGAGCTTGCGGAAGTGTTTGCGAAGCCTTTCAGTATCGGCGCCGCAAGCCGCGCAAACGCCGCGGTCACGGGCGAAAACCTGTTCCCGGAGATAGCCGGGATCGGTCCGCAGTTTCCATTCATGCACGCAATCAGCCGAGCAGAAGGTGCGCCGGCCTTTGGGAACCTCGATGGCACACCAGCGGCACAGTGCACGGCCGTTCGGCCCTTTGGGCAGCGCGCGTGCGTTCACCCATCCGCCTTTGCTGGTCCGCTGTGTGCTGGGTGTCAAATCAGACTCGCAGCTCGTAGCCCAGCGCGCGCATTCGCTCGATGATGCGGGCGCGGATGGCGCTGACGTCATCGGAAGACAAAGTCCGCTCGGGGGAGCCCACCGTCACGCGAAAGGAAACGCTCTTCGTGTTCTCAGGCAACGGCGGTCCGGAATACTGGCGGACGTATTCGATGGATTCGAGAAGCTCGCCGGCAAATCCTGCCACTTTGTTGCGCAGATCGGCCACCAGCTCCCGCGTTCCGGCGATCACGGAAAGATCGAACTGGCTCGAAGGATAACGGCGAAGCGGCGTATAAGTCTTGTCGCGCGGGCGAAGCTGCTGGACACGCGGCAGATCCAGATCGAGAATCGCCGCGCGCCCTTCAAGCAAACCCGGATGCAGCTCGAACAGGCGGCCCACTCGCTCGCCTCGCCACAGAATATCCGCACTGCGCGCCGGGTGTTCGAAGGACCGGCCTGCTGCCGGGCACGCCTCCACGCCGGGCATCAGGCATTCGGCCGCCCGTTTCAGTTCGAATAGATCCGTCCCGGTTCCGTCCTTACTGTAAATCGCGGCAGCCAGGTGCGGAATCTCGTGTGGAAGACCGTGTGCCTGTTTATGGATCTCACGCCCGATTTCAAACAGCCGGAAGCGCTCGAAGTGTTTTCGATTCTCGGCGAGATTGCGGTAGATCCCGGGAAGCAATGACATGCGCAACAGGTTCTGGTCGGAAGCGATGGGGTTCGCCACACGCACATGGGCTTGGGGATCGAATCCGAACTTCTGCGCCAGTTCCTCGCTTACAAACGAGTAATTGTAGACCTCGGTGAATCCTTGGGCCGTGAACAAGGCGCGCACGGCGCGAAAGAACGGCCGCACTTCCTCTTGAGGAGGAACCGTGTTCACCACGGCCGGCGCCTGAGGCTGGATGGCATCGTAGCCGATCATGCGGCCAACTTCTTCCACCAGGTCGTCTTTGAGCGAAATGTCTTTGGTGGCGCGCCACGAAGGGATGGTCACCGAGAAGACGCGCGGCGCACGCTCCTGAACGCCGAACGACAGCCGGGTCAGAATGTCCTGAACCTCGGCCGGCGCCACTTCCCGGCCCAACCTGCGGATCACCCAGTCAACCGGCAGCTCAACTTCAGGCGGGGGTGGGATCTTGCGTTTCTGATCCGCCAGGCCACCGGCGAGGCGCGCTCCGGGAGAAACTTCCTGTATCAGCTCGACAACGCGGGCCAGGGCGCGAACCGTGTTCACCGGATCCTGCGATTTCTCGAAGCGCATGGAGGCATCGGTGCGCAGCTTGATGTCCACCGATGTGCGCCGCACACTCGCCGCCTGAAAATTCGCGCTTTCAAAGACGACGTTGGTAGTGCGGGACGAAATGGCGCTGCCAAGTCCGCCGATCACGCCGGCAATGGCAATGGCGCCGGTGCGGTCAGCAATCACCAGATTGCTCGGTTTCAACGCGTATTCTTCCTCATTCAGAGCTGTGATGTGCTCTCCGCTTCCTGCCGGCCGCACAAAGATGGTGTCACCGATCAAAAGGTTGCGGTCGAACGCGTGCATGGGCTGGGCCAGTTCGGCCATGACGAAGTTCGTCAGATCCACGATGTTGTTGATCGGATTCAGACCGACGGAGTTCAGGCGATATTGCAGCCACAAGGGCGACGGCCCTATCGTCACGTTCTCAAACACAAGCGCGCTGTAACGCGGGCACAGATCAAAATCCTCAATGGCAATCCGGATGGGCGCCGGCCCACCGGGTACGAGATGCATCTTGACGGGATCGAGCAGCGCCCGCCGTGAAATCGCCGCCACCTCGCGGGCCATGCCGTGGTGGCCCCACAAATCGGGACGGTGCGTGATGGACTTGTTGTCGATTTCGATGATGCTATCGGGGGCGCAGCCGGGAAGCGGCATGCCGGCCTGGGCGCCGAACTCCAGGATCCCCGCACCGTCGCGGTTGATGCCCAACTCGGCAGCGCTGGCGAGCATACCATCGCTTTCGATTCCCTGAATGATTTTCGGGCCCAACGGCACGTACACCGTGAAAACTCCCGGCCGGCAATTGGACGCGCCGCAAACCACCGTCTTCGAACCGAAGCGTCCCGTCTCCACGCGGGCCTTGACGTTGTGGGAGTTCGCAATGGGCTCGACCGCTTCGACCCGGGCGGTGCAAGCATCCGCCAGGTAGAGACCCACTTCTTGGATCCCCTCACACTCGGCAGTCTTCATGGTGATAAGGGATTCGAGTTTTCGGGCGGGCGTATCAAGCCCTTCGACGTATTCGCGCAGCCAGTTGTATGAGAACTTCAATCTGTACCCTATCGCAGTGCGGAGCCAGTAACAGGCTGCCGCGGCTCAATTCAGAACTGCTGTAAAAACCTCAAGTCGCCGCTTTGCAGCAGGCGGACATCGTCGATCCCGTAGAGCATCATGACCAGCCGCGTCAAACCGAGGCCGAACGCGAAGCCGTTCCATTTCTCGGTGTCGATTCCGCTGATGCGCAATACGTTCGGATTCACCAGGCCACACGGCAGCAGTTCCACCCATCCGCTGTGCTTACAAACCGGACAGCCGGAGCCGCCGCAGATCATGCACTGAATGTCCAGCTCAAAGCCCGGCTCGACGAAGGGAAAGAATCCAGGCCGCAGCCGGACCGTGACCTCGCGGCGAAACACCTCCGTCAACAGCGTTTTCATGAAATAGAGCAGATGCGCAACCGAAACATCGCGATCGATCATCATGCCTTCGAGCTGATAGAAGGTGTGCTCGTGCGAAGCATCCACGCTCTCGTTGCGAAACGCGCGGCCGGGCGCGATCATGCGCAACGGCGGCACAAAACGTTCCATGCCGCGCACCTGAACGGGCGAGGTGTGAGTGCGCAGCAGGTTACCGTCGGTCAGCCAGAAGGTGTCCTGCGAATCGCGGGCCGGATGTTCTGGTGGAATGTTCAGCGCGTCGAAGTTGTGATACTCGGTTTCCACTTCCGGGCCGTCGAGCACCATGAAGCCGAGCGACACGAACAGGTCCTCGATTTCCATCTGAATCTGCGTGATGGGATGCAAGCTGCCGGCGCGCGCACCGGGGGCGGGCAGCGTCAGGTCGATCCACTCGGCGTCAAGGCGGGCGCGCAGCGCGGCGGCGTCGAACTCCTGGCTCCGTTCCTCTATGGCTTGTTCCACAGCCTGCTTGGCGGCATTCAGCAGCTTACCGACTCGGACGCGCTCCTCTGGCGCGACCCTACCCATTTCTTTGCTGATCTGAGTGAGTGCGCCTTTGCGTCCTAACACCTCTACCCGGACCGCTTCGATTTCCTCAGAAGAATGCGCCGTGGCGATTCGCTTTAGCGCCTCGGCTTGCAGCTCGCTGATTTGATTTTCGAGCATGAATGGAACATTTTAGCAGGGTGACGCGCGGAAACCGCATTACAGGCAACTCGCGTATACCTGGTAGTCCGCATCGCTGAACAGCACAAATTTGACTTCCACCAGCTTGGCACCTTGCTGCCCGAGGTGCTGCGTGATCTCGGCCAGCGCAATCCGCGCCGCTTCCTGAATGGGGTAGCCATAAACGCCGGTGCTGATGGAAGGAAAAGCGATGGTATGGATGGCGTGTTCTTCCGCCAGCGCGAGGCAGGTGCGATAACAGGAGGCCAGGAGATGGGCTTCTCCATGCTTACCGCCTCGGTAAACCGGACCGACGGCATGAAAAACGAATCGCGCGGGCAGACGGCCGGCGCCAGTGACCACCGCGCTTCCCGTGGGACATCCGCCAGCCTTGGCGCGGATGTGATCGAGCTCCTGCATGATGGATGGGCCGCCCGCGCGGTGAATGGCGCCATCCACACCACCGCCGCCGGCCAGCGCCGAGTTGGCGGCATTCACAATCGCATCGGCGGCGACGCGAGTGATGTCGCCCACCATGAGCCTGAGGATTTTGTCGTTCGCAGACTTTCGTTCCACCGCAATTTCTCAATCCGCCGGCAGTATGACTTCCCGCCGGCAGCCGCGAATATCCATTTCGTATTCGACACTCTCGATAGGCGGGCGCGCGTAGTGCCAGTTGACTCCCAGCCGCGCTGCCTCGCGCATCCCGCCGAGAACCACTTTCGCGAGAAACGGATGAATGTCGTGAATCGTATAAATCGCCGTCGCCGTCACCTGCCCCCAACTGACACCCAGGCCAGTAAGGCGCGACGACATCCGCTCCATGACGAAGCGAGCCTTTTCCTGTAGCGCACCTGCCGAAGACTCGCCCCTGCGGACGACATCGTGGGGGTCTAGCGCACCTTCTGGCAATTCGCCCGCGCCCGCGACAACGAACGACGGGGGCGCATTCTCGTTTCGAAGCGTGATCGAGAAACCGTGGAGCGAGGGTTCCTCCGGCGGATCCACTTCCGGCGCAACATTAGTTCGCGCTATGGGGTTCAGGCCATCGAGCAGAATCCCCCATTGCCTCAAAATCTCCACATAGCGTTGGTTGAAATCTTGAAAGCCCTGGAACGTGAAGGGGCGGGGAGATCTCAATTCAACCCCGCAGAGCGACTGGCGCCGGCGGTGCTGCGAAGCCAGATAGCTCTCGATGGTTTCAAATCCGCGCTCGAGGGAAAGAGCGCGCTCCAGCCGGACGTGTTCAATCTCGAAACCCGGAGCGGCGACGACTCCGGCGGAATACGGGCTGATGCCCTTCAGGAACGAATATCCGCCGGCGCGATATTCAATTCGCATAACCCAACGCCTAGAATACCTTGAAGCGCAGAAATTTCCTTGGATTCTCGCGAAACTCTTTCAGCATGTGTTGGAGGTTTTTCGTATTGCCGTTCAGGCTCTCGTAGAGCTGCGAGCTCACCATGAGCTGCCCCAGCGCCCCCTCCCCGGAGTTGAGTGCATCTACCTGGCGATTCAGGTCACTGATCGTGCGGGTGAGGCGAATGTAAAGCTGGTCATCGGTGAGCAGTTTTCCCGCTCGTCCTTTTCCGGCTGCCCACTCGGCGAGTTCGCGATTCAGGTCTTGGACGGACTTTCGCAACTGATCATATTGCGCCGTGTCCTTCAGAAATCGTCCGCCCGCACCCTGCCCGGACTCCAGTTCATCAAGCTGCTGATTCAGTTTCTTGACCGGCGCCCGTAGCTCCTCGTAGAGATTCTCGTCGTAAAGCAGGCGGCCGGCTGTGGTGTCCCTTGCGGTTATGTCGCGCACCTGCCGCTGAAACTGCGTGACTTTTTTCAATGTGTCCCTGTAGAACGTTTCGCCTTTGACGAACTGGCCGAGTTCGCCTCGGCCCGCTTGTATATCCGACAACAGGCCATCGGTGCTTGAGATGATGTCACGGCCGGCCTTCATCAAGTCGGCCATGTTGATTTGTTGCGGTGGCGATGGCAGCAGCTCGGCGCCGCCTCGCAGCCGCTCAGGGCTCGTGCCCTCGTTGATGTTGGCGAAAGGATCGCCCAGCACGTTGTCTGCCGTCACCTGCACGGTGGAATCCTCGGGAATGGCTCGCAGAAAATGCTGTGTGATCGACATGTCAACGCGGACGACCTTCTTCGGGTCTTTCAGGTGCGAGAGTTCGGCGCCCGTGACCTCACCCACGCGGATCCCGTTGAACCGGACCGGCGATCCCTTGGAGAGTCCTGAAAGATCGGCCAAATAAGCGTGAACCGACACCGAGGGCTGCAGGAATTCCTGGCCGCCCGCCAGTAAGTAAACCAGAACGGACACGATACCGACGGCGCACCCGATCATGATGCTCACCCGAAACTTCGCCCAAGCTACATGTGCGGCAGAAGGCATATAGAGGCGCTAAGTTTCATTGGTTGCCGGTTTAAGCACGAGCGCGAGCCCGATTCCCTCAGCGCGGAGTTTTGACACCCAGGCTTTGACAAGCGTCCTCAACCGAGGCGCACAGCGGCAGCACTTTATCCAGATGCGTGATCTGAAGCAGGTGCAGCACCTTGCCGCAGGCGCCTGCCAGGCGCAACTCGCCACCACAGCGATTCAAAGTGCCGAAACAGTAGGCCATCACACCGATCCCCGTGCTATCAATGTGATCCACGCGTGAAATGTCGAAGATGATCTTCTTTTCGTTTTGGCGCAGCAGGTCCTGAACCAACGCCTCAATCTTCTGGCTTTCGCGGCCCAGCGCAATCTTTCCGGCCAATTCCAGAAGCGTCACGTCGGGTGCGATTCGCTTGGTTTCAATCTGGAGCAGCATGGCGTCGAGTCTCAGCATACAACAAATGGGGTATATCCTGGATTCAGGCACGGCAGTAAGCTGAGACCGTTATGGATACCGCGCTGGCAGTGGATCGGTTGCAGTTCGCCTTTACGGTAACGTTCCATTACATTTTTCCGCAACTGACCATGGGCTTGGCGCTGTTGCTCGTGGTGTTGAAGACCCTGGCGCTACGCACCGGAGACGAGCACTATAACCGCTCGGCCCGCTTCTGGGCCAAAATATTCGCCATCAATTTTGCCATGGGCGTGGTGACTGGCATTCCCATGGAATTCCAGTTCGGCACGAATTGGGCCCGGTTTTCAAAGGCCGCGGGCGGAGTGCTGGGCCAGACGCTGGCGATGGAAGGCGTCTTCTCGTTCTTCCTCGAGTCCACATTCCTCGGCTTGCTGATCTTCGGCGAAAAGCGGCTGGGACCGCGATTGCACTGGATGGCGGCGTTCCTGGTCTTTCTTGGATCGTGGCTTTCGGGCTTCTTTATCATCGCTACCGACGCTTGGATGCAGAACCCGGTGGGCTACGCCATTGGCCCGGGTGGTGAAATTCTGCTGCGCAGCTTCCGCGAGCTGATCTTCAATCCCTGGATTCTGTGGCAGTACTCACACAACATGACGGGCGCGGTGGTTACCGCCAGCTTCGTGATGAGCGCGGTCGGCGCCTTCTACCTGCTCACCCGTCATCACGAGGCCCACGGCCGGACATTTGTCCGAGTGGGGGTAACGGCCGGGATCATCGCAACGGTCGTGATGCTGTTTCCGACCGGCGACGGGCAAGGCAAAATGATCACCTTGCACCAGCCGGTGACGCTCGCTGCGATGGAGGGCCTGTTCCAAACGGCCGAGGGTGCGCCGCTGGCCCTGGTGGGCCAGC
>Ga0335081_10002934_pt1 | contig 26800 bp, 31 predicted proteins | sample Lox_Sample_35_FD_206713 | JGI IMG/M metagenome (GOLD analysis project Ga0335081, IMG submission 206713) | Soil microbial communities from Loxahatchee National Wildlife Refuge, Florida, United States - Lox_Sample_3.5 | ecosystem: Environmental > Terrestrial > Soil > Wetlands | place: USA...
CCACCGAAAAGGCGCTGCAAGTGCCCGCGGTGAAGGACCATCTCGCCAAGATCGGCGTCGACCCGCAACTGATGACCGTCGCGCAGTTCACCAAATTCTTCAACGACGACTACAACGACACGCTGCAACTCGCCAAGGAAGCCGATATCAAGCCGGTGGATTAGAGCGGGAGCGGGCTTTTTGGCCGGCTTGGCTTATCGCCGGGCTCACTGGCCTTTGAGAAACGACAGAATGATGGTCACGGCCTGCGCCGGCTGCTCCTCCATGATCCAGTGACCGCAATCCTTTATCACCGCGGCGCGCACATTCGCGGCGGCGAAACCGATTTCGGTGGCGAGATGTGCGCCATAGGAATGATCGCCGCCGATCGCCAGTACCGGCATCTTTAGTTTGCCCTTCGCCACGAGCTGTTGATTGTCGATGGCGTCCTGCGCGAAGGCTGCAAACTGTCCGCCGAGGGCGTTGTGGATGACGTGAGGACGCGCATAAAGTTCGGCATAGTGCTCGCGTGTCGCTTCGTCGATGCGAGCCGGATCGGCTGAAAGCTCGTTGTAGAACCGGTCGAGCAGGATTCGTTCGCGTCCCGCCACCAGCCGCTCGACGTCCGGGCCGCGGAAATTGAAGTGCCAGGTTTTCGGATTTTTCAGTTGATCGTCCCAGTGACCGATGCCGGGTAGTGGCGCATCCATCACGATCCATTTGTTGACGCGCTGCGGAAACAGCGCGGCAAAAGCGTAACCGACCATGTTGCCGATGTCGTGGGTGACGAGAGCGATTTCCTGGAATCCAAGCTGATCCAGAATTGCGGCGAGGTCCCGAGCCTGCGCGAGTTTTTCGTAACCGCCTTCGGGATGGGACGACAGGCCCATGCCGCGCAAGTCGGGAACGATGACTGCGTGATCTTTAACGAGGGCTTCCGCGAGAGGCACCCACATATCGCCGGTGTCGCCGAAGCCATGGAGAAGGAGGACGGCGGGCCCCTTGCCGCCGAAGCGGACATATAGCGTGCCGCCGGTCACTGGCATTTGCTGCGCAGTAAAAGCCTCAGGCCAAGAGCCAACGGGCATGATGACGTCCTCCAGTAGGCTGCGCCGACGGGCTTACGGCTGTGCTCGTTAGCGGTTGAGCAGCGCGATCAGGCTCGAAGTGTCCCAACGCTTGCCGCCCATCGCCTGGACTTCGGAATAGAACTGGTCGACCAGCGCCGAGACCGGCAGATGCGCGCCGTTGCGCCGCGCTTCGGACAGACAGATGCCAAGGTCCTTGCGCATCCAATCGACGGCGAAGCCGAAATCGAATTTGCCGGCAACCATTGTCTTATAGCGGTTCTCCATCTGCCAGGATTGCGCTGCGCCCTTGGAGATCGTGGCGATCAGCTTCTCGATGTCGAGGCCGGCCTTCATGGCGAAGTGCAGGCCTTCGGCAAGACCCTGCACTGCACCGGCGATGCAAATCTGATTGACCATTTTGGCGAGCTGCCCCGAACCCACCGGGCCAAGGAGATTGCAAGCGCGCGCATAAGCGGCGATCACCTTCTCGGCTTTGGCAAACGGCGCCGCGTCGCCGCCGCACATCACGGTGAGAACGCCATTCTCGGCGCCGGCCTGGCCGCCGGAAACCGGTGCATCGACGAAATCGAAACCACGCTGTTTGGCCTCGGCATAGAGCTCACGGGCGATTTCGGCGGAGGCCGTGGTGTGGTCGACGACGACCGCGCCCTTGCCGACGCCGGCGAAGATGCCGTTGTTGCCCAGCATCACCTCGCGTAAATCGTTGTCATTGCCGACGCAGGCAAATATGAATTCCTTGCCTTCGGCAGCCTGTTTCGGCGTCGGTGCGTGCTTGCCGCCATATTGGCCGACCCATTTTTCGGCCTTGGCGGCGGTGCGGTTATAGACCGTGACCTCGTGGCCACCCTTGGCTTTGAGGTGCCCGGCCATCGGATAGCCCATCACACCAAGCCCCACGAACGCGACCTTTGCCATTTCAGTCCTCCTTCGCTTTGGCATCGGTCATGGCCCCTCCGGCGCCGCCCCGTCAACGGGGCCCGTCAACGCGGCGGTCAACCGCTTCCGCCAGCGGCGCAAGGGGCCTATGTAGGTCGGCATGACCGACCTCAAACATGACGTTCTCGCCGCTCTCGGCAGAGTCTCGAGCCCGGACGGCACAGCCCTGCCGGCAACCGGAAAACTGTCCGAAATCGTCGCCAGCGACGGAAAAGTGTTCTTGTCGATCACCGTCGACGCCAGCGCCGTGAAAGCATGGGAAGCGGTGCGCGAGCGCGCGGAGGCCGCGGTCCGCGCCGTACCGGGCGTCAAATCGGTGATGGTGGCGCTGACTGCGGAGCGCGCCGCAGGAAGCGGCGGCGCGATGCCGCGGCCGCCGCAACGGCCGCAAACGGCCTCCGGCGCAGCGCGCGCCCCCGGCGCAAGACCGGGTCCGGCGCCCGGTGCGCCTTCGGCGCCGTCACCATCCGGCATCCCGGGCGTGGCCGCGATCATTGCGGTCGCCTCCGGCAAAGGCGGCGTCGGCAAATCGACCACCGCGGTCAACCTGGCGCTGGGCCTGCGCGACCTCGGGCTCAAAGTCGGCATTCTCGATGCCGACATCTACGGCCCGTCGCTGCCCAAGCTCCTTGCCATTCGCGAGCGGCCGCAGACCATCGGCGGCAACCGGCTCAAACCGATCGAGCGCCACGGCATGCCGGTGATGTCGATCGGCTTCCTCATCGAGGAGGAAACGCCGATGATCTGGCGCGGCCCGATGGTGATGTCGGCGCTCACGCAGATGCTGCGCGAAGTGGAGTGGGGGACGCTTGACGTCATGGTGGTCGACATGCCGCCGGGCACCGGCGACGCGCAGCTCACGATGGCGCAGCAGGTGCCGCTCAAGGGCGCGGTGATCGTGTCGACGCCGCAAGACCTCGCGCTGATCGATGCGCGGCGCGGCATCGCCATGTTCCGCCGCGTCAACGTGCCGGTGCTTGGCATTGTCGAGAACATGTCGACCTTCATCTGCCCGCATTGCGGCACGCGCTCGGACATTTTCGGCCACGGCGGCGCCCGTCGCGAGGCCGAACGGCTCGGCGTGCCATTTCTCGGCGAAGTGCCGCTGGATATCTCGATCCGCGAAAAGTCCGATGCCGGGTTGCCGGTGGTGGCGACCGCGCCGGATTCCGAGCAGGCGCAAATCTACCGCGACATCGCCGCGCGGGTCCGCGACGGCCTCCAAGGCGCCAGCAAGCCGGCGCCGAAGATCGTCATCGAGGCGTGAGCTAGTCGGTCTCCGCGCTCTCGGAGCCGGCCTCGTCGTTTGTCTCGTCGTTTGTCTCGTCCTTGGCCGCTTCGGTGTAGCTCACCCCGCAGCTCTTGCATTCATAGGTCCGCAATTCGGGAAACGAGCCGAAGCGGGGAATGACGAGCACGATGCCCATCGGCCGCCCGCAGGCGGGACAGAAATGGCGGCTGATCGGAACGACGTTGGCGGAATCCATGGAATGAATCTGGCCCGCCAACGAAACCCGCGCCTTGATCTCGATCAGCCTCGGCCGTCGCACGCGCCCTATTTCAGCGCGCCGGAAACGCTCGAGAACGTCGTATTGAGCTGGGTGCCGAGACCCTGCAGACGGCGATGATCGCCACCGCGATACCGGCCGCGATCAGTCCGTATTCGATGGCGGTCGCCCCGCGATCGTCATTGAGAAAACGCCAAAGTACGCGCAACATGATCAAGCCCCCGTTCTAGGATCGCCCCGAGCTGACAATACACATCTGACGCTTGTGAAAATGTTAAGTGGCCGCCCGCTCAAGTCGGACGGAAATAGGCTTTGGTGTTGTGGTGAACGTGGGGTGACGCCAAGAGCTCGGCCTCCGTCCACCAGCGCAATTCGCTGTGTTGGTCGTCCGATTTGAGCGCCGCGGTATCGTCAATTTTCAGTTCATAGCCGTGCACCACGTAATGGGTGCCGTAGCCCGTCTCGCCGAAGCAGTTGTTGGCATAGAAATGCTCGTAAACGCCAAGCGGCCGGGCGTCCTCGATGCCTGCGTTGAGATCCGTTTCGCGCTTGAGGATGCGCGCGAAGGCCTCGCGCAGGCGCTCGTTTTTCAGGATCATGCCGCCCGGCACGAAATAGGAGCCTTTGGCCGGCTCATTGTTGCGCAGGCCGAGCAGGATTTCGCCGCGCGCATTGCGGATGATGAGATCGATGGCGATGAGCGGCGCCAGGCGGACCACCTTGCGCAACTCGTCATGGGGCAAATAAGCGGGCGGCGGCGATGGCGGCGATTCGGACATGCCGGCTTGATAATCCGGATCGTGCGGTCGAGCTACCGCGTATCGCCGCTATCGGCGAGGCCGGCGGGCAAACGACGCCAATGCCGCGGCGCGAGGACATAAAGGCCGGCACAGCGCGGGTCCCAGTAGTGGCGTTGCAGACCACCGTGCGGCACCACGACGACGGGGCGGGCGTGCACCTCTGGAGGATAAAGATAGGACTGCTGCTCCGCCTGGGCGCCGCCACTCCCGGCCAGTGCAGTCGCGATGCAACAGCTAAGGGCGAAAACCAAATCGCTTGAACGTCGCATTATCGGGCTCTTCGGCATCCGGCAGTGCTCAGTTCCAACGCCGCAGGCGGGGACCGGTTTCGCCTTTCGGCTTTGCTCAAGCCGTCGCGCGCCGCCGGCCCGCCAGTTCGTGCGGCTCCAGTTCGTGGGGCTCCTGGGCTTCGGTCACCGACGCGCCGCATTGTCCGCAGCTATAGACGCGCAATTCCGGAAGCCCGCCGATTCCCGGAATTATCCGCGCCAAATGCATCGGCTTGTTGCAGCTTGGGCACGACGGTCTTTTCGCTTCGCGGGCTGCGTCGGTCATGTCCAACCATGGCTGACTGATGACGCATCCGCATTGATTTGGAGCAAAAAACGCGCGCGACGCCAAGCCCGGCGCGAACGAGGTCCAGACAAGAACGGTTCAGCGGGGAGGGACGTTGGTGGGGAGGCCGCCAAGGCGGGACGACCTCCCAAGCGCGGCCGGCTCAGAGCGCTCTTAGTATCGATTGTAATAATCCCATGGGCCGTAGCGATACGGCTTGCAGGCGCCACCCTGGACCGTCCAATTCGGCGGGCAGCCATTCCAGGTGCCGGAGCCGCCGCCGTAATAGCCGCCGCGGTAATAATTGTAGTAGTGGGGATGGTGCGGGCCGACCCATACATGGAAACCCGGGCCGCTGACATAAAAGGCCGCGGCCGGCGCCGCGCCGCCGAGCGCCAGCGCGCCGATAAAGCCGAGCGCGATCGCGCTTTTGGTGGCAGTTCTCACAACAGATGTCGTTGACATGGTGTTCCTCGCTGTGTGCCCACCCGGTAACCGCCCGGGGCGGAACTATAACGCGGAACCCGGCCGTCAGGTTTCCGACCGGAACTTGCGGCGAACTGATGCGGCCGGCGGCGGGCGTCCCGGACGCGCCGGCGACGTCGGCAAATCACGCTGTTATGCGGGGTTTTCCTCGGCCCCCACGACCTTGCCGGTCTTGGGATTGATCAGATGCACGCGTGCGCACATCGTGCAGTTGACCGGCTCGAAGGTCTCATCGTCTTGCGCCGGCGCATCGGCGGCCCAGCCCTGGACGTTCAACCCGGTACTCGGGCAGCGATAGATAAACACAGCCATGTCCCAGCTAGGCCGGCACCGTAAGTACGGGCAATTACGGATGTTTACGTAGGTTCTGTTTACGCAGGTCCTGTTTACGTAGGTCCTGTGGGAGCCGCGTTTAGCGGGAGAAAGACTGGCCGCAACTCGATGCCGAGGAGCCTCGCCGCCGCGGGCGCTGACGATGCCCGGATTTGCAGTGCAAAAGCGGGAGACGGCATTTCAATTCCGATTATTTGTGTCCGGCTAAGCCACGAGCAATGCAGGCATCGAACGCCATAATATTGGTATCGTGACTTTTCAGCCCCTTCGAGCCGTAGTGCCAGTGGCCGGTTTGTGGATCGCATTGGCCGCCGACCTCCACGGCGCAGCGTGCCTGGAGTGAATTGCATCTGCCGGTAGCTGCCGTCGCAGTTGCCGCCCAAAGACAATACGCCGTCGTTGCGACGGCCGTCATAACGAGGCAGGTGCGTATCATGATACGTCCCCTCGATTGCAGACCAGTCACAGTGCCCTCAATAGGCGCTGCCACGCAAGGTGGATACATGCGCCCCTCGGTACTGGCCGGCGGCCAGTACCCCTACCCCTCTCTCGAAAAGAACATATTGCGAACGAAGAACAGATCGTGTACAGTGCCCCAATCGCCATTTGCCAAGAGCCGACGGCGTTGGGGGGCGCGGCGCTTCCGTACCCGTCGAATCCCGGCCATAAGGAGCACGGAACATGAGTGCAGCGCTTCGTCTCGTCGAAGGATCGTCCATGGACAAATCGAAGGCCCTTGATGCCGCGCTCTCGCAGATCGAGCGCTCGTTCGGCAAGGGCTCGATCATGAAGCTCGGCAAGAACATGCAGGCCATGGACATCGACACGGTGTCCACCGGCTCGCTGGGACTCGATATCGCGCTCGGCATCGGCGGACTGCCGCGCGGCCGGGTGGTGGAAATCTACGGCCCCGAATCGTCCGGCAAGACCACGCTCGCGCTGCACTGTCTCGCCGAAGCGCAGAAGAAGGGCGGCATCTGCGCCTTCATCGATGCCGAACATGCGCTCGATCCGATCTATGCGCGCAAGCTTGGCGTCAACGTCGACGATCTCTTGATCTCGCAGCCCGACGCCGGTGAGCAGGCGCTGGAAATCGCCGACACGCTGGTGCGCTCCGGCGCGGTCGACGTGCTGGTCATCGATTCGGTTGCGGCCTTGGTGCCGCGCGCCGAGCTCGAAGGCGAGATGGGCGATAGCCAGCCGGGGCTGCAGGCCCGGCTGATGAGCCAGGCGCTGCGCAAGCTCACCGCTTCGATCAACCGCTCCAATACGATGGTGATCTTCATCAATCAGATCCGCATGAAGATCGGCGTCATGTACGGCTCGCCGGAGACCACCACCGGCGGCCACGCCCTCAAATTCTACGCCTCCGTCCGCCTCGATATCCGCCGCATCGGCGCCATCAAGGAACGCGACGAGGTGGTCGGCAATCAGACCCGCGTGAAGGTCGTCAAGAACAAGCTGGCGCCGCCGTTCAAGCAGGTCGAATTCGACATCATGTACGGCGAGGGCGTCTCCAAGAACGGCGAACTTATCGACCTCGGCGTCAAGGCCGGCGTCGTCGAGAAATCCGGCGCCTGGTTCTCCTATGACAGCCAGCGCATCGGCCAGGGCCGCGAGAATGCCAAGAGCTTCCTCAAAGCCAATCCCGACATCGCCGGCAAGATCGAAGCCGCGATCCGGCAGAACGCCGGGCTGATTGCCGAAAAGATTCTGGCCGGCGAAGAGGGCGGTTCGACCACGGACGACGACGCCGCGGAGGCGTAAGCGTCATTCCGGGGCGCGAAGCGAGGAGCCCGGAATCCATATCCGCAGGCGGCACAGTACCGGTCGTGCAGTGAGGATGGATTCCGGACTTGGGATTCCGGACTTGGGATTCCGGACTTGGGATCCCGGACTTGGGATCCCGGATTGCCGCTTTGCGGCAATCCGGAAGTGACGGGGCTAGGAGGCGCGGCGTTCCGCCGTCCAGGACCCGGAGCAGGCGCCGCCGCTCCACTGTCCGCCGCCTTGATTGCCGGCAAGATGACCGATGCCGGTGGCGCTCTTGCCGCCGGCGCTTACGGTGACGGTGATGGCGCCGGTCTCGGCGACCTTGCCGGTGATGGTGAAGGCGGTGTCGCCGGCGTTGACCAGCTTGCCGTCGGAAATGCGGATCGGATAGCGATAGCCGGGATCGCAATCGCCTTTCTTGGTCATGACCAGCACGCTCCAGGTGCCGTCATAACGCGGCATGGCGAAGCTCGTCGAAGAGACCAAAGTGGCGGCTGCGGTGACAAGCGCGAACAGCGCCTTCCTGTTGGAAAGGTCGATCATGGCCAAAGTCCCTGTTATCCGGCGGAATGAAATTCCCGCGCATTTGATGGGTCGGAAGAGGCAGCGGACCGGTGTCCGCTCTCATCCGGTTAGTCGCGTCGAATACGAAAAGTGTTCTAAGCAACAAAAGTTCAAATCGAGTTGATATGCGTCACTAAATTGCCGAAAAAGCGCCGCTTTTGCCGTCGCGTCGGCGAAAACACCTATGGGAGCCAACAGCTTAGCGACAGGTCCCATACCTCTGTTAAAATCGCAATCGGGATCGATTTCGTCGCGTTCCGGACAATTCGCGGCTCGATTTCGGCCGTGCCCCGGGGCCGGGCGTCGCGATCATTGAGGCGTCGTTAACCAACACGCGGCGGCATCGTCTAAAATTGCAACTCGCCACAATCTGTTGCCGCAATTGCATGGTCAATGCGCGCCGATCCGTGGCGGGAAGGCTTCACCATCTTCAGCTTCCCCCTGCGGGTTAAAAAAGCCCCCGGCGACTTCCCCGCCGGGGGTTTTGTTTTGATCGCCGGCGCGCGGCGTTATCTGCCGCCGACCACGGCGCCTAGTCGCGGCCGTCGTACCGCGCCGCGGAGACCCGCGGCTCTTCGTCCATGCTTTGGTCGTCGTAACCGTGCCGGCTGGAATAGAAGATCAATCCCATCAGCACAAAGCCGACCAGCAGCGACAGCACGACACCGAGCGTCATGAAAATATAGCCGGACGCGGGCATCGGCGGTCCGTCGACCGACATCCAGGCGTGCGCAGCATACCATAATGCCGCCGCCAGCATGGCAAACAGCACCACGACCAGCACGATCGTGCCAACACCCCAGTGTCCGGCGCTCGGCGCTCGGCTTGAGGGGCCGCTCGGCTTATCCGTCGTCTGCTCCATGTTCCTTAGATAAGAGCGCGGCATCGGCTTGCCAGGCGCGCCGCACCGCCCGTGGGCCGGGACAATCGCTTTACGACGCCATCGCAGCCTTCAGGTTGGCATCGATCTTGTCGAGGAAACCCGTCGTGGTGAGCCATTTCTGGTCCGGACCGACCAAGAGCGCCAGGTCCTTGGTCATGAAGCCCGCCTCGACGGTGCCGACCGTGACCTTCTCCAGGGTCGCGGCGAATTTCGCCAGTTCCGCATTGTCGTCGAGCTTGGCGCGGTGCGCGAGCCCGCGGGTCCAGGCGAAGATCGAGGCGATCGAATTGGTCGAGGTCTCGCGGCCCTTCTGGTGCTCGCGATAATGCCGCGTCACGGTGCCGTGGGCGGCCTCGGCCTCGACCACCTTGCCGTCCGGCGTCGTGAGCACCGAGGTCATCAGGCCGAGCGAGCCATAGCCCTGCGCCACGGTGTCGGACTGCACGTCGCCGTCGTAGTTCTTGCAGGCCCAGACATAGCCGCCGGACCATTTGAGCGCCGCGGCGACCATGTCGTCGATCAGCCGGTGCTCGTAAGTCAGCCTCTTCTCCGCGAACCTGTCCTTGAACTCGTTGTCGAACACCTCCTGGAAAATGTCCTTGAAGCGTCCGTCATAGACTTTGACGATGGTGTTCTTGGTCGACAGATAAAGCGGAAAGCCGCGGTTGAGCGCGTAATTCATCGAGGCGCGGGCGAAATCGCGGATCGAATCGTCGAGGTTGTACATCGCCATGGCGACGCCCGAGCCGGGGAACTGGAACACTTCGCGCTTGATCTCCTTGCCGTCGTCGCCGACGAAACTGAGATAGAGCCTGCCCTTGCCCGGCACCTTGAAATCGGTGGCGCGATATTGGTCGCCGTAGGCGTGGCGGCCGATGATGATCGGCTTGGTCCAGCCGGGGACGAGCCGCGGCACATTCCGGCAAAGGATCGGCTCGCGGAAAATGACGCCGCCGAGGATGTTGCGGATGGTGCCGTTCGGCGAACGGTACATTTCGTGCAGGTTGAATTCCTTCACGCGCGCTTCGTCCGGCGTGATGGTGGCGCATTTGACGGCGACGCCGACCTTTTTGGTCGCTTCGGCGGCGTCGATGGTGATCTGGTCGTGCGTCTCGTCGCGCTTGCCGATGCCGAGATCGAAATACAGAAGCTCGATGTCGAGATAGGGGTAGATCAGCTTGTCCTTGATGTGCCGCCAGATGATCCGGGTCATCTCGTCGCCATCCATCTCGACGATGGGGTTGGTGACCTTGATTTTCGCCATGGAGCTTCGATCCCGTTGCAGTGCCGCCGCCGGCCTGCGCGTCAGAGCGCGGCGAGCGCGGCGTTCAGCGTGGCGCTCGGCCGCATCGCGGCCGATGTTTTGGCGGCATCGGGCAGGTAGTAGCCGCCCGTGTCGACCGGCTTGCCTTGCGCGCCGATCAGTTCGCTATTGATCTTGGCCTCGTTCTTGCCGAGCGTCTCGGCCAGCGGCTTGAAGCGGGCTTTCAGCTCGGCGTCCTTGGTCTGCGCGGCGAGCGCCTGCGCCCAGTACAGGGCAAGGTAGAAATGACTGCCGCGGTTATCGAGTTCGCCGACCTTGCGCGCCGGGGAGCGGTTGAATTCGAGGATCTTGCCGATGGCCTCATCGAGCGTCTCGGCAAGAACCTGCGCCTTGGCGTTATTGTAGGTCTGCGCCAGATGTTCGAGCGAAGCGCCGAGCGCGAGAAACTCGCCGAGCGAATCCCAGCGCAGATAGCCCTCTTGCTGGAACTGCTCCACGTGCTTGGGCGCCGAGCCGCCGGCGCCGGTCTCGAAAAGACCGCCGCCCGCCAGCAACGGAACGATCGACAGCATCTTGGCCGAGGTGCCGAGCTCCATGATCGGAAACAGGTCGGTCAGATAATCGCGCAGCACGTTGCCGGTGACGGAGATCGTGTCCTGTCCCTTGCGGATGCGTTCGAGGGAAAACTTGATGGCTTCGACCGGCGGCAGAATGCGGATGTCGAGGCCCGTCGTGTCTTGATCCTTTAGATATTTCTCGACCTTGACGATCACCTGGGCGTCGTGCGCGCGATTCTTGTCAAGCCAGAACACCGCCGGCGTGTCGGTGAGGCGGGCGCGGCGCACCCCGAGTTTGACCCAGTCGCGGATCGCCGCGTCCTTGAGCTCGCACATGCGGAAAATATCGCCGGTCTCGACCGGACGCTCCAGCAGCACCTTGCCGTCCTCGGCGACGACGCGGACTGTTCCGGCCGCGGGCACTTCAAAGGTTTTGTCGTGCGAGCCGTATTCCTCGGCTTGCTGCGCCATCAGGCCCACATTGGGCACCGAGCCCATGGTCTTGGGATCGAACGCGCCGTGGGCCTTACAGTCCTCGATCACCGCCTGATACATCCTCGCATAGCTGCGGTCCGGGATGGCGGCGATGACGTCGTGCAGCTTGCCGTCGGGGCCCCACATGCGGCCTGATTCGCGGATCATCGCCGGCATCGAAGCGTCGATGATCACGTCGCTCGGCACATGCAGGCCTGTGATCCCCTTGTCGGAATTGACCATGGCGAGGCCCGGCCGTTTCGCATATTCGGCCTTGATGTCGGCCTTGATCGCTTCTTTTTCGGCTGCCGGCAGCGTCTCGATCTTGGTCAAGAGATCGCCGAAGCCGTTATTGAGATTGACGCCGAGACGTTTCAGCGTGGCGGCGTGCTTCTCGATCACGTCGGCGAAATAGACGGAAGCGGCATGGCCGAACACGATGGGATCGGCGATCTTCATCATGGTCGCCTTCACTTGCAGCGAGAACAGGACGCCTTCTTTCTTGGCGTCTTCGATTTGTTCGGCAAAGAAGGCGCGCAGCGCCTTGCGGCTCATCACCGCCGCGTCGATGATCTCGCCGGGCGCAAGCGGCGTCTTCGCCTTGAGCACCGTGACGGCGCCGTCGGCGGCGGCAAGCTCGATGCGGGCATTGGTCGCCGAAGCGACCGTGGTCGAGATTTCCGAGCCGTAGTAATCGCCGCCCGACATATACGCCACGTGCGTTTTGGAATTGGGACTCCAGGCGCCCATCTTGTGCGGATTGTTGCGGGCGTATTGCTTGACGGCGCCGGCAGCACGGCGATCGGAATTGCCTTCGCGCAAGACCGGATTGACGACGCTGCCGAACACCTTGGCGTAGCGTGATTTGATGTCCTTCTCGGCGTCCGTCGTCGGGTTGTCCGGATAATCCGGAACGTTATAGCCCTTGCCTTGTAGTTCCTTGATCGCGGCCTTGAGCTGCGGGATCGAGGCGGAGATGTTGGGCAGCTTGATGATGTTGGCTTCGGGCCGCAAAGTGAGCTTGCCAAGCTCGGTGAGTTCGTCGTTGATCCGCTGCGCAGGACTGAGCTTCTCGGGGAAACTGGCGAGGATGCGGCCGGCCAGCGAGATATCCTTCAGCTTCATGGACACACCCGCCGCGCCGACGAAGGCTTCGACGATCGGCAAGAGCGAATAGGTCGCGAGCGCCGGGGCTTCATCGACCTTTGTCCACATGATTTCGAGATCTGGCATGCTTGCACCTCTGGTCGCCGTGCTTGTTCAGGCCGACTGGAAACTGAACTTTAGCTGGCGCCGTGGAATGATTCTCCCGCGGCCCTTTAATGGATTGTTCTCGGCGCGGAATTCGACTGACGGGGGTTCGGCGCGCGCCCTATAGCATCCGCACGGCGGCGGAGAAAGCCGGTCGTTGCCTGTCTTGCACGGACTTTTCCGTATCCTGTTATAAGCGCGCTTTTACGACACCGTTGGTGGAGGGCAGATTGCCGGGCGCAGGGACCGATAAGACGAAAGACTGGAGCGCTCCGCCGGGGCCGGTCATCGTGCTGGTCGAGCCGCAGCTCGGCGAAAATATCGGCGCCGCTGCGCGTGCCATGGCGAATTTCGGCCTGTCGCGGCTCCGCCTCGTCAAGCCGCGGCAGGCCTGGCCGAACGACAAGGCGCGCATGATGGCCGCCGGCGCCGACCGCGTCCTCGCCGAGGCCGTGCTCTACGAGACGCTCGATGCGGCAATCGCCGACTGTACTTTCGTTCTTGCCACCACCGCGCGCGCCCACGACCAGGCCAAAGCCGTCATCGGCGCGGCGGATGCCGCGACCGAAATGGCGCCGCGCATTGCCGCCGGCGAGACCGTCGCCGTTGTATTCGGCCGCGAGCGCAACGGCCTCGAAAACGACGAGGTCTCGCTCGCCGACCGCATTGTCACGCTGCCGGTCAACCCGGCCTTCGCTTCGCTCAATCTGGCCCAGGCGGTGGTGATCGTGGCCTATGAATGGTTCAAGCTTGCCGGGACCGGGCTGCCGTTCGCCATGCCGCACAAATCCGGGAGCGCGCCGAAGGAGCAGCTGTTGGCGTTCTTCGCCTCGCTGGAGCGCGAGCTGGAGAAGGTCGAGTTTTTCCGGCCGCCCGACAAACGCGAAACCATGCAGATCAATCTGCGCAACATTTTCACTCGCATGCAGCCCACGCAGCAGGACATCCAGACCCTGCATGGCGTCATCTTGGCGATCGCCGAAGGCCGCAAAGGGCCGGCGCGCGGCGGCGTGCTCGACGGCGAGGCGGCGGAAATGCTGCGCGCGCTTTTGGCCGAGCATGGCGCCGGCCGTGTGCCCAAGGAACGCGGCCCGGTCCGTGGTCTGGCGCGGCTCCTGCGCCGCAATCCCACGGAGGCCGAGCGGGCATTGTGGCAGGCGCTCACCAATGACCGGCGCTTCGCCGGCCGCGGTTTCAAGCGCCAGACGCCGGTCGGACAGCATATTTGCGATTTTGTCTCGTTCCCGCTCCGCCTCGTCATCGATCTCGTGCCGGCGGACGAGAGCGCGGAGGGGGCTGCGGCGCGCGGGCAGAAAAGCGCTTGGCTCGAAGCGCACAATTATACAATCGTTCCGCTGTCTGCTGGCGATGTCGAGTCTGACATGGCGGCGGCGCTCGATCGGATCGATCAGGCCGTTGGTCGCTCCAAGATTAGTCAATATTGAGGGACAGTTTTCGCCGCTCGCGAATTCTGCAATGGGCGATTTTCCGAAGATGGCGCAAAGATCAAAAACCAACGTGCAGCTGACGAATTCAAAACTGTGCTACGGCGCTGTCCCCCAAGCCTTGCACTGGCTTACCGCGATTTTCGTGATCTGCGGCTTTCTGCTCGGTCAATTTGGCGACGTCCTTCCGAAAGGTCACGCGCGCGAACTGGGGCTTCTCGTGCATATGACGCTCGGGCAATGCGTGGTGGTGCTGCTGCTCGTTCGGCTGTTGTGGCGAAAGTTTGATCCGCCGCCGCCGCCGGAGGCGACGCCGTTCGGCCGGGTCGTCGAGATCGCCGCCAAGGCGAGCCACTTCACGCTTTACGCTTTGCTTATCGTGGTGCCGATCCTCGGCGCCGTGGTGCAGCTCAAGCGCGGCAACGAATTGCCGTTTTTCGCGGTCTGGAAGATACCCTCACCATGGCCGGTCGACCGCAATCTGGCGCGCAGCATTCTTTCGCTACACGCCACACTCGCCGACGCGCTGTTGATTCTAGCCGGCATCCACGCTTGCGCGGCGCTGGTGCATCACTGGATCTGGCGCGATCGCACGCTCACGCGCATGCTGCCGGGCGCATCTTTGGCGCCGCAGCGTGCCCGTCGCGCCAACCGGAAAACCGGTCCTAGCTCTTGAGGACCTTCAGCGCCGCCGCCGCGCCGGCGCGGAACATCGCGAGATCGCTCGACACCGTGATGAATCTCACGCCACGCTTGGCGAAACCCACGGCGCGCTCGGCCGACGTCGAATAGGCGCCGGGGATTTTCTTCGCCTTTTGCGCGCCGGCGACCATCGTATCGAGATGGGCGTCAACCTCCTTCGACAACGGGTCGACAGTCTTGCCGTCCGACAGCGCAATCGACAAATCCGAAGGGCCGAGAAAGAAGCCGTCGATCCCCGGCGTATTGATGATCGCCTCAAAATTCTGCAGCGCGGTGCGGGTTTCGATCATCGCGAAAGTGACGATATGGTCATTGGCTTCGCGCAGATAGGTCGGCATGTCGGAGACGCCGGCGAGCGCCATGGCCCGGTGTGGGCCCCAGCTGCGCTCGCCGAGCGGCGGGAATTTGGCCGCCGCGGCGAAGGCGCGGGCATCCGCCGGCGTGTTGATCATCGGCGCGATAATACCCTCGGCGCCGAAGTCGAGCGCCCGGCTGACCAGCGCGAAATCGTTGAGCGGCACCCGCACCATGGGGGCCGCACCGCCCTGACGGATCGCCGCCACGGCGTGGAGGATACCGGCGACGTCCCACAGGCCGTGCTGGCTCTCGACCGCAACTGCGGGAAACCCTTCGCGTGCGAGCGTCTCGGCGAGGAGGGGGTAGGGCAGGCCGCACCAGCCGGTGAATACCGTTTCTCCGGCCTGGAGGCGCCTGGCAAGCGTGAATGCGGGCATGGCCATGGCAAGGGTTTCCAATCGCTGTCTTGTGATCGCAGTCCCGGCTGGTTAACGGCCGGCCTTGATGTCGGCAACCGCCTTCGCCATCAGTTCGGTCATCGTGCGCGCGATCTGATGATCGGATTGGCCGACGCCCTTGGCGTCGAAATCCTTGCGAATCTTGCGGGCGACGTCGTGTTCGCCCTTTTCCTCGAAGTCGGCCATGACCACGGAGAGCGCGTAGCTGTCGGCCTCGGCGCCGGAAAGTCCGAGTTTTTCCGCCGCCCACAGCCCGAGCATCTTGTTGCGCCGGGCGGTCGCCTTGAACTTCAATTCCTCGTCGTGCGCGAATTGCTTTTCGAACGCCTCTTCGCGCTTGTCGAATGTCGTCATAGGCCTCGTCCTTGCGCGTGGAACCGATCGTTCGCTTGCCGCCTTGCATATCGAGGCTGGGGCGTCAAGGCAACCGCAATGGAACGCGCAGTTCGACGTTGCGGTAAGTCCCGCACGGGTCTATGCCAATTGTACTCCGCCTCACCATCGGTTAGCTTTCGTGACGCGGAGGGGCCGCTTAATTGAGTCGCGCGCGCAAGTCCCGTAGCAGCCCGCCGCCGCCGCGGATCTCGATATCCGAAAATGGAGCCACGGCATTTCCATGGATTTCACCAAACCCCGGTACACTCCGATGAGCCGCCGTCGCCGCATCTATGAAGGCAAGGCGAAGGTCCTCTATGAAGGACCCGAGCCCGGAACGCTGATCCAGCATTTTAAGGACGACGCGACCGCGTTCAATGCCAAGAAGCACGAGGTGATCGAAGGCAAGGGGGTTCTCAACAACCGGATCTCCGAATACGTCTTCCAGCATCTCAACGACATCGGCGTGCCGACTCATTTCATCCGCCGGCTCAACATGCGCGAGCAGTTGATCCGCGAAGTCGAGATCATTCCGCTCGAAATCGTCGTGCGCAATATCGCGGCGGGTACGCTCTCGCAGCGGCTGGGCATCGAAGAGGGCACGCAACTGCCGCGCTCGATCATCGAGTTCTACTATAAGAACGATCAGCTCAACGATCCGATGGTGTCGGAAGAGCACATCACCGCGTTCGGGTGGGCGACGCCGCAGGAAATCGACGACATCATGTCGCTCGCGATCCGGGTCAACGACTTCCTGTCCGGGCTGTTTCTCGGTGTCGGCATTCGGCTCGTCGATTTCAAGATGGAAACCGGCCGGCTGTGGGAAAACGATCTGATGCGGATCGTGGTCGCCGATGAGATTTCGCCTGATTCCTGCCGGCTGTGGGACATCAAGTCGAACGAGAAGCTCGACAAGGATCGTTTCCGCCGCGATCTCGGCGGTTTGCTCGAGGCCTATACCGAGGTCGCCAAGCGGCTCGGCATCATGAGCGAAGGCGAGCGGCCGCAAGGCACCGGACCGGTCCTGGTCAAGGGCTAAAGTCCGTGGCGCGCGACATCACCATCGGCCTCGTCGTTCCGTTTGCGACCGACGAGGTGCCATTCGAAGGCCCGATCATGTATCCGGGCGTCCGCTTCATCCCGCGCGGCGTCGGTGTGCGGGCGCTCACCCCGGAGGGTTATGAATCCGCGTTCAACGGCATCCTGCCGGCAGCGGAACATCTGGCGCAGCAAGGCGTCGACGCCATCATGGTGATCGGCACCTCGCTGACCTTCTACCGCGGGCCGCAGGCGCATGCGCAACTGCTCAAGGATCTGCGCGCGCGCACCGGTTTGCCCGTGAGCACCATGAGCCAGGCGCTGATCGACGGGCTGCGCGAATTCGGCGCCAAGCGTGTCGCGGTCGCGACCGCCTATACCGACGTCGTCAATCGTAAGCTCAAGGAGCTTCTGCAGGCGGCGGGCGTCGAGGTGCTGTCGCTGGAATGTTTCAACCTTCTCGAATTCAATGCCCCGCATAAAATGACCGAGGCAGAGATCATTGCGCTGAGCGACACGGCCGTCGCCAAGGCGGGCGCCGCCAAGACCGAGGGTGCGGAGGCGATCCTGATTTCTTGCGGCGGCTTGCGCACGCTGGGGGTGGCAGAGCCCCTTGAGGCCAGCCACGGCATTCCGGTCGTTTCCTCGGCCACGGCGGCGTTCTGGGCGGCGATGCGCCTCGTCGGCGAAAGCGGCCATGTGGCCGGCTACGGGCAGTTGTTCGAACGGTCGGGCCAGCCGGTGAATTGACCCCGGAGCCTGGTTGCGGGGCTAGCGATTCCTACCTATTGGAATGGCCATGAAAGCCCGCATTACCGTCACGCTCAAATCCGGCATCCTCGATCCGCAGGGCAAGGCCATCGAGGGCGCCCTGAAATCGCTCGGCGTCGGCGGCGTCGCCAGCGTCCGCCAGGGCAAAGTGTTCGATATCGACATCGAGGCCACGGACCGCGCCGGCGCCGAAGCCGCCTTGAAGTCGGCCGCGGAAAAGCTCCTCGCCAATACCGTCATTGAGAATTACCGGATCGAGGTGACGGGATGAAATCCGCCGTCATCGTCTTTCCCGGCATCAATCGCGAGCGCGACATGGCGCGCGCGCTCAAGCTCGTTTCCGGCCGCGAGACGGCGATGGTCTGGCACGCCGACCACGCCTTGCCGGCCGGCACCGACCTCGTCGTCATTCCGGGCGGCTTCTCCTATGGCGATTACCTGCGCTGCGGCGCCATCGCGGCGCGCGCGCCGATCATGGACGCGGTGCGCGCCTTCGCTGCTAAAGGCGGTCTCGTACTGGCGGTGTGCAACGGCTTCCAGATCGCCTGCGAGGCCGGCTTGCTGCCGGGCGTGCTGATGCGCAATGCGCAAATCCGCTTCATCTGCCGCGACGTCTATCTGCGGGTCGAGCGCTCCGATACGCCATTTACCCGCGGCTATAATGCCGGGCAGGTCATCCGCGTGCCGGTGGCGCACGGCGAAGGCAATTATATCGCCGACGGCGAAACCATCGCGCGGCTGGAAGGCGAGGGCAGGGTGGTTTTCCGCTACTCCTCGCCGGACGGCATGGTCGATCCGAACTGGAACCATAACGGCGCCATGAACGCCATCGCCGGTATCATCAATGAGCGCGGCAACGTGCTTGGCATGATGCCGCATCCGGAAAACCATGTTGAAGCAGTGATGGGCTGCACCGACGGTCGCGGCCTGTTCGCTGGGCTTGTGGATCACTTCAAACTGGCGGCGTGACTTGCCTCATTCCATATGGGAGAGGGAAGTGAACCGAGCGCCTTGTCCGTGATTTCCAACGAGCCCGCCATTACGCCCGAGCTGGTCGCCGAACACGGCCTGACTGCGGACGAATATGAGCGCATCGTCAAATTGATCGGCCGCGAGCCGAGCTTCACCGAGCTCGGCATTTTCTCGGCCATGTGGAACGAGCATTGCTCCTATAAATCCTCAAAGATCCATCTGCGCACGCTGCCGACCCAGGCGCCGTGGGTGATCCAGGGGCCTGGCGAAAATGCCGGAGTTATCGATATCGGTGATGGGCTCGCGGTGGTTTTCAAGATGGAGAGCCATAATCACCCGAGCTTCATCGAGCCCTATCAGGGCGCGGCGACCGGCGTCGGCGGCATTTTGCGCGACGTCTTCACCATGGGGGCGCGGCCGATTGCCTGCCTCAACGCGCTGTCGTTCGGCGATCCGAAGCATCCACGGACGCGCTCGCTCGTCGGGGGCGTCATCGCCGGCATTGGCGGCTACGGCAATTCATTTGGTGTCCCGACGGTCGGCGGCGAAGTGCGCTTCGACCGCCGTTACGACGGCAATATTCTGGTCAACGCCATGGCGGTCGGCCTCGCCGAAAAGGACAAGCTGTTTTATTCGGCGGCTTCCGGGGTGGGCATGCCGATCGTCTATCTCGGCTCAAAGACCGGCCGCGACGGCATCCACGGCGCCACCATGGCCTCGGCCGAGTTCGGCGCCGATGCCGAGGAGAAGCGGCCGACCGTCCAAGTCGGCGATCCGTTCTCGGAAAAGCTTCTGCTCGAGGCTTGCCTCGAAATCATGGCGAAGGGTTGCGTCATCGCCATCCAGGACATGGGTGCGGCGGGTCTGACCTGTTCCGCGGTGGAGATGGGCGCCAAGGGCGATCTCGGCGTCACGCTCGATCTCGATGACGTACCGTGCCGCGAGAGCGGCATGAGCGCCTACGAAATGATGCTGTCAGAGAGCCAGGAGCGCATGCTCATGGTGCTCAAGCCGGAGAAGGAGAAGGAGGCGGAGGCCATTTTCCGCAAATGGGGCCTCGATTTCGCGGTCGTCGGCAAAACCACGCCGACCAAGCGCTTCGTCGTCCGGCATGGCGGCGACGTGATGGCCGACTTGCCGATCAAGGAATTGGGCGACGAGGCGCCGCTCTATCATCGCCATTTCATCGAGAACAAACGGCAGTGCGTCATCGACGCAGCTGCAGTCACGCCGCCAATGCGCAATGCCGACGCGCTGGAAAAGCTGATCGGCTCGCCGGATCTCTGCTCCAAGCGCTGGGTGTGGGAGCAATACGACCACGTCATTCTCGGCAACACCGTGCAGCGGCCGGGCGGCGATGCCGCCGTGGTCCGCGTCAACGAAGGGCCGAAGGCGCTGGCCCTGACGTCGGATGTCACTCCGCGGTATTGCGAAGCCGATTCCTTCGTCGGCGGCAAGCAGGCGGTCGCGGAAGCCTGGCGCAATCTCACCGCGGTCGGCGCGCAACCGCTGGCGCTCACCGATAATCTCAATTTCGGCAATCCGGAGCGGCCGGAGACCATGGGCCAGTTCGTCGGCTGCGTCCGCGGCATCGGTGAAGCCTGCCGGGCGCTGGATTTTCCGGTCGTGTCCGGCAATGTCTCGCTCTACAACGAGACCAATGGGCGCGCGATTCTGCCGACGCCCACCATCGGCGGCGTCGGCCTTATCGACCAATTCACCAAATCAATGACGCTCGCCTTCAAAGCCGAAGGCGAGGCGATCCTGTTGATCGGCGAGACGCGCGGCTGGCTCGGCCGCTCGGTTTATTTGCGCGATATTTGCGGCCGCGAAGAAGGCGCACCGCCGCCGGTCGATCTTGACGCCGAGCGCCGCCACGGTGATTTCGTCCGCGCGCTGATCCGCGACGGCATGGTCACGGCGGTGCACGATGTGTCCGACGGCGGCCTCTTGGTCGCGCTTGCCGAGATGGCGATGGCGTCGGGGATCGGCGCCGTGCTGCAAGCGCCGCCGGGCATCCTGCCCCATGCATTCTGGTTCGGCGAAGATCAAGCCCGCTATGTCGTCACGGCGCTGGATGCCCACGGCATCACGCGGCAGGCTGCGGCCGCCGGCGCGCCGCTGTTGCATCTCGGCGCGACCGGCGGCGCTGTGCTCGCTGTCGATGGCGAGCGCCCCCTCCGGGTCGCCGATCTAAAACATCGCTTCGAGGCGTGGCTGCCGGCTTATATGTCGGGACAGACGTAAGCGGGCCTCTGCATTTTTCCCGCTACGGCCGGCTGACGCGGGCGAGCGCCTCGTAACAGGTGGGGGACAAGTTCGCGGCCTTGACCGCGAGGCAGTCGAGTACGGCGGGGCCGATCGGCGGCAAGCCCGCGCATAATCTTTCCGCATCGCCTCGGCAGATCGCCATCAGCATCAAGCGCCGCCGCGGCAGCATCGGCCGCAATACCAGCGGCTGCACCGCCGGCGCTGCTGCGACCGGCGGAGGCGCTGCCGCGGGCGGAGGCCGGACAGCCATCTTTGGAACGGGGGCCGGCCTTGCGGCGGGTGGCTTGCTGGCCGGAGCTGCAGGCGCGGATGCCACAGGAGCGGCGGGCGCAGATGTCACAGGAGCCGCTGCAGCGGGTGGGGTCGGCGGCGGAGGAGCTGCAACGGCGGCGGGCGCGGGCGCCGGCGATACAGCGCTGACCGCTGCTTGGCATCCGCCCGAAAGCTTACCGAGATTGCGCTTAAGGCAATCCAAGGCGTCCTTGCCGCCCGGCTGCACGCCGGAGCAATTCGCCATGAAATCGGACCGGCACGAGGAGCGGATGGCGTCGCGCTGCGCCTGCGTGGGCTGCTGCGCCGCAACCGGACTGATCAGAATGACGCTCAGGAGTGCGGCGATAGGCGCTGACGCCCTTGTGGCTGCTACCGTGAAGGCCATGGTTCCCTCTTAATTCACACACTTTGCAAGAATGCAGTGACAATGCGACTATGCATAGTGCAATGTTGCAGCACTGCGGGGGCGCGCGCGGGATTGACGCACCATGGCCATGGCTGCAAACGATATCGAGCGGCTGATCCGCGCGAAAATCCCGGACGCCAAAGTGACGATTCAGGACCTCGCCGGCGACGGCGATCATTACAAGGCGACCGTCATTGCCGAATCGTTCCGGGGCAAATCCCGCGTCCAGCAGCACCAGATCGTCTATGAGGCGCTTAAAGCCGAGATGGGCGGCAAGCTGCATGCTCTCGCGCTGCAGACCGGCACCCCGGAAGGGTGATCCGCTCAAGGCCGGGGACTAACGGTTCAAAGGCCGCGGGTGGGCTTTGCCGGCGTTTTGCGGTACATATATTGCACGGAGAAGGGCGAGATTCGGCCGCGGGACCCCCTGCGCCGGCAAGCGGATGATCGCGAAGGGTGATTTCATGTCCATCGAGCAATTCATCGACAATCAGGTCAAGTCTAATGACGTCGTCCTGTTCATGAAGGGCACGCCGCAGTTCCCGATGTGCGGTTTCTCCGGCCAACTGGTGCAGATCCTCGATTATCTGGGGGTCGCCTATACAGGATTGAACGTTCTCGAAAACGACGAGTTGCGCGGCGGCATCAAGTCGTATTCGAACTGGCCGACCATTCCGCAGCTCTACATCAAGGGCGAATTTGTCGGCGGCTGCGATATCGTGCGCGAAATGTTCCAAGCCGGTGAGCTGCAGACCTTGTTGAAAGAAAAGGGCGTCGCGGTGAAGGAGAGCGCGGCCGCCTCGTGAGCTGCGCCGCGGATTAAGTTGTCGCCTTTTGGTCTGCTGGGCTTGGAATAAATCTTCGCCGCCGGTGTCTGTCCTGACGGGGGCCCTCCGGAGGCATCACATGCGGATAGCCAAAACTCGTAGCGGCATCGTCCTGTTAGCCGCCGCCATTGGCGTTGCGAGCTTTGCCTTTGCGGCGTTCGATCCCACCCATGCCACGAGCAAAAAGGCAAAGCACGCCAAGCCCTCGCACGTGCATGCCGCGACGACATCGAGCGGCGGAGCCCAGCCGGCGCCGCCTGGGCCGCCGGATCCCGGCGTCTACAAGTAGAGCCGCTAGCGTTTGTTATTGAGCGCGCGCTGCCAAGCCAAGATCAAGGCATTGCGCAGCTCTTTGGTCGAGACTTTCGCCAGCGTCACTGTCGTTGCGCCGCGCACGCCCCAGGCATTGGGAACGGGCGCAAACGCTTCGGGCGCCACGGCGCATTTGAGCGCTTGCTCGTCCGGCGAATACATCAGGTTCGCGCTGCGGCCGTCCGGCGCCAGGGTGGCAAGATGCGCCGGACCTTGAATGCAGTGCGGTCGAAATGCGGCGCTTCCGCAGTACCCTCAAGCGATAAGGCGATGCGCCGGAAACCCTTCGCAGTCGCCATCGCCGCCGGCGAGCCCCGCGTTACCGCGAGTAATATTCGACGACGAGGTGCGGCTCCATCTGCACCGGATAGGGCACGTCGGTCGGCGCCGGGATGCGCGCCAGTTTTGCCGTCTGCTTCGAGTGGTCGACTTCGATGTAGTCGGGGACGTCGCGCTCGGCGAGCGCATTGGCTTCGAGCACCAAAGCGAGCTCTTTCGATTTCTCTTTGACCTCGATCGAGTCGCCGACCTTGACGCGGTAGCTCGCGATCGTCACCCGCTTGCCGTTGACCTTGATGTGACCGTGGCTGATGAACTGCCGCGCGGCGAAAACGGTGGGCACGAATTTGGCGCGATAGATCATGGTGTCCAGCCGGCGTTCCAGAAGCGCGATCATATGGGCGCCGGTATCGCCTTTGAGCCGGCGAGCCTCGTCGTAGATGCCGCGGAAATGGCGCTCCGACATATTGGCGTAATAGCCCTTGAGCTTCTGCTTGGCGCGCAATTGCACGCCGTAGTCGGACAGCTTGCCCTTGCGGCGCTGGCCGTGCTGGCCGGGTCCGTATTCCCGCTTGTTGATCGGGGATTTCGGCCGGCCCCAGATGTTCTCGCCCATCCGCCGGTCGATCTTGTACTTCGCCTCATGGCGCTTGGTCATTCGCGTCCTCGCTGTTGCGTTGGGGCACGATCTCGTCCCGAAAAGCGGAAAAACGGATCGTACCATGGCTGAGGATCGCGCCCTCCTCCTGTCCCGGCCCTATGACCGGGACCGACAGGCCTTAAGCCGAAGCGCCGGCTCAAACCGCGGGTCGCGAAACACCGCGCGGGCCCATTGGGCCCGCGAAGTGGCCGCTATTTAGGGTGAAACCGGCGCAGTGTCAAACCAGCGCTGCATCAGGCGCAACGCCGCCGCCGGCGGCCGGCCTGACGTGAAAATGGCGCGCGCCATTCCCGTACCCGCAGACCGCGCCGAGGGACCGAGCAGATCGACCACCCGCCGCGCGATCGCCGGCGCCGGATCGATGAAGTTCACGGGCCAGGGAGCGAGCTCTCGCAGGCGATGCAGCAGCAGCGGATAGTGGGTGCAGGCCAGCACGACCGTATCGGTGCGCTTGCCGTCGGCACGGAAGCAGGGGGCGATCTCGGCGCGGATTTCCACGTCGCCGGTCGGTGCGCCGTCAAGCTCAGCCTCGGCATAGGCGGCGAGTCTGGTCGAGCCGACCAGCGTTACGTCGCAATCTTTCGCATAATCGCGAATAAGCGCCCGAGTGTATTCGCGTTGCACCGTCGCCTCGGTGCCGAGGACGGATACACGCTTGGTCACCGAGCTGGCGCAGGCCGGTTTAATCGCCGGCACAGTGCCGACGAAGGGCACCGCGAATTTTTCACGCAGCTGCGCCAGCACGATCGTCGAGGCGGTGTTGCAGGCGATGACCACCAGATCGGGCCGATGCGCTGCGATCAGTTCGTCCATCAGCCCGACGACACGGCCGACCAGCGTCGCCTCCTCGATCGCACCGTAGGGAAAGCCCGCGTCGTCGGCGACGTAGATGTAATCCGCTTGCGGGCGCGCTGCCGCGATCTCCCGATAAACGGTGAGGCCGCCGAGACCCGAATCGAACAGCAGGATTCTTTCGCGTGCTGCCATGGCCCACATATGCCACGAGCCGGCGAACGCCAGCAAACCGGCGGATAGTTCAGGCCGTCAGGCTCTCGACAAGTCGCGGGCCTTCCTTCGGATTGGCGGTCTTTTGCTCCTGCGCCTCACGTTGGTCCGCAATCGGAGCGACAAGTCCACTCACCGCGGTGAAGGTCAGAATCAGGATGACCGCCAGATCGCCGTCGTGGAATTTGGCGAAGGCGACTGCGCCCATCAGATAGGCCCAGAATGGGAAGGCGATGGTGGAAACCACGGCATTGACGACCCAGGCATCGCCGTCCTCGCGGACATACCAGCAGAACAGCGGCGTCAAGATCAGCCCGACCAGCAAGGCGCCGACAGCGATAGTGGTGACGGACAGCCCGGCCATCGTGGCGGTGCCGTTACCTGCTGCCACAGCCTGCGCAAGGATGGCGTTGACCAGCATCGAGCCGCCGATGATTTCGGCCGGAATATATTTGACCAGCCGCGCGAGATACCCGTCGCCGGGTTCCGCGACAGAGACTGTCGGCGGCGTGCGCGATTGGAACACGCCGAAATCGGAAGCTTGCGCCGGCGCGGTCTCCGGCAATTTCGGTTTGCGTACCAAACGGCCCATGACCCTCTCCTCCGTCGGTTGTGCCAAACTACGTCAGTCGACCGAGTCGGGCAAGGAGAGGAAATCACTGAAATTGCAGTGGAAAGTGGAACTATGGTTAACGGCGGTCAGGGCCGACCGAAGACGCGGGCGAAGATCGTGTCGACTTGGGCCATGTGGAAATCGAGGTCGAAATTGGCTTTGAGTTCGCCCTCGCTCAGGTGCTTACGCACGTCCGGATCGGCCATGAGCAGGCCCAGAAAATCGCCGCCGCCAGCCCAGACCTTCATCGCATTGCGTTGCACGAGCCGATAGGCGTCCTCGCGCGCCACGCCCTTTTGGGTGAGCGCAAGAAGGACACGCTGCGAGTGCACGAGGCCGCCGAGGCGGTCGAGGTTCTTCCGCATATTTTCCGGATAGACGATGAGCTTGTCGATGACCCCGGCGAGACGGGCCAGCGCGAAGTCGAGCGTCACCGTCGCGTCCGGGCCGATCATGCGCTCGACCGACGAATGCGAGATGTCGCGTTCGTGCCACAGCGCGACATCTTCCAGCGCCGGCACGACATAAGCGCGCGCCATCCGCGCCAGCCCCACAAGATTTTCCGACAGTACCGGATTGCGCTTGTGCGGCATGGCGGAAGAGCCTTTTTGCCCCTCGGAAAAGAACTCCTCCGCCTCCAACACTTCCGTGCGCTGCAAGTGGCGGATTTCGGTGGCGAGCCGTTCGATCGAGGCGGCGACCACCCCGAGCGTGGCGAAATACATCGCATGGCGGTCGCGCGGAATGATTTGGGTCGAGATCGGCTCGACCGAAAGCCCCATTTTTTTCGCCACATAGGCTTCGACCCGCGGGTCGACCTGCGCAAAGGTACCGACCGCGCCGGAAATCGCGCAGGTCGCGACTTCCTTGCGCGCCAGTTGCAGACGCGACCGGGCGCGAGAAAACTCCGCGAAGGCCACCGCGAGCTTGAGCCCGAACGTGGTCGGCTCGGCATGGATGCCGTGTGAGCGGCCGATGGCCGGCGTGAACTTGTATTCGCGGGCGCGCCGCTCCAGTGCCGTCAACAGCGCATCGACATCGGCAAGAAGAATATCGGCGGCGCGAACGAGCTGCACGTTCAGGCAGGTGTCGAGCACGTCGGACGAGGTCATGCCCAGATGCACGAACCGCGCGTCCGGGCCGACGATTTCGGCGAGATGGGTGAGGAAGGCGACGACGTCGTGTTTGACCTCGCGCTCGATCTCGTCGATGCGCGTCGTATCGAAGGCCGCCGCTTGGCCTTTCTCCCAGATGGTCTTCGCCGCCGATTTCGGGATCATGCCGAGCTCGGCCATGGCGCTGGCGGCATGGGCCTCGATCTCGAACCAGATGCGAAAGCGGGTCTCCGGCGTCCAGATCGCCGCCATTTGCGGGCGGGTGTAACGGGGGATCATCGGACTGGCTTCATGTTACGCCGCAAACCGCGCGCGGTCGTGCGGCTGCCGATAATCGACCGGCGTGCCCTTAGGGATGATGCCGGTCGGATTGACGCGCGCAATCGAATAATAGCCGATCACGTAATAGCGCGGTTTGACGGTTTCGGCGATGCCCGGCACGGCATAGAGCTCGCGCATATAGTTCAATAGATTCGGAAAATCGGCGATGCGGTTCCTGTTGCACTTGAACAGCGAGAAATAGGCA
>Ga0335081_10002935_pt1 | contig 26800 bp, 20 predicted proteins | sample Lox_Sample_35_FD_206713 | JGI IMG/M metagenome (GOLD analysis project Ga0335081, IMG submission 206713) | Soil microbial communities from Loxahatchee National Wildlife Refuge, Florida, United States - Lox_Sample_3.5 | ecosystem: Environmental > Terrestrial > Soil > Wetlands | place: USA...
AGGATTTTCCGGCGTGTTCACGCGCCAACCATGCGATTTTGCGCCCTCAAACAGCCGCGCAGTCATGCGCACGGACTTTTCGCGAATGGCCTGAATACCGGCCTGGTTCAGAATCTCGAGTCCCGGCTGGCAGGCATAAAGCGCGGGAATGTGCGGCGTGCCGTTCAAGTAACGGAAGGAGTCTTCCCGCGCGTCGATGCACCCGGGTTCAAACCCGAAGGGGCGGCGATGCGCGATCCAACCGGTAATCGCAGGCCGCAATTTGGCGCGCAAATCTTCACGAACATACAGATAGCCTACCCCAGGGCCGCCGCAGAGCCATTTCAGGACGCCACCAACGGCGAAATCCGCGCCTAGAGCACGAACATCGATCGGGATCGTGCCGGTGGCCTGGAAGAGGTCGAGAATCACGTACGCGCCGACGCGATGCGCCTTTTCAATGATGGCGCGGGCATCCACGATGTACGCGCTCCGGAAAAGCACCTGGGAAATCGGTACGAGCAAAGTGCTCTCATCGATGGCCGCCAGAAACGGTTCAAGTGCAAAGCGCACCGGATCGTTACTGGGTATGAGTTCGACGCGCGCGCCGTTGCGGCGCTGCTCGTGGTAGAAGTATTGAATCGAGGGGAACTCGAGGTCGGTCATCACCACTTTGTTACGCGGGCCGCGAAAATCAAAGCACGACGAGATGACCGCCTGGATCAGCGTGACATTTTGGTGCAGTGAAATTTCACCAGGGTGGGCTCCAATCAGCGGAGCGAGTTTGTCCCCCACGCCGACCGCCATGTCCCACCAGCCTTCCTCCCAGGCGCGTACCCCGCGGTGCGCCCAGGAATCGGCGTAGGCGTGCATTTCGTCATAAACGCGGCGCGGCATCGCGCCCAGCGAGTTGCTGATCATGTAGGTGGTCCGGTCGAGGATGGGAAATTCGTCGCGCCACTTTAACAGTTCATCCATGGTTCAAGACTCCGCAGGGATTTTTCCCGAGTGCACTTTTCTCCACACAAGGTAGCACAGCGAAATGAAGCCAAGCCAGGGAACGCCTGCGATCAGCGTGATGCGCAGGCCGGGGACCCACCAGGTGGAGATCAGCACAGCCGTAAGAGCGATGAACCCGAGGAGCGAACTCCACGGACCCCGAGGAGCGAGGCGCAACGGCGGGTTCGCCCAGCCGGCCGTCTGGCGCCGAAATGCGAGATGCGTCACAAAAATCATTTGCCAGACGAAGATACCGCCCAGGAATGCGGAACCAAGCATGTAGACATACGCCTTCGAATCGTGAAAGCGAGAGTCCATGAAAAGTGCGGCAAACATGCCGGCGCTCGAAATGAGTAACGCCACTACGGGCGTTCCGCGCTTGCTCAATTTGCCGAGCACAGCGGGCGCATAGCCACCGCGCGACAGCGAGAAGAGCATGCGCGACATCAAATATAAATTGCAGTTCACGCTGGACAGCGCGGCAGTGAGCACCACGAAATTCATGACTCCCGCCGCGGCCGGAATGCCAACGGTTTCGAAGACCCGCACAAACGGGCTTTCGCCCAGCCCCACCTGGTTCCACGGCACAATGCCCACCACGATGGCAAGTCCCCCGATATAAAAGAGCCCCATCCGTCCGAGGGTCCAGCGCAGAGCCCGCGGCAGAGCGCTGGTCGGATCCTTGGCTTCGCCCGACGTAACCGCGACAACTTCCATGCCGAGAAAACTGAATATGCCCATGGCCACGCCGAGGCCCACGCCACGCCAGCCGTTGGGAAGGAATCCTCCCTGCGCCGTGTAATTTGCCATCCCGATTTTTGGGAAGCCGATGCCCAGCAACAGTGCCGCGCCGAGGATGAGAAATACCGTGATGGTTAGCACCTTGATCATCGAGAACCAATATTCAAATTCGCCGAAGCTGGCGACGCTGCGCGCGTTCACGTAGATGAGGGCGAGGGAAAAGCCGGCAATCCAAAGCTGCGAGGGCACATTCGGGAACCAGTACTTGCAATAAATGGATGCGGCGACCACTTCGCTGCCGGTGGCAATCACCTGAGCGAGCCAATAGGAGTAGCGCATGGCGAATCCGGCCAGGGGATGCACGTACACCTCGGCGTGCACGCCAAACGACCCTGCAACAGGATGCGCCACGGTCATTTCGCCCAGCGCCCACATCAGACACAAGGCGATGGCCGCCGCTCCCAGATAGCTGAGAATCACACCCGGGCCAGCAAGCCTCACCGAGATGGCGCTGCCTAGGAACAGACCCGTTCCAATCGCCCCGCCGATGGCAATCATGGAGAGTTGGCGCGGCGTCAAATTGCGATGCAGCCCAGCCTCTCGATGGATGATATCGTTGCGTTCCGCGACGCCCGCCGCGGATGCGTCCTCTGCTGTGGCTTCCATCATGCCGCGGCATGCTATCAGAAAGCGCGCATTCCCGTGCGCCGCCGCCTGAACCAACGGACAGTTAAACCGGAAGAACGCCTGTACCGCGCGAAAATTTGCCGGCCTTCTACCTTTTCTACAATCACAGGAGTGGCGGACCTCTCAATCCATCCGCTACGGAGGAAGCAGTCATGAAGGCGGTCCTGGCTCTCATCATCATCTACGTCGGAACATTTTTCCTGGCCATCCAAGGGGCATCGCAGAATCCGGTCAGCGCGGCGCAGCAAGCACCGGCAGCTCAGGACCAGGCAGGCCCGGCGCAAGCCAAGCCTATCGATCCCGCTAAGGACGCGGACATTCGCTCGCTCATGGAATTGGTCGGCGCGCGCGATCAGGTGCAGGAAGCGGTCAGCAACTCGACGGAGCAGTACCGCGAGAAGCTGCTCGCAACGGTCCCGAACAACGAGAAAGGGCAAGCCTTCGTTAACTCCTTTGCTGACGCCTATCAAAGGAAATTCGATGTGGACGAACTGACCGAGCAGCTCGTCGCCATCTACGACAAGCACTACACGGATGACGAAATCAAGACGCTCTTGCAGTTCTACGGCTCACCCGTAGGACAGAAGGTCGCCGCCGAGACGCCCAAGATTGCCCGCGAAATCCAGGCCGCCAGCCGTACCATGGGAGCCAAAGCGGCCAAGGAAGCCTTGCAGGCGCTGAAAGCGCAGAATCCGGAAATTGGCCAATCGGCGCGTCTGGCCCCCAACGGTCCCCGCCGTTGGCAACGAGGGCAGCAACCGCAGTCTACCCAGCAAGCCGCGCAACAACCTGATCCTCAGTAACCCTGAGGATTCCGTGGCCTCGCTCTCCAGCTACTGAAAGTGTTTTTTGATTTTGATGTCGATACCGAACGTCCCGTTCTGATCCCGCAACGCCACAATCGAAACGTTGCGGTCCACGTTATACTCCACCTGAATCACCTGCTCCTGCGTTGAACCTACGTTCGACACGTAGGTAATCGTCAGATTCCGTGTCACCTGCTGTTCCACGGTGACGCGCGCCGCCGCGGTCGATGCCGAACCCGTCGAGCCAAGTTCGGTAAGGCCGGGGTCCACACGCAGTCGGGTGATGCCGAACAGCCGCTCGAGGCGCCCGCCCAATTGGCTTGACACCGCCTCCGAGAGAATCGCCGACGCTCCGGAGCTGGCTGTCTGCGTACTGGCCGTTCCGCCTCCACGTACGTTGGCTTCGGAGCTGGTTTGCCCCAAGGCGAGGAGCGTCACGATATCGTTTGGTGGCAGCGGCGGGTCCGAACGATAGGCGAGCGTCAGCTTGCTGGCCGGCCCGTTGAAGTTCAACGTGATCTCGTACTGCTGGATGGTGGTCGTAGCCTCAACGTTGAAGACGGGATCGAGCCGGAAGGGATTCGCGAAATTCAAATCGCCCCGGGTGACCTTGTATCTCTCACCGTGGAACGTCATGTCTCCCGAGAGAATGTGAATGTGGCCCAGAAGAATCGGATGCTCCCACGTGCCGCGCACACGCAGGTTGGCTTCCGCCTCCAGCTCTGCGCCCGGCCACTCCATGCGTGCGCCCGGTCCTGACACCGCAGTGATATCGAACTGCAGGTTACGTAGAAAGGGCGAACTCGTCGCTGGGCCGGAGATACCCTCTTTCGACGAAGCCAGCACGCTGGCCACCTCTAACCCCTCCGCCATCGTGACGCGTTCGACGACCACTCTTCCCGAAAGCACGCCCGCCGTGGGCGTTCCCGCCAGCCGCAGCGAGCCACCTGCCTGCCAACTCATGCCCTCTGGATAACGAATGCGCACCTGGTCCGTGTGCAAAGTGATGTCGTAGCGCAGGGGAGCCTCCGCATAATTGACGCTGCCCGCCAGGTGCAGGGTTCCCCCGCCGGATTCGGCGGTCACGTTGTCAAAGAACAGCCGCGTGGCGTCAAATACCAGCTCGCCCTTGATGTTGCTCATGCCCGTCGGAAAGTCCGCCACGCGTGCCGAGGCGCTCTCGATATGCACGCGTCCCGTAATTCGCGGGCGGTCAAATGGACCTTCAAACGAAGCGTTGATCTGCGCGGGACCACTGGCATCCAGCGACGGCACGAAGCCAGTGAGCAAACGCAGGTCCAGCGCGCCGTTCAGCTTCAATCCTAACGAACCACGCCCGCCGAACTTTACGCTTCCCGCGATGCCGATGTTGGTGTCCGTGCCTTTCAAAGTTCCTTGTTCAATCTCGAGGCTGTCTTTTGAACTCCGAAAATGAATCGGACCATCGTTTTGCAGTTGCACGTTTGCATAACTCAGGGCCAGCCGTGAGAATCTGGCATCCACCACGAGATTTTCTGGATGCTTCAAATCGCCGGTCAGCGTGATGTCACCGTCGGCCACGCCCTGCCCCGCGGACTGTTTGATGTGTAATGCCGTCATCAGAAACGGGTTCAAATCAATGTTGACCACCGATACTTTGCCGTTCAGCGCATACGGGTCGCTCAGGCCCATCGTAATTTCGCCGGAAATGCCGCCCGTGGTCATCGCCGAGCCGAGAACCAGCTTCGCGGCGCGACCGTCAGAGTTCAGCCCGCCATCGAAGCTGCCGATGACGTCCTGCCCCACGCGAAAATCCACCACACGGAACGTGCCTTCGCTCTGCAGCGCCGCGAGCGGACCGTTGGCCTTCACCCGGAACGTAATCAGCCCGCCCACAGGCAGCCGCGCGGACTGAAGTCTCTCGATATCCTCCAGCGGCAACGATGCGCCCACCAGGTCCGCTGTGATGTTCTGGTCGGCAAAGCGGTACCCGACACCTCCCGTGATGATGCCTGCTCCGCGCCCGCTTTCCTTTCCCGGAGCGAAGACACGTAGCTCCGCGTCGGCAACGCGCATTTCTTCCTTTGAGAAGTTCAGTTGGCCGCGCAACCGGTTGAACGAGACGCCATAGACTTCCCCTTCGCTCAAGTCGAACAGCCCAGTCACCGCGGGCTCGGCCCGCGTACCTCTCCCGTGCAATTGTCCGCTCAGCGTGCCTTGCACCGGAAGTGCAGAACGCAGCAGTTTCTGGATGGTGTCAATCGGCGTCTTGTCAAAATTCACGTCGGCCGACCATTCGTTGTCCGGTTGGAAGCTCCAATCCGTCAAATCGAGGCTTCCTTCAATTTCCGTGGACATGGTGCCGAAGCGCGCCCGGCCTCGCGCCAGCGACAGTTCCGTGGGGGAATACGTGATATCCCCTTCGACTAAATCCAGCGCGACATCGTTGTAAACCACGTTCTCGCCACGCCCGTGCCCCGTAAACGTCGCCGCCCCGTCCGGCCCCGTCATTTTGCCGTCCCACTGCGCTGTGCCAGACAACTTCTGGATCGCCTCCGCGGAATGCGGTCTCGCCCCGCTCAGCGCATCAATAAAGTCTTTGTACGATTCGAGCGCTCCCGTTTCGAAATGCACATCGAGCGTGGAGTTGCGCGGCGCCAGCAGCCCGGTGATCGTGCCGCGCGAAGAAGGCGTTTCAAACTTTCCGGCACTTAGCGCGAATGTTCCGCCGTCGTAGCGGTAGTGCATTTGCCAACTGCCGGTGACCGGCACGTGCCCCGCAGCCAGAGCGTCCGTCGGCCCCCAATCCATGCCCCCGCCCAGCTCGAAATGCTGGAAGTTGCCGCTCCACGTTTCGATCGTGTCGCCGCTCAACAGCGCGTCCCAGTGCAGTTCGTCAACCGGAAAGTCTGGGCGCTCGATGGACAGCAGCACTTGCGCCAAATGCACGTTCTGAATGTGCGTGTCCGTGCGGAAGTGCAATCCCGCAAACTTCAGCGTCACGCGCCCTTTCACCGTTCCGCCAAACGCCTCGGCCAGAAAATCCGGGACGGTCAAACCATCGTTGTTCATGGTGACGCTGCCGCGGCTCGTCAGTCCGGCCGCCCGGAAAATCGTGTAGGTCAGGTGGATGTCGCGGCCTACATAGCCGCCGGATCCTTTGTATTCGCCGTTCGCGTAGCTCCCTTCGCCGCGGATGTCGACGTGGCCCGTGGGAGTCATAGGCGCCCGAAACGTGTCGCGAATATCTTGCAGTTCCACCCATCCGCGATAACGAAAACTCCACTTCGGATTCGTGAAGTCGGACATTTCCGCCTGCGCGTCGAGATGGGACCTCCCCGCGGTCAGCAACCCCTGTTCGAGCGTGAACCCATCGCGCCAAATCGTAAATTTTGCCGCGACGTCGGCGGGCACCGGAGCCATCTTGGGGCTGCTCAGTCGTATCCCTTCCCACCCAAAATTGCCGAGATACAGCGGATGCTCGGGGGATCCCGCTACATCCAGCGCGAGTTGTAAATCGCCGCCTTGCACGGTCAGGGGCGTCTTCGTTTCGTTGTAAAACACCGAGCCGTTCTCAATTTGCAGTTGCCGCACGCGCAGCGCAAAAAGTGTTTCGCGCAGCGGCTTTTTAGCGCCCGTCGCCGCCGTCTTAGGGACCGGCATATTCGTCGCACCGCTTCGGTCCACGCGGATGTGCACTTCCGGCTCTTTCACCACCAGCTCTTCGAGCGATACTTTTCGTCCCCAAAAGGAATCGATGCGCAGCCGCACCTGAACTTCCCGCGCCGAGAAAAAGGGCCGCGCACCGGCGGGCTCATTTCCATGAACCACCAGGCCGCGCAGTGTGGTCCGCAGCGAAAGCCAATGGATGGAAATGGAATTCAACTCCACGCGCGCGCCGGTAGCTGCCTCCAGCCGGAGTACCATCCAACGCTTCAAAATGGGATTTCCCGCGCCGCTGGCGAAAAACCCGATCACGCACAAAATGGCGATGACCGTGAGCACCCACGGCGTGTGGATCACCCAGCTCCATATGGGATGGCGCTTGCGGACCTTCATTTCGTCCCTTCGTCCAGATACTTTTCGACGTGCAGCCGCGCCCGGCTTTCTTTCAGCCAGCGGTCCGCCTGGTCGCTGATGTCCTTCTCGATGAGCGCTTCCTGAATGACGTCGCGCGATGCTTCCAGGGTTGGCGGTTCCTGCCCGCGCGCCTTCGCTCTTGGCACGACCGCCTTCTGGTAAAAGTCCGCTATCGCTGTTTCATCAATCTGGGCCGAAGGCCGGAACCTCGAATCCAGGTAGTTGTCCAGGTATAGTTGTCCAGCCACTAGCTTTCGGATTTGTGCGTCGCTCAGCCCGCTCTGCTTCTTCCGCTGCTCATATTCCTCGGGCGTGGCAAACGACGTCGTGACACGCGCCACCCCCCGCTCGACCTCTGCCTCTTTCGGCTCCGGAAACCGCGAAAGCTGTGCTTCCGAACGCACCACCCATTGATCGATCAGCCGATCCAGAATCACGCTGTCACTTTCCGCTTGGCCCTGCACCAATTGCTGATACTGCTTTAGCTCCTTCAAGTCACTCAGGAGAATAATGTCGTTCTCGACGCGCGCCACGATGCGATCGACCAACTCCTGCGCCCGCGCTCCTTGCGCACACCCCAGCGCCATCCATAGAACACACCATGCCGCACTGAAGCTTCTTCGCATCAGAACGTCGATCCCAAATTGAAGAAAATCTGCAACCGTGGCAGTTGCGTCCCTTGAAAGCACGGCGGTCCCGTGGGCGCCGCTCCTGTGGCCGGCACGCACGGCACCACAAAAAAAGGCCGGTTAATTTGGTATCCGAGGTCGATGCGAATCGGCCCCACCGGCGTCGCGTAACGGAGACCAAAGCCCACGGTGTGCGCGAAGTAATTCAGTTCGTTCGTGCAATTATAAACGCACAACGTTGGGTTCGTCGTCGGGTCCGGCGGCAGCGCTGGATTCTCCGCCTGAAAAATCGGCTTCGGTGAGTATGCCCGCAGCGTAATGTGATCGATGCGACTGTAGACGTTCCCTCCATCGTAGAAAATCGCTCCGCCCAGTTGCGAGCCGATGTAGGGCAGATGCATCGGGAAGCGAAATTCCTGGTTCAGCACTAGCATGGCCTGGCCGCCCACCGGAAAACCGGTGCACGGATCGCGTGGCCCTGCCTGGTTCAGCGCGAAGCCCCGCAAGGACGTGCCTCCGCCCGCAAACAGGCGCTCTGGCAGGGGAATGATTTCCGGAGTTGGACCCGGCGCGGCTGCTGCGGTGCACTGGTTCGGCGTCGGTGGTGGAAACGTGAGCGATTCCGTGTTGGCGAACGGCTCGAGAATTCCAATGCGAATCGAGCGAGCAAAACTGAATCGCCGTTTGATCGGATAGTACGTCGAGTTCTGAAAGAAGAACCTCATGAAACTGGCGCTGGAGCCAATGTTGGTGCTGGCCACGCTGAAGTCCGCGTTATTCAGGCTGCCTTTTGTCGCGTCCGCCGGATTGTCGCGCGCATCGCGCAACCAGGTCACCCCGAACTCCGACACCAGCGTGGGCTGCTGAAACAACGGAATCTCTTCCGGGGCGATATGCGAATTCAAGTTCGAAACATCCACCTTGCGGAACGCATACCGGTACACCAGCGTGGTCCGCGGCGTGACTTGGTCCGTCAACTGTAACGATCCTTCGTAGCGCATCTCCGTAAACGTGTTGATGTCCTGCGTTTTTTCCGTGTACGCCGTTGCCTGCGTGCTGTAGTGCGAGTTTCCAAAGGTGTTGGGAATGGAGTAGCCCAGCAGAGCGCGGTCTTCAATGGTGCTGCCGCGCAGCTTCAGCGAAAGCGAGTCCGCCCGGCCCGTCAGATTCAGCTTCGCCACTTCAAAAATCCCGCGCGGCGCCGCTTGAATTTGCCCGCCGGTCGGATTCGTCGTGCTTGCCAGTCTCTGTACCTCGAAACCTCCGCCGTAGGCCATCGTGTAGCGGTTCGCTTCTTCGACAAGAACCACGATGTCCTTCTGTGGGTCCGAGCCGTCCGGATTCTGCGGCTCGATGGTCACCCGGTTGAAAATCCCCAGGTTGTACAAGCGCCGCTGCGACTCGACCACATCCTGCTCCCGCAACGGCGCCCCGCTCGTCACGCGAATCTCTCTCCGGATCACTCCCGCCCTCGTGCGCCGGTAGCCGCTCAGCAGCACTCGCTTCACGATCGTCTGCGGCCCTTCGGTGATGTGGTAGACCAACCGCACGGGAACTCCCTGCGGCGCTTCCGGCTTTTCCTCTTCTTTTTTCTCCCGCTTTTCTTTGTTCTTCTCCGCGCTCTTGGCCTCTTGCGTCCCACCCGCTTCCTCCGTCACGCGTTCCGCCGTTGCCGTGAAACTTGCGTCCGGAAATCCGGCATTGAAATAGCGCGCCAGGATATTGTCGCGGTCCGTGGCCACGTTGAAGTCCGAATACGGCTGTCCCGGCTGCGACCCGATGTCCTCGAGCAGCTCCGCCTCCGTGAAGGCGTGAATTCCTTCGATCGTCAGCGAAGCCACCCGCGTCTGCTCCCCTTCCTGCACCACGAACTTGACGTAGATGTCTCCCTCTCGCCCCTTGTAATTGTCCAGAATTTGTCCATCCACCTTCGCATCCAGAAAACCGTTCGCCTGGTACAGCGTGCGCATCGAATCCGCATCCGATTGAATCAAGCTCCGGCTGAAGTGTCCCCGCGAGCCCAAGGCCGCGCCATAAACCTGCAACCGGCTCCGCAGCAATGCCGTGTTGAAGTAGTTGTTGCCCGTGAACTCGATGCCCACAAGCTTGTGTCGCGAGCCCCGCTCCACCCTGTAGGTGATCAACTCTTCGCTTCCCTTGCTTTTCTGATCCTTGCCTTCGACCTCTCTCGTTTCCGTCGCGTAGCTCACTTCCGCGTCGAAATATCCTTCGCGGTCCAGCCGCTCCCGGATGTTCCGCTTTCCTTCTTCGAGTAAGTCCACGTCCACGGCGTTCTCTTGATAAACCGGCACCAGCCGCTTCAGATCCCCCTTGGAGAATTTCGCGCCCGTCACCGCCACTGCGACGCGCGGCCCCTCCGTGACTTCCAGCTGTAGCGGCACTGTGTTTTTCGCCGCGTCGTACTCGCCGCGCCGCACCGTCGCCCGCGCGCTCAAGCGCCCTTTCTTCACCAGGAACTTCCGGATGCGGTCCGTTCCCCGCTGGATGCGCGCCGTCGTTACCGGCTGCCCGTTCTTGATTTTCAGCCGTGAAAGAATTTCTTTGTCCCGATACTCCGTCTGATTGTCCAGTTGCACCGCGGCGACCCGCGCGCGCGCTCCCGGCTTCACGTGCACAATCACATCCATCTCGTGCGTCTCCGCATGCGGCTGGTTTTCCGCCGAGACCTGCGCCGTGTAGAGTCCCTCCTCCTTCAACAGATCGCGCAGCCGCTCCAACCCTTCGTCCACGTCCGCTTGGCGGAACGGTTTGCCCAGCGCCAACTGCATCGCCGCGACCGCCGAGGCCTCCGTCGGCGGTGCGTTCAGCCCTTCGATGATCACCTGATTGAAAAAGAGATTCTCGCGAACCACGAAGTCCAGCCGCACGCCGCTACCCAACGGCGTCACGACCGCTTTCAAATCCGCATAGTCGCCCGTTCCGTAGAGCGTCCTTATGCTTTGCGCAACTTTCTCTCGATCCAGCGGCTTTCCGATCTCGATAGGAATTCCCGAAGGCGCTTCCGCAAGCACCTGCCCTGGCTCATTGACAATGCGCACCGCCACCACCGGCCCAAGCGCCGAGGCATTCGCGGATTCCCCTTGTGTCTGCCCATAGCTCTTCGCGCCCGCCAGGAGCAGCGCGCAGACGGCGATTCCTTTGAACCCGCTTCCCCATCTGAATTTCATGCCCACCATCGCTCAGACGAAGCGTAGCACAAGGGCGTTGCCCATCCTGTGGTTGCTGGCGCTATGATGAAGTAAGAGGGACGATGGGACCGCAAGACGCCATTCCGCCTATGCACGACTCGCTCGACGAGCGTTACTCGCGTCAAATGCTCTTCGCCGCCATCGGCGAAGACGGCCAACGCCGCCTTCTCGCTTCCAGTGTGGTCATCGTCGGCTGCGGCGCCATCGGAGCCGCTGCCGCTGGCCTGCTCGTTCGTGCGGGTGTTGGCCGCGTGCGAATTCTCGATCGCGACTTCGTCGAGCCTTCCAATTTGCAGCGGCAGACTCTCTTTGATGAAGCCGACGCTCTTGCCGCACTCCCAAAAGCTGCCGCTGCCGAACGCAAACTCCGCGCCGTCAATTCGTCCATCTCCATCGAAGGCTTGGTGGCTGACCTGTCTTCGCAAAACGCCGCAGAACTCCTCTCCGGTTTCGACCTCATACTCGACGGCACCGACAACTTTGAAACCCGTCTTCTCATCAATGATTTCGCCGTCTCTTCGCGTCGCCCCTGGATTTACGCCGCCGCCGTCGCCAGTTATGGCCTCACGCTGACCATTCGTCCCGGAAGCACTCCCTGCCTCGCCTGTCTCCTGGACTCCTCCCCCAACGGCCACGGTATTGACGCCACCTGCGATACCGTTGGTGTCCTCGGCCCTGTCGTCAGCCTCGTCGCCTCTCTGGAAGTCGCCGAAGCCCTCAAACTCCTTTCCGGCCATCCCGAGGCTCTCCACCACCGCCTCCTCTCCTGCGATGTCTGGACCGGCCGCTTCCAGTCCGTCCGTGTCGCGCAAAATCCGGCCTGCCGCGCCTGTGCTCGCCGCGAGTTCACCTATCTCTCCGGCCAATCCCAGCCGCACATCACCCTCTGCGGCCGCGACTCCGTGCAAATCCACGAACGTAGCCGCTCCCTGGACCTCGCCGCCCTCCGCCACCGCCTCGCACCCACCGTTTCTGACCTCCGCCACAACGATTTCCTGCTGTCTTTCCGCGTCGACCCCTATCAAATGACCGTCTTCGCCGACGGCCGCGCCATTCTCAAAGGCACCAAAGATCCCGCCGTGGCGCGCTCGCTTTACGCCCGCTATATCGGTGCCTGACCGCACCTCCGTGCTGCATTCTTGTGTCCGGACTGATCGGAAAACAATCCGGCTGGCCAGGTCGCAGTAACCTTCGGTGATTCCTGCTTATTCCTGCCTGTCAGCTGTGCGCTGTTAGCTGTGGGCTGTCAGCCCTTCCGCGGCGACTTCGCACGGCAATGTCATGTTAGTGGGGTCGCGCCGCAAGGAGCCAACTGGGATGAAGTCCCGGGAATTCTCGGCTGCCGCCGTCTACCGGTGTTGTTGCCCCGTCCGCCCGAAAGAACTTCGCATATTCGCCCGGTCCAGGTTTTCCCGCAGGTTCATCAAGGTAAGGAACGTACTCAGGATTCGCGCTTTTAGGTCATCTGTCAGGTGCAGCCCGCTTGTCGCCACGCGCGCCAGTCGCTCGCCGTTTTCCGTGATGAACCGCATGATTTCTTTTTGCCGCTCATGGGGCGCATTTCCGAGCGCCGTCTCTCGCCGCATCTCCGCGCAGCTCCCCTCGATGGACAGCGTGAAATGCAGCACGCAGACCTGCTGCTCGGCGAGGGCCGGCGGCGCTTCGTTCTTGCATCCCGTTGCTTTGCAAGGCGTGGCCATGGGCTCGAAAACTGTAGCTTCCGTCTAGGTAACCATTACTCGTCCTGAAAATCCAGCCTCCTTCCTGCCAATGGTGCGAATCCTGCATGACCTGCGGCCCGGCCCTCCGGGACCCTTTCCGTCCCCCGCCGCGCCTTTCCCCAAAAAAATGCTGGCGCCTGCGCAAAAACCTTTGCATAAAAATGCAGAGCGCTGTATATTTACTCTCGACATGGGCGCTGGCAAGGCATTCCGTCACGGACAAATCCTCCGGCTCGTCTCCGGACAGCCGATCGCTAACCAGGAAGAGCTGCGCCGCCGTCTCGCGGCCCAGAAAATGCGCGTCACTCAGGCCACACTCTCCCGCGACCTTCACGAGCTTCGTCTCGTCAAAACCCAGGACGGCTACAAGCCCGCCAACGTCGTTCCCCAGGAGCCCGTCGCTCTCCCGCTGCCCCCGCTGGTGCGCGCTCTCCGCGAATTTCTCGTGGACATCCGCCCCGCGGAAAATCTCCTGGTGTTGAAAACGCCTCCCAGCGGCGCGCAGCCTCTCGCTGCCGCCGTGGATGCCGCTAAATATCCCGAAGTCGCCGGCACCATCGCCGGCGATGACACCGTCCTCATCATCACGCCCAACAAGCGCACCCGCGAGTCCCTCCAGAAACAATTGGAAGCCCTCGTGAAATGAGAGATCCTCGCCACATCGCCGTCATCGGCGTCACCGGCTATACCGGCCTCGAACTCGCTGGACTCCTGCTCCGCCATCCCGCGGTGTCTTCCACTACCTTCTATGTGCGCGACACCCACGGCAAGCATTGCATCACGGAACTGTTCCCCGAATTCCGCCATCGCGGCCAGGCCCCCCTCCGCCAGCTCTCCCTTGCGGCCATCGCCGCATCGAACGCCGGCACCGCCTTTCTTGCCACGCCTCACGAAGTCTCCGCCGAACTTGCTCCTGCGCTTCTCGATGCCGGCCTGCGCGTCATCGATCTCAGCGGCGCGTTCCGCTTCCAATCACCCGAGACTTTCTCCCACTGGTACAAGCTGCCCACGCCCCACGCTGGCCGGCTCGGCGAAGCCGTCTACGGCCTCCCCGAACTCTATTCCGGCCAAATCGCCGGCGCTCGCCTCGTCGCCAACCCCGGCTGCTACGCCACCAGCGTCATTCTCGCCCTCCGCCCGCTCTCCGACGCTGGCCTCATCGCCTCCAACCAAAACGTCGTCTGCGATTGCAAGTCCGGCGCCAGCGGAGCCGGCAAAGATCCCCGTCGCGACCTCCATTTCGTCGAAGTGGACGAGAATTTCAAGGCCTACAATCTGTTCTCGCATCGCCACACGCCCGAAATCCTCGAACACACCGGCCTTCCCGAATCCCAGATCATCTTTTCCACCCATTTGCTTCCCCTTGCTCGCGGCATTCTTTCCACCATTTACGTCCCGCTCGTCGGCCCGCAATCTCCCGCGGCCATCGAATCGCTCTATCGCCAGTTCTACGCCGGCCGCTTGCTGGTCCGCATCTGGCCCGCGGGCTTCTTGCCCGAGCTTCAGCACGTCGCGCACACCAATTTCTGCGACCTCGGCTTTGTCCTGGACAAATCCGGACAGCGCCTCATCGTCGTCTCCTGTCTCGACAATCTCGGCAAAGGCGCCGCCGGCCAGGCCGTTCAGAATTTCAATCTGACCTTGGGTATCGAGGAGAAAACCGCACTTCAATGAGAACCATCATCAAGTTCGCTGGTGCTTTGCTCGAAGACGATGCCGCCACGCGCTCGCTCGCGCGTCAGGTGGCTACCCTCGCCCAGGAGGGTCACGAAATCCTCGTGATCCACGGCGGCGGCCGCGCCTTCACCGAGACTCTCAAGCGCATGGGCATCGAGAGCCAGTTTGTCTCCGGCCTCCGCATTACCGGCCGCGAAACCCGCGACGCCGCCGTCATGGTCTTCGCCGGCCTGCTCAACAAACGCCTCGCCGCCGCCATTTCCGCCGAAGGCTATCCCGCCATCGGCGTATCCGCCGCCGATGCCCAGTGCTTCGTCGCCGAGCCCATGGTCCACAACGAGGTCGAGGGCAGCCTCGGTTTCGTCGGCTATCTCACCGGTCTCAACAATGCCTTCCTCGAATCCCTCTGGCGCGAGCGTCTCATCCCCGTCTCGCCCTGCCTCGGTCTCGGCTCCGACAATGAGCTCTACAACATCAACGCCGACCACATGGCCGCGGCTTGTGCCGAATATCTCGCCGCCGACCAGCTCATCTACCTCACCGATGTTGCCGGCGTCCTCGACGGCGAAAAAGTTCTCTCCGCCGTCACTTGCGAGGAAATCGAGCGCCTCGTCCGCTCCCATGTCGTTTCTGGCGGCATGATTCTCAAGCTCGAAGCCGCCAAACGCGCCCTCGAAGGCGGCGTCCGCCAGGTTCGCATTGTTGGCGGCACCACACCCGACGCTCTCCTGCTTGCCTCTCGCTCCGTCGAGCCTTCCGAAGAACCGGTCTCGATTCCCGGCACCCGTGTCATGCGCGAATATTCTTCCGGCGCCCGCGCGGCTCTTTCGGCGGCGTAATGGCCACCGCCCGGACCAAACTCGCCATGACTTCCGCTCAAAAATCCCGCCGGCGTTCGTCCCGCGCCTCCAGCGCCGCTTCCATTCTGCGCGATGCCGACCAGTTTCTTTTGCCGACCTACAAACGCCAGCCGCTCCTCTTCACCCACGGCCGCGGCTGCTACGTTTTCGATTCCCGCGGCAAAAAATATCTCGATTTTCTCGGCGGCATCGCCGTCAACGCCCTGGGCCACGCGCATCCGCGCATTGTGAAAACCATTTGCCGCGAATCCGCCCGCGCCATCCACTTCTGCAATCTCTTTCACCACCCATATCAGGGCCCGCTGGCCCGCAAACTCGCCGCTTGGTCCGGCATGGACCGCGTCTTCTTCGCCAATAGCGGCACCGAAGCCGTCGAAGGCGCCATGAAGTTCGCTCGCCTCTGTGCCCGCACGGGTTCCGACGCTCCCGGCGTTCCCGCACACAAACACCGCATCCTCGCCTTCACCAACTCCTTCCACGGCCGCACCTACGGCGCCGTCAGCGTCACCTCCACCGAAAAATATCGCCTCCCCTTCGCCCCTCTCGTTCCCGGCATCGACTTCGTCCGCTTCAATGACCCCGACGACCTCGAAGCCAAGTTCGACGACACCGTTTGCGCCATCCTCCTCGAAACGATCCAGGGCGAAGGCGGCATCTATCCTGTCAGCGAGCATTTCTGGAACACCGCCCGCTCCCTCACCACGAAAAATGGCGCGCTGCTCATCGCCGACGAAATTCAATGTGGTCTCGGCCGCACCGGCCGCTACTTCGCCTATCAGAAATTCTCCTCCAAGCCTGACATCGTCCTCGTCGCCAAGCCCTTGGCCGCAGGCCTTCCCCTGGGCGCGGTTCTCACCACGCAAGCTGTCGCCGACCATATCTCTCCGGGCCTTCACGGCACCACCTTCGGCGGCGGCCCGCTCGCCTGTGCGACCGCCCTCGAATTTCTCAACATCATCGAAGACGACCACCTTCTGGCAAACATTCGCGCCCGCGGCGAGGAACTCCGCGACGGTCTTGCTGCTCTCGCCGGCAAGTTCCCCTTCATCCGCGAAATTCGCGGCGAAGGCCTCATGATCGGCGTCGAGCTTTCCATCGACGGCGCTCCCTTCGTCCAGCAGGCCCTCCTGCGCGGTCTGCTCATCAACTGCACCCACGATTTCACGCTGCGCTTCCTGCCGCCTTTCATCGTCACCCGCGCGCAGGTCCGCCAGTTTCTCCGCCAGCTCGAAACCATCTTTCTAACCACTCCGCAAAAGGCTGCCGCTTCCCAGCCCGCGAAACCCGCGGCCACGCGCGCGGTCCTTGCTGCCACAAGGTAAAAACCATGACTTCAACCGCTGTCGTTTCTTCTATTTCTTTGTCGAATGACCTGCTCACCGGAGCCGAATGGAGTCCCGCGCACACCCGCGATCTCCTCCTCCTCTCCGCCGACATGAAGGCTCGTCCCGGCCGCTACGCTTCCACCCTCGCCGGCAAATTCATCGCGCTCATCTTCGAAAAGCCCTCCTTGCGCACGCGCGTCACCTTCGACGTTGGCATCCAGAGCATGGGCGGCGGCGTGGTCTTCCTCGACCACACCCAGGCTTCCGCCTCTCTCGGCGCGCGCGAATCCATCGCCGACGTCGCCCGCAATCTCGACCGCTGGGTTCACGGCATCGTCGCCCGCGTCTACCAGCAAAAAGTCCTCGAGGAAATGGCCGCCAACGCCACCATCCCTGTCATCAACGCCCTCTCCGACAAATTCCATCCCTGCCAGGCCCTCGCCGATTTCTTCACCCTCGAAGAAAAATTCGGTGCTCTGCGCGGCTTCAAGCTCACCTACGTCGGCGATGGCAACAACGTTTGCCACTCGCTTCTCTACCTCGCCGCGCGCCTCGGCGTGCACATACGCGTCGCCACCCCGCCCAACTATCAGCCGCTTCCCGAAGTCGTCGCCGACGCCAAGCGCGTCGCCCGCGAAACCAAAGCCAAAATCGAACTGCTCACCGATCCACGCGAAGCCGTCTCCGGCGCGCAAGCTGTCTACACCGACGCCTGGACCAGCATGGGCTTCGAGTCCGAAGCCGAAACGCGCAACGCCGTCTTCGCCCCCTATCAGGTCAACGCTGAGCTCATGGCTCTCGCCGCGCCCGACTGCGTCTTCCTGCACTGTCTTCCGGCCCACCGCGGCCTCGAAGTCACCCCCGAAATCCTCGACGGCCCCCAGTCCGTCGTCCTCGACCAGGCCGAAAATCGCATGTACGTGCAGAAAGCCATCCTGCACACCCTCTTCTGATTTGGAGTGCGGCGGCTTGCCGCCGCTTTGCGGTCACAAGATCTTGGCGACACTACTTCGCGAAAGAGGCATGGTGAACACAGCAGCGGCCAATGGACTGGCATCATTCCCCGATCATCAACGACACGGCGTGCCATGCTCGTCGTTGGCAAGGGCGACCCGCAGCGATGCTCGCCCAGCAGACCGCAGAAGTCGTAGCTTTGTAAGGGCGCGGCAAGCTCCGCCCAACTTCGCAGGATGGGTCCCTTTCGTTCTTAGCTGTCAGCTGTCGACTGTCAACTTTCTTTAATAAGGAGCCGTAAGCCATCGTGAACCAAGCAATCGCCAAACCCAAAAAAGTCGTCCTCGCCTATTCCGGCGGTCTCGACACCTCCATCATCATTCCCTGGCTCAAAGAAAACTATCAGTGCGAAGTCATCGCCATGATTGGCGATGTCGGCCAACAGGAAGACCTCGAAGCCGCCCGCAAAAAAGCCCTCGCCACCGGCGCTTCCACCGCCTACGTCGAGGATCTGCGCGAAGAATTCGTCCGCGATTACGTCTGGCCCACGCTGCGCGCTGGCGCCGTCTACGAGCACACCTATCTGCTCGGCACCTCCATGGCCCGCCCCATTCTCGGCAAACGCCAGGCTGAACTCGCGTTGCAACTCGGCGCCGATGGCCTCTCCCACGGCTGCACCGGCAAAGGCAACGACCAGGTCCGCTTCGAGCTGGCCTACAAAGCCATCGCCCCCAACCTCCAAATCATCGCGCCCTGGCGCGAATGGGACATTGACTCCCGCGAAGACGCTATCGCTTACGCGCAAGAACACAATGTCCCCGTCGAGCAGAGCAAGAAAAACATCTACAGCCGCGACCGCAACATCTGGCACCTCAGCCACGAAGGCGGCGAACTCGAAGATCCCGCCAACTCCCCCAACGAAGCCATGTGGCAGTGGACCGTCTCTGCGGACAAAGCTCCCGATAAGGCCGAAGAAGTCGAAATCGGCTTCGAATCCGGCACGCCCGTTTCTGTCAACGGCGCAAAACTCGCTCCCGTCGATCTTCTCAACACCCTCAACGACATCGCCGCCAAGCACGGCATCGGCCGCACCGACATCGTCGAAAATCGCCTCGTCGGCATGAAGTCCCGCGGCGCTTACGAAACTCCCGGCGGCACGCTGCTCGTCACCGCGCATCGCGAACTCGAAGCGCTCACTCTCGATCGCGAAACCACCCACTTCCAACAAGCCCTTGCCGTCCGCTACGCCGAACTCGTTTACTATGGCCTCTGGTTCTCGCCCCTCCGTGCCGCCCTCGACGGCTTCTTCAACACGTCGCAACTGCGCGTCACCGGCTCCGTCGGCCTCAAGCTCTGGAAAGGCACGCTCACCGTCACCAAGCGCGTCTCCCCCTTCTCCCTCTATCGCACCGACCTGGCCAGCTTCACCATGGGCCGCTACAACCCCAAAGACGCCGAAGGCTTCATCAACCTCTTCGCCCTCCCCGTCACCGTCCGTCCCAAACCCAAAGCCGAAGCGGCCCACGACTAACATGTGCGCGCACCGCGCCAGCGCGACGCTTGTAGGGGCACGATTCATCGTGCCCCTCTTCACTGCACCTCGATCATGACGACGAGCAACCAAACGAAACGTTAAATGCCCAAACGCGCCACACCACGACCGAAACTCCGAACCGGCACACGCTATGTTCGTCTCCGCGCCATTTCGTCCCGCTCGCTTTCTCTGTGTCCTCTGCGCTCCGATCTCTGTGCCCTCTGTGTTCCGCCTTTTCTTTCCTCTGACCTGCACCCAACCCACTAAAAATGCGCAAACGCACTCGCCAACCCAAACCCTCCCCCAAGCCGTCGCACAACTCTGCCTCGGCCGCTGCTCCCGCTCTCCGCAAAGACGACCGCCTCTGGGGCGGCCGTTTCGAACGCCAACCCGACGCGCACTTCGACGCCTTCCAGCGCTCCTTCGCCTTCGATCGCCGTCTCCTCCCCTACGAAATCGCCGTCGACCGCGCCTGGGCCAAAGCCCTCGAACCCATCGGCATCTTCACGGCCAGCGAAGTCCGCCAAACGTTCGCCGCCCTCGACAAAATCTCCGATCGCGCCAAATCCGATCCTGCCTGGATCGATTCCTTCGGCGCCAACGCCGAAGACGTCCACCACTTCGTTGAAAAGGCTCTCGTCGAAGAACTCGGCCCGCTCGGCTGGAAGCTCCACACCGGCCGCAGCCGCAACGAACTCATCGCCACCGACTTCCGCCTCTTCGTCATCGACGGCGCCGCCGGAATTCAGCGCGACATCGCTGCTCTCATCAACACCCTGCTCATGCAGGCGAAAGCCAAGCTCGGCGTGCCAATGGCCGGCATGACCCACATGCAGCACGCCCAGCCCATTCTGCTCTCGCACTTTCTGTTAGCCCACGCAGAAGCGTTTCTGCGTGACATGATTCGTCTCCGGCACGCTTACGAGAGCGCCGACGCCTGCCCGATGGGGTCCGGCGCGCTCGCGGGAAATTCCTTCGACATCAATCGCAAAGCAATCGCGGAGGAACTTGGCTTCTCGCGCATCACCGCCAACAGCCTCGACGCCGTCAGCGACCGCGACTTCGCCCTCGACTATCTCTTCGCCCTCACCGGCATCGCCACGCACCTTTCCCGCCTCGCCGAAGACTTCGTCCTCTTCGCCTCGCAGGAATTTTCCTACGTCATTCTTCCCGACGAATACTCCACCGGCAGCAGCCTCATGCCACAAAAAAAGAATCCCGATTCCTGGGAACTCATCCGCGGCAAATCCGGCCGCATCACTGGCGCGCTGGTCAGCCTGCTCACCACGCTGAAAGGCTTGCCCACCAGCTACCAACGTGATTTGCAGGAAGACAAAGAAGCGCTCTTCGCGGCCCACGACCAGGTCCTGGATATGATCCGAGTCGCCGCCGGCGCAGTCGCGGGGACGCAATTTCGCGAAGACCGCCTCCGCGCCGCTGCTTCCAATCCGCTCCTTTTCGCCACCGAAGGCGCCGACTACCTCGTCCGCAAAGGCATTCCGTTCCGCCACGCCCACGACCTCATCGGCCAAGTCCTCCGCGAAGCCGAAAAACAAAACGTCGTCTGGACCGCGCTGCCCCTCGCCGCCCTCCAGAAAATCTCTCCGGCCTTCGATTCCGACTTTCTCGGCGCCTTCTCCACCGAATCCGCCATCGCCACGAAATCTGTCCCTGGCGGCACCGCCCCCGAATCCGTCCGCGCCGCCCTAGCGACCTTGCAGTCCCGTTTACAGCAACTCACTTCTCCTTCAGGAGCCAAACCATGAGCAGCCAGTTCGCCAACCATCTCAACAATCTCGAATCCTCGCTGGAGGATCGGAGGTTCCTTCCGGGCGCGGCGCGCTAACCACCCGGACACTCCCGCAATGCAACACGCCCTCTCCGAATCCTCTCTCCCGCGCGGCTTCCGCTTCGCGGCCACCGCCTGCGGCCTGAAAAAAACCGGCGCGCTCGACCTCGCCGTCATTTCCAGCGATGCCCCCGCTTCCGCCGCCGCCGTCTTCACGCAAAATCTGGTCGTCGCCGCTCCGGTCGTCCTTTCCAAGCAACACCTCCACGCCTCAAAAGGCCGCATGCGCGCTATCATCATTAATTCCGGCAACGCGAACTGCGCGACAGGCAGAGCCGGCGACGAAGCTGCCCTGCGTACCGTCGCGGACACTGCGAAGCATCTCCGCTGCACGCCGCAGGAAATTATTGTTTGCTCCACCGGCGTGATTGGCGTGCCGCTCGCCGTCGAAAAAATTCTGCGCGCGCTCCCGAAACTCACCAGCAACCGCCGCCCTTCCGCGCGCTCCTTCGCCGAACTCTCGCTCGCCATTTGCACCACCGACACGCGGCCAAAAACCGCCGCGGCTTCCTTCAAAATGGCCGGCAAGCGCATTCACCTGGTCGGCTGCGCCAAAGGCGCCGGCATGATTCACCCGAATCTCGCCACCACGCTAGCCTTTGTCGTCACCGACGCCAACATCGCGCCTCCCCTGCTGCAAAAAACGCTCCGCGACATTGCCGGTCGCACTTTCAACGCCGTCAGCGTTGACGGCGACTCCTCGACCAACGACACGCTCGCCGTTTTTGCCAATGGCGCGGCGGGCGCTCCGCCGATTCGCACCGGTAGCGCTGCGCACCAAGCTTTCTCCGCCGCTCTCGAAAACGTTTGCCGCGAACTCGCCCTGCAAATCGTCGCCGATGGTGAAGGCGCGCAGCGCGTCATCGAAATCAAAGTGCGCGGCGCAAAAACCGAATCCGCCGCCAAAAAAATTGCCGAGACCATCGCCACCTCTCCGCTGGTCAAAACCGCCTTTGCTGGCGGTGACCCCAACTGGGGCCGCGTCTTCGCCGCCGCCGGCCGCGCCGGTGTCCCCTTCGACCCCGCGCGTGTGGACATCACCATGGCCAACATCCCCGTCCTCCGCAAAGGCCAGCCGCTCGATTTCAACGAGCGCGCCGCCAGCAACCGCCTCCTCGCCGACCACGTGCCCATCGTCCTGCACCTGCACGCCGGCAAGGCCATGGCCCGCTACTGGACCTGCGACCTCACCGCCGAATATGTCCGCATCAACGCCAGCTACCGCACCTGAGCGCAGTTTCGCTATACAATCTGTCCCGTCCATGCCTGCTCTCTCGAGCAATTCGCCGCGTTCCTACGCCTACTCGCCCGCGGGCCTTGCGGCTGTCGAGCGCCGCCTAAGCCTGATCCGCAACATCGTCTTCCTTGGTGCTCTGCTGATCGCCTTCGCCGTTGATTTCAAAACGGCTGAGAACTGGCGCGACGGCGCGCTCCGGTCTCTACTTCCCCACGTCGTTGCCTTGAGCTTTGTTTTCGCCCTACTGTTTTTTGCCTTCCGCCGCGGCACGCTTCGCCAGCGCCAGATTTTTTCTTCCTATGAATTGCTGCTCGGCTCTGATTTCGTTCTACGGCGCGTCAGCGGCCACCCCGAGCTTGAGCTTCGTCGCGAAGAGGTGACCGCCATCCGCGAGTACCGCAACGGCCTCCTGCTGCACACCGCTTCGCCCCAGCGCACCTTTCCATTCCGGATTCGCTCGACGGTTTCGCCGAAATTCGCGATCGGCTTAGTCAATGGATGCCGCTCTCGCAGGGCCAAGCCGGCTGGAAGCGCTCGCCGTATTTTCTGCCCGTCCTGCTCGTCGCCGAACTGGTGCTCTTCGGCCTCTTTTTCCTCTCCCCGCACAGTCTCCTGGAAGTGCTCACCGGCGTCCCGCTCGTCGTTGGCCTGTCTTGGGCCCTAGTAAAGGTTCAGGCAAGCAAGCAACTGAATCCGTCCATGAAGGGCCGCATGTGGCTCCTGGTTCTGCCACTTGCAGCGGTGGCCGCCCGGCTCGTCCTGGCCATCCTGCGGTGGCAATAGAAAGGCTATGCCGCCATGGAGGGGCGGGCGTCAGGGCCACCCGCGAGGGCAGCGAGTACGTAGAACTACGTCCGTATCTTCTGTAGCCACTCTCTTGCCGCCATCCTTGCCGGAGCAGCCTGGCTGCGCCGCAGCGCCGAGGTTCTTGCAAGATTCTTTGTGCCTCGTGAGTTGGATCGACGAGGACCTCTTCCGCCAGAGTCTTCGCATTGCGCTAATCGCAACGGAAGTTGAGAAACCCGATGAAAGTCCAGCCAAGCAAGAAGGTCATCCTGAAGTCGCTGACCGCGATGGCCAAGGGCGCGGGCCGCCCCCCTTCCCGCCGCAGGTTCCTCGCACAAACGGGAATCTCGGAGTACTCGGTGTTGAAATGTTTCCTCAATTGGAGAGCGGCAGTGAAAGCTGCCGGACTGGAGCCGGACGCCCGGAAAGCACGCCGCGAAGACGGTGAGTTGCTGGCGGATTGGGGCGACGCAGTCCGCCGAAACGGCAAAATCACGACGTGCTACGCATACCATCGACTGGGAAAATTTAGCGTGCGCACGATGGAAAAGCGCTTCGGGTCGTGGTCGCAAGTTCCGGAGGCGTTTCGTAAGTTTGCGAAGGGCAAACGCAAATGGGCCGATGTCGTGGCGCTGCTGGCGGCTCGCAAACCAGAGCGTTCGCAGGTGGCAAGTGCAGCGCTGCCTATGTGCCGGACGAGATTCGGAAAAAACGGCAGGCCGCAGAGTCGATCAGCAACGACCTCGCGACCTAGCAACGTCCGCTACCACGCGTTGCGGGGCGGCCCAGCTATGGCCAGCCCATGGATTTCCGCGACCTGCGCCATGAACCGGTCAACGAACAAGGCGTGGTGCTGCTCTTCGGCATGGTCGCCAATGAACTCGGCTACATCGTGGAAGCCGTACAATCGGGCTTTCCGGACTGCGAAGCCAAGCGCCAGATCGCTCCGCAACGCTGGCAGCGCGTGCAGCTCGAATTTCAATTTGAAAGCCGCAACTACCGTGCCCAGGGGCACCCGCTCAGCGGCTGCGACGTGATCGTCTGCTGGCGCCACAACTGGCCCGACTGCCCTGCGCACCTCGAAATCCTTGAACTCTCTTCCCTGCTCCACTCCCTCGCCACCACCGCAACCTAACTACTGCTTCCTTTCCTTGTCATCGTGGACGACGGTGCTATACTTGTATAGCGAGGCGGGTATGCTGGCGATACGACTTCCGAAAGGGATTGAAAAACGGCTGGAAAAGCTGGCGCGCCGCACGGGGCGCACCAAGAGCTTTTACGTTCGGGAAGCGATTCTCGGACACCTGGAGGATCTGGAAGACCTGTACCTCGCCGAGAAATCCCTGGAGCGCATTCAGAGGGGCGAGGAAAAGACGGTTCCGCTGGAAGACCTGCCCAAGTAAATGGCCTGGCAGATCGAACTCTCCGCTACGGCCGCCAAAGAACTGGAAAAACTCGATCCACCACAGCGCAAGCGGATCCTCAAGTTTCTTCATGAGCGGCTAGTACCGCTGGACAATCCGCGCAGTATCGGTCAGGCCTTGCGTGGATCAAAATTGGGCGAGTTTTGGAAATATCGCGTGGGGGACCATCGAATCATCGCGAAAATCGAAGACGCGCGGGTGCTCATCCTCGTGCTGCGGATCGGGCATCGGCGCGAAGTCTACCGATAAGGATTTGCGTGGACGCCGAGGGGAGCAACCTGAGGTGGAGGTGGCGGCCTCGGCCGCATCCCACTCAAATCGCAGCATAACGGCAAAAATATATACCACTTGCGTAGTTACATCCATGAAACTCCACTCTGCTGGCTGCGACGTCGTCATCGGCTCAAGAAAATTGCCACACCGGATACGCGCATACATCAGGTTCCCTTGAGCGGCGTCACGCGGAAACACCACGGCGCGCGTTTCATTCGTGGTGAGCGGAAAACCCGTGCTGGTAGATGACTAACGCGCATACTGGAGAAGCGGGTTTCCGGAGGTCGCTAAGCTGCTTTCACTTTCGCGGAAAGCACGGGGAACCACTGCGCTGGACGGAGCAGCGTCCGCATGCCCACACGGGAGGCAAACGTCAGCGCGCTCCACTCGAGCGCCATCAGGTCCCGCAGCGAGAGAAGCCAGTAGAGGCTGGCCAGTGCCTCGGCGGAGTGAGTCAAGGCATAGCGCGCGATGACCGAGTCTACGCGAACAGCGGATCCCGCGATATCTTCCAAGACGCCCTCGAGCGTAAAGGATGCTTTGCGGAACATGAGCAGGGCCGTCGGAAAGCGAATGCCCTCGAGCGCGATATCCTCCAGCAGCCGCATGGCATGCATGGGGCCCGGCCATTGACGCAGTGGCAGCTCATCCAGCAGGCGCTCCACATGCGCACGAATAATGCGCTGCGCCCGGCGATCGTGCACCCCATGCTGACGCAGCCGCTCGACAGCGCTCAACATGCCCTCTGCATCCCGCAAAATCATCATCAACACCAGCATGAGGACGTTCTTGCGCTGCTCGAGAGTGAGTGATTCCGTCAATGCCCAGTCCAGAATCACCAGCTCATTTGTTGCTTTATCGTATAAAAGATTACCGGCATGGGGATCGGCATGGAAGATTGAATCCCTTGCAGGGGCAAGTGCGGGAACGGCGAGCAACGCCGCCGCCAGTCTCTCGGCCACCTGCGTTCTTAGCTTCGCCGGGCGGACACGGACATCGGTTACCTTCTTTCCTCTCTCGAAGGTCAGGGCGGTAATCGCGTCGGTTGAGAGCAGCGGGATCAACCGCGGCACGCGAATCCCCCCAAGTGCGCGATAGGCGCTCAAAGCAGTCGACAGCGTCAGCTGCTCGCGCGGGAAGTCCACTTCGCGCTCCAGCAACAGCCGGATTTCGGTAAGCGTCTCTGCCAGGCCTCCCAGGCGCATTCCTGCGGACCGATGCTTGCGCGCAAGATGCTGGGCGAGTTGCCGGAGGATGCTCATGTCCTCCGCATAGCAGCTCGGGATGTGCGGTTTCAAGACCTTGAAGACGCCCCGCTCGCGCCGCCGCGTCCCTGGGTTTCGCCAAGTAAAGCCTACGACCGCGCTGACGCTGGCCTCGGAAAGAATCTTGGGTTCGAGCTGGATCGCGTAGGATTTAACTTGCGGCGCCAGCGATTTGTTGATGATCGCACAAACCTCTTTGATGCTCATGTCGCAGATGCCGTTCTCGAGCTTGATGAGCGCGCGCCGCAACCGCGGATCCATGTTGCGGTTTCGCGCCAGCACCTGTCCGATTTTCTGTAGTCCCGGCACTTTGGCTATGAATCGCAGCAGGCGTACCTCGGGAGGTGTGTCCGGAGCGAGGTTGATCTGCTCGACGATCTTCGGGGCCAGCCGCGAGGCCGACAACTTCGACACCACAAATAGCATGGCCTCGCGGACCAGAGGGCGCCAGTCGCGGTGCACTTCGGGAACCAGCAACTCGACGGGGACCATACGAACTGTCCATTTGCCCAACTCGTCGCGCCAGACCCTGCCGCCTCCCGCCTCCAGGGCGTGCTGGACCGCGCCGATCATCTCCATCGTAGACTTGCAGCCCTGCAGAAATGGACCCAAAACCTGCGGCAAAGGAACATTGTCGATTTTGAATGGGTGCTCCACAATGCCACCTGGCACCCTCAATTCGCGGGGTTCATCTCGGTATTTTGTGTGCCTAACAGAAGACTAGTCCAACGGTAAACTCCGCGCAATAGACGCAGTACGCCCCGAGACACCGTGGTTCACAAGCTG
>Ga0335081_10002936_pt1 | contig 26790 bp, 26 predicted proteins | sample Lox_Sample_35_FD_206713 | JGI IMG/M metagenome (GOLD analysis project Ga0335081, IMG submission 206713) | Soil microbial communities from Loxahatchee National Wildlife Refuge, Florida, United States - Lox_Sample_3.5 | ecosystem: Environmental > Terrestrial > Soil > Wetlands | place: USA...
TGATAACGTCCAAGACATCGTGGACAGATTTTACGCTCAGGACATCGTGGACTCTTGTATTTTACTTGATATCAGCATGGGTACAGGGAGATGCATTTAACTGCATCAGCATTAGGCGAAATCGCCTTTACCCCTTACATGCTGCCGTATTAAACAGTTGCGATTCCACGATGTTGTGACCATTTTTTGTGTCCACGATGTCCTGAACGTTGTCAATTAGGCTCTAGGGTCCCATGCTCGGCCATGGGTTTGTGATCAACATCATCGCGGCGAGCCAAAAAAAGAGGGAAGGCGTGAACCCGGACCGCATCCTCTACGTGCTTTTGGTGGTTATTGTGGGCTCCCGGATCCTCTTCGTGCTGACGAACCTGGGCGAATTTGTGGTCAAGTCGCTTGATGCCTTTGCACCCTTGGAAGGGGAGCCTTGTTTTCTACGGAAGAGTGCTCGTCGCAGTGCCGGTTGGGATATGGTTTGTGAAAAGGGATAAGCTCCCAGTCTAGAATATCGCGGACATCATGGCGTCATCGGCAGCGTTCAGTCATGCCTTCGGCAGGCTTGGCTGCTTCCTCGCCGGTTGTTGCGACGGTGTACCCTGCAGCGGAACGCGATCGTCACCTTCAACGAACTCCATTCCCAATGCCATCTGGCAGTGCCGCTTTTCCCAACACGGCTCGCAGAATCATCGGGTGTGTTTCTCATAATCTTCATGCTGCTTCTGACCCGGAGGTAACAAAGGTCGGCGGCTAACTCTTCTGGGTCTATGTTCTATTCTGCGCTGTTCTCTTGATTGTTATCGAGTTCTTCCGAGGCGAAGCCGCTCGCGGGCCCTGTTTCGTCGATGCCTCTACGTCGCAAATAATTGGAATCGGCATTTGCTTCCTGGCTGGTTTCATGCTCTGGAGACTCGGGAGCACTGAAGGTTAACGTCAAATGATCAAATGACAAAGCTTAAAGTTAAGAACTAAAAATGAACGGTTCCAGAAAACCGTATTGACGTTGAAACGATTACAAAACCATCATAGGTTGTTCCTTTGATTCCTTTTGCTATGGGGCTCATTACTTACATTGTCACGGAAAAACACAGCGGCAAGCGCATGGACATCTTCATTGCCCATTTCGAACCGCATATCTCGCGTAACCGCATCCAGGCGATGATCAAAGGTGGGCTAGCTCTCGTCAACGGAAAAACCGAAAAGACCGGATATAAAGTCAAACTCGGCGAACAGATTACGCTGGACTTGCCCGAGAAGCCGGTCCGCGAGGTATTGCCGGAGGCCATCCCGCTGCAGGTTATCTATGAGGATCCCCACCTCATTGTACTGAACAAACCGCCAGGGCTAGTCGTACATCCGGCACCAGGGAATTATACCGGTACTCTGGTGAATGCCCTCCTGTATCATTACGGGAGTTTGCCGTCGCCTGAACCGGGAGTACAGGGAAACGAGCGTGCTGGCATCGTGCACCGCTTGGACAAGGACACATCGGGTGTCATGGTTGTGGCGAGGACTCACGAAGCGCTCCGCTGTCTGTCGTTGCAGTTCAAAAACCGCGTCGTCAAGAAAAAATACATTGCCTTGGTCGCGGGAGTAATTAAGAAAGGCTCGGGCACTATCGAAGCAAGCCTCGGCAGGCATGTAAAGGAGCGTAAAAAGATCAGCGTCCATACCCACAGTCCGCGGGAGGCAGTCACGAGTTTTGTCGTTAAAGAACGGTACAGGAACGCGACGCTCGTGGAAGTCGAGATCAAGACGGGAAGAACGCACCAGATACGGGTCCACATGGTTCATATCGGTCACCCGGTGCTCGGTGACCGGGTTTATGGGGGGAGCAAGGCAACAAAATCCGAGGATGGCGAGATCACCCGTCAGATGCTGCATGCGGAATCACTCTCGCTCCTTCATCCGGAAACAGGGCATCCAATGACTTTCAGTACGCCGCCGCCTCAGGACATGATGGATCTTATCGAAAAAATGAGGTCAACAAGACAAAAACGTTAAGGTGCCAAAAACAGAGGAATTGAATAAAGGATCAGTCGCCATCTCCTGTATTGACGGGACAGGCCGGAACAAAGAGCTTGAACAAGAATTGTACAAATGATGTGAAGGTCGTAGAGAAAAGTCGGGATACGTTAGTTAACTTCGCATAGAACACAATATCCAGTTTATCGTCATCCAGAGGCGACACTCAATTTTTTAGGAGTGCTAAAAACCCGCTATTTCGATAGTGGGTACCCCGCCAACTTCCATGCCTTTAGACCTCCAATCATATTGACGGCATTCTTATATCCCATATCGTTCAATGTTTTGGTCGCCAGCGGACCTCTGAGGTCGAGTCCGCAATAGACGATAATTTTGGAATCCCTGTCGGGAATCACCATAGCTACTTTAAACTCCAGCATACCCCGAGAAATATTAATTGCTCCAGGAATGCGCCCTTCCTCCAGCTCGTTTTTATCCCGGACATCAAGGATGATGATATTCTCCTTTGCATCGATCATTTTTTTGACATCGCTGATGGTAACTTCCTTGATCACTGCTTTCGCTTCCTTTACGAATTGATCCGGTGTTTTATCCGCAGCCTCAACTTGATAAACCGCACCTATGGTTATAAAGACTCCAATCGATAGCATAGCCATAACATTTTTCATAAATCCCTCCTCTTGGCTTTTTACCTCAATCGTAGCAAAAATGTTGTTATCCTGCAACTCTGCCATGGCCGGGGAAGAGCCTTATGTTATAATATTAATATGTGGAATTATATAATGATATGTTTTGTATGTTTTCCAGCATGGGCTTGTGCTGCCCCAGCCATCGAATTTCAGACTGAAAGACACGATTTCGGGAAAGTAATCCAGGGGGTGCAGCTGGAGTATCAGTTTGAATTCATCAATAGGGGAAAGGATGAGCTGATTGTCGACTCGGTGAATACTTCCTGAGGATGCGGAGCCGTGATGGCTAGTTCAAGCCATCTGAAGCAGGGAGAGAAAGGCGCTATTACGGCGCGGATGTCAACAGCTATGAAAAGTGGGCCAATCGAGGAAACAATCGAAGTGGTGAGTAATGATCCAAAGAGACCGAAAGTGATTCTGACTCTGGAAGCCGTGGTTCTGGAAAACCAGCTGCCGCCCGTGAAAAATGATGGCAGCCTCCCTTGATGCCGATAAATCCGTGATATGACGGAATGCCGTAAAGGTTCGCAGATACGACCCTTTCGAGTCCGTTAAGTATCATTCCCGCCATACTTTCATTTCGATTTCCCGCAACAACCCTTCAAATGTTTCTGGATGGATCGCCGAGCAAACAACCCCCTTGAATCGGGCCGCCATTGCTTTGGCCCATAGCGGGTTCACGAGATCGGTTTTATTAAAGACGGTCAACTGCGGGATATGGTCCAGACCGATTTCCACTAGGAGGTTGTTCACCGAATCCATTTGCTGCTCGAACCGAGGATTGCTAATGTCGATCACATGAAGAATCAGGTCGGCATCCAGCATCTCTTCAAGCGTGGCTCGGAAGGCACCGAGCAAATCCTTTGGCAGATCCTTGATGAATCCCACCGTGTCGGTGATAACCACTTCACGGTCTCTCGGGAATCGGAGCCTGCGTGTCGCCGTATCGAGTGTTGCGAAGAGCAGATTTTCGGCCTTGACCTCCGATTTAGTGAGAGCGTTGAAGAGCGTGGACTTGCCGGCATTCGTGTATCCCGCGATGGAAACAATGGGGATATCGCTCCTGACGCGCCGTTCCCGGCGCTGGTCACGGGCTTTACCTAGAGAGTCAAGCTGCTTCTCCAATCTGCGTATCTTGTCCCGAGCCCTGCGCATGTCAATCTCAAGCCGCGTTTCTCCAGGCCCTCTGCCGCCGATGCCGCCAGTCAGACGCGAGAGCGCTGTCGATCTCTCCGAGAGCCTCGGTAGCCGATACTTGAGCATGGCCAGCTCGACTTGGACTTTTCCGTCGCCGCTGTGAGCGCGCCGGGCGAATATGTCGAGAATGAGCTGGGTGCGATCAATGACGCGCATTTCAGTGATGTCGCCAATCGCCTTTACCTGAGCCGGCGTTAGGTTTTGATCCATCACTATTAGGTCCGCTCCGAGCTGCTGGGAACGGATGATCAGCTCTTTGAGCTTTCCTTCGCCGAGCAGATATCGCGGATTGATATCATGAAGCCGCTGGATGACCGTATCCAGAACCGTGATCCCGTCGGAACGTGCCAGTTCCTTAAGCTCTTCTATGGACTCTTCCTGCTCATGTTTGCTCTTTTTTGACACGCTCACGAGAATGGCTCGATCTTTTTGTACGACCTCTAGCGCTGCCTGCACCCGCTCCATCTGCCGTTCAATGTCGGCAATGAATTCAGCCGCATCGACTTCGAGCTCATGGACCGCCTGAGGTGGAAGGACTTCATAGAGTTTTTCATCAGGATTGGGCGGGATGAGGTGCGCAATAGAAATGGTTCCCGGCAGGCCGCTTGGATCTACGGCAAGCGCAGCTATCATATCGAGCCTGAGAAGTGCAAGGTCGGTCAGGTCCTCCTGGTTCAGGGGCTGGCCCTTGAGATGGGTATGAATGAACCGGACGCCGCGGAGGCGTCTACTACCAAGCCGGAGTTCGGAGAGGTCGGGAATAAGGATGTCCTTATTCGTTCCAACGATCACATTCCGCACACTTCCGGACCGGTCGATGATAAGGCCGACCTGCCTGCCGATCTCAGCAGAGGCTTCGGACAGGGCGCGAGCAGCTTCGGGGGTGATAATGGCATTGGGTGGCATTCTTCTGCGGTAAAGCCGCTCAAGCGTCCTGATTTCCGCAGGTTTGAGGCCTGTTGAGTTGCCGTGGATAGTGGGAATAAGGGTCTCCTTGGCCGAATTTCCGCTTCTCTTCCTTTCCACCTGGAGGGTGGGAGGCGGTGGATAAAAAATACAGCGCAGGCTGTTTTTTTACACTTTTATCTATTTTACCATGATTTTCCGCGGCATGGCGCTACTTGACCAGGTACACGATATCGTGTTCCCGCGCGTGGTCCTTTACCCTGATGCCGATGCTTTGGCCAGCCTCCGCCTGGTTGATGTGCAGGTGTTCGTACTCCATGGACTCGATGGCCTGGGAAAAGTCGGTGGTGTGCCCTCTCAGGTGGACGGTATCTCCTACCTTGAGAGTTCCCTTGTTGATTTGAACGATTGCGACGTTTAAATGGCTGTAATAATGCGTAATCGTACCGATGGCTTCTTCGTTCGCGAACGGTTCTTCCACAGGCGGGATAGTGCGCGGAGGAGGTCCCGGCTCCACCATGACAGGTTTTGGAATCGCTGCTTTCCTTCTGTCTGATAGTGGTTTTTTCTTGAGAGTTTTCTTCTTTGCGGTTTTTTTGAGTGAAGGTAATTTTTTCTTTAGGGCTTTCTTCTTAGTTGTTTTTTTTACCGATTTTTGGGAACCAGTTTTTTTTGCTTTTTTTTTGGCCTTTATTTTCCTCGGCATAAGGAGCCTCCCCCTTTATATTTAGCCAGGCGGATTTGATCAGGGAAATACGTTGCCACTCTGGCAACTGCTTGATGATATAATGTTGCAGTATTGAAATAAGGAGTCGATTCGCTTCGAAATACTTCCCCTTCGGCACTGAACTGGCAAAATTGTAACAAAAAACCCATAAAAAGCAAGTTAAAAGACGGTGTAAAAGACGGTGTGATTAAATATTGTTTGAAGAACTTTGTTTGCTTGACAGATGATAGTAAATATGGAATAATCTGTGCTACTTAAAGGCAATATATGAAAAGATCGTTCCCAAATCTTCATTATCTGTCATTATGGTGCATTCTTTTCTAAACTTCTCATCGGGAAAGTAGAAGGACTCTTTGACAGCTTCACTTTTTCCCAGTCTTTAAGATTATCAAACAAAGTTTTTTCAAAGTATCATCAAATTCGCTCAACATAAATGGGCAGAACAAAGAATTTTTTTCTCAAACCGGCGGTATATGGCACATATAGTTGCCAAGTATCGAAACAGTGAAATATCGAACATGAGAAACACCTAATTCGCGGTCAGGAGGAGGATGAGGATGGAAAAAAGAATGACGGTAGCAGTGCTGTGTTTCACTATCACCTTGGCGGCATTTTCAACAGCAGCATTTGCAACGGATGGCATGGATCTTGAGGGGTATGGTCCAATTGCCACGGGTATGGGCGGCGCATCAATGGCCTATGACAATGGCACGGCGGCAATGATGAACAACCCCGCGACACTCGGCCTGATGCCTACAGGCGACCGGTTTGATGTCGCGCTTGGGTACCTCGGCCCGCATATCACGGCATCTACGCCTGGTGCGCCGGATGCCACATCTTCGGCAAATGCTTTTTTTATGCCGGCAGTAGGCTGGGCCACAAAATCGGGCGCGCTCACATACGGTTTCGGTGTGTTCTCCCAGGGCGGCATGGGTACAAAGTATGATGGTAATTCATTCCTGGCTGCCGGGTCAGGAGAAGAAGTTAAATCGCAACTCGGCGTTGGACGGGCCATGATTCCGGTTGCATACAATGTGAATGATAAGTTTACCATCGGCGGTTCGCTGGATTTCGTCTGGGCAAGCCTCGACTTAAAGATGGCCATGAGTGGCGCACAGTTCGGGAATATGCTTCCTGGTGCCCCTCAGACGAATGGTGCTGCGAGCGGTTCGATGGTAAATAAGCTCATGGGCGCCATTGGCGCGGGTCAACTGACTGATTTAAACTGGGCACGCTTTGATTTCAACGAAGATAACCCGTTTGAAGGTGCAGCCAGATCTTACGGCTATGCTGCCAAGATCGGCGGAGTTTACAAGGTAAGCGATGCGCTCGCGCTGGGCGCCATGTATCAGAGCGAAACAAATCTCAGTGACATGGAAGCGGATGGGGCAACAGTATCCATGAATGTAGTTGGTCCCAGTGTCGGCTCTGCCACGATTCCGGTTACCGGCAAAATTAAGGTCGTTGACTTCCAGTGGCCCCAGACTGTGGGACTCGGCGCCGCCTATCAGGCAACGGATAAATTGATGATTGTCTTCGATTATAAATGGATTAACTGGGAAACTACGATGAAGAACTTTAAAATGACCTTCTCGGCTGATTCGATCCAAGCTAACCCCCTGGCTGAGAATTTTGGTTTGGGCGGTCAGTCTATCGACGCGGTTTTGTTCCAAAATTGGAAAAACCAGAATGTCTTCATGCTAGGTGCCGGTTATAAAGTGACTGATGAATTCACCGTGCGTGCCGGTGTGAATATTGCGAATAACCCGATCCCGGATCAATACATGAATCCCTTGTTCCCCGCGATCGAAAAAGATCACTATATGATCGGCGCCGGATATATGTTTACCAAAGCATCCAGCATTGATGCTTCTTTCACCTATGCACCGCCAGTGAGCGCCACGACGCAAGCGCAGACAGGCAGCGCTTTTGCTCCCGGTCCGACGGTTCCCGTGACGGTGAGTCATTACCAGACAAACGCGCAGGTCATGTACAGCTATCGGTTTTAACGCCGTACGAAAAACCGCAGAATGTAAAAAGGGCTATGGGAAACTGTAGCCCTTTTCTTTCGCACGGAATATTTTAACGAGCCCAGTCTACTGGCAGAATTTGCCAGTTATGAAGAAGCATCTGCGGCTGTCGAAGCGGGCCTTGCCGCGGGTCAGGGAGGAGTAACAAATGTATACCGGATCGATGTGCCGGAAAAGAAAGAAGCGCTTTTCGTCGTTGCTATGAAAGGCGTAACCGACGCGGACAAGTATATGGACGATAAGTTCATCATGCGCGAAATTGATTTCAAGGACCTTCGGTCCACCGCTCACCTGCCATATGATATCCTGGTATCCAGTAATAAGGTTTATGCGCTCTATGCCTGGTTCCGCATTGCGATCAGTTTCCCGGATATTTCCATGATGGGGAGCAACAGCTTTATGAACATCATGAAAAGCCCTGAGGCGATCCGCAAATCTCTGACAAAGGCTGCAGGCGGAGAATTTTAGCTCTCTTCCTGCGCTGTTGTCTTAAAGGTCTTGCATTTTAATTTCCGATCTCATCCCTTCAGGGATGGGGTCTTTTATTGAGTCTGGTCAACTACCCGTAGTTGTCAATATCCGTTTCATCGCGTTGTTTCCCTTACTGGAAGTCGAGTGATCAAACAGGAACTGCACAATCAGGCGATCCATTATATTCGGATCACATCGGCGTGATCTTATGATGTGCATAGGTACATAGTCCCTTCTAAGATTGTCAAACAATCATCACCCAGCTTATTGCAAACCACGTGACAAGGGCACCGTAATGGCTGCGGAGATGACGTAAGTCTAGACGAATCTCAGTACGAGGTTGGCGATTACCGTTGTTTCGCTGTTGACTGTATCGCAGGGATGGATTATGATGTGCAGCACATGTCTGCCATGAAAATTCTGATTGTAAAACTATCCGCTATCGGCGATGTTGTTCAGACACTGCCCGCCCTTGAGGCCCTTAAAAAAAACTATCCTGACAGCGAAATAACCTGGGTTGTCGAAGAGGCATCCTCCGGAATCCTTGAGAAGCATCCGCTTATCAGCCATCTACTCATATCGCAAAGGAAAAAGTGGTTTCACATGCTAAAAAATCCTCTCACCGCCGCACAGGGTTTTAATCATGTCATTCGCTTTGTTCGGGCGCTTCGCAGTATTCGTTATGATATTGCCATAGATTTCCAGGGGCTCCTCAAGAGCGGGATAGTGATCGGCTTGGCACGGGCCAGCCGTAAGATCGGTTTTGACCGCTCACGTGAGCTCTCCTTCCTCTTTCTGAACGAAAAGCTGCCGCCCTATGATGTTGAGAAACATGCTCTGGATCGGTACCTCGATATAGCCCGCTACTTGGGCGCAAAGGACCTTTCTCCAGGATGCACGCTTCCAATTGAGCAAGAACGCGAGGTTATCAAACAGAGGCTGGAGGGAATCAGGGACCGGGGACGCATGCTTATCGTTGTGAACCCGGTTGCTCGCTGGACGACAAAGCTCTGGCCGGAGAGAAATTTTGCGGAATTGGCGGACCGACTAATCCGGGAGAAAAACGCTGTAATTGTCTTTACAGGAAGCGGTGAAGACCGGGCCGTGAATGAAAGAATCCTGTCAATGATGAGGGAGAAGGCTGCGAACTGGGCAGGGGAGACCACGCTCAAGGAAATGGCCGCTCTCGCTGCCCTCTCCGATCTTTTTATAACCACCGATACCGGTCCCATGCATCTCGCCGCGGCGGCCGGCGCAAGAGTTGTTGCGCTTTTCGGCCCGACAGCCCCATGGAGAACGGGTCCTTACGGCCCATCTCACATCCTCGTACGCACAGCCATCGACTGCTCTCCCTGTTATCAACGGCAATGTGACATCAATATACAATGCATGTCAGGGATATCTGTCGAAGAAGTCATGCGGAAGATTTCACCCTGACCAATCCTCATGTTTAAAACTGGGGGCTTTCTGCAGATATCTCGGTAAGCGGAACCCTGCGCAAAACACAAAAGGAGGCCTCGCTCAACAAGGAGTGAGCAGAGCCTCCTTTTTCAGTTTCCGGTGGCCTTCAATGCGTTTCAGCAGGCTGTTACAGCCGCAGTATGTTCTATGTATTTCACGAGCTGGTCCAAGGGAAGTCGTCGGTCATCCAGGGCCCAGAAAAAGAAATCGTCAACGGATTTGAACGGGCCATATGCAGCCCGGTGGGAAGCGAGGACCTCGGCTGCCCTTTTGTCGGTAATAATCTGGTCTGCGGTCATGATCTGATCCAGAATCTTCGGGAAACCGTTATACCAGGAACCATAACTTTTCCCTTTCTCCTTACTGATGCGGGTTTTAAGCAGGTTCAGGAATTGGCGGTAAAGGCTGGCTTGGTCATTCATGGTGTGCTGAGGGTCGATGAGAAGGGAGTGCATGCCGATGGCTTGTGTTATCTCAGAGTAGCATTCTCGATTAAAAAGTTCATCGATGTACGTCTTGAGATTTTCCATTTGCTCGACACTTGAGACCTTCACGAGTTCCGGCATATCAGATTGCCCTCCCTAAAGAATATCGATTTGAAATTCCGATGAAGAATCTTATCGTATGTTGAGTGGGGAATCAAGATTTATTTTCAGGGCAGCGAAAATCGTGCCTTCGTCTGGAGATCTCCGATTCGAGATTCAACAATGGTGCTCTTGTGAGTTGAACTTCTCCGGGAGACAGCAAGCAAAATCAAAAACGCATCAAATGATCAAGCTTGAAAAAACAACACAAATCAGGTAAAGTCGATATTGCTATGACTAAAATGAATTCATCGTCGCCCGCCTGGCGTAGGGGCCTTACTAGAAACGTCGTAATTCTAGGATTTGTCAGCCTGCTGAACGACGGCGCATCAGAAATGATCTATCCGCTCCTGCCGACGTTTCTCACTGCCGTGCTCGGCGCCGGCCCGGAGGCCCTCGGTGTGATCGAGGGTACTGCCGAAGCCACCGCTTCACTGCTGAAACTCTACTCGGGATACCTCTCTGATCGGGTGAGGAAGCGGAAGGGCTGGATCGTCGCCGGTTATTCCATCTCGAATGTTATCAGGCCGCTCATTGCTTTCTCCACATCATGGCTGCATGTGTTGACGCTTCGTTTTTCCGACCGCGTGGGTAAGGGGCTACGTACGTCCCCGCGCGACGCGATTATTGCCGATTCGACTCCTGTCGAGTACCGGGGCAAGGCGTATGGTTTTCACCGGGCCATGGACCACAGTGGCGCTATTGTCGGTCCCCTTGCCGCGACAGCGCTGCTCTTGGTGTTCCACGACAATATTAAAACGATTTTCCTCCTTTCTTTCATTCCCGGACTGTTTGCGGTGCTCATGCTTCTTTTCGGGCTCAAGGAAAAGCAACCGGAGGCACCCCATATCGCTTCACCGACGTTCAACTTTCGAGCGGCCTGGACCCAGATGCCGCCGAGCTTCCGCAAGTACCTAGGGATCATTCTCCTGTTCGCGCTCGGAAACTCAACCGATGCCTTTCTCCTTCTTCGAGCGCAGCAGCTTGGGGTGACGATCATGCTCCTGCCGACGATCTGGGTTGTGCTGCACATAGTCAAGATGGGCTTTTCCGTGCCGGCAGGAATACTCTCGGACCGCATCGGCAGGAAAAAAGTGATTGTCACGGGGTGGATCGTGTACGCCCTTGTATACGCTGGATTCGGCGCTGCTACACACTACTGGCACGCATGGGCTCTCTTCGCCGTGTATGGGATATACTTCGGCCTGACTGAGGGCGTTGAAAAAGCGTTGGTTGCCGATTTTGCGCCAGCACATCTGCGCGGATCGTCCTTTGGCCTCTATAACCTGGCCATCGGCATTGGAGCTTTACCGGCTTCACTTCTCTTTGGCATGGTGTGGCAGAAGTTCGGGTCAGCACCCGCTTTCGGCATGGGAGCAAGCCTCGCTCTTGCGGCGAGTATTCTGCTGGCAACAATGGTGGTAAAGAAACCAGACGTATCCTGAAATAATACTAAGAAAAAAGAAAGAGGTAATGTATGGCAATATATACGGTAGCAATAAGCGGCGCGAGCGGAGCGCCCTATGCTCTCCGGCTGCTTCAGGTGCTGAACAAAGGTGGGCATTCGGTCTATCTTTCGATTTCGGGGGATGGGCTATCAATCATGAATGACGAAGCGGGTCTGATGCTAAAGGGTTCGGAAACCGATATTCAGTTTTCACTCGAAAAACATCTCGAAGCAAAGGAAGGGCAGATATCATATTTCGACGAGGACAACATGTACGCACCGATTGCGAGCGGTTCCGTTAAGGTTGACGCTATGATCGTGATTCCCTGTTCGATGAAAACGCTTGCAGCACTGGCCAACGGCTTTGCATCAAACCTGATCGAGCGGGCCGCTGATGTGTCGCTGAAGGAAAAAAGGAAACTGATCATTGTTCCGCGTGAGACGCCACTGTCGGCCATCCATCTCAGGAATATGCTGACGCTGGCCGAACTGGGTTGTCATATTATCCCCGCCATGCCTGCTTTCTACCATCATCCCAAAAGAGTCTCTGACCTGGTGGACTTTGTTGTGGGGAGAGTGCTGGACAGCCTGGGGATCGAGAACGATCTCTCGCCGAGGTGGGGGATTTAGTACAAGTTTTGATTAAAAATTATAAATCCTGGCTCACGCTTGCGGGATCTTACCGCGGCGTTCTCGGATTCCGGGCTCCAAGAGAAATCTGCCTAAGTTCTGTCTCAACAGCGCACTCGCTACTTCGCTGAACCATGATTAAACAGACGTGCCTAGGTCAGGCGTTAAATTCTGTTCCGCCGCTTCCGCCCTCGCCGAAGTTTTTCATCCATGTGTCGATCATGGTTGAATCTTGCTTGGCGATCACCTCTTCCTCAACGAAAACCGGCGCTCCGATCCGTATGGCGATGGCAATGGCATCGCTAGGCCGCGAATCTATGTGAAATTCCTTGTTGTTGTGGAGGAGATAGAGTGAGGCGTAGAAGGTATTATCGATAAGATCGCTGATGACCACGCGGGCTATTTCGATTTCAAGCCGGTCGAAGATGTTGACGATCAGGTCATGGGTGTGCGGCCGTTCAAGTTTGACATTGCTCATGGCCATGGCAATAGAATTGCCTTCCGCAGCCCCGATCCAGATGGGAAGAATTTTTTTCCCGGTCTCATCCTTCAGCACGACTATATAGCTGTTGTTTTTGCTGTCGAAAAGGACGGTATTTACATTCATCTGGATCCACATGCTGACTCCCGTCAATAGCTTAAAAATACCACACCACCGACGCCAAGTAAAGGGATTATTTTATTGACTTTTTACAAAGATACGATATACTTTCGATTCTGTAAACTGCGAAGGAATTGCTGATTATCGATGAAACAAACGCTGACTGAAATCCTGGCCCAAGCCCTCAGCCGCGCCAGGGAAAAAGGCGAACTGAAACTCGAAACGCAGCCAATAATTACGCTCGATACCCCGCGGGAAAAAACGCATGGGGACTTGGCCACTACGGTCGCCATGGCCTTGGCCAAGCTCGAGGCCAAGCCGCCTCGGAAGATCGCTGAAATCATCATCAGAAACATCCAGGATGAAGAAGGCCTCATCGAAAAGACCGATATCGCAGGTCCGGGTTTTATCAATTTTTTCCTAAAGCAGGACCGCTGGAAAAAGACGCTCTTTGACATAGATGCAGATGGAATTTCTTACGGTCTGCGGAATATCGGTAGAGGGGAGAAAGTGCTCGTCGAGTTTGTTAGCGCCAACCCCACGGGACCGCTTCACGTGGGTCATGGACGGGGAGCGGCGCTTGGAGATACCTTGGCGAATCTTCTCGCCGCTGTTGGTTACGATGTGAGCCGGGAATTTTACATCAATGACGCTGGAAGGCAGATTCGACTTCTTGCCTTGTCGGTCTATGCACGCTATCAGCAGGCGCTCGGCAACGACTTCCCATTCCCCGAGGACGGGTACCATGGCACCTACATCGAAGAGATTGCCCAGGGTTTTCAGAAGGTTCATGGTAATAAATTTCTAAACATTTCTTTCGAGGAATGTTCCAGCCAGTTCGCGGAATACGGTAAAGAGACCATGCTCGCGGACATCCGGACAGACCTTGAGTCCTTCGGTGTCAGATTCGATACCTGGTTCAGCGAAGCATCGCTCCTTTCCGATGGATCGGTGCAGCATTCACTTGACGAACTGATGGAGAGTCGTAACCTGTACGAGCAGGACGGTGCGCTCTGGCTCCGTTCCACTGCATACGGAGACGACAAAGACCGTGTCGTGGTAAAAAACGACAAAAGCTATACCTATTTGGCTACGGATATCGCCTACCACCGGAATAAGCTAGCCCGCGGCTACAAGACGCTGGTGAACATCTGGGGGGCTGACCATCACGGCTATATCCAGCGCGTTCAGGCTGTGATTCAGGCATTTGGCCATCCCAGGGATTCACTCCATATATTACTGGTGCAGTTGGTGGCGATCCTTCGGCACGGGCAGCCGGTGCCCATGTCCAAACGGGCGGGGACCTTTGTGACGCTCAGGGATGTTGTTCAGGACGTGGGCAGCGACGCCGCCCGGTATATCTTCCTTACGCGTCGTCCCGACAGTCATCTGGATTTCGACCTCGACATCGCCAAGGAGCAGTCCCGGGAAAACCCCGTGTACTATGTGCAGTATGCCCATGCACGGTTGGCAAGCATCTTTCGCGAGGCCGAGGCGAGAAACATCGCCGTGCCAAGGAGTGAAACCGTTGACCTGTCTCTGCTGGATCTTGAAGAAGAACACAATATCATCAAGCTGCTCGCCAAGTACCCCGAGATAGTTGAGGAAGCGGCGCTTGCTTACGAGCCGCACCGGCTGACCTTCTATCTCCAGGACCTCGCCGGGTTGCTGCACAACTACTATTTTAAACACCGGATCATAAGCGACGACCACGCCCAAAGCGGTGTGAAACTATTTCTCATGAAGCAAGTGAAATCGGTCATCCAGAGCGCCTTGAAAATTCTGGGAGTCAATGCGCCGGAGAGAATGTGAGATGCAGATAACAGAGAACAGATGTGAAGAGGACAGATTGGATAAAAATTCAATGTTTTGTCTGACATCGGTGATCTAACTTCTGTTATCTGGGGATATCGTGTTCAAATTCTCTTTGATAAAGACAGACCCTGGTTCCCCGGCTCGCCTCGGGAAATTCACGACGTCCCACGGTGAGGTCAACACGCCGGTGTTCATGCCTGTAGGCACGCAGGCTTCGGTAAAAACACTCTCCCCCGATGATTTGGTGAACATAGGGGCGGAGATCATCCTGGCGAATACCTATCACCTTTTTTTGAGGCCAGGACATGAGCTGATAAACGATTTCGGCGGAGTCCAGCAATTTATGAGCTGGAACAGACCGGTTCTGACCGACAGCGGAGGGTTCCAGGTATTTAGTCTTGCGGAACTCCGAAAGATTACAGAAGAGGGCGTGAAGTTCCAGTCACACATTGACGGCGGTGCTAAGCATTTTATCACGCCTGAGTATGCGGTAGAGATCCAGGAAGCGCTTGGCGCCGATATCATCATGGCTTTTGATGAGTGCATTCCCTATCCTGCGACGCGGGATTATGCACAGGAGTCGTTGGAACGCACACTGCGATGGGCAAAGCGCTGCAAAAGCGCTAAAAAAGATACCGGGCAGGCGCTTTTCGGTATTGTGCAGGGCGGAATGTACCCTGATCTTCGGAAATACTCTGCTGACGCTCTTATCGACATCGGATTCGACGGCTACGCGCTCGGCGGCCTGTCAGTCGGTGAAACCAAGCCAATGATGTACGAGATGATCGAGGCGACGGTTCCGACGCTTCCCGGGGATGCGCTGCGGTATCTCATGGGCGTAGGTACTCCGGAAGACCTTGTAGAGGGAGTCGACCGTGGCATCGACATGTTCGACTGTGTTATGCCGACCAGGAACGCGCGGAACGGGACGTTTTTCACCTCCTTCGGCAGGGTTGTGATCAGGAACGCTCAGTACGAGCGAGACAAACAACCGATCGACCGCGAGTGTGGATGCCATACGTGCAGGAATTATACAAGGGCTTACTTGAGGCATTTATTCAATGCCGGTGAGGTGCTGGCACTCAGACTCGGTACGATACACAACCTGTTCTTTTATTTGGAGTTGATGCGGAACGTGAGGGCGAGCATCGGACAGGGAAAATTCAGGGAATTTAAAAAAGAGTTTCAGGGAAAACGAAGCACCCAAGAGTAGCTGAAGTTAAATAATCAGCGTCTGACGAACAAGAGGAGAGCCCTAGGACGTTGTCATTTGTAATTATATAAAAATACGTATTTTGGACTTTTGACATTTTTATGAGGAGGTAATACCATGTTTATCGCAACGGCTTATGCTATGGGAGCTCCGGCTGGCGGTGGCGCCGCACCGAGCGGATCGGGAGGGTTTTCGAGTCTCATCATGATGGTGGTCATTTTTGCCATCTTTTATTTCATCCTGATCCGACCTCAGCAAAAGAAAATGAAGGATCACAAAAAGATGGTAGAGGATCTCAAGAAGGGCGACAAGATCATCACCTCTGGTGGCATTTACGGTACGGTTGTGGGCACCGGGACGAACACCTTGAAGGTGGAGATTGCTGACGGCGTGAAAGTGAAGATTGCCCGCAATACCGTCGGCACGGTGCTCTCAGAGGAAGAAGCTTCGAAAGAGTAGCAGAGAAGTCAAAAAAAGCGTCTCGGCATGAACGGAACAGTTAGAAGTGAGTTTCCGTTTTCCCAGATTAAAAGAATACGCTGTTCATTTTCTGATTTTGCGTTTTTCAGGAGGCAAGTGTATGAAGAAAAGTATTCAATGGAGACTGGCGCTCATCGCCTTTTCGGTGCTGATCGCACTGTTTTTGTTCCTTCCATCTACGCCGCTGAGGGACAGCCTGCCCGAAGTATGGCGGAGCGTTCCTAAAATATCGCTCGGACTCGACCTCAGGGGAGGCAGCCATCTTGTGATGCAGGTTGAGACGGACAAGGCCGTGGAGTCCTCGGTGGACAACATCGTAGCTGACTTGCAGACAACGGCCGCAACTCAGAAGCTCGCGGTGATGTTTAACAGGACGGGCTTGGACGTCAGTGCCAAATTCGCCGATTCTCTGCTTGACCCCGTAGAAAAGCTCGTCAAGGATAGCTACGCCATCCTCGATATAAAATCCCAGTCACAGGGGGAGCTAGTCTATAGTTTGAAGCCGGCTGAAGTGAAGCGGCTAAAAGAATCGGCTGTGCAGCAGGCCCTTGAGCGGACCAGACGGCGGGTTGACAAGTATGGCGTGGCCGAGCCGCAGATCTATAAGCAGGACAACGATCAGATCGCTCTTCAACTTCCGGGTGTAAAAAATCCTCAAGAGGCAATTGCTTTCATTAAGACGGCAGGCAGACTTGAGTTTAAACTGGTTAACTCCGATCCCGGAGAACTCCAGAAAGCGCTCGCCGGTAAGGTTCCGGAGGGCACGGAGATCCTCTATGAGGAAAGGGAAGGGGAGGACGGCAAAATTATGAAGCAGCCGATCCTGCTCTACAGCAAAACGCTTCTGACCGGCGACCGCCTGAAGGAAGCCAAGGTGGGTATCGACCAGTATAACAAACCTGCCGTATCAATTTCATTCGACGGTGAGGGTGCCAAGATTTTCGACCGCATCACCGGCGATAATGTCGGAAAGCAGCTCGCGATTGTGCTCGACGGCGTGATACAGTCGGCACCGCGCATCCAGGACCGCATCAGCGGCGGCAATGCGGAGATAACCGGGAATTTTACCAATGAAGAGGCCGCAAAGCTTGCAATCGTCTTACGTGAATCGCTTCCGGCACCCGTGAAGATTATCCAGAATGTGACGGTCGGTCCTTCGCTGGGTCAGGATTCTATCAATATGGGCGTCCGCTCTGCGCTGATCGGTGGTTTGGTGGTTATCGTGTTCATGGTTATCTATTACCGCCTGGCTGGAGTCATCGCCGACTATGCCATCGTGCTGAACCTCGTGCTGCTTCTCGGAGCCATGGCACTACTAAACGCCACGCTTACCCTGCCCGGTATAGCAGGCATCATCCTTACCATCGGTATGGGCGTCGATTCAAACGTGCTGATGTTTGAGCGTATCCGGGAGGAGATCAGGGCGGGTAAGCAGCCCCGTCCGGCGGTTGACGCGGGATACGACAAGGCTTTTCTGACGATTCTCGACTCGCATGTTACGACGCTTATCACAGCTGCCGTGCTCTTTATGTTCGGTACGGGCCCCATTAAGGGCTTTGCTGTTTCGCTCAGCCTCGGCATCATCATCAACCTCTATTCCGCCTTGGTGGGCACGAAGGTGATATTCGACATCATAAATTCCAAGTGGAAGTTGGAGAAACTTAGCATCTAGACCCCGGGGAGCGGGGCAGGGAGGAAGAAATGCTTCAAATTCTGCATAAAACCAACATCGACTTCATGGGGTGGAAGAATGTATCTTTTTCCTTCTCCGCCATTCTCGTTATCCTTGGCATCGTAGGTTTGGTGCAGGTAGGACGCGGCAAGGCGAACCTGGGCATCGACTTCATCGGCGGCACAACGGTCCAACTCAGTTTTAAAAATGCCTTACCGATTGACAAAGCGCGAGCCGCGCTCGAAAAGAATGGTTTCCAGGGTTCGAGCATCCAGGAAGTCGGCGGAGAAGGGAACAAAATCCTGATCAGACTGCGCGAGTCCGAGGGTACTTCGGATAAGGTGCAGAACGTATTCAGGCAAGATTTCCCAGAGAATCCCTTTGAGGTCCTTAGCATCCAGGAGATTGGGCCGGTGATCGGCCAGGCACTCCAACGCCAGGCGCTCTGGGCGGTCACGATATCGATCGCGGCAATCATCATCTACATCGCCTTCCGCTTCCAGTTCAAGTTCGGCGTGGCCGCGGCCATCGCGACGGTACATGACGTGCTTGCGGTGCTCGGTATCTTCTACATTCTGAACAAGGAGATCAATCTGCTTATCATCACGGCGCTTCTGACGCTTGCCGGTTACTCGCTGACCGATACGGTAGTGGTTTTCGACCGAATCAGGGAGAACCTCAAAAAGAACCGGCGTGATCCGCTACCACAGCTCGTAAACAACAGCATCAACGAGGTGCTGTCACGGACTATCATTACATCGCTCACAGTGGTGCTTGTGCTCATCCCGCTCGTGCTGTTCGGCGGCGACGTGCTACATGATTTTTCCATCGCGCTCCTTATGGGAGTTATCGTGGGAACCTACTCTTCAGTATTCGTCGCTAGCCCCGTTCTGGTGGTGTGGCATGTGAAATCCGGCGGGAAGCTGATCGGGAAGTAATGACGGAGTGTGTTTCTGCAACAGGAGACAATTTATTATTTATTAAAAGGGAGGGGTGTAATGCTTCTCCCTTTTTTGTTTAGACACTAAAAATGCCGACGTAATTTACGAGAAACAGTTGGTAGGCCTGGTAGACAAAAGAATTTCGGATAACCCATTGGGCTTCGCTGCTGCCTACATTCGGAACTACTAAGTCCAAGTGGACTATTGCTGCCTATTTTTCACACCTCTTTTGTTGTGGCTGAAGCGGTGATGTGTTACTATGCTCGCACACTACTCCTCATAGAAAAACAGGGAAACCATGTACAGAAATACCATCAAAACCATTCGCATTGCCGGCAGTGACGCCAGAATCCTGTCTGAGTTCGATCTTGTCCAACTTTCCTGCGGCGTGAATGGATGCAGTTCCAACTGTTGCACGAAAAGCGCCCCTATTGTGCTCAATCCTTACGAAATCGCTTTGATCTGCCGTGAAAACAATATGAGCTATGAATATCTGCTGGACATAGTAGATACGGACCGGGCCAAGAGTTTCCCCCTCGTCATGCTTCCACGCGACCCTCATTGTCATTTCTGGACCGGCAAAGGGTGCCGCATCTACCGCGGGCGGCCGCTCGCCTGCCGACTGTATCCGCTTGGCAGGGTTTTCGACCAAGGAGAGTCGCACCTTGTACTGCCGGAACTGAATATTTGCTCGGGCCTTTCATCATCACCTGCTAAAACTGTGGCAGAGTACCTGTGCGATCAAGACACTGCTGTACTGATCCAGATGGCCGACCGATGGATAGAGTTCGTGTCCGACCTGGAGCAGATGCCACTTCCTGACAAGCCGGTTACCTCGGTGGCCTTTCACATGCTCGTTTACAGTCCAGATACGCCACCTGCTGTCGGGCATAGCGATTCGACACTTACCCTCGAAGAACGATTCATCCTGCGACTCGATACGGCCAGAAACCAGCTTCCCCGGTATTTGAACGGTCGGTAGTATATTTTTTCTCTTTTTCCCCAATTCCGTTGTCGAGGCGTGTTATTTCGAGTCGATTCGAGGCTTGCTGCATAAGTCATGCATCGATCCTTGTCTGCGTCTATCCGACTGAACGTTATTGATATATTATTATAGAATTATAGAACGGCTATTGACAGGACTAGTCACTCCCTATATTATATTTGTGGTGTTGAATCGATATTGCCACACGACGGGATTCCATCCCCCTGTTGGTACGCATATGCCTTTGTTTCGAAAGATCGTTCTGTCCCTGTTCCTGCTGGCGATGGTTTCCTGTGCAGCGAAAAAGACGCCTCCCCTGGACAGCGTTGCTCCGGTAACGCCGCTTTCCGCGCTCCCGTCGGGCACCCGTATTTCCCCCACCGGTCCCGAGCAGGCGAAGATGGCTCTCCTAGGCAGCATTGCCCCGGTAACACCGCTTTCCGCACTCCCGCCGACCAATCGTATTTCCCTCACCGATCCCGAGGAAGAGCAAAAGACCGCTCTTGATGCAGGGAAGGCGGGGAATTGGAAAGCCACGCTTTTTCTGAGCAGGCAGATTGCCGAACAATGCCCGAATACGATTTGGTACAGACGGTCGCTTTTCCTTTCCGAACGAGCATTTATCATGCTTGACCGGCCCAGCGAGGCAGAGTCATACATGCTTCGCATTCGGACCGAGTATCCTGAGATGGCAGACTATGCCGTCTATCTTCTGGCTGAATATTACTTTTCAAAGGGTTGGTACAGCAAGGCTGCTGCCCTGCTCGAGGTTCTGATAGAGAATTACCCCGAGAGCTCTCTCGGAATGCGAGCAGAGTACCAGCGCGGGCTAGCCTTTCTCGGGATGTATGTCTATCCGCAGGCAATCGATGCTTTCACGAAGTTTCTCGAAGCCTACCCCCATTCTGAATTGGCGCCTGATGCGGGTTTGGGCCTGGGGCAGGCGCTTACCGCTGATGTACAGCTTGAGCAGGCGGCACGCGCCTACCAGAATGTGTGGATTAAAAATCCCGGAACAGACGCCGACATGGAAGCGGAAAAGGCACTCACAGAGATGAGAACATGGGGGGTGGAAATCCCTGAATATACCGCTGACGATCTTTATGAACGCGGAAAGACCCTTGCCCGTATGGGCCAGAACGAAAAGGCTGTAGACGCTTTTATGAGGATCCTCTCGAAGGATGTAGCCCCATCGTACCGGTCAGATGTTCTCCTCCGCACTGGCGTTGCCCTGTTCAATATGAATAGGAGGGCCGATTCCGTGGTCATCCTTGAAAAGATGATACATGATTATCCTGCGGACCCTACGATGCCGGAGGCTCTATACTGGATGGGGAGGTGTTACAGCAAACTCGGCGACTGGGAGCGGGGGATCAGGACCTATCAAAAACTGATCGACCGTTTCCCGCAGAGCGATTGGGCCGATGACGCGCTCTTTTTCACGGCAAACATTTACCGTGAAGCGGGAGACATGAAAAAAGCCCTCCTGTTTTATGAACGATTAAGCCGGGAATATCCAAGCAGCAGGTTCGCCGACAGCGCGATCTGGTGGAGAGCCTGGTCCCTATATACAGCCGGCGATTATCGGCGGTCTGAACAGACGCTGCAAGAACTCATCAACTGTTACCCCCGTTCGCTTCTGGTGAACCAGTCTCGCTACTGGCAGGGCAGGGCGGCCGAAAAAATGGGCAACTATTCGCGTGCGGCCGCTTACTTTGAGAAGGTGTTGAAAGAAGGTCCTTACACGTATTACGGATACCGCGCCGCTGAACGAAAAGGACAGCTGGAAGCGGCTACAGTGGACCTCAAAACCGCAAACACCATCAGTATCGGTATTGATGACGTCTGCGGAGGGGAGTTCTCCAAGGATGATCCGATGAATGCCTTCGATTTCGATGAGGAACCACCGCCGGCATGGACCGCTGAAACGCGGCAGGTTCTCTCCGGAGAGCCTTCCTACCGGAAATCAGTGGAATTGATTTCTCTGGATATGAAAAAGGATGCTGACGAGGAGTTGTGGTCGCTCCAGGGCTCCCTGCCCCGTAAACAGGGCATGTCCATCGCTCTAAGCAAGGCCTTCTTCGATCTGGGCGATTACTATCGTTCACTCAAACTCGTGCTCAGAAGCTATGAGCGGTACTTGGGACGGCCAAGAGAAGGGACCCCTGAAGATTTGTGGTTGCTCGCCTATCCCCAGGGTTATTGGGAAAGTATTCTTTCCTACGCACGGAAGTACGGTCAGGATCCGTACTATATCGCCGCCATCGTTCGGGAAGAGAGCCAGTTCTCTTCCGGAGCTTTGTCGGCCGTGGGAGCACGGGGGTTGATGCAGGTAATGCCGACTACGGGAGAATGGGTGGCAAAGCGGATCAAACTCGTCGGATACGATCGGAGCAAACTTTTCGATGCCGATACAGGGATCAACGTCGGGACATGGTATGTCGGTTATCTGATGAAACAATTCAAGGGAGATACTCTACTTACCGCAGCGGCATACAACGCCGGATCTGATGCCGTAACAGCATGGCTCTCAAAATTCGGCTCCAACCTCGACCGGGATGCGTTCGTCGAGGAAATTCCCTATGCCGAAACGCGAGGATATGTGAAGAAGGTGCTTCGTAACTACGACGAGTACCGGAGAATTTATGGAAATCCCTCCGGTCCGCACTTTTCGGATCGTTGAGCAACAATTAAAATCTAGATGTCACCGCAGGATATGGAAGAGGTTGACACAGGGGCCTTATTCCCGAAATGGGTCGGTTGCCTAAAATATCCTTCAGAGAAGTTGAGGAATGTTGTATTGAAAGAGCTCGATGAAAAATTCCGTGTGATAGAAAAGCGAGTTCGCGCACTTATAGCCGAGAATAAGAACCTTACCGACTGCATCAGCAATCTGGAACAGGAGCTTCTTGCGGCGCGCCGCGAAGCGCAGGAGTCAGAAAACCATCATGGCAGGAATCTGCGCATACGTCAGAAGATCGAGAATATCCTTCATGCCCTCGAATCCATCGGCATAAAAAAGTCCGATTGATTCACGGGAAAAAATGAGTTAAGAAAGGGGCCTCCCTGATGATGAACGAGGCTTTTTACAAAACGCTCCTTGATAGTCTCTATGATGGTGTTTATATGGTGGATCAGAACGAAATGATAACATTCTGGAACCGGGGGGCGGAGCACATCACCGGGTACGCAGCAGCGGAGATTGTAGGGAAGAAGTGTTCGGACAGCATCTTGCTGCACCTTGACAAGGACGGAAATGGCCTACCTACTGGCATCTGTCCATTATCGAATGGATCAAACGGGGCAATCGGAAAAACCAGGGAAGCCTTTGTCCATCACAAATCAGGACATCGTGTACCTATTGCCATACGGGTGGCGTCGATACATGATGAGGAGGGAGAGATCGTGGGCGGCATTGAAGTCTTTACCGATAACACTCCGGCCGTGGTCGCACTCGAACGGCTCGCTGAGCTCGAACGCCTTGCATACATCGATGCGCTGACCAACCTCGCGACCAGGCGTTATGCAGAAATTATGTTGAATGCTCGTCTTGAGGAACTGCAGCGCTATAAGTGGCAATTCGGCGTTCTTTTTGTCGATATCGACAAATTCAAGAACATCAATGACCACTTTGGCCATGACCGGGGTGATGAGGTCCTGCAGATGGTCGCCAAAACGCTCCAAAACAGCGTGAGGGCGTTCGATATCGTAAGCCGCTGGGGCGGTGAAGAGTATGTTGCCGTCATCTCAAATGTCGAAGGAAACGAGTTGCTTGCCACAGCGAATCGGTGTCGCGTGCTCGTTGAACAGTCAAGCTTACCTGGTGTTCAACCGGTCCAGGTAACCATTTCTCTTGGCGCAACGCTTGCGCGACACGAAGACAGCGTGGCATCGATAGTTAAAAGGGCAGACCAGCTTATGTACATGAGCAAACAAGCTGGACAAAACCGCGTGACTTCGGACCTTTAGTTCTGCATGCATCGCGGAGGGTTCAGGGCTGAGAGCGCGGAAGGATGGGCTGCTCTCGGCGGAAAAGAGCGGGAACCAGCAGTGGATATCGTAGTCGTCAGAAAACTCATCAAGGATTATAACGGCCTCCGGGCTGTGGACGGCGTTGATTTCGCAATCAGCCGAGGCCAATGCTTCGGTTTTCTCGGACCGAATGGAGCGGGGAAAACCACGGTTCTACGCATGATCTCCTGCTTCATGCCGCCGACAGCGGGATCAGTGTCGGTATTCGGCTTGGAAACTGCTGAACATCCGAGTGAGATCAAATCGAGGATCGGGGTCATGCCACAGGATAACAATCTTGATCCCGACCTGTCGGTAATTGAAAACCTTACCGTTTATGGCCGGTACTTCGATATTAAGAAGAAGGATTCTCTCCGGATCGCCCGCGTTCTGCTGGAATTCGTGGAACTCCAGGATAAGGCCGGAGTGCAGATCGATCAGCTCTCTGGGGGCATGAAACACCGGCTTCTGCTCGCGCGCTCGCTCATGAACAATCCGGAAATACTGATCCTCGACGAGCCTACGACCGGACTCGATCCGCACAGCAGGCGCGCTGTTTGGGACAAGCTTAATCACCTGAAAAAAAAGGACACGACGCTCCTGCTTACGACCCATTATATGGAGGAAGCGGAAAAGCTCTGCGACCGCGTAGCGATTATGGACTCAGGAAAGATCGTGACCGTCGATTCGCCTTCGCATCTAATGAAACTGCACGGCGGCAACCTTGAAGACGTCTATCTCAAGCTGACGGGGAGGAGTCTTGCGGATTAAGCGCGCATTCAGGGTCTGGCAGCGGCACTGGCTTGTATATACTAAATTGTACAAAACGAGTTTCGCGCTGAACTTTGCTGAGCCGGCGCTCTATCTCGTTGCCATGGGATTGGGGCTCGGTTCCTTCGTGAAGGATATTCACGGACAACCCTATATCAAATATATTGCGCCTGGGATCGTTGCTTCCTCCTCCGTTTTCGCTGCAGTTTACGAGTGCACCTACGGCACCTACATCAGGATGACATTCCAGAAAACCTTCGACGCTATTCTTGCTACTCCCGTCAACCTGGATGATCTCATAGCGGGGGAGCTTATCTGGGGTGCGACCAAAAGCGTGATCTTCGGTATCACCATCGCAATTGTCATAGCCCTGTTCGGGCTTGTTGAATCTCCGCTCATTATACTCGTCATCCCCTGTATCTTTTTGGGTGGGTTGATTTTTGCCGAACTGTCCACCATTTTTTGTGCGATTGTCCCGGGAATTGATTCATTCAGTTATTTTTATACACTCTTTATGACTCCGCTTTTTCTTTTTTCTGGTATTTTTTTCCCCCTTGACAGCATGCCGCCGCTGGTCGCTGATCTCGCATTTTTCACACCGCTATATCATCTGGTTATTGTTTGTCGGGCATTTACCTCAGGCTCCGTCACGAACGCTCTCGGGAGCATTGTCTGGCTCATTGTGGCTGCTGTGATCCTTGCCCCTTTCCCGTTCAAGCTCATGAAAAAGAGGATGATCATGTGAGGTAAGAACCGTATGAGAGACGTCAGAACTTTAATGAGCATGGTTCCCCTGTCCCCGTATCATTCCATTACAAGGGACTGATGGATACGACCAGTTTGATACCAAAATAAATGTGCAACGAGGTCACGCTTATTCGGATCACGGACGTAATCACATTGACAATAAGGAATCCCCTGTGATATTCTTTTTTATGCGTGTGCGAAATTTGTTTAAAATCATAATGCGACTATGCCGAGCGGGGATATGACGATAATGAGAACAGCAATAGTGTTGATTTATGGTATGGCGTTTCTGCTGGCAACTGGCTGTGCATCAACGCCGAAAGCGGCTCCTCCAGTTACCCATCCAAAGCCTGTTGTCCGTCCGGTAGTAGATGCCAAAGCCCAGCAGCTATTTTACGATAAGGGGCTGCAGCTTTACTCTGAGGAAAATTACGACGAAGCGAGGAATGCGTTCCATCAGGTTGTGGAACTCGGCGCGAATACTGCCCTGGGTTTGAAGGCGGAAGAAAATATCCGGAAGATCGACCAGATACTTAAAACTCTGAAGGAAATCGAATCAAAATGAGCGACGATCCTGTAGATACACCAAAGGGAATTACAGCCAATCTTGAATCTGAAACAGTAGCCTTGGAACAGCGACCGGCGCCGGAGCAGAAGAGTCTTGTTCCTCCTCCTCACGCGCCGAAGAAAGAGGAGCCCCGGCGCTCTGTCTTTACCTGGCTAATTCACTTTTTCTCTTCACTGAGCGTCCGCTACAAGATCGCGGGAACGCTCATCATCATTCTGATCCTGGCCGTCGTTTCTCTCGGCGTGGTAACTTTTACCCGTCAAAATACGCTTCTTCGAACTGAAATGAGAAATCGGGCGGCAATCCTAGTGCAGCAACTCGCGAATGTGGGCAAGGAAGGCCTGCTGACGAAGCAGGAATTACCGGTTTTTTCCGCGATTACGGATATCATGAAGCGGGGTGGTGTTGTTTATGCTATGATCCTGGACGACGAGGGAAGAGTTTTCGCGCACAGCGATTTCTTTACTAGAAAAGGTTCGGTTCTCCTCAACCCTTCGGACAGGGCCGCATTTAAGCCCGATACACTTCTGTTTCGGGAGACGGTTTTTAACAATGATGATGTTTTGGACGCCACTATCCCCATTGTCCTGGCATCCAAGGAACTGAAAATAGGGTTTGCGCGGGTTGGACTTTCCCAAAAAAAACTGAACGAATCGATTAGCAAACAAAAGACCATTTATCTCTGGGTCGCTCTTGGTTTCATCATGGGAGGGTTTCTTGTCTCCCTTGCTCTTGCCCGAATGATTACAAAACCGCTTGATTCTCTGGCTGAAGGCATCCAGGTCGTCGCTCGGGGAGACCTGCGCAGGCTCGTCACAGTCCCCTCAGAAGACGAGATCGGGAGACTGACGAATGCCTTCAACA
>Ga0335081_10002937_pt1 | contig 26790 bp, 19 predicted proteins | sample Lox_Sample_35_FD_206713 | JGI IMG/M metagenome (GOLD analysis project Ga0335081, IMG submission 206713) | Soil microbial communities from Loxahatchee National Wildlife Refuge, Florida, United States - Lox_Sample_3.5 | ecosystem: Environmental > Terrestrial > Soil > Wetlands | place: USA...
TCTCGGAACTGTCATCCCGAGCGAAGCCGAGGGATCTGCATTTCGCCGTCCATGAGGGCTTTTTGGGGAAGGGCACGGCTTCAGCCGTGCCGAAAGCTCCAGGAATTTGTGCACCCGAGCGAAGCGTGGGAAAGCTTTTTGCGGTTTTTAACTCCCGAATCACTCCCAGGTCTCGCAACCGCGGCGAGACCTGGGCCACCCCCGCCCTACACGAAGCGCGACATTACGACTACGTCCTGCCCTGGAACGTAGGGTGCCCGCAAAAGCCCCTCGGCGCGGAACCCGTTGGACTTCATGAACACAACGGCGCTCGCATCCGCTGCGGGATGCAGAAAATAAAGCTTTCGACCATTCAATCGAATTACCTCTGCAAGTGCAGCTTGCAAGAGTTTCCGCAGACTCGCCTCGTGGCTCGTGGCGCGAAGAAGGAGCCCCTTGACCGCGCCGCCCCGTTTTGGCAGAAGAACTATCGCGCCCACGCAGGACCTCCCGGTCCGAAGGCACACCAAGCGCTTGGGCTTCTCGTGGTGACGCGTGGCCCGCTGCTCGATGGCTTGGCTCAGAAGCGCTTCGACAAAACGAGAGGAGACCGGAGACCAGGTCTTACCGAACATCACCTTTATATCGCCTACAAGACCTTGTCGTTGGAAGGCGACAGGATCAACGATCTCGCCCTTGAGTAGCTTCAAGGTGGCGACCGGCGGGACCGAGTTTTCGTCGCTCACGACGAGCTTGCCAAACACCAGCTCGTCGTGAGTTGCCGCGTAGTGACACTCCAAGTGCGCCTCCACCCGCATCCCGGAGGCCAGCAGGTATCTGACGGTGTCTACGGCCGACTCAGGGCAGGTGCAGTAGATTTTGCGTGCACCCGCTTCCCTAACGCGCTCTTCGATTGCTCTCCTCGTCGCCTGTCCGTAGCCCCTGCCCCTGTACCGGTCAAGAAGCAATGTTGGTCCCGTCTTGACGCATCCCCCACTCTTGTATGTAAGGGTTGTGAATCCAATACACTTGCTCATAGGATCATAAACAGCAAGTACCTCCTTTTTCTTGGTGAAGAATCCGGCGGGATCGAAGCCTAGGTCGTGGATCTTAAGATTGGCCCGTGCAAAGGTTTCGTCTATGCCCTGATAATGGCGACTTATGTGCCTCAGCACTAACTTCTCGTACGCTTTCCGCTGCGGTCTCTTGATCCTTCTCAGTTCAATTCGCGGCAGGTCACCTCGGAGGGTGACGCGCCGCTCCGCCTCGAGCAGCATATAGAGAGGCTGCCCCGGCTCTAGCACACTGAAGCTCTGGGGTGGCAACAGCTTCAGTCGGTTCCCATTCAGCCTCGTCGCGTTCACCGGGTGCCTGAACCTGTGTGGCTCCCTGACCTCTATCGCAAAACCCTGGGAGGAGTGCGCAAAGTAACTAAAAAATGCGTCCCTGGTCGTAGCCGCCGTGCCTACCCGCTTCCAGAGTTCGTTGATCGGCCTCCTGATCACCTCGCTCGCGTCGAACCAGCCAACTATCCCGGCACCCCCAGTCTCATACAGGAACACGCGCTCGAACCTTGCTGTGGGAAGGAACTTGCGTAGCTCGAAGTGCTTGGAGCCCTCGAAGATGCGGTACGCGTGCTGAGGTCTGATTGAGAGTAGGAGAGCGGCCGCCTTTCCCCTCCGGCCCTCGGGCTGCCCCTTGCGCTGCGCCATCAGCTCATCTCCTCAAGAACCCGGGTCCCCTCAGCTGTAATCCTTCCATGATCGAGGACGACAACCGACAAGCGCCAGATACGGTCGTAATACTGCGCCATGGCGGCGGCGACAGACGCGTCCTGGACGTAAACGTCCCTGAAGTCCTGCGTGGTCTGATGAGACCCGGCCGCAACGATCCAAACTTTGTCTTTGTCAACCACCTGAACGCTCAGTGCAAGGGGCATCTCCTCACCTTCAGGCAGGTCTCGCGCGAGAACCGCGATATCCACGTTCGCTTTGTCTTGCAATTCGTTGATCAATTCGGCGACCCACTTACGGTTCGTGGGGCTGTTGCGCACAATTCTCCGAAAGCTTACCCTCGTCCGTCGCTTCATCAGCGCGATCATATCCTCGTCGTATTTCTTCCGCTCCCTTGAGGCCACGTCCGCTGGGGGATACGGCGCGAGGTACGCGATCCACACAGAATGTTCGGCCTGCTCAACCGCGCCCTTGAAGTGGATATAAAAATCGTAGTCCGTAAGAGCCTTAACCGCAGCACCAGGAATGCGGTCGACTATCGCACTGATTCGATCGGCCGCGTCCCCAGACTCCTTAATCAAGATAAGGGTTATCGCGGCGGTCAATAGGATTAACTGAAGACCGACAAAGGCAGCCAGCACGGCGTAAAACTGTTGCGCGTCTGAGGTGTGCCAGTACCGGGAGGTGATCGGAACGAAAGGAGTGGCAGCAAGCAGGAGTTGCGCCAACAGCACTATTACGGCTACCCACACACCGAACTTCATCTCTCACCCCGTACGAACTGCCTCACATAATCGAACGACTGGTCGAGCCTCTTTCTGTTGGCCGGCTCGTTCAGCCAGCGATTCAGGCCACTGGGATGCGGCCAATGCATCAGCGAATAGTGGAAGCCGAATGGTGTAACAAGAACGAAATCGGCCGTCTCCTGGGGCCTGCAGAGCGCATCCTCATAGGTTCCCTCGACGACTCTCAGCACCTCGTAGGCCCGCTTGCCCAAGGTTATGATCAGTGCAGGACGAATCTGCGATATCTGGCGCTCAAGGAACGGCGCGCAGTTCTTCGCCATTAAGGGAAACTCCCCAGGAGACCCAACGCACTTGATGATCGAAGTGAGGTAAATACCAGCTCGAGGTCGGCGGGCGTCTGCACCAGAAGACACGAGCCACTCGTCAAGCCTCCGACCCGACTGGCCGGCGAAGGCCCGCGGTCCCTTCAACTCCGCCCCGCCGGGACCCTGTCCAATTACTACGAGCCGTCCGACCTCCCCGCGGTCAAGGCGGTCCGGCTTGTCGAATTCTTTAACGTCGGGTTCGCAGATACGGCAGCGGCCGATCTCGTCATGCAGGGCCTCAACTCGCGCTCTCGAAGTTTCGTCCAACTGGAGTCAACGGCACAGGCCCGATCTTAGCGGGCCAGCCAACAACCAACTATCGCACGGCGTGCCGTGCCCCTTTCACAGCTTACGTCGTTGGGTTTTGTTAGGCCTCAGCGGCTAAAGCCGTCGAGGTTCGGTTCACTTTTCGGCATGGCTAAAGCCATGCCCTACCCCAAACCGAGCTTCCTCAATTTGGAAGCTCGCCTGGCGCCTTATTGCGATCCCTGACGGGATCCCGCGCCGTGGCTCGCCTAGGTCCTTCGCTCGCGCAAACTACGCGCTCGCTCAGGATGACAAATCAAAATTGCACGAGCGAGGACGCTCGCGCCTACACAAACCCTGTGGGCGGACGAGGGCGTCCGCCCCTACGTGGCCATTGCTAACTACATCCTGACGTACTGCCGCAGCTCATGCAGCGGTAGCAACTGCCGTTGCGGGTCATGATTGATCCGCAGAAGCTGCAAGTGGGCGCGTCGCCAAGGTCGACGAGTCCGGCTAGAGCGTCGGCGGCGTGAATCGAACTCGTCGTTCGTCGTTGGTCGTTGGTCGATAGCGTAGAGCTCATCGAGCCATTCAAGTCCGGAATTTCCGGTGGCTGAGGGCTGATCGCTGCCGGCTTCAGTCTCAAATTTTCGAACAGCAACTGCTGCTGGCCGGTCAGAAAGCGCAACTGGAGCCAGCGGAAGATGTAATCCATGATCGACTTGGCGAAGCCGATCTCGGGATTGTTGGTCCAGCCGCTGGGCTCGAAGCGGGTGTGGGCGAATTTTTCGCAGAGCAGCTTGAGCGGCACGCCGTGCTGGATGGCGATCGAGACGGCGAGCGCGAAGCTATCCATGAGGCCGCTGACGGTCGAGCCTTCTTTGGCCATTTTGATGAAAAGCTCGCCGGGGCTGCCATCGGGATAGAGGCCGACGGTGATGTAGCCCTCGTGGTCTCCGACTTTGAATTTGTGCGTGATCGAAGCGCGCTCTTCGGGCAGTCGATGGCGCACGGCGCGCGGAGGGCCGTTCAGGTTTTCTTCTTCCACCTGGACGGGCGAGGCGCCCGTCCCCACACGGCCAGACTCTGCGGTCTTTGTTCCCGCGGCCGAGAGCGGCTGCGACTTCTTGCAGCCGTCGCGATAAATCGCGACCGCCTTCAGGCCGAGCTTCCAAGCCTGAAGATAGGCTTCCATGATGTCTTCCACCGTGGCCGACTCGGGCAGGTTCACGGTCTTGGAGATCGCGCCGGAGATGAACGGCTGCGCCGCCGCCATCATCCGGAGATGTCCCATGTAGTGGATGGAGCGCGTGCCTTTGGCCGGCTTAAACGAGCAATCGAAGACCGGTAGATGCTCTTCTTTCAGCCCGGGTGCGCCTTCGATGGTGCCGGTCGCGTCGATGTAGCTGACGATGGCGTCGGCCTGGTCGTGGTCGTATCCGAGCTTGAACAACGCCGTGGGCACGGTGTTGTTCACGATTTTGATCATGCCGCCGCCGACGAGCTTTTTGTATTTCACGAGGGCGAGATCCGGCTCGATGCCGGTGGTGTCGCAATCCATCATGAACCCAATCGTGCCGGTTGGGGCAAGAACTGTGACCTGGGAGTTGCGATAGCCGAATTTTTCGCCGTGGGCGAGGGCTTCGTCCCAGCACTGGCGGCTGGCGGAGATGAGTTCGGGGAGCTGGGAGGCCGAGCTGCGCTCGGCCTGGACGGGCGAGGCGCCCGTCCCCACACGGCTATTGCCGATGTTGTTGACCGAGGCGCGGTGCATGCGGATGACGTCGAGGAAAGGCTCGCGGTTCAAATACCAACCTGGACATGCTGCTCCTGGCATCGCTGCCGAGCTGCGCTCGACCTGGACGGGCCCTTCGACTCCGCTCAGGGCAGGCTTAGCGCCCGCCCCCACACGGCCAATGCCACTCCCGAGATTGGTTTCAGCCAAGCTCTTTTGAGTGGCTTCGGTGGCGGGAGCGAGCGCCTCACACGATTCGGCGATGCGGGAAGACTGCAGATACGCTTCGCCGCACATGATGGCAGTGACGCAGGCAGCGTAGTCGCGGCCGGCGTCAGAGTCGTAAGGCAGGCCGCAGGCCATGAGCAGAGCGCCGAGATTGGCGTAGCCGAGGCCGAGCGGGCGATAGTCGTGCGAGTTGCGTGCGATCATCTCAGTGGGATAGCCGGCGTTATCGACGATGATTTCCTGCGCGGTAATCAGAATGTCGACGGCGTGGCGATAGGCTTCCACGTCGAATGTGCCGTTGGGCGCGAACTTCAAAAGATTCAGACTCGCAAGGTTGCAGGCTGAGTCGTCGAGGAACATGTATTCGCTGCACGGGTTGGAGGCGTTGATGCGGGCCGTGTTCTTCGAAGTGTGCCAGCGATTAATGGTGGTATCGAACTGCATGCCGGGATCGCCGCAGTGCCAGGTGGCGTCGGAGATCATGCGGAGCAGCTCTTTGGCTTTGTAAGTCTTCATCGCCCGGCCGTCTTTGACAGCGTGAGTGGTGAAGCCGTTGTCGCGGACCACGTTGTACATGAAGTCGTCGGTCACGCGGACGGAATTGTTGGCATTCTGAAAGAAGATGGAAGAGTAAGCGTCGGAGTCGGGATGCGAGCCATCGTAGCCCATGGAGACGAGGGCGTGCGCCTTTGCTTCTTCTTTCTGCTTGCAGAGGATGAACTCTTCGATGTCAGGATGGTCGGCGTTAAGGATGACCATCTTGGCGGCGCGGCGAGTTTTGCCGCCGGACTTGATGACGCCGGCGAAGGCGTCGAAACCTTTCATGAAGCTGAGCGGGCCGCTGGCGGTGCCGCCGCCGCTAAGACCTTCAGTGGAAGAGCGCAGGGTAGAGAGATTCGTGCCAGTGCCTGATCCCCATTTGAAGAGCATGCCTTCGGTCTTGGCGAGAGTAAGGATCGAGTCGAGAGAATCTTTCACCGAGTTGATGAAACAGGCGGAGCACTGGGGCTTCGTGTAACCCACCACGCCGAACTCGACGTTCTGGGTTTGCGGATTCCAGTGCCAGTTCTGGCCATCGGATTTTGGCTCGATGCGATCGCAGCCGACGTTGAACCAGACCGGCGAATTGAAGGCAGCGTACTGGCGCAGGAGAATGTGGGCCAGTTCATCGTGAAAAGTGGCACCATCTTCGGGAGTGCGGAAATAGCCCTGGGCCAGGCCCCAGTCGCGGATGGTTTCGGCGACGCGGCTGACGAGCTGGCGCACGCCGGTTTCGCGTTCGGGCGTGTCGAGCGTGCCGTGAAGATACTTGCTGGCCACGATATTTGTAGCGGTCATCGACCAATCTTTGGGCACTTCGACATCTTTCTGCTCGAAGATGACCTTGCCCTTGGCGTCGGTGATCTGGGCGGTGCGTTTTTCCCATTCGATCTCGTTGTAAGGCGAGACGCCGGGCTTGGTGAACAAGCGCCGGAAGGTGAGGCCAGGGGCCTTCTTTGTGGTTGCGGATGGGACGGCTGCGCTGGTCGTGACCGGCGTGGTGGGGGCTCCTTTTTCAGTTACTTCCGCCATTTCTCTCTCCTGCGAATTTGATCTCTGCGGATTCTGCGATCCGTTGTGGTTTTAATGTGTCGTCCCTACGGGACTCGGTCGTTTTTTGACTTGCCCCAGGGCTTACGCCCTGGGCTAACTTATTTCGCCGCTCCGCGGCTGTGGCGTTTTGCCGTTTTGAACTGGATTTGCCTCCTGAAGTGCTCTTCCAGTTCGGCGTGGGACATCGGTGTACTTGGCCCGTGAAGAGATCCTTGGATCTTCATCTTTCGCCGGATTCGCCCACCGCGCTACGTAGACAGCCTTTGGCCTGCGTGGCTGTAGAGCCGGTTCATCCATTACGGCCTCTGGGCATGCCTGAACCACTTCTTGGCATGTCAGATATTCGTTTAATTCGGCTTCCATTGCTGCTTTCCAGCGACTTTCTGGGTCCACTAGCCATTCCGGATACGTCATTTTTTTTCTTCCTGCTTTCCGCTTACCAACTCCGCGAGCCGCATAAAACAGTTCTCAGTTTCCCGTTCTCAGTTCCCAGCAGACACCTTTAGATGATGCTGGGCCTCGAGAGAAAGCACTTACCCGAGCCTTCTGCACGAGGCGATTTCCACAATCCTAGCTTTCAAACTAGCTGTCGTTCCCCCGGGGGAGGGCCAGAAAACTCCGGCCTGATTAGGGTCGAGGGAACGGCCACCGCACAAGCATTGCCCGCGGTTGGGCGGGCATATCACCCGGTTAAGGGGCGGTACGGGGTCGTATAGGCCGGGGAGCCGCCCCTGGTTTTCTTTTGCCATGCTCCCGTTTCCGGGAGCGCTTAACAACTCTATGGGATGGCAACGGTACATCTGTATCTTGGGCCTGTCAAGAGGGTATCCCTATATATTGTATCTCAGTCTTAACAAGTGGGATGCCGGGATGGGCGCTGCGATTTCCACAGTGCTTCGTCATCGCTCAAGGTCCGAGGCACCTTGGTTCGTGCCGAAACCCGGTGCTTCAGAGACTCTGCAGCGGGTTTCGGAACCCCAAGCAGGGACGCACTCTCCTGCGAGAGGCCCATGGCGACATAAACGTCTTCGAAGATTTCGCGCGGTGCGATACGCCGCGACCCGTCAGAAGATTCGACGAGATAATCGCCTTCGCGACCGCGATGTTCGCGTCCGAGCACGTCGCGAAAGACGAGTGGTTCAGTAAGTTGTCTGGCCCGAATCAGAAATCGTGTGCGATAGATTTGCCACTCACTTGCATGCTTGCTCACTTCGATCCACCCTTTGGGGGAGGGAGAATCCAAATTTTCGACTGGCGACTTTGGCAGCCCGAGCTGTTTTTCGTTTTTAGATTTTTTTTCGACTGGAAGTTGGCGCGAGGGTGAAGTGACTCTACGCGGAGAGGGTTACAGGGTCAATTCCAAAAAAGTTGTGCAACTCGGAATTTTTTGTGTGGCGGATTTCTGCGGAGCGAGTCTGAGAAATGAAGCGTGTTGTGCTGTGTTCATGCGGGTTGTGGCGCGGCGATATAGAGACACGAAAGAGCATGGGGCAAGCGCGCAGATTCACAGGGCGGAATTTCCACAAAGGAGCACAGGACAAAACATTCTCTATCCGCAGAGGCAAACTCAGTTTTCTACTGAAGAAAGACGACCAGGAGCCGGCCGTCGGAACGATAGCCGCCGCCGGTGGCGTTCCTGGCATCCTGAACGGGATTGGGTGGGAGGTAGTAAGTCATGCTTTTCACTTTGCCGGATTTCTGAAGCGAGGAGCCGATGTTTTCGCGCTCGCAATCGACGGCGGGATCAATTTTGTGCGTGACCTTGCCGTTGCGCTGATCTTTTTCGAAGCCGATGTCGTGCGTGCCGGCGCCCACCCAGACGGTTTGCCCGTTATAAGTAAACGGCGCTTTCCAGATGCGGAAATGGTGGCGGCTGGCGACCATGGCGATGGGCTCCGCCATCTCGTAGCCATAATCCTGATAGCGGCCGAAGAGCATGAGTTTGCTCATGGGCATGGCCAGATAATCTTTCTTCTGGTACGTGTCGAGAACGGCCTTGAGCGCGGCTTCTTTCGTGTCAGTATCGGCGAGGTGCCAGTTCGCGGCATCGAGCGCGGCCTGCACCTGTTGCTGGCTGCCGACAAGCACGAAATTCACCATATCGCCCTGATTGTTGAATTCGTCGTTGACGCGGCGAGGCATGCCGTCGATGTCTTTGCGAAGGGTGGCGTCGAGGGGAGTATTGGAGATTTTCAGGGCCTCGGTTGTACTGGTTGTATTGCCCGACGTGGCCGAATTGCCGGTCGTGTTTGTTGCCGATGAGGAACTCGTTGCGTTGCCGAACTGCCCGGCGAGCCAGATCTGGGCGGCGGAGGCGAGTTTTTGCTTCACGTCCTGGGCTGAGTAGGCTGCATTTTGTGAGCCTGCCTGAGCAGAAACCAGATGAACTTTGACGGAAAAATCTCCCTGGCAGGGCGGTGTTCCCGAAACGTTGACTCCCAGGGAGAGGTGTCCCGGTTCATCGATATGAAGTTCGTGGCTTGTTCCGATCAAGATTGGCTCCGCTCCTTGAGAGTGAAGGCGGGCGATGAGCGCGCCGGCGGGAGCGGAGGACAACGGCAAGTTTGCCTGCGATGAGCCGCTTACGCCTTGCGGATTGCAGGTTGTGCCTGTGGCCGAAATCTGAAGAACGTCGCCGGTTTTGAGATCAAGGCCGGTGTCGGTCCAGGCTTGAGAAGTTGAGACGGTGAAGGTGGAGTCCTGGCCTGCAGACTGGGCCGTCACCAGTGATGGCAACAACAAGCCGATAAGGAGAATCAAGAGACAACGGTTCATGGTTGTTCCGCTTCTGAGGAGAGAACCTCGGAGGTCTTTATTATCCAACATTTCGGCGGGAAGAACCAAGGTTGGGCAGGGGGCTTAAAGAAAATCAAGAGAGCTAAATGCATAGGTCCTTCGCTGCGCTCAGGATGACAATTCTCCGGCTCGTGCATGGATTCTCCGCTTCGTCGCTTCGCTCAGGATGATAATTCTCTGAGTGGTGCATGGATTCTCCGCTTCGCCGCTCCGCTCAGGACGAGAGCCGCGAGGTGAGGAAACGGCTGAACACACTTACCCGCAGTTTCCCGTGCCGTGGCACTTTCGGTCGGCAGAGTCGCAGTTGCCGGGCTCGGCCAATTCGCCATCGGGGCCGATGCAGGTTTGCGAATGCAGACACCAGAAAAGGCCGTCGTTCGAAGGTTGCACGGTGGGATCGGGTTCGGCGAGAACGAACTGGCTCTTCCAGCGCAGCGCCGGGCAAAGATTGGGACGATCGGTGTTGAAGCGATCGGATTCGGGGCGCGGAGTTTGAGCGATCATGCGGCACCTCCGGAAGCGGCTTTGAGGATTGCGCGTTTTACAGCCACGCGGGCGAGCTGAACTTTGTAGCCATTCTGGCTGAGCGGTTTGGCGTCGCGAAGAGCGGCTTCGGCGGCGGCGGAGGCCGTGCTTTCGGAAACTTCTTTTCCTTCAAGCGCGCGCTCGGCTTCGCGCGAGGGCCAGGGAATGGGAGCGACAGAGCCGAGAACGACTCGCGCGCGCGAAACGGTGGAACCCCGCATTTCAAGCGTCACCGCCGTGACCGCCAATGGCCAGTCGAATGCGGCTTTCTGGCGAACTTCATAGTGGGCGGCGTTCGACGACGGCGGGGGAACAAGAATTTCCGTGACGATTTCGTCGGGGCGAAGATCGTGCTCGCGCTCGGTTTCTGTCTTCGGAATGACGAAGAACTTTTCGAGCGCAATCTCGCGGCTGCTCTTGGGGCCAATGATGCGAATCTTCGCACCGTAGGCGATCAATATGGGAGCGACGGTGGAAGGGCTGATAAATTTTGCCGGGCCGTCGTTGCCGAGAATCGCGTGATAGCGGTTTTCGCCGGATGCGACGAGATCTTTACCGGACTCGTCTTTCGGGAGCAGCCCAAAGCCATTGCGGAAGTACCAGCAGCGCGGACGCTGGCAGAGATTGCCTCCCAGAGTTGCGACATTGCGAATTTGCGGGCTGGCAGCTTCGTTGAGAGCTTCGGCGAGCGCGGGATAGTCTTTAACGACGTTCGCGTTATCGGCGAGATCTCCGAGCGAAGTAAGCGCGCCGATGCGGAGTCCCTGGCGGGTGGAAGTCACGTCAACCAGTTCGTGAATTTCTTTTAGGTTGACGAGGCGGCGCGGTTGCACGACGTCGTCTTTCATGAGCGCGAGCAGGTCGGTGCCGCCGGCAAGAACTTCGGAGTTGCCCCAGGTTTTGCCGAGTAAGCTGACGGCCTGCTCGGGCGTGGCGGGACTTGCGTATTCGAAGGCTCGCATTATGCACCTGCCTTTTGCTGGAGCGCGGCCAGCACTTTATCGGGCGTGAGTGGCAGCGGCGAAACACGAACGCCGATGGCATTGGCAACGGCGTTGGAAATGGCCGCGCCGGGAGAAATGACTGGCGGTTCGCCGAGGCCGATGACGCCGCGTTCGTCGTAGCCTTTGCCGGTCATCATGCGGACGACGAGTTCGGGAATGTCGCTGAGGCCGGCGAGGCGGTAGAACTCCATGTTGGGATTGAGCATGCGGCCGGTGGTTTGATCCATGACTTTTTCTTCATAGAGCGCATAGCTGATGCCCATGATCATGGCTCCGAAACATTGACTCTCCGCGAGTTTGGGGTCGATGACCAACCCGCAATCCTGAACAGCGACCATTTTTTTGACTTTGACGATGCCGGTTTCGGTGTCGACTTCAACGTCGGCCATGCCGACGCCTCCGACGCCACTGTTGGTGAGATCGGGAGGCTTGGCAGTGTCGGGATTTTTGCCGCGCGCCGTGACTGGCATGGCACCAAGTTTGGAGCAAGCCTCCTTCCAGGTCAGCGAACGGCTGGGATCGTCTTTTACGCGGACGGTCGAGTTGACACATTCAAGATCGTTGGGCTGAGCGTTGAGTGCGGGAGCAACTTTTTCGAAGACCATTTGACGAGCATCGACGGAAGCGCGCCGTGTTGAGGAGCTGACACCCCCGGACGTGGTGGAACCGCCAGAGCCGCCTGAGGGCGGGTAGAGCGTATCTCCAATGTAAAGATTGATGGCCTCGACCGGCAGGCCGAGGGTTTCCGCGGCGACAACGACAATAGTCGTGCGAGTGCCGGTGCCGAGGTCCTGTGAGCCAAGTTTCACATCGACAGAGCCATCGGGATGGATGGTGCAATCGCAATCGCTCTTGTGGCCACGGCCGCCCCAGGTGTGGATGGAAAGGCCCAGGCCGCGGGCGATGTTAGCGGAAATCTTCTGGCCGCGAGGACGCCATTTATCTTTCCATCCCATTAAGTCAGAGGCGATGGCCAGCTCTTCGCGGTAAGTGGCCTCGCGCGGGCCGGTGATGCCTAGATTTTTCGTCCAGAGATCGAGCGGATCCATGTTCAGTTTGGCGGCGAGATCGTCCATCGCGCCCATGGTGATGGCAGCGGCCTGAGGATGATTGGGCGCGCGCCAGGCGCGAGCGGGGCCGATGTTGTTGCGGATGGAGGTGTGCTCTTTATGCTGATTGGGAATATTGAAGATGTAGGGAATCGGAGGCATACCTCCGCCACCGGGACCGCCGGTGCCCCAGGATTGCGATTGCCAGGCGGTGAGCGTGCCGTCTTTTGTGGCGGCGATTTTTACGCGGGCATAGGCGGAAGGGCGGGCGCCGGCGACTTCCAGTTCGGAGTCGCGCTCGAGCATGATGCGCACGGCCCGGCCATTGGCTTTGCGGGAAAGGCGGGCGGCGGCCATGTCCCAGCGGTCGGCGGCAAATTTGCTGCCGAAGCCGCCGCCGATGTTGTCCTGGTGGATGCGGATATTGGCGGCGGGAACGCCCATGGGCTCGGCCATCTGGGCGGGAATGCCTGAGACATTCTGGGTTGAAATGTGGACGAAGAGATGGTCTTTGTCGGGCCATTCGGCGACCGAGCCGTGGGATTCGAGACAGCAGTGAGTGATGACGGAGGCGCCGTAGAGTCCTTCGGACGTGACAGTGCCGGGCGCGGCGAAGGCCTCATCAGGTTTGCCCTGGGTAAGAGCGGCGGCTTTCTGGTAGGCAGAATGGCCTCCGCCGCCGGGTTGTGGCTCGTGATAGGGAGCCTTGCGGATCGCATCCAGCACAACGTCGGAGGCGTCATCGCCCTTGAATTCGCGAAGAAGATTGTCGTTAGGATGAAAGGTGATGCCGTGGATCTGGAGATATTCGATGAAGGCGCGGTCCGGCATCTGATTGTCGATGGCGTCCCAGACATCGTCTTCGCTCATGGGGCCGGCTGCTTCGGCTGCGCCGGCGGGGGGCTCGGCATCGCTGACCATGTGCTTCAGCGGCTGATATTTGACGACGATGGCGCGGGCGGCATCTTCGGCGGTGGGTTCATCGACCGCGGCGACGGCCACGATGTCATCGCCCGCCCACTGCACGGTTGCGCCGACTTTCTGAATCAGCTCGACGGCCTTGACGCCCGGCATTTTTTCGGCGGCGCTGGTGTCGATGCTCAGAATCTTCGCTTTCGCGTAGGGCGAACGCAGGACCTTGCCGAACAGCATGTTTGTGCCGTGGTAATCGTAGGAGTACTTCGCGCGGCCGGAGACTTTGGAGGGCGCATCCACGCGCGGGGTGCGTTTGCCAATCAGCGAGCGATGTTCAGCATCGGGCCAACCGTAGTCAGGCATGGCTCAGGCTCCTTTCTGGATTTGGGCGACGGCAAGCTGAATTCCGTGATAGGTGCCGCAGCGGCAGTAATTGCCGCTCAGGCCGCGGCGAATCTGATCCGGCGTGGGATTGGGATGTTGATCGAAGAGGGCCTTTGTGGCTACGACAAATCCCGGCGTGCAGAAGCCGCATTGCGAGCCATCGTTGCCCACGAATGCCTGCTGAATGGGATGGAGTTGGTCCCCCTGCATGAAAGATTCGACGGTTGTGATGGATTTGCCCTGGGCATCGATGGCGAGGATCGAACAGGCATATACAGGCTTGCCTTCGAGGAGCACGGTGCATGCGCCGCACTCGGCGCGGTCGCACACGCGCTTCGCGCCCGTGATTTCGAGCGAATCGCGGAGGGCATCGAGAAGGGTGACTCGCGGCTCGAGCGCCAAGCTATATTTCTTCTCGTTGACCCTGAGCTCGATGGAAACTTTGCCGGGACCATAGATCTTGACCGGCTCGCCCGCAGCCTCGACTTCTCTAACGCCGATAACCGGAACGGCAGCGGCGGTTATGCCGGAGATCTTTAGGAAATCACGGCGGGAAACGCCGGAGCTGTCATTGGCGGTTTTTGTCGAGGTGGTATTTACTGGATCGATTTTTTCTCGATCGCGGGTTGGCATGCCTACCTCCGCGTGGCGGGAAAGCGTCCGGCCGCCACTGCCGGTTTAAGCCTGTCCGATGAGAAAGTTGGACAGAGACAGAATGTTTCGGTTAGCAGACATTGGGTGCGGCAAACACTTGAGCGGATTCAGAATAAGCGTAAAGGAGAGTATAGCGCGGGGGGAGGCCGCGTGTCCCAGACAGCGCTTTGTCATTCCGAGCGGCTTTAGCCGCGAGGAATCTGCTTGAGCGCGTGGAGGAAGAAACAGATTCCTCGGGACTGAAGTCCCTCGGAATGACAAGGGTTTTTGAGATGTGAACCTCACCAAAGCAGCGTCGCGGAGTAGTTCTTCAGCAACGGATCGGCGCTGAGAATCGGGAATTCTTCTTCCAGGCTTTGCGCAATCAGAATTCGATCGAAGGGATCGCGATGATGGAGCGGCAGCGCTTCCAGGCGGAGGACGTGATCGAGCGTTAGAGGAAGCGCCTGGATATTATTTGCCGCCATCTGCTCGGTTACAAACTTTCGCGGCGATTCGGAAAAGTGGAGCTTGCCGGTTTGTGTCTTGGTGAGAATCTCCCACACACAGGCGACACTAAGGAATAGTTCGTTGCGGCCGGAGGTAACAAGCTCACGGGCGCGCTGCGAGAGCCGCGGATCGTCGCGAATCCACCAGAGAAACGCGTGGGTATCGAGCAGGATTTTCACTGCCAGAAGCTGTCCTCGATCTCTTTGGGCAGCGGAGCGTTGAAATCGTCCGCCATTTCAATTTTGCCTTTGGCGCTGCCGGGCACGCGGTCGTGGGCCTTCTTGCGAATGGGAACTACTGACTATCAAGACATTCAGGGAAGGAGATGGGAAACGGAGCAACAGATGACCTACAACAAGATATACAAGACTGCCACCTTCAGTCTCGTTTATCACGGTATCCGGCGACCTTCCTGAGTTCCATGGTGCCCAAGGTTCGCGCCCCGTTGTTGGGAGCTAACCTGAGCAACCTTTGATTTAGTTCTAAGGTTTTTGAGAAAGATCGAGGGTGTCCTTTGCCCAGGTTAGCTCGCCAAAAGGGGCTCGCGAACCCTTCGACTTCGCTCAGGGCTGGCTCTGGGGCACCCAACTCAATCGCGAGGAATCTGTTTGGCGGACTGAAAAGCAGATTCCTCGGGACTAAAGTCCCTCGGAATGACAAGGGTTCCGCAGGGTTTGCTGCCAAGAGAGGCCCTCCTGGTTTTCGAATTGCATAGGTCCTTCGCTGCGCTCAGGATGACAAGTCAGGGATGTACGAGAATTTGGCATAGGTCCTTCGCTGCGCTCAGGATGACAATTGAAGTCGAAATTTGGCCGCGGCCTGGAAAAACCTGTAGAGTAGCGGACGCTATGCCTGCAAATCTTGACCACGAGAAAGAATTAGCTGCTCGCGACAGCCTGCGGTTTGTGCAGGATGGGCAGATCGTCGGGCTGGGCACGGGATCGACCGCGGCGTATTTCGTGCGCTTCCTTGGAGAACGAGTGCGAGAGGGATTAAAGATCAAGGGCATTCCGACGGCTGTTCGAACGCGGGAGTTGGCCACGAGCCTGGGCATTCCGCTGACCACACTCGATGAATATCAGGAGATCGATGTGACCATTGACGGCGCGGACGAGATTAATCCGCACTTGCAATTGATCAAGGGCGGCGGCGGGGCGCTGCTGCGGGAAAAAGTGGTGGCGTCGGCCTCGAAAAAGCTGGTGATTATTGCCGATTCCAGCAAGCAGGTTGCGATCCTGGGAAAATTCCCACTTCCTGTAGAAGTGGTTGGCTTTGCGCAGGCGCTGGTGACGAAGAAAATTCAGGGGTTGGGCGCGACGGTCAAACTGCGAGTCGAAAGTGACGGCAAGCCGTACGTGACGGATGAAGGACATCATATTTTGGATTGCTGTTTCGGGCGGATTCCTGATCCTCCGGCGCTGGCGCGCAAGCTGAGTGATATGCCGGGAGTGATGGAGCATGGATTGTTTATTGGGATGGCGTCCGTGGCGCTGGTGGGAAAAGGGGATGAGGTGATTGAAGTTCGAGCCGCGTAGGGGCGGATGCCTCGTTCGCCCGGAGGGTTCCCCGGACGGGCGTTGGGCTACGTGGTTTTTGGAATGCATGGGTCCTTCGTCGGGAGCCATTCGCGAGCGAACGGCTCCGCTTCCTCAGGATGACAGGTTGTCTTTATCTCCTCGGACGGCGGCGGCCGGGGCTACGTGCTATGCCGTGCCCCAAATTTCCCTGAGAGCGCGATAGAAATTCTTGCCTAAGACTTTTTCGATTACCTCAGGCGAATACCCCTGCTTGCTCAGTCCTGTAGCGATGATCTCCAGTCGATCGGTGCGGTTTAGATCAGGCGAATAGGGCGGGCGATCTTCCTCTGGCGCCGCGATGCCGGCCTTTTTCCGGCTGGCGATATTGTCTGCAAATGCTTTGCGCTGCTCGGGCGTGTCGGGGAATGTGTCGAGAATGCCGTCGGTGCCGATGCCCACATGATCAGCGCCGCAAACTTTCAGCGCGTGATCGAGATGCTGAAGCACATGCTCGCGCGTGGGCGAGATCGGGCTGGCGACAAGATAAGGCATGAAATAAATTCCGACGACGCCCCCGCGATCGGCCATGGCTTTCAACTCACGTTCTTCTTTGTTCCGGGGATGAGGATGAACCGCATAACATCCTGCATGCGTGAAGAGAACAGGCTTGGTGGAAGCCTCGATGGCTTCGGCGGTGGTGCGTTGGCCGCAATGGCTGAGATCGACAGCCACGCCCAATTCGTTCATTTTGGCGACAGCAGCGCGTCCCAATTTGCTCAGGCCGGCATTGCCGGGCTCGAGACAACCGTCGCCGTAGAGAGCGCGATTGTTGTACGTGAGCTGCATGATGCGGACACCGAGACGGCGGAAAGTTTCGATGCGATCGAGATCGGAACCGAGGCAGGAAGGGTCCTGAAACCCAGGCATGATGCCAATTTTCTGCTCGCGTTTTGCGCGGTCGAGATCGGAATGAGTGCGGACCATGGTCCAATGCGCAGGATCGCTTTCAACCAGACCCTCGACGAAGGCAAGGTATGCCGCGGTGTCTTCGAATGAAGAAAGTGAGATGGTCCAGTTGACGGCAGTAACGCCGGATTGCAAGGCCTGCCTCGTGATTTCGGGCTTGATGGGAAGGTCGAAGGAATCAACGTTGATGCCGCCACAGGCATCGATCACCACGGTTTTGCTGTAAAGCTGAGCGATCGCGGGCGGGATTGCGTCCGGCGTATTTTGTGCGTTGAAAACGAGTGGACCCGCCAGTTTTACGGCACAAGCCAAACGGGCCGAACCCAGAAGGAATGTTCTGCGGTCCAAAGAGGCCTCCCGGCAAACCTTAGATTTCTTTTAACTTCTTTGAACCACGAAGGACACAAAGTTACCCGAAGGAACTTGAGAACCCGAACCGAATCTCCAAGCAGGCCAACTAGCCCATCATGTTGCAATGCTCGGGCTGGATTTTATAAATCACGCGAGTTTCGCCGGACTGGCGGTATGGGTATTTGTCGACACCGAGATATTTCTTGGCAAGCTTGTCAATGTTGGCGTCAGCGCCTTGCTCAGTGATTTCCACCACGCGCCCGCGAACTTCCAGATAGCGATAGGGGTTGTCGGGGTCGACGATAGCGAGGGCGACGCGCGGATCGCGGCGGACATTGCGGTCTTTCTGCCGGCCTTTGGCGGAATTGAAGATGACAAGGTCGCCTTCGAGGTCGACCCACACCGGCGTGACCTGCGGGCGGCCATCAGGCATGAGCGTACCCAGGCTTGCAAAGGCGCGCTTGCTGAATAGATCGCGGTATTTCTCGGGGATCAGACAGGGCATCGTTCCTCCTGCGACTCTCAACTACGCTTTCCCGGAAATCAACGGGGAATTATAGAGGGTGAAGAGGTGAACCGCTAGGCCGGATCCCGGGGCCGGGCAGCACGCGGAAAGCGGTACATGTGGAAATCGAAACGTGTGCGATTCCCGCACATAAGCCGTATTGGTGGCGGAATCGACGACGTTCTCCGCCGAGATGGCGCGACCAAGTGGCTGTACGGGTCTCCAGCTTTGCTGTTTGGACCGCGAACTCCTCGAGAGAGAAAGCACGCATTGCAAACGGGACTGGCAGTTCTCCACGAAACTCCTAATAGTGGTTACACCGCCCACTCTGGGACGAGATAGCGTCCTTTGTCCACAATAGTTTAGGTGTGATTTCCACAATTGAAACGGGGTTTTGTTACGGCGTGGTAAATATTTCATCTTCAGCAAAGGCGCATTTGATGGGCGCGAAGCAGAGAGCGTGAAAATGCCTCCGCCAGGCTGCACCAAAATCTGTCATGCGCTTGTGAAAGGCGCGCACTCGCTTGAAAACAGTATAGATAGAGCTGAACGGTTTTGTTTGACTATAAAAATATAAGGTGTAAAAACATAATCGTTCTTTGACAGCTTCCGAAGTTTTTCCGATTGGTGTAGCGTCCGGGGCTCGAGCAGGATCACGCCTCACGCCGCAAGGCGAAGAAGCGAAGGTCAGCAAGGGTCTATAGCAAAGCGCTGGTCGAGGCGAACAGGAAGAAATGTTGAAGGCAAGATAGAGTCCCGAGGCGTTAAGCTGGTTTATCCGGTTGGCGGTGAGCCCGGAGCCCAAGCAACAGCCGCACGTAGCAGCCCCGCAAGGGAAGCAACGGAAGCAGGCTGGCGAGGGTCTAAACGCGAGCTACTGGCCGAGACGAATGAGCCTAACACCACCTCGGGATTCTTATTTTCTAGCGCTGCTTGCTACGGCCCCTGCTGGGCTTGAAGATTTTCTTTCGTCACCAGGCGGGTTCGATAGATGGTATTGACCTCAGGCGCTTCCCCCACCGCATCGACGTTGAGTTCATAGCTGCCACGCGGCAAGTTTTCGGAGAATGGAATCTCCAGGTTTTCCGTATCCCCTTTGAGCGTGAAGTGTTGGTATCCCACGGCAGTGGCGCGGCCATTTTCAGCTACCGCGAGGGCGATCACGGTGAAGTCGAGGTCCTGCGCAGTCTGATTGGCCACACGGATCGCGCACTCCAGTTTCTGTCCACTGATCCGGGGATAACGGCTCCACTCCACAACCAGAGGTACAACGATCTCTAACGAGAGATCGCGCTTGCGAATCTGCGCCGGCTGGCTGCTGTCATGCAGTTCAAGTGTAAAACTGAAATTTCCTTTCGTGGTCGGAGTGCCATGAAGAATTCCATCAGGGCTCAGTTGCAGCCCTTGAGGCAGGAATCCGGAGGCTAGTTTCCAGGTGAGCGGCAAAGTCCCGCCCTGGGACTGCAACTGGAATGTGTAGGGCTGGCGCAAAAATCCCTTGGGCACCGAAGAAGTCTGGATGCTGAGCGGGGCAACGGGAGCGGGGGCTTGTTGCGAGGTTAACTCCAACGCAAACAACGTGATGACTAGTAATGCAAGTCCCGATCTGATGGTGCGTTCCATGTCATGAGGCCCGGTCTACGGACTTATCAAAGGGTTTGTACAGCCTAGCATTCGATTCGAAGTTGCATCCATTGATTTTTGGCGGGAAAGGGATTAGAAACCGGACATGAAGTATCGCTGGACCAGCCGCTTTGTCTTTGTCCTGGCTTGCATTTTGCCGCTGCTTTTACCTGCCCAGACGTCACCGCCAACAAAGGCCGACGAGGAAGCGGTCGTTTTCGACCGCATCGAGAACCACATTCGCTTCGAAGACGATGGTACGGGACAGCGCGAGACCATCGCCGTCATTCGCGTGCAAAGCCAGGCTGGCGTCGATGAAATCGGACAGCTCGTTTTCGGCTACACGTCAGCGACCGAGAATTTCGAAGTGCGATATGTTCGCGTGCGCAAGCCTGATGGCCGCGTGATCGAGACTCCGCCCTCCGGAGCGCAGGACTTCGCTCCCGACATTTTGCGCGAAGCCCCGATGTACAGCGACTACCGGCAGCGGCATATATCAGTTTCAGCGCTTGCCCCGGGAGACGTACTGGAGTACGACGTCGTCGCGCATGTGACCACCCCGCTCGCACCGCATGAGTTCTGGTATGAGCACACGTTTCCCAGAGATGCCGTGGTACGCGAAGACTTACTTCAGGTGGATTTGCCGAAGTCGCGCGAAATAAAAATCAAAAGTCCGAAGCGGCAGTATCAGACCCAGGAATCAGGAGAGAGGCGCATCTACACGTGGGAGATCAAAGACTTTGTTCCCGACCGCAAACACGAGCGGGACGAAGACGATTTCAATGACCAGCCGGATGTGCAGATCACGAGTTTTGCCAATTGGCTGGAGGTGGCGCATTGGTATGGCAAGCTGCAAGGCGAGCGGGTGACCGTGGATGACGCGGTACGCAAGAAGGCCGGCGAGTTGACGGCCGGCGCGAAAACGCCGAGCGAGAAGGCGCACCGGCTCTACGATTTCGTGGCGCTGAACATTCGTTATGTCAGCCTGTCGTTTGGCGTGGGGCGATATCAGCCACATGCGGCTTCAGAAGTGCTGGCCAACGGATATGGAGATTGCAAAGATAAGCACACACTCTTGCAGTCGCTGTTGCTGGCGGAAGGGATTGAGAGCTATCCGGTGCTGATTGACAGCGCGCGCAAGATCGATCCCGATGTGCCCTCGCCGGCGCAGTTCGATCATGTGATCACTGCGGCCAAGATTGGTCCGGGACTTACGTGGCTCGATACGACCGCTGAAGTCGCTCCATATGGACTTCTTCTCTATCAACTCCGCAACAAGCAGGCGCTGATTGCGTCGAATGATTCCAACGCCGGCTTGCATCTCACGCCTTCGGATTCTCCGGTGAAAAACCGGATGACGGTGCAGATGGACGGCAAGTTCACCGAGGTTGGGGCATTCGACAGCAGCATCGATCTAACCGCGCAGGGCGACAGCGATTGGCCGCTGCGGGCGGCTTTCCGCCGAATTCCGCAGACCGACTGGAAGCGCATTCTTGAGGCTTACTCGGCGTCCTGGGGGATGGCGGGAGAAGTCTCCGATGTTCAATTGAAGGACCTTGAGGACACCAGCAAACCCTTTCACCTTGCTTATCATTATCATCAGGATGGCTTTTTCAAAGTCCCGACTTCAGGAATCGATTTCCGGATTCTGCCATTGATGGGGAGGCCGCGACCGACTTTGGTGTCTAAGTCAAAGGCGGCCGAGCCTCTGGACATCGGTCCGGCAGGAGAACAGGTTTACCAAGCGCGAATTCAATTTCCGGCCAACTACACGATGCATGTTCCACCGGACGTCGCTATGACGCGGGACTTTGGGGAATATTCTTCGACCTACTCGTTGCATGGGAACGTTCTCGAAGGCCAGCGCCGGATGATCTTGAAGGTGAACGAACTCCCAGCATTGCGGCGCGCGGACTACGAATCGTTTCGCAACGCAACTGGGAACGAAGCGCAACAGGTGTTGTGGTGCAGCATTACTCCGCCGTCGAGTGGAGCGCTGGCTGTGGCCGCGAAAGCCGGCGGAACTCCGGAAGAAATGCGCAAGGCGGGCGCGGCGGCGCTGGAACGCAATGACTTCGCGACGGCGGCTGACCTGCTCAAGCGGTCTCTCGATCAGGACTCGGCGCAGAAAGACGCATGGGATGACCTGGGCCGCGCCTATGCGGGGCTCAATGAACACGACGATGCGATCCGCGCATTTCGCAAGCAGATAGAGGTGGACCCGTATCATCCGCGGGCGAACAGCGATCTTGGGGCCGAGTTGCAGCAGGAGGGAAAAACGGACGATGCCATCGCGGCCTATCGCAAGCAGATCGAGATTGACCCTTCGAGCAAGTCAGCACACAAGAATCTGGGGCTGCTACTGGCCGAGATGAAAAAAGATGACGAAGCCAAAACCGAGCTGGAGGCTGCGGCTGCCATTCCGCCGGACGATCCGGAAGTGAAGATGGCGCTGGCGCAGGTTTACGCTCGCACCGGAGATGCCGAGAAGAGCGCGGCATTAATGAAGAGCGTGACCGGCGTGTCTTCTTCAGCAGGCGCGGATATTTACGCTGCTGCGCTTGGGGACGCGATTGATCCCAACCAGGCGATTCACGATGCGCGGAAAACTCTTGACCAGATTGGCGACCAATTTGATGCGGGCGAGTACGATCGGCTGGGGCCTTCGGCGTTTTCGGCCATGAATCTGGTCGCGCTGGCCTGGGCGCGGATTGGCTGGGCCAAATTTCTGCAAGGCGAAACTTTGGATGCGATGCAGTTTCTGAATGCGTCCTGGATGCTGAGCCAATCGGGATCGGTGGGGAACCGGCTGGCGCGGGTCCTGCAAAAAGAAGGGCAGAAAGACAAGGCCCGCCACACATTTGCGCTGGCGGCGGCTGCGGGAGGGCCTGAAGTGCAGGCGTCACGCGAACAAGTGATGGCGTTGGCCGCGAGCCGCGACGCCGCGGAGAAAGAAATCGCTCAGGCGGGCGCCGAATTGCAGCAGATGCACACGGTAAAGCTGGGCGCGGTTGCGCCGGGAAACGCATCAGCGCAGTTTGCGGTGGTGTTTGACAGCTCCGACAAGCCGGAGCGGGCAGAATATCTGGAAGGAGACGCGAAGCTGCGAGATGCAGCGGGCGGGCTGCGGGAAAAAGAATTTCCAGTCAAGTTTCCCGATGTTTCTTCGGTGAAGATCGTGCAGCGAGGAAATCTGGTGTGCGCGAATTCGCAGTGTGCGATCACGCTGCTGGCGCCGGGGGCAAAGTAGAAAGGGCCTGCCTGGGGCGTAGCTGGTCTAAACCGCATCTCGCCGCGATTGGCGGGGGATCAGGTACGCGCTTGCCGCCGTTCATTGTTGGAAGCGGTGTTGTGATTCGGCGAAGGGGACTCGTCATGCGTGTTAAACATTGCATCCCGGTCATTCCGAGCGCAGACCTCAAAAAAAGCTTGCGGTTGTGGATTGATGGTCTCGGATTCTCTACGAGTTCGGAAATGCGCAAAGATGAGAAGCTGATCTTCTGCATGCTTCGGCAAGACGACTTGTCTTTTATGCTGAACCAGCGCGCGGGGAATCCGGTCAAACCGGAAGACTACGAGGGGGTTCGATTCTATTGGACGCCAGTCGATATACACAAAACCAGAGAACACTTGAAGAGCCTTGGTTATCGTGTCTCAGAACTTGAAGCTCGAGACTACGGCCAGACAGAGTTTTTTCTTACCGACGATGATGGCTTTTCGCACTGCTTCGGCGTGCCCACCCAAAAATAGGTATCTCCGGCAGGAAAATCGGAGCCGCGAAACAGGTTCAAAAGGACAGGAGCCTACTGCCCACCCTGCCCCGAGTTCAGCCATGCGGCCATCTCGCGGGGTTCTTGGAGAGCCTCAGGCACCGGTTGTGCGTCGCGGGCGAGGTTGAGGCGGCCGCCGCCCAAATAACCTACAACGACCGTTCCGGCAATCCAGGGATGGAGCACGGCCAGGGGAATCGCATATTTCTTTGACCGCACCAGGGATTCGCAAACGCCACGAATTTTGTGGCTGCGCGGCATCTCGCCGGGAACCTGGGGGATGGCAAAAATCGTGAGTTGAACGTCGGGATGATGTTTGCCGTAACTGACGAGCGCCTTGGCAATTTGCTTTGGCGTTGTCATGCCCAGGTCTGCCGAGAAGCTGCGGCGCACGGCTTTTGGATAATCGGAATCAAGCAGCTTGCGCGAAAAGTCGGCGCAATTGTGGAAGAACAGATTGAAGTGGCTGCGGTTGGGTTCGGAATTGAGTTCACCGATGAGCTGGTCGTCTTGCGCTTCCGAGGTGTCGATCTCCAGGCCGTAAATTTTGCGGTCGTAGGATGCGCCAATCAGTTGCGTCCATTCACCGGGAGGCGTATCGCCATCGGGACCGTCAGGGATAAATTGGCGGAGATGCTCGCGGCGGTAGGCATCGCGTACAGAAGCGACCGATTCTTCGTCCGCCCAGGCAGGTACCTCGTCGGGACGATCGACAGCATAAAGGTACGGAATCAAAGGCACGGCAACCCAGTCGTAGCCGGCGATGTGATGATAGCGGCTGATCACTACGCCGCTTTCCCCTGCCTGGCACCGTCGCAGGATTGTAGGAGTTTCGGCGCAGACGTGGTTGAGATAGATGGCAGCGTGGCCGGTGGGATTGAGCGCGCCAAAGGTGCCGAAGGGCTCCTCAACGAATAAGGTCATGGCGGCGTGAAGCCGCAGGCTGCCGAAGAGAAGAAGGCATAATATTCCCAGCGATTTGGCGCGTAGAGTCATTGCGCAGATAAGCGAATTTTAATTTGAAAGCAATTGTGCTTCGATCTCTCTTTCGGTCAACCCCTGCATGGCACCAAAGTTCTGATCTGTTCGATGCGTTTCCCGCCTAGGGGGTAGTCTTTGGGAAATTCCGCATGAGTGGCGGCAGAGGTAAATCCTTCAGGCTCAGGCCGGTAGGATTTGATGTGAGGAGTGGAACATCCGCGAAAACGCGGATGTCCCCGAGCCGCTTCTTATGGGGTGGCTAGAACCTATTTGGTAAAAAAGTTTTGCCCGGACCGGGGTGGTCCGGGCAAACTACGAGGCGAAAATTACTGCGGCTGCTTGGCGATTGTGCCGTTGATTTCGACGCCTGGATCGTTTTCGATGGTGTAGGCGTTGCTGCCTGAAACCAGGTAGAACACCAGATCACCGTTGCTCTCGGAGAGACCATTGATGGTGCCTGAGGCTCTGCCGTTACTGGTTACGCTGTAGCTTCCAGTCAGGATCCCGGGGCTGGTGGCGCCTTGACCACCCGAATTGACCGCTTCATTCAAGGTCAGGTGGCCGCTACCATCCCACTTGAGTGTACCGACACGGTTAATGTTTTGTGGGCCGATTCCGATGTTCGCGTCAAAGCCACCCATCACCAGGGCGAACTGTCCGTTCATTGATGAATTAGAAAATCCGGAGCCGAGTTGCTGATCAACCGTGCCGTCTTCCACCTTGTTGACGTCATTAAACATAAAGAAGGCGCGAGAAGGGCTGACCATCCAGAAGAGGCCCTCGGCGCCCGTGCTCAAAGTGACATCTGCGCGGCCAGAGCTGAATGTGAAATTGCCGGTGAATGCCTTATTGGCGACGGAGTTCCCGCCCTGCACAGTGTCAAGCGCGCCCTTTGAGATTGCGCTGGTGCCGTCTGAATCAAAACGCCCGACTGTGTTGACGCCGCCGATCCCGAAGCCGTTTGTCGTGGTGTCGCCCTGGCTGCCGAAGACGTAGCTGCCGGAAAGCGCCAGGGTCCCGTTTTGCTTCTCAGCGCTGCCCTGGCCGATGAAGCCGGTAGCGGAGGCGAAGAGATCGAAAGTGTTGGAATTGACTATGTAATAAACAAAGGTGGTCGTGGCGGGCGAATTATCGTTCAAGCTGAACGTACCGCGCCCATTCGAATCGGGCGCCCCAAAGGAGCCACCGGTCAGGGAAAGGGAAATCGAAGTGGATCCCAGCGTGAGACTGTCCTCACTCCCGCTGGAAACTGCCGCGCTCGCGACGGTCATAGCGCCCACCGTCGCGGTTGGGGTAAGAATCGTCGGAGGCCCGCTGATAATGTGGGTGCGAAAGGCAAACGTGCCGCTGGGAGCGGAGCCAATCGCAGTTGGGTCCTGCAATTGCGCCACGCCGCTGGAATTAAGTCCAGCGTCGGCTTCGATCATATAAACCTGAGAATTGGTAGCCATGGTCACGGCAAAAGTGAGGGTCGCTGTCCCTATGTTCAAAGTGATCGCGCCAGTGCCATCAGGATTTATTGCGTAACTTCCGGTGGTGGTATTGGTCGCGATTGCGGTGCCGGCTTCGATGAAATCATCAATACCGCTCGTGATAGTCCCACTACCGTTGGCGGCGAAGACTCCGGACTCCCGGTAGGGAGGGATATTCAAGCTAGTTAAATCTGTGCCGCTGATTTGGTAGACGTATTGCCCGCTCAGGCTGGAGTTGGAAAATGGCCCACTTCCAGAGGAACTGCTGCTTGACCCACAAGCGACCAAAGTTACAACGGACAACAACACGAGGGCTAAACAGACTTTCGACATGTTAATTGTGAGCCGGGAGATGCGGCTTCCTTTCCTGGGTGAGACCAACAATCTAACACACGGGGTAAAGGAAAAGTTGCGCGAGTCACAAGAAAAAATCAGAGATTTCCACACGCCTATAGCCCGCCGCCGAGAAATGCGTTTGACCAGTAAGTTTCAGCCGGGTCTAACTTCCTGATGCCTCCTCTCTCGTTGCGAGAGGCGATGATTTTTCTCTCAGCCGCAGCTTGGGCCAAGCCCATACCCACAGCCGGTATCCCAGCAATAGCGCGAGCACAAAGGCATATTGCAGAGGTTTGCGTACATCAGCTTTTACCAGCCAGTAGTAATGGATTACGCCGGCAATCGCACTCAAGTAGATGAGGCGATGCAGATTTTGCCAGCGCCTGCCGCCAAGCCGGCGGATCCAGCCTTTGGTGGAGGTCAAGGCCAGAGGAATTAACAATACAAACCCCGCCAGGCCCACGGTGATGAACCGGCGCTTGGCGATGTCAGCGAGCATTTCGTGGAGATCGAAGAATTTATCGAGCCAGATGTAGGTGAGGAAATGCAGAACTCCATAAAAAAAAGCGAAGAGTCCAAACATGCGGCGGTAGCGGATGAGCCAGAGCTGGCCGGTGAGTTTGCGGAGAGGCGTTACGGCCAGCGTGACGAGCAGAAAAATAAGGAGCCAATCGCCGGTTGAGTGAGTGATGACTTCGATGGGATTGGCGCCCAGCAGTCCGGCATAGGCCTTCCAACCCAGCCGGGCAAGTGGGATGAGGCACGCGAGGAAGACGAAAGGTTTGAACCAACGAACCATTTAGTTGAATGCGGTCAGAAATTCTTCTT
>Ga0335081_10002939_pt1 | contig 26784 bp, 21 predicted proteins | sample Lox_Sample_35_FD_206713 | JGI IMG/M metagenome (GOLD analysis project Ga0335081, IMG submission 206713) | Soil microbial communities from Loxahatchee National Wildlife Refuge, Florida, United States - Lox_Sample_3.5 | ecosystem: Environmental > Terrestrial > Soil > Wetlands | place: USA...
ACAGCCACCTGCCGTACGTGCTCAACCACGGCCGGTGGCCGCACGGCAGTGACTGGATCTCCGAAGCGGCGATCGACACCTACCTGCCCCTCCTCGACGCGCTGGAGCGCCTGAACGCCGAAGGGGTACCGGCGCCGATCACGCTCGGCATCACCCCGGTGCTCGCCAACCAGCTGGAGAGCCCGGTGTTCGCCAGCGAGCTCGAGGCGTACTTCGACCAGCGCCTCGCCACCTGCGACGAGGCCGAGGCCTCGCTCACAGCCACGGGCGATGCGCACCTGATTCCCCTCGCCCACTTCTGGAAGAGCCAGCTGAGCGGCCTTCGCAATGTGTTCCGGGCCACCGGCGGCAACCTGGCCCGCGCCTTCCGGCGGCTGGAGGAGGCGGGGAAGATCGAGATCCTCTCCAGCGCCGCGACCCACGGCTTTCTGCCGCTGTTCGCGCGGGACGAGAGCATTCGCCTGCAGCTCGGCTTGGGTCGGATGGAGCACCGCCGGATCTTCGGACGCGACCCGGCCGGGCTCTGGCTGCCCGAATGCGCGTACCGCCCGCGGGGCCCGTGGGCTCCTCTCCCCAATGCGCCCCGGAGCGGGATCCGGCGCGGCATCGAAGAGCATGTGGCCGATGCGGGCTTCGGATACTTCTTCGTCGACAGCCACATCGCCCAGGCCGGCCCCGCGTTCCGGCTCTACGGCGCGGAGGGGCCAACCGAGGCCGACACCGCGGCGCCAAACTCACCGTACCGGGCCTATCGGGTCGCGGGGGCCCGGGGCCCGTCCCCGGTCTCGGTGCTGATTCGCGATCCCGTCGCCTCCCGCCAGGTATGGAGCCGGCAGGAAGGCTATCCGGGCGACGAGTGGTACCTCGAGTTCCACAAGATTCGCTGGCCCGGCGGGCTCAAATACTGGCGGGTGAGCGCCCCGGATTCGGATCTCGGACAGAAGCAGCCCTACCAGCCGGACCGGGCGATCGAGCGGGCCGGCGTCCACGCCCGTCACTTCGTCGGCCTGCTCGAGGGCATCGCGGCGAGCCACGAGGCCACGACCGCCCCGCCCGCCCGCCGCGGCCGGAAGCGCGCGCCGGACGCCGAGAACCTGATCGCCGTCCCGTTCGACACCGAGCTGTTCGGTCACTGGTGGCACGAGGGCATCGCCTTTCTGGTGCAGGTCTATCGGATCCTCGGCGGCCAGGGTTCCGTCACCCCCATTACCGCGGGTGAGCATGTGCGTCGGCTTCCCGCGACGCGAGCGGTGCGGCTAACAACCGGGTCGTGGGGGGCCAAGGGCGACTTCAGCATGTGGCTCAATCCGGGGACGGAGTGGACCTGGACCCGGCTGTGGGCGCTCGAGGCCGCCTTCTGGGATCGCGCCCCCGGGGCCCTGGCGGACCCGGCCCTCCACTCGATCCTGGCGCAGGCCGCCCGCGAGCTCCTGCTCGCCATGGCGTCCGACTGGCAGTTTATCATGTCGACCGGCGCGGTGACCGATTACGCCGTGAAGCGCTTCACCGAGCATGCGCGTGACGCCGAATTCCTCATCGAGGCACTCGCGCCCGGCGCGGCGCAGGTGGCGGCCGCGGCGGCCCGCGCCGAGGAGCTGTGGCAGAGGGACACGATCTTTCCCAACGTCCTCGACGCGGTGCGGGCCGCCCTGTCGGGCAGTCGCACCCTGTCGGTCTAAGCGGGAATCTCCGCCCGGAGGTGCACATGCCCGTCGACCGTCGTTCCGTCTGGGCCGCGCGCGCGAGCCGGGTGCTGGCCCCGGCCATCGACAGCTTCCGGATGTACCGCGGCACCGCCCTGCTCCTGGTGACGACCGCGAGCTTCACGATGGGCGCGGTCCTGCCGATCGCCGGGCTGATCGGGACCGGCGTCACTCGGCTCGCCCTCAGCACCGAAGTGCCGGCCGACCTCGGGCTCCGCTGGACCGAAGTGCCGGAGTCTCCCGCAGCGACACGTCAGGGCATGGTGGACTACTTCTTCCACCTGTTGCTCACCGCCGGGATCGCGATCCTGGTGATCGCCATGCTCAGCCTGTTCACGCTGTTCATCGCGCGTGCCCTGGCGCGGGAGGGGGAGATCACCGTTCGGAGAGCGGTTGGCGCCTCACACCGCTCGCTCCTCGCCTCAGCCGTGCTCGAGGGCCTGGGCCTCTTTACGATCGCAGCGGTGGCGGGCGGTGCGCTCGGCCTCGTCGTGAGCCGCCGCATGGGCGCGAGCTGGCCCGGTGTGATCCTTCCCGGATCCACCGGACCGGTCCTGACCGGGATGGGGCTTGCCGGCGCCGTCCTCATCGGCGGCGCCCTCTTCCCCGTGGTCTTCGCGCGGCGGGCACAGCTTCACGACACGGAAATGAAGCCGCTCTCCCTCTTCGGCCCCGCACTCCTGCAGCTCGGGCTCAGCCTCATCGCCATCACCACCGGAGCGCTGCTGGCCCAGCGGGCGGAGGGCGCAGCGCGCGCGGCACGCGCGGAGGCCTCCGCCGGGCGAGTCTTCCAAGTCGATACCGGCTTGTCGAATCCCGCGCGTCGCGCCGCGGCATACGCCACGCTGCTCGGCGACCTCTCCCATCACCCGGAGCTCGGGGCGGTCAGCCTCGCAAGCCCCGGGCTGATCGTCGGCCTGGGCACGGTGGCGCACGTAGTAACGGACTGCGGCGACTGCTCGATGGCAGGCATACCATCCCGCTGGATGATCCTGCGGGCGGTCCATCAGTTCGTGAGCCCGGACACCTTCCGCGCGCTCCACTGGCGCCTGACGGAGGGCCGCTGGTTCGGCGAGCGCGATCGCATCGGGACGGAGCCGGTGGTAGTGGTGAACCGCACTCTGGCCCGGCACTACTTCCAGTACGGTGAAGCGCTCGGGCGGCGGATGAAGGTTGGACTCAACACCGACGAGTGGTACACCGTGGTGGGCGTGGTCGAAGATGCGCCGCGGACCGGATTCGGCGGCACGCAGCAGCCGGCCCCGACGGCGTACCTCAGCGTGCTGCAGCAGCCCATTCGCGAGGTGGAGCTGCTGATCCCAGCGGGGGAGGAGCCCGCTCGCGCGGCAATGGTGAGCCGCCTGCTTCACTCCCGGTTCAGCTCGGGGACGATCGTGGCAGTGAGCGAGGCCGACCTGATAGCGGCGGAAGCCGCTCCGGTCGAGTGGTTCGGGCAGTGGATCGGTAAGGCGGGGTGGGCCATGTTCGTCCTTGGTGCGCTGGGCCTCTTCGCCTTGCTCAGGCTGTGGGTCACCTCCTTCCACAGCGAGTACGGCCTACGCCGCGCGGTGGGAGCGCGCCGCCAGGACATCCTCCTCCTCATCCTCAGTCAGGCGGTGAAGGTGGGCTTCGGGGGCATCGCTCTGGGGCTCTGGTTCGGCCCCTCGGTCTGGCTCACGCTGGCAGAGATGCTGCCCGGGCTTCCGGCGTGGGAGGCGCGACTCGTCGCGCGGATCGCGGCCGTCCTGATGGGGGTGGTGCTGGCCGCGGTGAGCGGGCCAGCGTGGGCCGCGACGCACCGCACTCCGCTCGCGCTGATCGGGGCGACCGGGGAGTGACTGACCGTCCCGCCGAGGCGCCGCGCCCGCCGCGCTCGATCGTCGTCCACGGCCACTTCTACCAGCCGCCCCGTGAAGACCCCTGGGTCGAGGAGGTCGAGGCTGAGCCATCGGCGGCGCCGGCCCATGACTGGAATGCCCGGATCGAGCAGGAGTGCTACCGCGCGGTGGGAGCCGCGCGGATCCCGGGGACGGCCGGCCGGATCGCCCGCATCGTCAACACCTACGAGTGGATCTCCTTCAACTTCGGGCCGACGCTGCTCGAATGGCTCGAGCACGCGGCCCCAAGCACCTACGCGGAAGTCGTCGCCGCCGATCACGCCAGCGCCCAGCGGCTCGGTCACGGCAACGCGCTCGCCATGCCGTACCACCATGCCATCCTCCCGCTCTCCTCGCGTCGAGACAAGGTCACCGAGGTCCGCTGGGGCATCGCGGACTTCCGGCGTCGCTTCGGCCGTTCGCCCGAAGGGATGTGGCTGCCGGAGACGGCGGTCGACGAGGAGACGCTGGATGTCCTGGCTCTCGAAGGGATTGCCTTCACCATCCTCGCTCCCCACCAGGTCGAGCCGGTGCCGCCCGCGGGCCTCCCCGGGGTGGTGCGCACGGCCAGTGGCCGCCAGATCGCCGCGTTCGTTTACGACGGCGCCATCTCCCACGATGTCGCCTTCGGCGCCCTGGTACGCGATGCCATGGCGTGGTCCGCGCGGATGCTGGCCTCCCCGCCGGAGGGAGCGCCGCCGGAGTTGGTCTCGGTGGCCACGGATGGCGAGACCTACGGTCATCACCACCAGTTCGGAGAGATGGCGCTGGTCCGGATGATCGAGCAGATGCGACAGACCCCCGGGGTAACGGTGGAGAACTTCGCGTCGTTCCTGGCGCGGCACGGCGCGCACCACGAGGTGCGCATCGTGGCTCCCAGCTCGTGGAGCTGCGCCCACGGAGTGGATCGCTGGCGGGCAGACTGCGGCTGCAAGATGGACCCGTCGTCGCCGACCAATCAGCGATGGCGCGCGCCGCTCCGCGAGGCCCTGAGCTGGCTCACCGCCGCGTGCCACGCGATCTACGACGAGGAGGCGGCCGTGCTGCTGCGCGAGCCCGCCGCGGCGCTCGATGGCTACGGTGCCGTGATCGGAGCCGGGGCGGAGGCGGCGCGTCAGTACGGGGGGACAGTCGCCCGCTCCTCGGTGACCGACCAGGAGCTGATCCGGGCCACCGAGTTGCTCGAGATGGAGCGGGGGGCGCTTCGCTCGCTCACGTCGTGCGCCTGGTTCTTCGATGACATCGGCGGGATCGAGGCCCTGCAGGTCCTCAAGTACGCGGCCTGGGCCATTGAGCTGGCCGGAAACCGGTCGGCCACGCTGGAGGAAGGGTTCATTCGGCGGCTGGCCCCGGCCGAGAGCAACAATCCTCAGTTAGGAAACGGCCGGGACATCTACCTCCGCCACGCGAGGCCCCGGGTTCCGCCGCCGGTCCGGATCGCGGCGGGGCTGGCCGCGGCGCGCAAGCTGGCGCCGGAGGGGACGGTGAGTCCCGGCTGGCTCCTCGAGGGACCGGATCACGACCTGGCCCTCACCAACCGCCGGACGGGACGGAGCTACGAGCTCCGGGCCGTGCTCGACCGGAACGGGCAGGACCTGCGCGTCACGATGCACGCCCCGCAGTCCGGCATCACGGTGGCGCTGGGCCTCGCGGACCTCCCGGACCGGCAGCACACCGCGATCGCGGCGGTATTCCGCGGCGAGTCATTGCGGCGGCTGCTTACGTCCGGGGAGCGCGAGGCGCTGGAGCGCGGCGATCCGATCCGACCCATCGTTCGAGGTGCGCTGCTCCGGCGGGTGACCGCGCTGACCGGCGAGGCGGCCGATCCCGCGCGAGAAGACATCCTCGAGCTGCTGGCCATCCTGGTGCACCTCGGCCAGCCGGTTCCGTTCGAGGTGCAAACCGCGTTCTATCGGATCTGGAGGCACCAGCTCACCTCCCACGATCCGGGGCTGGCGGACCTGGCGTGGCGTCTGGGATTCGCGATGGGGTAGCCGGGATCAGCGCCCGCCGCGGGCCCGATGGGTCCCGGCGGCGATGATGAACTCGCGGAACAGGTGGCGGGTGTGGGGGTCGGTCATCTCGAACACCTCTGGATGCCACTGGACGCCTACCATGAAATGCTCCGAGCCAGCCTCCACGGCCTCGATGAGCCCGTCGGGTGCCGTCGCGGCGGGCACCAGCTCCGGAGCCAGGGTCTTGATCCCCTGGTGGTGCATGCTGTTCACGAGGAAGCGGTGGCGTTCCATCACGGCCTCGAGACGCGAGCCGGCGGCCAGAGTCACTTCGTGAGCGAGATGGTCCCGCTCGAAGCCGGCGGTGGGGAAGTAGTCGTGCTTGATGGCGCGGGGAACCTGTTCCGCGATGTCCTGGTACAGGGTGCCCCCCAGCGCGACATTGATGACCTGGATGCCCCGGCACAGGCCGAGGAGCGGCTTCCGGTCCTCGATGGCCCAGCGGGTGAGCTGCAGTTCAACTCGGTCGCGGGCCGGGTCGGTGGCGCCGAGCCGCGGGTGCGGCTCCTCGCCAAAGGTGGCGGGGTCCATGTCCACGCCGCCCGGCAGCAGGATGCCGTCCAGCCGCTCGTAGACCGCGCGCAGGGACTCTTCCGCATCGTCGAGCAGCGGCACCATCAGCGGTACTCCCCCCACGATGCTCACCGCCAGGACGTAGCGCTGGTTCATCACCCACGACTCCGGCAGCGCCGGCGGAATGCCCTCGATGGCGTGCAGGGTCTGGGTGGTGACACCGATGGTCGGTCGGTCGTGCATGGCTCCACAATGCGGATAAAGAAGTGCCGTTGGCGGGGCTTCGTCCCCGCCTCACCGTCAGCAGGAACTGCGCCAGCGCCGCTCCACGGCGGGAAAGGTAACGGCCGCGGCTCGCGGATGGGGGATCAGTCCACCCCTTCCGCGGTCTCCCGAATGAGCTGATCAACGACGGCGCGCATCTCGCCCGAGGCCTGGAAGGCGGCGATCTGTCGGTCGGCGCTGGTCCCCTCCGCCAGGATCCGATAGGCGTACTCCACCTCCCGCCTGGTGCCCAGCTCGTCCAGCACGTCGTCGAGGAACCACTCGATCATCTCGCGAATGAGGTCCCGTGCCGGCAGCTCCCGGGTCTTGCCGAAGTCGATCAGCTTGCCGTCCAGCCCGTAGCGAATGGCGCGCCACTTGTTCTCGTCGATCAGCGCGGCCGGATAGACCCGGAAGGTGAGATTGTCGCGCCGGAGCTTCCAGAGCTTGTGGATGATGCCTTGGAAGATGGCCGCCACCGCCACGGCCTCGTCCACCCGGGTACACACGTCGCAGATGCGGAACTCGAGCGTCGGGTAGCTCCAGCTCGGCCGGACGTCCCACCAGATCTTCGAGGCGTTGGGGATGCAATTGGTCCCCACCATGGTGTTCACCAGCTGCTCGAACTCCGACCAGGAGGCCAGCGACCGCGGTATCCCGGTGCGGGGGAAGTCCCGGAAGACGATGCTGCGATAACTCTTGAGCCCCGTGTTCCGGCCCATCCAGAATGGCGAGCTGGTGGAGAGGGCCAGGACGTGCGGCAGGAAGTAGCGCGACACGTTCATGGCATCGATGAGGAACTCCCGGTCCTCGATGCCGATGTGCACATGAGTCCCGAAGATGAGCAGACGCTGGGCCAGGTCCTGCAGGTCCTCCCGCACCCCCATGTAGCGGTCCAGTGGCGTGATCTTCTGCTCCATCCAGGAGGAGAACGGATGGCTTCCGGCCGCGACCACCCTGAGGCCGTGGCGGCCGGCGAGGTCCATCACCAGGCGCCTGAGGCGCACCAGCTCCTGGCGCACCTCCGAGGGGTGCCGGCAGACCTTGGTGCCCACCTCGACCATGGACTGGTGAAGCTCGGGCTTCACCTCGCCCATGAGGATGGAATCCTCGTGGAGGATCTCGGTGATGTAGGAGCGGAGCTCCCGGGTCTCGGGGTCGATGATCTGGTACTCCTCTTCGACGCCGATGGTCAGGCTGGGAGGCTTCATCGGACCTCAGGGGTGGGGGTCAGTCACGCGGCTCGGCCACGAAGGCGGGAACGGTGCTCCCGCCGCCAGCCGTGACGTTGAGGAGGGCCGCGGTCGAGAGCCGGGTGAGCACGCCGTCCACGACGCGGCCGTTGAGGACGAACGGCGCGGTATCCTGCATCCGGTCCTGGAGTCGGAGCGAGCCCCCGGCAAAGTCCGGATAGGGCTCCGCGGGAATCGCGACCCGTTCCTGGACGATCGAGGGCCGAGTGAGCGCCTCGCGGAGCGCGGCCCGCCACCGCTCGGCGTCGACCGTCCAGCCCAGCACCACCCCGGCGCCGCCGTAGTCGTCGTTCGGCTTGAGCACCAGGGTCTCCCGGTGGGCTTCGATATAGGGCACCAGGTCCACGGGCTGGCCGCGGGCGATGGTCATCCGCTCCTCCACCACGCGGGTCCACGGCACGTGGGCCGCGATGGCCGCGGCCTGCGCGGCGCTGAAGAGCCGCGCGTTCCGCTCGTCGGACAGGACCGCGAGGCTCGCCTTCTTGTGGAGCAGCTTGCAACGGAAGGGATTCACCATGCACACCGCGCGGTCGGCCACGGCGCGGACCAGCGGGTGGTCGAGCCCTTCCCGCTCGATCAGCTCGTTGATGAGCACGCGCTTGTAGACCAGGTCGACCACGCCGCCGGTCGCGTATAGCCGCCCGCCCCGATACTCGAGCGCCCGGGGATCCACGATGACCGCATCGAGTCCGAGCGTACGGAAGTAGGCGGCGAAGATCTCGAACTCGACCCGGGTCGGTACGTCATCCCAGTCCACGATGGCGATCCGCGGGCCGGCCCACCGCCCGGAGAAGGCTCTCCACGCGTCGAGCAGCACGCCGGCCGTACCGGGGCGGGCGGGCACGGGGTAGAGCCGGAAGCGCTGGCGGAAGACCCGCATCACGGGAATGGGGTCGAAGGCCTCGGTGAGCAGGTCGTTGAACCCCGCCCCCGCCGGCGTCTCCGCGTTGTACTCGGTGACCACGAACCCGGCGCCGCCGTCCGCCTCGAAGCAGTCCATCCTTCCGTGGGGGCTCGAGGGTGAGAACCCGGGGTCCGCTCCGACCAGCCGCTCCTCCCACTCCGTCAGCCGGAACTGGGCCCGGAGCCCGGGGTCAGCGAACGCGGCTTCCTCGGCGCGGGCAAAGGCGCCCATGAGATGCTCCAGGCCGTGGGTGAGGCGGCGCAACGCCTCGGGCGTGAAGAACCGCGGACGGAGCACGGTGCAGAGCGGTCGCTCGCCGAAGACCATGTGCCGAAGCCGGAGCTGTTCCTCGAGCATGGCATGGCTTGCGGCGGCGAGGTCTCCCTCGCCGAGCAGATCGTGGTACGCGGCGACGGCGTCGCTCATCGGGGACCGAACAGCTGTGCCCAGCCGATCGCGTCCACCTGCCGGCGGCCGCCCAGGGCGAGCCGGATCACCATGTCCGCCATGTGGGCCACGACCCACTCGAAGTAGGTCGGCGTGAGGGAATAGATGTCCATGTCGGGAGCGGGGTTCATGAAGTCGATGGCGTAGGGCGTGCCGTCCCGGATGGCGAACTCGATGGAGTTCATGTCGTAGCCCAGGGCCCGCACGATGGTCCGGGCGTCCCGTTCGACCCGCTCGCGGAGCGGCGGACTCAGGTAGTCCTGGTTCGGGACGTAGCGGCGGCTCGAGGGATCGTAGGGCATCACCAGGATCTCCTCCTGGCCCAGGCACATGCACCGCACGAACTGGTCGTAGCGAATGAACTCCTGGACGATCATGGTGAGGAGGCCGGATTGATCGTAGTGATGGATCAGCTCCTCGAGGCTGTGACAGACGTAGACATCCCGCCAGCCACCGCCGTGAGCATCCTTGAGGATGCAGGGCAGCCCGATCTCGCGGATCAGCCCGTCCCAGTCCACGAACTGCATGTTGCGGAGGCTCTCGTTCGGCACGATGCCCTTCACGTAGTCCTTGTTGGGCAGCGCCGCCGTCCGGGGGCTCGCCACGCCCAGCCGGGTGATGAGCGAGGCGCCGAAGAACTTGTCGTCGGCGCTCCACATGAAGGGGTTGTTCACCACGGCCACCCCCTGCAGCAGGGCCTGCTTCAGGTACGAGCGGTAGAACGGGACCTCATGGGAGATGCGATCGACGATCACGTCGTACGGACAGGGCTGATCCATCGTCACCGCGCCGACCGAGACCATCTCGGCCGTCACCCCCTGGTCGCGCCGGTTCACTTCGTCCATGAAGGCGGGAGGAAAGCTCCACTCCCGGCCGATCAGCAATCCGACCCGTTTCGTCATCCGAGATTCCAGCGTGCGGGTGATGGCCGCCTCGTGACACGCCGCGGCCCTGGGACTAGTCGTGCCCCTGGAGATAGATGCGCACCATCTGTTCCCAGTACGGCCAGTCGTGGGCGAACCCGTCCCAGACGCGGAGCGCGTTGCCGATGCCCTTCGACCAGAGGATGCCGGAGAACTCGCAGTTGTTGGCGTACATCGGGTCGTCCCGCCCGATGGCCAGGATGATGTCCTGACGCCGGAATGCCGCCATTCTCCCGGGTTCGTGCTCGTGACGCATGAAGTCCATGGGGTTGACGGCGTACACGTTCTCGTCCGAATAACCACCGGTGAGGCGCTTGAGGTCGTACAGGCCGCTCATCCCCACGATCCGCCCGACCGACTCCGGGTACTTGAGCCCAAACGTGACCGCATGGGTGGCTCCCAGGCTGGCACCCAGAACGATCAGGAAGGGGTTCCCGTTCCGGGAGGCGGTAAACGGCAGCACCTCCTCATACACGTACCGATAGTACAGCCCATGGACGTAGGCCCGGTGGCCGGCCGAAACGGCATCGTTGCCCCAGTTCTCATGGCGCGGCTGATCCAGGCAGTACAGTTGAATCCAGCCCGCGTCGAGATGGTCCCTGAGCACCTCGTGCATCCGCCGATCGATCCACTCCCGACAGCTCCCCATGCTGGTCGGAAAGACCAGGACCCGGGCGCCGGCGTGGCCGATCACCTCGAGCGGCATCTCGCGGCCAAGCAGTGGGCTCGTCCAGCCGGCAGTCTCGTGATGCATCGACGGGGGGGCTTGGGGATGACGCCACGGCGTCGGTCGCCGATGGCGGCCGCATAATCTACCGCGAATCGGCGATTGCTCCATGCCCCGCGCCGAGCCCTGTACGCCGCCCCTCGATCCCTTAGTTTCCCTCAATGCCCTGCCTCAGCCGGCTCGCGCGTGGTGTCCACCCGCACCAGCCTGTCGGGAGTCTCCACCCCGTCTTCACCCGGCACCTGGCGGAGGGCTGCCGGCCCCGGCTCGAGCGCATGGGGGAGCGCGGCGCCCTGCCCGTTGAAACTCAAATCGCCCTGCGCACCTGATGGCCACCACGCCCTGGTACCTGCGGATCCGCCCCTGGACGCTCGCAGCGTACGTCTGCGTCCTGCTCGTCGCCACGCTCATCCCTTTCGAGGTGGATACCGACCGCGCCCACATCATGGAGCGGGTGGCCCGGACCTTCCATCCCACGCTCGAAGGGCGGGACGTCGTTGATGGGGCGCGCAACGTGGTGCTGTTCGCGGGGTGGGGAGTGGTCTGGGTGCTCACCGCGACGGGCAGCCTTCGGCGGATGGTCTGGGGCGCCACCGCCTCCGGCGCGGCCATCAGCGCGCTGGTCGAAACGACCCAGCTCCTCTCCGCCAACCGCGTCACCAGCTTCCTCGATCTCGCCACCAACACCGCCGGGGCGTTCGGCGGCGCGGTCACGCTGATCGTGCTGGTCGCGCTCGCGGCGCGCTGGCGGGGAGCCCGCTCGTTCGTGGGTGTGCCCGCGCTGCTCTTCGCCGGGGCTTACGGGACCGCCACCTTCTTCGAAGCCCTGATTCCTCTCTTCCGCCAGCTCGACGTGCCGATCGCCTATGGAGGCCCACTGACGCGGTTCGCGGCAACGATCCACGCCTTCCACTGGGGCTCGATCCTGGAATTCACGGTAAGCGATCTGGTCATTTTCCCCGCGGGGGGCGCCTTTGCCGTCGCCGCCCTGTCCGAATCCGGCCTGGGCTATCCGGCGGCTCGACAGCGGGTGATCATGGCCGGAATCGGCCTCGCGCTCCTCGCCGAGCTGCTTCACGCCTTCCTGGGGCAGCCAATCCTCCTGGGCGCGGTGCTGAGCCACGCCCTGGCCATCGCCTTCGGGGCCTGGGTCGCGGCGCGCTACCTGCCCTTCCTGAGCGTCCACCTTCGGGGCCGTGTCCGGCCGCTCGCCCTGACGGTGCTGTACGCTCTGACCCTGGCCGGCTGGGCCTGGCGGCCCTTCCTCCCTGAAGTGACGATGGCCGCCGTCGCGGACAAGCTCGCCCATCACTGGTACGTCCCGCTCGCGTCGCTGGGCGGCCGGGTGGACTTCTTCAGCGTGGCGGATGTGTGCTCCCAGTTCCTGATCTACCTGCCGCTGGGTGGCCTGCTGGCGGTGTGGCCGCTGCGCCGACAGGGTCTGTTGGCCGGTCCGCTGCCGGCGGTGTGGCTCGCGCTGCTGCTCGAGGCAGGGCAGCTCGGCGTGTGGGAGCGCATCCTGGATGTGACAATTCCGATCATCCAGATGAGCGGCGCCTTTGTCGGCTGGGCCATCGTGCAGCGGGCAGGGTACCCGGTGTACGGCGAATCGCTGCCGCGTCAGGCAAAGGCCGGCGGAGCCCGCAAGGCGGGATCGCCGTCCGGCACCGGCTGACCTCGCGGATCGCTTCCCTTATCTTCCTCGCATGTCGACATCCCCTTCGTCGTCACCCGCCGTAGCGCTGGGCCTGGTGCAGATGCGGATGACGGAGTCGCCGGAGGAGAACTTCACGCGGGCGCTGGCCCGGGTCCGCGATGCCGCTTCGCGCGGCGCGCAGGTGATCTGCCTGCCGGAGCTGTTTCAGAGCCGGTACTTCTGTCAGCGGGAGGACCACGCGTTCTTCGCGCTGGCCGAGAGCATCCCCGGGCCGGGAACGGAGCGGCTCGGCAAGCTGGCCGCCGAGCTTGGCGTGGTGATCATCGCCTCGCTGTTCGAGAAGCGGGCCGAGGGACTCTACCACAACACGGCCGCGATTCTCGATGCCGATGGTCGGTACCTCGGCAAGTACCGCAAGATGCACATCCCGGACGACCCCAATTACTACGAGAAGTTCTACTTCACGCCTGGCGACCTCGGCTACCGGATGTGGCCCACGCGCTTCGGACGCGCGGGCGTTCTGGTGTGCTGGGACCAGTGGTATCCCGAGGCGGCCCGCCTCACCGCGATGGCAGGCGCCGAGATCCTCTTCTATCCCACCGCCATCGGGTGGCTGGTGCCGGAGAAGGCCGAGTTCGGAGCGGCGCAGCAGGCCTCGTGGGAGACCATTCAGCGGAGCCACGCGATCGCCAACGGCGTGTTTGTCGCCGCGGTGAATCGGGTCGGCCTGGAGCCTGGGCCGAACGGGGGCATCGAGTTCTGGGGCGGCAGCTTCGTGGCGGCGCCCAACGGGGAGATCGTTGCCCGGGCCGGGCTGGACGAGGAGACGCTGATCGTCCGCATCGACCCGAGCCGGGTGGAGTTCGCGAGAACTCACTGGCCATTCCTGCGGGACCGCCGCGTCGACTCCTATGGCGACCTCACCCGGCGTTACCTCGACTGACCCCTCCCGGGGCCACCATTCAGCCCGGTCTCCGACTCCCGGATCGCCCGCGGCCCTGGGCTTCCGGATGCCGGCGGAATGGGCCCGCCACCGCGGCACCTGGCTCAGCTGGCCCCACCGGGAGTCGTCGTGGCCGGGCAGGTTCGCGCCCATTCCAGGCGTGTTCGTCGAGATCGTGCGCCAGCTCGTACCGGGCGAGGAAGTTCACATCAACGTGACTGGCCCGGAGATGGCCGCGGAGGTGAGCGCACTGCTCGGCGCCGCCGGCGTGCCGGTGCGCTCCGCACCGGCGGGTGGGCCCGGCGCCACCCTGCACCACAATCCCACCAATGATGCCTGGTGCCGCGATCATGGTCCCATCTTCGTGCAGCGCGAGACGGCCGACGGCCGGGAAGAGGCGGTCATCGACTGGGGCTACAACGCGTGGGGCGGCAAGTATCCCCCCTACGATGCCGACGACGTGGTCCCGAGCCGCATCGCGGCCGAGTACGGCCTCAAGGTCTTCCAGCCCGGCATCGTAATGGAAGGGGGAAGTCTCGACGTCAACGGTGAGGGCACGCTGCTCACGACGGAGAGCTGCCTCCTCAACCCGAACCGGAATCCGGAGCTCGGCCGGGGAGAGATCGAGGGGTACCTGCGGGACTACCTCGGCGTCACGCACATTCTCTGGCTCGGGGACGGCATCGAAGGAGACGACACCGACGGCCACGTAGACGATCTGACCCGGTTCGTTGCTCCCACCACGGTCGTGACCGTGCTGGAGGACGACCCCAGGGACCCGAACCACGCGCCGCTCCGCGCCAATTACGAGCGCCTGGTCGACATGCGCGACCAGAGCGGGAGTCCCCTCCGTATTCTCACTCTGCCGATGCCACCGGCACTGTACCACGAGGGACAGCGCCTCCCCGCCAGCTACGCCAACTTCTACATCGCCAACGAGGTGGTGCTACTGCCCGCCTATCATCCGCCGACCGACGAGATCGCGCGGGCGAGGCTGCAGGCCTGTTTCACCACGCGGCGGGTCGTGCCGATCGATTCACGCAATCTCGTGTGGGGACTCGGATCCTTCCACTGCGTGACCCAGCAGTGGCCGGCCCTGAACGGTCCGCCTGCCGCCACGACCTCTCCAGGCACGGGTCGGCCAGAATGAGAGGCGCGCGTTGGGAGGTGCTTGCGCTCGCCGTGGCAGGCTGGACCACGCCGCTCGCGGCCCAGGCCTACAACGGCACCTTCCTCACCAAGGGTACCAATGGGGCCACCATCAGTCTCACGCTGCAGGAGGACCGCACCGGGAAAGTCACCGGTGCGCTGACGGGCAACGGCGTCAGCTTCCAGTTGAGTGGACAGCGGCATGGCCAGGAGGTCACCGGGCGCGCCAGCGGCCGCGGCACCCAGGCCTTCTTCTCGGCCCACTTCCAGGGCCACCAGCTCCAGTTCATGATCGCCGACATCGGATCCGACGGGCGGCCCAATCTCCGCACCGCTCAGCAACTCGTCCTCACCCGCTCCTTCAGCGGGACCGCCGGTCCGGCTCCACCCCACCCACCGCTCACCCCGTCCGGAGCCTGACGGGCGCCCCGAAAAGCGAGGGGCGGCGCTGCTCGCGCCGCCCCCACAGGCTTCCTCCGCCGGCCAGCCAGCCCGCCTTACTTAAGGAATAGCAGCTCGCGGTAGGTCGGCAGCGGCCAGAGGTCCCCTCCGACCTGGGATTCGATGGCGTCGGCGTAGCCGCGAAGCTCGGCCATGGCGGGCCGCACGCGGTCGCGGATCCAGGTGGCGTGCTTGACCGGGTCGTCGTCGTGATGCGCTGTCGCCTTCTCGAGCTTGGCCAGCGCCTCCTGAAACCGGGTGACCAGGTTCACGAATTCGCCCAGCGCGGCCAGGGTGTCGTTGCACTTGACGCCGGCCGACTCGGTCGTGGCCACCGCGTTGGCGAGCCGGGTCTGATGCGAGAGGGCGGCCGGAAGGATCTGGGTGCGGCCGATGGTGATCATGGTCTCGGCCTCGATGGTGAGCTGCTTGATGTACTTCTCGTAGGCGACATGCAGACGCGAGTCGAACTCGGCCTTGTTGAGCACGTTGTACTTCTTGAAGAGGTCCACGTTCTTCTTCGCCTTGAGCGAGGCGAAGCTCTCCACCGAGTCCCGGAGATGCGGCAGCCCGCGCCGATCCGCCTCGCGGTGCCATTCCTGGGAGTACCCGTCGCCCCCGAAGATCACCCGCTTGTGCTGCTTCACCAGCTTGCGCAGCAGCCCCAGCGCCGCGGCCTGCACCCGAGTCGGCGTCCGGTTGCTGCCAACCGCGCGCTCCAGCTCCGTGGCGGCATAGTCGAGAGACTCGGCCACGATGGTGTTGAGGACGGTGTTGGGCCACGCGATCGACTGGCTCGAACCCACGGCCCGGAACTCGAACTTGTTGCCGGTGAAGGCAAAGGGAGAGGTCCGGTTCCGGTCACCCGAGTGGCGGGGCAACTGCGGCAGGGTGCGGGCGCCGAGGTCTATGACGCCACCCTTGAGCGTCCGGCGGAGCTGCCCCTTCTCGACCTGGTCGAGAATGTCCTGCAGCATGTCCCCGAGAAAGATGGAGATGATCGCCGGCGGAGCTTCGTTGGCGCCCAGGCGGTGGTCGTTCGCCGCCGAAGCGATGGAGCCCCGAAGCAGGTCGGCGTGGGTGTCCACGGCCCGGATCACCGAGACCAGGAAGACGAGGAACTGGAGATTGGTGTGGGTCTCGTCCTGCGGGTCGAGCAGATTGTGCCCGGCGTCCGTCGCCATGGACCAGTTGTTGTGCTTCCCGGAGCCGTTGACTCCCGCGAACGGCTTCTCGTGCAGCAGCGCCTGAAGCCCGTGGCGGGGCGCCACCCGCTTGAGCGTCTCCATGGTGAGCATCTGATGGTCGCTCGCCAGCTGGCTCATCTCGAACAGCGGCGCGATCTCATACTGCCCCGGCGCCACCTCGTTGTGACGCGTCTTGACCGGCACCCCGAGGCGGTACAGCTCGCGCTCCACGTCCGCCATGCAGGCCAGCACCCGGGCGGGGATGGTGCCGAAGTAGTGATCCTCGAGCTGCTGCCCCTTGGGCGGACGGGCGCCGAACAGCGTCCGCTCGCAGATGACGAGGTCGGGGCGCTTGAAGAACAGCTCGCGGTCCACCAGGAAGTACTCCTGCTCCGGCCCAACCGTGGTGAAGACCCGGGCCACTCCACCGTCCGTGCCGAAGATCCGCAGGATGCGGAGCGCCTGGTGCGAGAGCGCCTCCATCGATCGGAGCAGCGGAATCTTGGTGTCCAGCGCCTCGCCGGTCCAGGAAACGAAGGCCGTGGGTATCACCAGCGTGACCGCGTTGACGCCACGTATAAGGAAGGCGGGGCTGGTCGCATCCCACGCGGTGTAGCCACGGGCTTCGAAGGTGGCGCGCAGGCCGCCCGAGGGAAAACTCGAGGCATCCGGCTCGCCCTGCACGAGATCCGATCCGCTGAAGTTGAACACCACCCCGCCCTGCCCGTCGGGGGAGATCAGGGAGTCGTGCTTCTCGGCCGTGGAGCCGGTGAGGGGCTGAAACCAGTGCGTGTAGTGCGTCGCCCCATTCTCGATCGCCCAGTCCTTCATCGCGGAAGCCACCACGTCCGCCACGGAGTGGTCGAGAGGCTCACCCAGGTCGATGGTCCGGATCAGACGCTTGAACACGTCCTTGGGGAGCCGCTGGCGCATGATCGCGCGGGAGAAGACATCTCGACTGTACAGCGCATCCACGGGTTCGAGCTGACCGCTCGTCGCTCCTGGGTTGGTCACCGGGAAGGGTCCTTAAGGAATGGGTGTCGGAACGGGTGGAGCCGGCGGCGGGAAGATAACAACCCGAGGAGCAGGGACAAGAACAGAGCGGGCGGGCAGAGCCAATGGCCCCGCCCGCCCGCTCGCTCGTGGGTTCCGCTCGGTCTAGTGCTCGCGGCTCGCCTGACGGCGCCGCCGACGCTTGGCCTCGGCGGCTTTCACCGCCTTCGCCACGCTGGGCTTGAGGTAGTATCGCCGCCGGCGGATTTCCCGCAGTATTCCCGCCTTGGCCATCTTGCGCCGAAACGCCTTGAGAGCCACATCGAGACGATCATCTTCTCCGAGAACAATTTCCATCCGTATCCTGCCACCTGAGGCCGTCGGTACGCTTGCCGTGCGGGCCGCGCACCGCCCGTTGTGACGTCGGAGTCCGGTTGCCCGTACCTGCCGACAAATGCAGAAAGCTGGCCTGAGCCAGCTCCCTGAAGTGACCCGTCTGGGATGCGAACGCCGGGCTCGCCGGCGACGCAACGTGCCAAGCTACTCTGCCGGCCAACCGATGTCAAATCAGTCTCTTACGGTGCGGCCCGGGCGTAGATCGGGTAGCTGCCGTCGTACATCCGGCGGTGGATGACTTCCGGATCGGGGGGTCGCGGGGCCGTGGCCTGCCCCTCGTCGAAGGCCGCCTGCGCGACCGACCGCGCGATCCGCTCGGTCACTGACCGAATGTCCCGGAGCGGCGGGTAGAGCCGCCCGATGGCCAGCAGATCGGCGTCGACCTGCTCGGCGAGCGTGACCGCCGCCACCTGGAACATCCGATCCGTCAGACGACGGGCTCCCGCCAGAATGGCCCCCAGGCCCACCCCGGGGAAGATGTACGCATTGTTCCCCTGGGCGGGCTCGAAGGTCCTGCCCTGCAGCTTGACCGGCCCGAACGGGCTTCCGCTCGCGAACACCGCGCGGCCCTCGGACCAGGCATACGCCTGTTCCGCGGTGCACTCGGAACGGCTCGTGGGATTGGAAAGCGGGAAGATGATGGGGCGCGAGTTGAGCCGGGCCATCGCGCCGATCAGGTCCGCGGTGAACGTCCCGGGCGCACCCGACACGCCGATCAGGGTATCGGGGCGAAGCACCTCCACGGCGTCGCGGAGCGTCGCGAGCGGCGGATGGTCGTGGGCGAAGCGGCGCTGATACTCGTTCAGGTCGGCCCGGGCGGCAACCACGAGCCCGTTCACGTCTACCAGCCAGCAGATCTGTCGGGCCCGCGCCTCGGACACCCCACTGTCGGTCGCCGCCGACACGATGAGATTGGCGATGCCGAGGGCCGCGGCGCCGGCGCCAAGAAAGACGATCCGCTGCTCCGCGAGGGGCCGCCCCGTGATGCGCGCCGCGCTCAGGAGGCCGGCCAGCACGGTGGCCGCGGTCCCCTGAATGTCGTCGTTGAAGCAGGGGCACCGCTCGCGATACCGGGCCAGGAGCCGGAGCGCATTGTCGGTCCCGAAGTCCTCGAACTGGAGCACCGCGCCGGGGAAGACTTCGCCCACGGCCACGACGAACTCCTCGAGCAGCTCGTCGTACGCCTTCCCCCGTACCCGGCGGATCGGCAGGCCGAGGTAGAATGGGCTCTCCCGCAGCTCATCCCGATTGGTACCGACGTCTATCGCCACGGGGAGGCAGCGGGTGGGGTCGATACCGGCGCAGGCGGTGTACAGCGAGAGCTTGCCGATCGGAATCCCCATGCCATTCGCCCCCAGGTCACCGAGTCCGAGGATGCGCTCCCCGTCGGTCGCGACGATCATCTCGACCTGACGTTCGGGCCAGTTCCGGAGAATGCCAGCCACCCGTCCCCGGTCCTCGATGGTGATGTACAGCCCCCGCGCCCGCCGGAAAATCTGCCCGAACCGCTCGCAGGCTTCGCCGACGGTCGGGGTGTAGATCACCGGCATCATCTCCTCGATGTGGTCCATCAGGATCTGGTAGAAGAGATGCTCGTTCCGGTCCATGAGGCTGATGAGGTAGATGTACTGCTCGAGCGGGGTCGGCTTCTGCCGGAAGTTGTCGAGCACCCGCGCCTTCTGCTCCTCCTGCGTGGTGACCCGCGGCGGCAGCAGCCCGCGCAAGCCAAGCTGCTCCCGCTCGGCCTCGGTGAAGCCGGTTCCCTTGTTGAGGTGGGGATCGTGCAGGTATTCCTGGGGCGTCCGCGGCATGGGGCCAAGTATAGGGCCGCCGCGCCGGTGGCTCCATGCTGCGGCGCGGCGGCCTCCTCACTGCGCTGGAGGAACCGATTCAGCTCCCGGCGCGGCGCACCGTCAAAGGACCATTGGTGGTCACCACGCGGAGCGGCGCGCCACCCTGGCCCAGCGTGGTGTGGATGCGATCGCGCCCCCTCCCATGCAGCGTGACCGTCAGGGGGTACTGGAAGTCGGATGGGCCGTTCACCGTCCCGGTCTCGAGATTGGCGTTGTAGTGCTCCGGCAGCGCGAGGTCCACCGGGCCGTTCACCGTCTCGGCATCGAGGCCCTTGCCTTCCCAATTCGACCCCGCCAGGACCACCGTCAGCGGCCCGTTCTGTGCGCGCGCGCGGACATCACCCGATACCCGGGCCAGTGAGAGCGGGCCGTTGGTCGCCCGCACATCGATCCGCCCCGCCACTCCGTCCACCGAGACGGGGCCGTTGGTCGTCGCGGCCTCGATCCCGCTCCGCCGGGGAACCAGGCACACCAGCTCCACGCTCCAGGATGCATTCCGCGAGCGGGACGGCCCCGCCACCCGAACCGCGGATCCGGCAACCTCCACCCGGACCCCACGGAGCAGCTCACGGGCCGCGTCCTCATCGGCCCCATCGGCCTGGATGCGCGCGGTCACCGCGACGGAGTCCCGATCCCAGCCGGTGATGTCCACTCCGCCATTCTCGTCGGGTTCGAAGCCGAGAGACGTCCCGCTGGGCTTGAACCCGAGGTGCCGAATCTCGCAGGCGCGCTGCCGGTCAGCTCGGCCGCCGTCGCGCTCGCAGTGGCGGAGCCACTGACTGTCATCGTCCTGTGCGAGCAGTGCGCGGCCGGCGAGGGAGATCGCGGCCAAGGCGAGAATGGAAAGCGTGGCGGGCCGCACGGGGCCTCCTTGGCGTGTGGGAATGATCCCTACCTGACAGCCGGAGACGCCGGAAGGTTGCAACCAGCGTCGCGCCGGCTACCCCGCCACCGGGAGGCTCACCTCGTTCCGGAGCCCGCCCATCGGGCTCCGCGTCAGGATCACCGACCCGCGGTGCAGGCTGATGATCGCGGCGACGACGGAAAGTCCGAGCCCAACGCCACCGCGGGTTCGCGCCGGGTCCCCTCGGTAGAAGGGCTCGGTAAGCGAACCGAGGGCCTCGTCGGCCACTCCGGGCCCCGCATCCTCGACCACGAGGCTGACCTTGTCCGGCGAGCGCTCCACGGCGATCCGGATCGGCGTGCCGTCCGGTGTATGCCGGATGGCGTTATCCAGCAGCTGGCCGATCACGAGGTCCAGGAGGGCAGCATCGGCGTCCACATCGACTCGGCGGTCGGGGAGGGCGACGTCAATCGCCGCCGAGGGCGCCCGTTCCCGGTGCAACTCGGCCCGGCGCCGTGCCAAGGTCGCGAGGTCCACCGGTTGCAGCTGGAGGGTGAGGTCGCCCGCCTGATAGCGCGCCAGCGCGATCAACTGGTCACCCATCAGCGCCAGGCGATCGACTTCCTCCAGCACGCTCGCCAGCACGCCACGGTACTGCGCGGGCTCGCGCTGCCCGCGGAGCGCCACCTCGATTTCACCGCGCATCACGGTAATCGGGGTGCGGAGCTCGTGCCCCACGTCCGCGATGATCCTTCGCTGCACCGCCAGCGCGTGCTCCAGGCGGGCCAGCATGTCGTTCAGCACCTGGATCAGGTCGCGGAGCTCGGCCACGTCGCCGTGCAGTGTCACGAAGCTGCTGGCCCCGGGAGCCGTGACGGCACGGGCCTGTTCCGCCAGCTCCCCGATGGGGGCGAGCGATCGCCGGGCGAGCCACGCGGCCCCGAAGGAGGCGGCCAAGGCCCCGACCAGGCTCGTAAGCAGTAGCTGGAGCAGAAGGCGTTGCGACACCTCACGCATCGGCTCCAGGGAGGCGGAGGCTTGCACCGCCAAGGCGACATGCTCGCCATTGCCGACCGGGCGGAAGAGAGAGCGGATCCGCTCACCCCGAAGCTCCTGATCCACCCAGGCGCGTTGGCCCGCCAGCGCCCCGGCGAGCGCCCGTGTATCGAGAGGCAGGCTTTCGGCGCGCGGACTGTTCGAAATCAGGACCCGCCCCGCAGAATCGCGTACCACGACCAGCGCGCCCTGCGAAAGCGGGCTCAAGGCGACCGCCTCAGGGCCCGGCGCCGAGGCAACCGCGGCCGCCATCCGATCGGAGGACATTTCGAGGTACCGAGCAAGGTGACGGGCCAGCATCGCTCGTACCGAGAACTCCGTCACCAGGGCGAACGCCAGCAGGGCCACCAGCATGGTGACCCCGTAGCGCAGGGCGAGGGTGCGTTGCAGGGAACGCATGGATGCCTGTCGTGGAAGCGACCGAAGCTCGTTCAGGCCGACGGAAGCAACGCCTTCACGCGGTCCAGGAGGTCGTCAAAGCGGAATGGCTTCGTCAGGTATGCGTCGACGCCCGCCGCTCTGGCGACCTTCACGTCTCGCGGATCGTCGCGGGCCGTCAGCATGAGGATCCGGGTCGTGACCCCGGCCTGCCTGAGCCCCGCGGCGATGTCGGGACCGGAGCGGTTAGGCAGCATGTAGTCGAGAATGACGAGATCAAATTGACCACTCGCCGCACGCTGGAAGGCGGCATTGCCTTCGTGAGCGGCCTCGACGTCGAAGCCCTCCTCCCGCAGGCCTTCCTGCAGAAACCCCGCCACCTTCCGATCATCCTCGACCACAAGGATCTTCATGTGGGGGCATTCTAGGCCCCCGGGGTGAAGGCTTCATGAAGCCATTGGTAATTGCCCATTCAGGAAACGGCCATGCGATATCTCTCCGCGGTGCTCTTGCTCTCGGCGGTTCCGGCCTGCCGACCTGCCCCCCCAGCGAACGGGGACACCGGTCAGCGGAATAACAACGACTCGGCTCAGGTCGCCGGCGTGGAGCAGCGATTCGTGCGGGCGATCTCGACCCAGGACTCTGCCGCACTGGACTCGCTCCTGGACCCGGCGTTCTCGCTCGTCGGGCAAGACCCGAGCCGGCCCGTTCTCGACCGCGCGGGATTCCTCCACGAGATCCTGCGGGCGCCCCGAGTCACCGAGCACCTGCAGATCGGGCGATTCGAACAGACCGGAGATTCAGCGGACATCGCGCTGGCCCTGACCTACTCGCCAGCGTTGGGTCGGACAGGAGGGGCGAGCGTGGACGTCTATTGGGCGGACCGGTGGCTTCGACGGAACGGGACCTGGCGGCTGGTGCAGCGTCAGGAGGTGCCGCAGTGAAGAGCGGAGGGACCCTCAGGGTGCCGGAAGGGTTCGCTGCGGGGCGGCGCCGTGCCCCCGGATCAGCAGTGCCAGACCCCAACCGACGAGGGCCGTGAGCAGCAGGGCCGCCACGGCCCACGCCACCGCGCGCAGCCACTCCGGCATGCGCCCCGATCCGGCGGCGGGAGGCGGCGCGGCGCTCATGTGCTCGGGGTGGCGGAGCCAATCGAGGAACTGCGCCGCGCTGGCCGGACGAGCGGCGTGGTCGCGGGAGAGGGCGCGGAGCACCAATCGGTCCAGATCGGGAGACACCTCGGGACGCAGGCTCCGGACAGACTCCGGCGCCTGCTGGACCTTCCGCTGCATGGCGGCATAGAGATTGGTCTCGGTGAAGGGAGGGGCCCCGGCCAGCATCTCGTAGACGATCACACCGAGGCTGTAGATGTCCGCCCGTTCATCGCCACGCTTTCCCTCGATCTGCTCCGGCGCCATGTAATCCGGAGTGCCGGTGGTGTGGGACACGGAGCCCCAGGTGACACGGCGCGCGCCGAGATCCAGCGCGACGCCGAAGTCCATGATCTTCATCCGCCCGTCGGCCGTGAGCATGATGTTCTCCGGCTTGAGATCCCGGTGCACTACCCCCTGCGAATGGAGGTAGTTGAGCGCCTCCGCGATCATCGTCGCATACTTGAGCGCATCGGGGATCGGCAGGCGGGGGGTGCCCCGCAGCTCGCGCTCGCGCTCGAGGCGCTCGCGCAGGGTCTCGCCCACGACGTATTCCATGACGAGGTAGTGCCGGCTCTTTACCGTGGGGCGGAACAGCCGGATGATGGAGGGATGATCCAGCCGGAGGCCGATCTCCTCCTCGCGCTCGAACCGCTGCTGGAAGACGACGTCGTTCTCAAACTGCGGGTAGGGCACTTTCAAGACGACCGTGCGGCCATCCTCGAGATCGCGCGCGCGATAGATGCTCGCCAGCGCCGTCCGGGCAAGGACGTCGATGACCTGGTATTGATCGAGGGCGTGCCCGGGCAGGAGGTCTTGCACCGTGTAATCCGCTGGGGGGTCGGAGAGTCAGGGTAGAGATACAACGTCACCGGCCAACCCTTGTCCAGTGCCGTGGCGCGTTACCGGTGCGCTAGTACGCTCCGAGATAGCGGTCGACCTCCCATTGACTGACCCGGCCGATGTACTCCTCCCATTCCTCCCGCTTGGCATCGAGGTAGCGCTCGTAGATGTGCTCCCCCAGCGCGTCCCGGATGACGCGATCGCGCTCCAGATGGTCGAGCGCCTCGTGCAGGTCCCGCGGCAGGTCGTCAATCCTGAACTTGCGGCGCTCGCGATAGCTCATCCGGGCGATGTTCTTGTTCACCGGGTCGCCGGGGTCGATCCGTTCGCGGATGCCGTCCAGCCCCGCCGCCAGCTGCACGGTGAGCGCGAGGTAGGGATTGGCCGCCGGATCTGGCATCCGGTTCTCGCAGCGGGTGCCGGCCCCGCGCGCCGCCGGCACCCGGACCAGCGGCGAGACGTTCTGGGTCGACCAGGTGACGTTGACCGGCGCCTCGAACCCGCCCACCAGCCGCTTGTAGGAGTTGACCAGCGGGTTGGTGACGGCGCAGTAGCCGTGCGAATGCCGGAGCAACCCGCCGATGTACCAGCGCGCCACATCCGACAGCTCGAGCGACCCCTTGGGGTCGTGAAAGGCGTTCTTGCCGCTCGAGAAGAGCGCCTGATGGGTGTGCAGTCCGGACCCGCTCGACCCGAAGAGCGGTTTGGGCATGAAGGTGGCGTGGAGGCCGTACCGCACCGCCACATTGCGGACCACAATCCTGAGCGTCGCCAGGTCGTCCGCGGCGGAGAGCGCCTCCGCGGGAGCCAGATCGATCTCGTGCTGGCCAGGCGCCACCTCGTGGTGCATCGACTCGGGCTGAAGCCTCATCTCCTCCAGCGCCCCGGCGATGGCGCGCCGCAGCCGCTCGGCCCGGTCCATGGGTCTCAGGTCGAAGTAGCTGCCCCCGTCGGCCGTGGTGGTTGACGGGTTCCCCGGCTCCATCACGAAGAACTCCACCTCGGACCCGACCTGCAGGGTGAACCCCGCCTTGCGCGCCAGCTCGAGCTGGCGCTTGAGCGCGGTGCGCGGACAGCCCTCGAACGGCCGGCCGTCGGGGTAACGGATGTCGCACACCAGCCGAGCGACCTGGTCTGTCCCATCCGCGCTCCCGTCCGTCCCGGGGCCCCAGGAAAAGACCCGGAAGGTGGCCAGATCGGGCACCAGCAGAGCGTCCGCCTCCTCGGTCCGGGCAAACCCCTCGAGGGCCGAGCCATCGAAGATGATCTCCCCCGCCAAGGCCCGCGCGAAGTGAGTGGAGGGCACTTCGACCGCCTTGTTCACCCCCAGGAGATCGGTGAACTGCAACACCAGGAACCGGATCTTCCGTTTTTCAAGCTCGGCGATGATCGCTTTGGGCTCGGGCGTGTCGGTCATTGGGCCTTACTCGGTGAAAGGTCGGGGGGCGGGCCGCACCCGCGGCCACTGGCTCCTGACCATGGTGCACAAGAATTTATGCTACTTTGTCACTATTGTGGCATCGTTTTGCAGAAAAGTCTATACCCAGCATCAGACTACACTGTGAAAAAGCGTGTAACGCACCGTTTCACAAGTGCAGGTGACGCCTGGAGGCAGGCCCCCCGCGCCTGGCCCTGGGGGCTCGCTCCGACTCGCGTCCCGTCCATCCCCGCCAGAGCCCGCTCGGAAGCCGGCGGTTGCCGCCCCTCTGCCTGGCTCGTACACTGGGGTGGTGACGACGACGTCCTCGCCCACGACCCGGCAGGGTCCAGCCCATGGGGCACAGCGCGGCTGGGCCTTCTGGCTGACAGCCCTCGCCGGCTTCACCCTGGGTGGCCTGCTCCGCCTCTGGTACTTCTTCCTCGATGACCTGACCCGGCTCCACCCGGGCACCTTCGGCCGGCGGCTCCTCGAGGAGTCCACCGGCGCGTACACGGCGCTCATCTGTTTCGTCGGGCTGGTCTGGCTCTACGATCACCTGCCGCTCACCCGCGCCACATGGCGGTGGCGCTGGCCCGCGTACACCGTGGGGTTCGTGATCTTCACCGGCGTCCATACCTCGCTCATGTGGGCCACCCGCCTCTGCCTTTCGCCCCGAGTCGGGCTCGGCCCCTACGACTACGGGAAGTTCCCCACCCGCTTCTTCATGGAAGCGGGTGAGGACGCGGTGACGTTCATCATGCTCACCGTCATCCTGGTTCTGGTGGACACCTACCGTGCCCGGCAGGAGAGCGAATGGCGCGGGCGAGAGCTGGAGCAGCACCTGATCCGCGCCCAGTTGGACGCGCTGCGGCTCCGGCTGCAGCCTCACTTCCTGTTCAACGCCCTCAACACGATCTCCCAGGTGATGTACGAGGACCCCGGACGCGCGGACGAGATGATCGGCCATCTCGCGGACCTGCTCCGCCAGGCGATCCGGACCACCGATCACCAGGAGCTGCCGCTGGCGGAGGAGCTGGCCCTGCTCGAGCACTACGTCGCCCTCATGCGGGCCCGGTTCGGCGAGGACCTCGAACTGCGGGTGGCGGCCACGCCGGAGGCGCGGCAGGCCCTGGTCCCCTCGCTGCTGCTGCAGCCGCTGGTGGAGAACGCCGTCCGGCACGGCAACGCCGCCCGGTACGGGAGAGGTCGAGTCGAGGTCGCGGCCCGGCGAGAGGGCCGGTCGCTCAGACTCGAAGTGACGGACGACGGAGACCCCCGTCCCGAAGCGGTCCCACCCGAGCCAGGCGCCGGCCTCGGCCTGGGCTCGACCGCCGAACGGCTGGAGCTGCTCTACGGCGCCGATCACTCCCTTCAGGCCGGACCGGTCGACCAAGGCTACCGCGTGACCATCCTGATCCCGCACCGTCCCGAGCCGCTCGCTCCATTCAGCGCCACGACCGAACCTGCCGGTCCGGGTACTCTCCCGTCGCTCGCCTCCACCTGAGCCGATGCGGGTCCTGCTGGTCGACGACGAGGCGCCCGCCCGACTCAAGCTGAGCCGGATGCTCGCCGCCGACGATGGCTTCCAGGTGGTCGGCGAAGCGAGCCACGGCGCCATCGCCGTCAGCCGCATCCGCGCCCTCCGTCCCGAGCTCGTGTTCCTGGATATCCAGATGCCAGTGCTCGATGGGTTCGGCGTGATCGAGCAGGTGGGGCCCGAGGCCATGCCGCCGGTGGTGTTCGTCACCGCGTTCGAGGAACACGCCCTGCGTGCCTTCGAAGTGCACGCCCTCGACTACCTCCTCAAACCGATCACCCCCGACCGGCTCCGGACCTGTCTGACCCGG
>Ga0335081_10002941_pt1 | contig 26774 bp, 20 predicted proteins | sample Lox_Sample_35_FD_206713 | JGI IMG/M metagenome (GOLD analysis project Ga0335081, IMG submission 206713) | Soil microbial communities from Loxahatchee National Wildlife Refuge, Florida, United States - Lox_Sample_3.5 | ecosystem: Environmental > Terrestrial > Soil > Wetlands | place: USA...
TGCTCGGTCCTTTCTGAGTCTCGACAACCGGAAAGAACCGATTTGCATCGGTTCGACCGAGCATGCACCGTGACACAGTGAATCATTCCCCGGACAGTCCTGCTCCCCTCCGGGGAGAGGGAGCACGCCGTGCAAGCGGCGTCGGCATCAACTTAAAATCATCCCGCATTAAACCGCGACCGCAACGATCGCGTGAAAGTTCGCGCCGCCCTTGCTCACCACGTATAGCGCAATGTGCCGGTGCCGGCGTAAGTCTGCGAGCCGGACGCAAGCGCGCCGTCGAACTTCGCGGTCAGCGACCAGCGCGGCGTAAAGCGCAATTCGGCGCTCGCGGTCGTCAGCGCCGCGTTTTGCGGGACCGGCGCGCCGTTGACCGTGAAGGCGGCGCCGGGCAGCGCCTGGAACACCGCACTGAGCTGTGGATTGCTGACCCAGTCGTGCGCCCAGGCGACGCGGCCGCGCAGGATCAGCGGTTTGCCGTCAAGCGTGGTGAGATCGTCGAAGCGTGCGCCGAGCTCGCCGCGGGTGTCGTTCGCCGTCATCGCATTGTAGGTCAGGCCAAAACCGCCGCCGGTGAGGTCGGTCTCGCTGTAGGTCGGCGTCCGGAACCATTGCGTCTGCAACGCCGCATAGGGCGTGACGCCGACGCTGCCCCACCCCAACCCTCCCCAGCTCGCGGGGAAGGGCAGCGCATAGCGGTAGCCCTCTTCCAGGCGAGCCGCATAGCTCTGCCCCATGAAGCTTGCGCTGATCTGGTCGCCGAGCGCGACGCGGTCGGTGGTGAACCAGTGATCGGCGAAGCCGAGCGCGGCGGCGAGATAGGCTGGTCCCCAATGCGTGATGCCGTACGCGCCGGCCAAGAACGCATCGCTCCTGCCGGTGCCGAGCCCCTGCGCCAGATTCCAGCCGGTGCCGCCGCCGCCGAGCGAGAAGCCGACGACCGTGTCGGGGCTGATCCGGTAGTCCATGCCGGCGGCAAAGCCATAATCGCTGGCCGTGACGGTGTTCGAGCCGACAAGCGGATCGCCGTCGGCCTTGCTGGTGCCGCCGAACCCCGAGCCCCAAACGCTCCAGCGCTGATCGAATCCCCACCCTGACCCTCCCCCGCTTGCGGGGGAGGGATGGGAGGGGGCCGGCGCCTTGAGCACCGAGTCATAAGCGAGCGCGATGTCGGACGGGAAACTCGCCTGTAGATCCGGCGCAAAGCCGAGGCCACCAGCGGCGCCGGCGCCGCCGCGGCGGCCGTCCACATAGGGATCGAGCATCAGATCCAAGAACTGGTTCATCAGCTGGAACGCGCCGCGCTCGGCGTCGCTGTTCAATTCGCCGTCGAGCTCGCTCAGTACATTGCCGAGATTGCCGCCGGTCAGCGTGAACAGCGGGAAAAAGCCGGCCGGCAGCGTGCCGCCGTTGTTGAAAAAATTGTTGACCGCGTTGGCGGCGTTCTGCTGGTTCACATTGAGCCCGCCGCCGGAGCCGAGCTGCGCCGTGAGATTGAGCAGCACCTCGTTCGGCAAATAGGTCAGCGTGCCGGTAAAGCCCGGCGCATTGAGCGCAGTAAAGCCGGTGAACGTGCCGGTGATGGCGGCAGGGCCGTGGTGAAGTCCGGTCGTATCGAGGATGTCGTAGGTCGTCTTGTCGCTGTAATTGCCCGGCGCCAACAAACCATCGACGGTGCCGTTGAGAGAGGCCGTCGTGCCGACGTCGAGCCGCGAGGCGGTGGTGTCGTTGAGATTGATCAGGTAAGTGGCGCCCGGCTGGAACGTGAGACTGCCGCGCGTCGTCATGACCGTGCCGGGCACGCCGATATTGCCCGGCTCCAGCGTGCCGCCATTGTCGACGTCGATCGCCGCCAGGTTGCCGGTGCCGGCAAGGATGCCGCCGTCGACGTTCCAGGTCTGGCTCTGGCCGAAGATGTTGAACACGGTCCAGGTGCCGCTCACGACGTTGAAAACGTCGAAGCCCCGATACTGTTTGGTTGGCGAAATGCTGCTCAAGTCGAAGCTGTCAGAACCGGTGCCGCCGAGCTGGAACGTATCGTTACCGTGCCCCAGCACATGGCCGATGATGTCGTAGCCCGGGCCCAGCGTGAACGTGTTGCCACCGCTCGCGTTTCTCAAATCGACAGCGATGCCGCTGGTGCCGACGATCGTGCCCGAGTCGAAAATGCTCACCGGCGCGAAGTTATGCACGAGGATGCCGGTAGCCGCCGCGATGGTCCCGGTATTGACGATGGAGCCGCCGGAAAAGGTCGCGCAGTTGCAGACGAAAATGCCGACGCTGCCGGCTACGATCAGGCCGCTGTTCCAGATGTTGCCGGCAAATGTCGACACATTGGTCAGCGAGATGCCGGTGAAGAGCGCACCGATCCTGCCCGAATTGATGATGTCGCCCGTAAATGCGCTGACGCCCGAGACCTCGATGCCCTCGAAACCCGCAACGATCGTGCCCGCATTGCTGACGTTGCCGACAAAGGACGACACGCCGGCAACCGCCGTACCGCTCGCCGTGCCGCCGACATGAATGCCGGACATGGCCGCAGCGATCGTGCCGGTGTTGAGAATGTCGCCCGAGAAAGTCGATACGACGGCTGAAGTGCCGGTGCCAAGTGAGAGGGCATGGCCGCCGACAAAGATGCCGTCGGCGCTGACCGAGGTGATCCTGCCCGAATTGGTGATATCGCCGGAAAACGTGCTGATCGCGACCGACGCACCGGTCCCGACCGCAGTCCCGCCGACCATGATGCCGGGACCCCGTGACAAAATCCTGCCTGCGTTGCTGATGCCGCCGGAGAACGTGCTGATCGTGACCGACACGCCGCTGCTAAGCGCGCCGCCGCCGACCGCGATGCCGGAGCCCCCTGCCAGAATCCTGCCTGAGTTGCTGATGCCGCCGTCGAAGCTCGATATGGTGACCGCTGCGCTCGACCCGACGGCGGCGCCGCCGACCAGGATAGCGCTGGTCTTCGCCGTGATCCGGCCGGAGTTCGTGATGCCGCCGGAGAAAGTCGATAGCGTCACGGCACCGCCGGTGCCGGCGACGCCGCCGACCACAATGCCGCTGCCGGTGTGCGCCCGAATGATGCCCGCGTTGCTGACACCGCCGGAAAAGCTCGAGATCGAAACCGTTCCGCCGGACGCCGCCAGGCCGCCGACAACAACGCCATGACCTGCCCGGATGGCGCCGCTGTTGGTGACGCCGCCGGAAAAATTCAAGATCGAAACAAGGCCGTTGAAGGTGGCTTTGCCGCCGACAACGATGCCGTTTGCGTTCAGACTGGAAATGGTGCCGGAATTGCTGATGCCGCCGGCGAAAGTGGAAATCGTGCCCGACCGGGAGAAGATATGAAATGCGTTGGTCGCGGTGCCGCCGACGATGATGCCGTTGCGGCTCGTCGCCGTGATCATGCCGCCGTTGCTGATCCCGCCGGAGAAAGCCGACAGCGTGGCCATGGATTGAGCGGCACCGCCGACTGCGATGCCGTTGATGAACGCCGAAAGGGTGCCGGTGTTGGCGATGCCGCCGGCGAAGGTCGATATGCCAATGCCGAATATGTCGATGCCAACCGCGGGGGCGGAAATCGTGCCGGCATTGCTGATGCCGCCGCTGAACTTCGAACCGCCGAAGAAGATCGCGGTGCTGAGCGACGTGATTGCGCTGTGCTTGTCGAGCGAAATGCCGCCGTTGATGACGCCGGTGCTGGAGATGGAGCCGCTGACCGTGCCGTTGACCAACGCGATGCCGGACGGGCTGATCGTGCCTTCGTTGGTGATGTTGCCGGTGAAGCTGGTGTTTTGCACGCAGACGTTGGCGGTGGTGTGTGCGGCCGGATTGTCGAAGCCCGACGAAATGGTGTGCACGCAGGACGCCGCCCATGCGGATGGCATGCCGGCCCCGACCAGGAGCGCCAGCGCCGAGCTCGACAGCAACAAATTGCGCCTGCGCCGCCGCGCATACATGGACGCAACACCCCGTGCCGGGCGTTGCCGCCCAACTTCCGAAATAAGCTCAGGAACCCCCGCCGCGGGACTGATTGTGGCATGCCGCGGAGCCTGTCGAAATTGGGCAAGCGATTGATTTGCTTGATTCATGGCGGATGTGGCCGACCGGCCACACCGGCTTTGCGCGGCGCATTTCGACCGGACTGAGGGCATTAGCCGCCGCTATTGCCGCATGGTATCGAGCCGGACATGAACGAGGCCATGGGGCAAGCTGGCGTCACGTCGGTCGCCGACGCGCTCGTCTACGCCGAGCGCTGCCGCACCGACGGCCGGCTCATGGAAGCCGAAGCGGTCTGCCGCCAAGTTTTGACCGCGCAGCCGAACCTGCCGGAGGCCGCGCACCTGCTCGGTGTCATCGCCCACCAGAACGGCAGGCTCGGCGAGGCGATCGAGCACGTGCAGCGCGCCGCCAAACTGGCGCCGCAGGTGGCGCTGTTCCACGCCAATCTCGGCGAGATGCTCCGCCTCGCCGGCCGTCCCAAGCTCGCTGTCGAGGAGGCGCGCCGCGCGCTCGAGATCGAGCCCAACATGGCCGCCGCCTGGGGCAATCTCGGCGTCGCGCTCTACGAGCTGAAAAACTACGAGGAAGCCGCCCGCGCCCAACGCCAGGCGATCGCGGTGGCGCCGGACTTTGCCCAGGCGCACAGCAATCTCGGCAACGCGCTGCACGTGCTCAAACGCTTCGATGAGGCGATCGCCGCCTACCGGCGCTCGCTCGCCATCGATCCGAATTACGCCGATGCCTGGGCCAATCTCGGCACCACGCTGCATCACAGTGGCAGCTTCGACGACGGCGTCGTGGCGCTGCGCCGCGCCATTGCGCTTTCGCCGCATCACGCCAACGCCCATTCGGGTCTCGGCATCTTGTTGTTGATGCGCGGCGATTTCGCCGAAGGCTGGGATGAATACGAGTGGCGGCTGCGCTCGACCGAGCGCAAGGGCCCGCGGTTTCCGGAGCAGCCCTGGCACGGCGAGGGGCTCGCCGGCCGACATATATATGTGCAGGCCGAGCAGGGCTTTGGCGACACGTTGCAGTTTGCCCGCTACCTGCCGCTCGTCGCCGCGCGCGGCGGCAGCGTCACGGTGCGCGTGCATCAGCAGCTCGTCACTTTGTTGCGCGAAAGCCTGCCCGGCATCACCGTGTTGGGCGATCGCGGCGACCCGGCGCCGTATCAATGCGACGCGGTGCTCTTGAGCCTGCCGCGGCTGTTGAGGACGCGGCTCGAAACCATTCCGGCGCAAGTGCCGTATCTGCGCGCGCCGGCCGCGGCGGTGCGGCGCTGGCGCGAGCGCCTCGACAACATGAGCGGCCTCAAAGTCGGCCTGGTGTGGGCCGGCAATCCCGAGCACGCCAACGATCACCGCCGCTCGCTCGACCTCGAACTGCTGGCGCCGCTGTTCGCCGTTCGCGGCGCTTCATTTGCAAGCCTCCAAGTGGGCCCGCGCGCCGCCGATCTGAAAAAGCTCACCCCCTCCCTAGCGCTCCCCCGCAAGCCGGGGAGGCAAAGGGTGGCGGCCATCGACGATTTTTCGTCCGGGTTCGGCGATTTCATCGAATCGGCCGCCGCGGTGAGCGCGCTCGATCTGGTGATCACGGTCGACACCGCGATGGCGCACCTCGCCGGCGCGCTCGGCAAACCGGTTTGGGTGCTGCTGCCGTGGGTCACCGACTGGCGTTGGATGCTCAGCCGCGACGATAATCCATGGTATCCGACCATGCGCCTGTTTCGTCAGGAGCGCGGCGAGCCCTGGTCCGCCGTGATCGCCCGCGTCGCTAGCGATCTCAGCGCGGTTACCGCCGGCGACCTTGCGCCTTTGACGCCGTTCAAGGCCGAGGGCGAGCGCCGCGCCGTGGCGGCCGCCGCCATCATCGCCGCGGAAGCCGCGCATGCGGCGTCGTTGCCGCCAACGCCGACGCCGGAAATCGCCATTCCGCAAACCGTCAACGCCGGGCAGGCGCTCATTCTCGCCGAGCAGAAACGCCGCCACGGCTTTTTGGCCGACGCCGACGATCTCGCGCGCCGCGCCGCCGCGACCGAGCCGGACAATGCCGAGGCCGAGCACGCGCTCGGCATCATCGCGCATCAATCGGGCAAGCTCGCCGAGGCGATCGAGCACGTGCGCCGCGCCGCGGCGCTCAAGCCCGACGTCGCGCTCTATCACGCCAATCTCGGCGAGATGTGCCGGCTCGCCGGCCGCATCGACGAAGCGATCGCCGCCGGCCGCCGCGCCCTCGAAGTCAATCCGAACTATCCCGGCGCGCTTGGCAATCTCGGCATCGCGCTGTTCGATCAAGGCAAGTTCGCCGATGCGCTCGCCCATTACGACCGCGCGCTCGCGCTCGACGATACGTTCGTCCAGGCGCACTCAAATCGCGGCAATGCGCTGCAGCGGCTCAGGCGCTTTGCCGAGGCCGAGCCCGCCTATCGGCGCGCCATCGCGCTGCAGGGCGACTTTGCCGACGCCTGGAACAATCTCGGTACCTGCCTGCGCGAGCTGAAACGGCCGCAGGAAGCCGAAGCGGTCTACCGCAAGGCGCTGGAGCTCGCGCCCAACAATCCCGATACGCTCGACAATCTGGCGCTGGCGCTCAAGGATCTCGATCGCTTCGACGAGGCCGCCGACATGTCACGGCGCGCGCTCGTCATCGAGTCGCGCAGCGCCAAATTCCACGTCCACTACGCCGCCATCCTGCTCGACCTCAAAAAAGTCGACGAAGCCGAGGCTGCAGTCGAGCGGGCGCTGGCGCTCGACGCCGACAATCACGACGCCCTCAACCTGATTGGCCGCATCGCGTTCGAGTGCGGCGAATTGCAACAATCGCTCAAGCATTACCGGCGCGCGCTCACGCTCAAGCCCGATCTTGCCGATGCATTCAACAATATGGGCAACGTGCTCAAAGAGCTCGGCCGGCTCGACGAAGCGCTCGAGGCCTATCGCGAAGCGGCGCGGCTCGATCCGGCCATCAGCGGCGTCTACGTCAACCTCGCCGATTCAAAAAAATTCGCCGCCGGCGACCCGCATCTCGCCGCCATGGAGACGCTGGCGGCCAAGACCGAAGGCTTATCCAAGACCGACCGCATGCAGCTCGATTTCGCGCTCGGCAAGGCCTATGCCGACCTGAAGGACCATGCGCGCTCGTTCAAGCATCTCGCCGCCGGCAATGCCGCCAAGCGCGCGACCATCGGCTACGACGAGCAGGCAACGTTCGCGCTGTTCGACCGCATCACGGCGGTGTTCAGCGGCGAGCTCATCGCGGCCAAATCGGGCGGCGGCGATCCCTCCGCGGCACCGGTCTTTGTCATCGGCATGCCGCGCTCCGGCACGACCTTGGTCGAGCAGATCATCGCCAGCCATCCGCTCGCTTACGGCGCCGGCGAATTGCAGACCCTCAATGACCTCCTGCTCACCGTACGCGGCGCCGACGGCACCGCGCTTAGCTATCCGGAGTTCGTTGCCGCGCTCGATCGCACGGCGCTGCAACAGATCGGCGCGCGTTACGTTGCGTCAGTGTGCGCCGCCGCCGTCGACCACGGCCGAATAGGGGCCGAGCGCATCACCGACAAGATGCCGTCGAACTACTATTTTGCCGGCTTTATTCATCTGGCGCTGCCGAATGCGAAGATCATCCACATCGTCCGCGATGCGGTGGACACCTGCCTGTCGTGTTTCTCGAAACTGTTCGCCGCCGAGCAGAACCACACCTACGATCTTGGCGAACTCGGCCGCTATTACAAACGCTACGAGCGCTTGATGGCGCACTGGCGCGCCGTGCTGCCGGCCGGCCGCATCCTCGACGTCCGTTACGAAGACGTGGTCGCCGATCTGGAAAGGGAGGCGCGGCGCATCATCGCCCATTGCGGTCTGCCGTGGCACGACAAGTGTCTTTCATTCCACAAGACCGACCGTCCGGTGCGCACCGCAAGCGCCACCCAAGTGCGCCAGCCGATCTACACCAGCGCCGTCGGCCGCTGGCGGGTCTACGAGGAGCACCTCGGCCCGCTGCTGCAGGCGCTCGAAATGATGCCGCCGTAAGGCGTCTGAATTGATTGCGCGCGCCGGCCTGGAAGCGGTCATGAAACCGGTGTAATTTTGCTCGTAGAGCTGCCAGCGGGACACGATCGGCGGTGCAGCTTTCTGCATGGCAGGCCGACGAAGCTCAAGAGGGCGACACGATGAAGCTTCCCCGTCGCGGATTTTTGCAAGCGGCGGCTGGCGGCGCCGCGCTTGCCGCATTGCCGCGCCGCGCGGTGGCGCTCGATTATCCGACCCGGTCGGTGCGCATCATCGTCGGTTACGGGGCCGGCGGTGCGCCCGACATTTTGGCGCGCCTCGTCGGGCAATGGTTGTCCGACCGGCTCGCCCAGCCGTTCGTGGTCGAGAACAGGACGGGGGCCAATGGCAGCATCGCCATCGAGACCGTCATCAAGGCGCCAGCCGACGGCTATACGCTCCTGGCCGTGGCGCTGCCGGACGCGGTCAACGCGACGCTCTACCCAAGCCCGAACTACAACTTCGTCCGCGACATAGCGCCGATCGCCGCCACCAGCCGCGACCCCGACGTGATGGTCGTCAATCCGTCATTCTCGGCCAACACGGTTCCCGAATTCATAAACTTCGCCAAGGCGAATCCCGGCAAGATCAACATGGCGTCGCCGGGGATCGGGTCATCGCCGCATATGGCCGGCGAGTTGTTCAAGTCGATGACCGGGATCGAGATGACGCACGTCGCTTACCGCGGTTCGGCGCCGGCGCTGACCGATCTGCTCGGCGGTCAGGTGCAGGTTTACTTCGCGCCTATTTCCGCATCGCTTTCGTACGTTCGGGCCGGCAAGCTGCGGGCCTTGGCGGTGACCACGGCGACGCGCGCGCAGGCGCTGCCGGATATTCCGACCGTGAGCGATTTCGTGCCCGGTTACGAGGTGAGCGCGTGGTACGGCATCGGCGCTCCCAAGAACACGCCTGTCGAGATCATCGATCGGCTCAACAAAGAGATCGATGCCGGCCTTGCCGATGCTCAAATGAAAGCGCGGCTGGCCGCGCTGGGCTCATCGGCCTTTGCGATTTCGCCCGCCGAGTTCGGCAAATTCATTGCTGGGGAAACCGCCAAATGGGCCAAGGTGATCAAGTCCGCAGGCATCAAGCCGGACTGACGCCGACGGGTGGCCGGGATCGCCTGCGCGGTGCCGCAGGCAAGCAACGGGGCTGATCATGACGCTTCGCCGCCGCAGATTTTTGCAGGTCACCGCCGCTGCCGCGCTGCCGCTACTGCCGCGCGCCGCCGGCGCGCTCGACTATCCGACCCGGCCGATCAAGCTCGTGCTGCCGTTTCCGCCGGGCGGCGTGTTCGACATCGTCGGCCGGCCGTGGGCCGACAAGGTGAAGACCAGCCTCGGCACCGTTATCGTGGAAAACCTGCCGGGCGCCGGCGGTTCGGTTGCGGCCGCCGCCGTCGCCCACGCGCGGCCCGACGGCTACACGATTCTGCTCGGCGCTTCGTCGATCCACCTCATCGATATGATCCTGCGCAAGCAGCCGCTCATCGATCCGATGAAGGAGCTGGCGATGGCTTCGATGCTGGCCATGACGGCGTTCGCCATCGACGTCCATCCGGCGCTGCCGGTGCACAGCCTCACCGAACTGGTCGCGTTCGTGAAAGCCAATCCCGGCAAGGTGTCGTACGGCTCGCCGGGCGCCGGCACCTTGGCGCATCTGGGCGGCGAGCTGTTCAAATCCCTGACCGGCATTACCGATCTTCCCCATATCCCGTACCGCGGTGCCGGGCCGGCTTTGGCCGATCTCATCGGCGGCCAGGTGCCGATGATCGTATCGGCGATGACCAGCCAGGTGCTCGAGTTTCATCGCGCCGGCAAGCTGCGCCTGCTCGCCACGACCAATCCGACGCGCTTCACCATTGCGCCCGAAATACCGACGACCGCCGAAGCGGGCGTGCCGGGGCTGGTCGTGCAGCAGGCGCTCGGCCTGTTTGCTCCCGCGAGCACGCCGCAGCCAATCGTCGCGCAGATCGCCACGGCCAATCGCGTCGCGCTGGCGGACTTGAGCTACCGGCAGTCGCTGGTCGAGGCCGCCGTCGAGCCGTTGCCCGACTGGACGACCGATCGCTTCAGTCGCTTCATGGCCGAAGACGTCAAGCGCTGGACGCCGCTGGTGCGCAAACTCGGCATCACCATCGACTGAGCCGGCGTGTTGCCAAACTGACGTCGTCAGCGCCAGCATGTCGGCTTCGCTCCAAAAGTGACTGAGTTGTTGCATTGCCGCAAAATGACGCGAAGTGCCAAAAGCCGACATTTACCTAGCCGCCCCATTTGTTTGCAATTGGAGGACCGCGAGCGCCACATAATGTTGGAGCAGTTTAGCCCCAAGTCTGGAGCAGCGCTTATCATCCACGTTACAGAGAGCGCGAAACTCGTTACAACACCAAAATAGAAAAAAACTGCTAGATAACACACTTTGGAGTGAGTCACAGCGGACGATTGACTCGCCAAGGTCGCGCGCCAAGCAGCGCAATGATATGAGTGACGATTGCATCTCCGCCTTAATGTGTTCACTTCCTACGCGCGTCATTTTTTGTAGCTCCTTACTAATTTCGACCAATTGTTTTGCACCTAAAATATGCTCAACACTCGGCTGCCTAATCGCGTCACGCCAGCTATCCAGCTGTTGTTCCAAGTTCCTCTGAGACATCTCTCGAATATGCTTCCTCATGCCTTTCCGCCGTTCTTCTCGATTGTCCACATACAATGCCAAATCGAGTGGTCCATGCTTATCGTATCTCATGCAAAATGAAATAAAGCGCAGCATGCCATTACGCGTTAGCCGGAGATCGGTTTTCGTGAAACCGCGCTTTTGACCCGCTTCTAGTTTGAGTTTCTCAATTGTCGGCGCGCTTAGTACATGCGATGCCCAGGTTTGAAGACGTTCGGGAGACATTTTCATATTCTCTTGCTGGATCCAAATAATATCTTGCGGGCCGTCAGCAATTTCCAGAAGCGTTCTCCCAAGTTCATAAGAACTTCTTCGTACCCAATAAATAAACGATCTCCCTCCAGTCGATCCCAACAGTGCGTTTTGGAAATAAGAGCCGTCTAATCCCTCGTCAAAAACAGTCGATCGTGACGCGCGCGCGTCGGAGCACGAGTGAAAGGTAAGAATGATCGCGCTCCTTGATCGCCCAGCGGCCGTTCTATACCCGTGGTGAACCAACGAGCCCGCGTCGAAAAGCGCCACCATGGGCCAGCTTGCATGCTGGACTTCAATGACTGTTGGTTCGCTTGACGCTCCCGACGCTATTTGACTATTGAAAATGTTTTCAATGCAGCGCGCAGTGGTGAAGATTGACCCATTCTCCGTGGCGTATGCTTGACCTGCGTCGTTGTAGTAAATTTTGCGAGCACAGCGGTTGCTTCCGGGTATGAAGACGAAATTCTGGCCGACTGGGCCTGTGGTCTGCCCCTTTTGCCATGTGATAATTACTTTTAACTCGGACCTAAATGGAGTGTGATCAATATGAAGCATATTGTCCTGTACACAAGCCGCTGCGGGGTGCGTGTCTTTTGCACGAACGTCCGTCAGCAAGATCGGTTCACCCATTCTGTAGCCAATAAGAGTAATAAAGAGCGGATGTAGAAAAGCTTTGTTAAAACGATCATTTGAAAGAAAGCCAGGGAATTTGGACAGGTCCAAATAAGAATGAAGTGGCGCGTTGTTACCGTGCCGGCCGAGCAGGCGTTCATAACCTTCTACTAATTTGCTAAATGCTGCTCGCGTTATGAGACTCTTAAATAGGAGCGCGCCTTGCTCCTCGAATGTAATCGCCATATCGGTAAACGTATCACACAGCCTGCCAGCCTCTGACAGACCGAAATCGCTGATCCACGCAGAGCGAAGGTTAAGCAGCAGGCGTCTTCTAAAGAGTCCCGTTTTGGATCGGCGGCGCTCGCCATCGGCTCTCTCTGTGCAGGGCACATTAACTTTGGGAATAAGCTCCCCCCGATAGCTTTTGCGTGTAAGAAAGTCACAGATTATTCCGTCGAGGAATTTGGCAGGGTGTTCGAAAGAGATAGAGAATTCCCCATGCTTTTGTGTGTCGCGACTTTTTGTCATTTGGCAGAACGAAAAACCGTCTCCTCCATTCGTTTCCTTAGTTCCTCTGCCGCTCGATCGAATAGGAAGGCTGCAGCCAAGCCGATGAGGGAAAATGAGATGCCAACCCTCGCAAAATCATCCTTTGTAATCAGGCCGCTGTATTTTCCGGCGATGATGAATCCGCCAACAAAGTACAGTAAAATGAAGCCAAAAGCCAAGATGGACGACGCGGCAAATTCAGTAAACACCCTCGTCATGGATATCCTCTTGGAGGAGGGCTGCAGTGAGGTCGTGCTGATGCGCAGGCTTGTTCCCATGAAAACGGAGAGCAGCGACATCGTGAAGAATGCCGTGTAATAAGCCACTACGTCCCTCGTAGCAAAAATGAATAAAGTGACCCAGGTTATCAAAGATGCAAAACCTATCCACGCGACAAATATCAGACCCCAGTCTGGGGCCTTAGTACGGGAATAGTGCGCAAAGAGGGCCGTGCATACCCTCTCTACCGCTGCCGCGGAAGACGATTTCCATCGAACCGTGATGCTTTCCCTATCTTCATCTGAAAGCTGCTCAAGCAGAGCTGCAGAGTGGAGTTCAGAGGAAATCGCAGAGGCTGCTCCGCGAAAAATCGGGATAGCCAAGACCGGCTTGCCGAGCACAGCAGCGATATGGCCTGCTAAATCGCAACGGCGTCCGCCACCTATTATTAGAACAACGTCCGATTCGTAAATTGCTGCTGTATGTATGACGGACCAAGGTCCATTATCCTGTTTGTACGAGAAGTCAATCCCAGGAAATATAGTGGCTTTGCCGTCATAAAACGGGATACCATTTTCATTTGCTTCAGCGGGTGTTTCGGCGCCGTCTTGATTAAAATGGACAATAACTTTATGACGACCATGCACGGATGAGACGCCTTCCGCCACATATCGATCAGCAGTGCGCTTGTTATCGGATCCTAAAATAATCGTGTGGCCTTGGGCGGCAAACCGCTCCCCAATGTTGCGGCAGGCTATTCGGAATTGCTCGAAGATAGGGCCGTCATCATATTTCATCGACCCTAAAACTAGGACTTTCACTGTACCCTCCCAAAGTGATTGTGTCTATCTTATCGAACAACCTTCGTAGATCAATCCGGAAACTCGGAGGGATGCCGTGGGAAGCTCGGCATACGGTCCGGCTTTCCCTTCCGTCATCATCGGCGTTTGAGCGGTGGGAAATGCATCCTCGCTAACCTATTTCCCGACCGCGGGTGATGTCGCTGAAGGGTCACTTTCGACCGGCCTGAAAGGTTTAATCAGCCCGATCATGTCCGCTTTGCCTCGAAAGCGTACCTGAGGCCGGGTCCAGATCGGGCTTTGGTAGTGGCGGCCGCGCAAAAAACGCCATGCGCGCTTGATTGTGGCCGATGTTTTTGGCGGCGCGCTGGGCGGTAAAGCCGGCGGCGGCGAGGAGGTGCAGCATGTCGGCTTCGGCGTAATGGGTGAGCCCGTAGCGGGCGCGCAGCCGGCGGTAGTCGGAAAACAGCGTGCGCGTGAGCCCGCCGAGCGCGGCGAGCAAAAAGCCGTTGCTCGCGGCAAAGCGCAACAGCGCCGCGACGTCGGAAGCGGCGGAAAGCTGCGGGGGAATAATGTCGCTCACCAGCAAGACGCCGCCGGGGGCCATGAGCCTTCGAAACGTGGCGAGCACCGTCTGCAACTCCGCCGTCGAGAGATATTGCGCGACCGAATGCAGCACGATGAGGTCGAGCGAATTTTGCGGCAGCAGCGCAACCGCGTCGGGCGCCAGCACGCGGATTTTGCCATCGCCGGCAAAGCGCGCCGCGAGGCCGGCGCGGACGCTCGGCGCGCCGTCGCATAACAAAAGTTCAGCGCCGGCCGCCGCGATGAGATCGGCATGGCGCGCCTCGCCGCAGCCATAGTCGAGCACGCGCGCCTGCGGCGACGGCACCAGCGCGGCGATCTCCGCGGCGATCAAGCGGTAATGCACGTCCTTGTGGCGGGCGTTGACGTAGATCGAGTGCGGCCGGTCCCAGAACGCCAGCCAGCCGCCGGTCATGCCGGCCACAGTTTTTTCAGCGGCCCGTTCTCGCCATAGACCGGATCGCTCGCCGGCCGCGGCACCTTGGCGATCGAAGCGAGCGCCTTGGCGTGTTCGGCCTTGCTGCCGCGGCACAGGTCGTATTTGCCGCTCGGCGGATAGGCGCCGATGACGACGAGCTCCTGGCTCTGGTTGATGAGCTGATGGCCGGTGCCGGCCGGCAGGATGACGACGTCGCCGGCGGCGATGTCGATCTCGCGGCCTTTGCCGCCGCCGAACCGCACCTTGGCGCGGCCGCGCGCAATGCCCATCGCTTCATGAATCATCGAATGGTAGTGCGGGTAATGGTAGATGCCGTTGCGCCACATGTCGCCCCAGCCGTTCGCCGCGAAGGTCTTTTCGATGACGCGCTCGGGATCGGGCGAGCCGGACAGATCGATGCCGCCGCGATAGAGCACGAGCGGCAGCTTCGGATTGTTGGGAATCGAGCCGTCGTCGGCGAAACTGAAGGTTTTCGGGACGGCGCGTTTCGCGGCGGTGATCATGGCGTCTCTTCAGGCCATATCGGGCTGGCGCGACTTTACTTACGGCAGGTCGGTTGAAATTTTTCTAAGCCCGCCGTGTTATTTGCCCCTAAATTCCCGCATCGCCGCGACGAACCGGCCGAACAGATAATGGCTGTCGCGCGGGCCGGGCGAGGCTTCGGGATGGTATTGCACCGAGAACACCGGCCGGTCGGTGAGCGCAAGCCCGCAATTGGAGCCGTCGAACAGCGACACGTGCGTCTCGACCGCGTTCGCCGGCAGGCTTGCGCGATCGACCGCAAAGCCGTGGTTCATCGAGGTGATCTCGACCTTGCCGGTGACGAGATCCTTGACCGGATGATTGGCGCCGTGATGGCCCTGGTGCATTTTCATGGTGCGGCCGCCGACCGCGATGCCGAGCATCTGATGGCCGAGGCAGATGCCGAACACCGGCAGCTTGTCGATCAAGGTGCGGATCACCGGCACGGCATATTCGCCGGTGGCGGCCGGATCGCCGGGGCCGTTCGACAAGAACACGCCGTCGGGTTCGAGCGCCAGAATGTCGTCGGCCGAGGAGCGCGCCGGGACCACCGTGACCTTGCAGGCGTGACCGGCGAGTTGGCGCAAGATGTTGCGCTTGATGCCGTAGTCGATGGCGACGACATGGAATTCGGCGCCGTTGCGCCGGCCGTAGCCCTCGCCGAAGCGCCACGGCGTCTCGTCCCAGGTGAAACGCTGCGCGGTGGTCACGGTCGGCACCAGGTCCATGCCGATGAGGCCGGGCCACTCGCGGGCCTCGCGCTTGAGCGCATCGAGGTCGAAGCGGCCGGACGGCTGGTGCGCGATCACGGCGTTCGGCATGCCGTTCTTGCGAATGAGCGCGGTGAGCGCGCGGGTATCGATCCCGGCGAGCCCGATGACGCCCCGGCGTTTGAGCCATTCGTCGAGATGGCGGGTGGCGCGGTAGTTCGACGGCTGGGTGATGGCGGAATGCAGTACCACGCCGCGCGCGCCCGGCGTTGCCGCGAGGTTGACGGTCTCGATGTCCTCCTCATTGGTGCCGACATTGCCGATATGCGGGAACGTGAAGGTGATGATCTGCCCCGCATAGGACGGATCGGTGAGGATCTCCTCGTAGCCGGTCATCGCGGTGTTGAAGCACACTTCGCCGACCGCATGCCCGGTGGCGCCGAGGCCGAAGCCTTCCAGCACGGTGCCGTCGGCCAGCACCAGGAGCGCGGTCGGCTTGCCGTCGTCCCACGCGCCGGCAGAAAGGGCTTGCGTTTGGGTCATGCCCCTTAGTTGCGTATTATGGAAAGCGAGACAAGAGGCGCCCGGTGCAGCGCCTGAATCCAGCGTTACGACGGGGCGCGAGCTCGTTCCATCTCGTCGAGCCTGGCCTCAAGCTTCTTGAGTTGCGCCGCCGCGATGGTCGCGACCAATCCGGTCAAGGCGATGGACGAAAATCCCAAGTGAATCGGAAAGTCGGCCGGACCGTGCTTAATGAAATCGATCATCCAGTCTAAGGTGCCAGAAACGAAAAGCACGCAACCAAATATCAAAAGCGCGGTTGAACCATTTGCAAACTTCTTCATTGATCGCCTCCAATTGTACAATACCCATCGCGCGTGTTCGCATGATCGACCCGCTGCCCTTAAGGCGCGGTTACGTGTTATACGGTGGGCGAGGCAGGGGTCGCCCGAGTTCCGCCCGTATGTAAAAAAGAAAGGTCATTCCGTGCTGCGCGACGACATCAACAGTGCGCTCAAAGACGCGATGAAGGCCGGCGAGGCGCGGCGTGTCTCGACCTTGCGCCTGATCAACGCCGAGATTTTGAAGCGCGAGACGAGCGGCGCCGAGCGCACCACCTTGTCCGACGCCGAGATCGTCGACGTCATGGGCAAGATGATCAAGCAGCGCGAGGAATCGCTCGCCATCTACGACAAGGCCGGGCGCAAAGACCTCGCCGACCAGGAGCGCGACGAGATCGCCATCATCTCCGGCTACCTGCCGGCCCGTATGTCCGACCTCGAAGCCGCCGAAGCCATCTCGGCGCTGATCCGCGAGCTCGAAGCCGCGACACTGAAGGACATGGGCCGCACCATGGCGGCGCTGAAAACGCGCTTCGCCGGCCGCATGGACTTCTCCAAAGCCGGCGCGCTGGTCAAGAAGCTGCTCGGCGGCGGGTGAGGGCTACGCCCGCTTCTTGCGCTTGTGCCGCGCGTCCTGCTGCATATACGAGCGCAGTACCGCATTCATGCGGCGTTGATAGCCCGTGCCTTGCTTTTTGAAATAATCGAGCACGTCCTCGTCGACACGGATCGAAATCGCCTTCTTTTTCGGCGGGATCACGACGACGGCCTTAGACCAGTCGAGGTCCTTAAACTCTTGCCAATCCGGATCGTTTGCGATCGAGGCTTCGATCTCCTCGTCCGTCAGTGCATCGAGGCGTGCCCAGTCGGTTTGGCTTTTGCGCCGTTCAAGTCTGCCGTCCGGATGCTCAATGATGTATGTGCCGTCGCCCAATGCGGCGACATGCCGGACGATATGTTCGCCCTTTGCGCCCACGAATTTCTCAGCGCGTCTCTTTCCCACTCGTTGTACCATATATTCTTCTTTCGCTGCGCCGCGCCGATCGAGCCGAAATGATGCGAATGGCTCCGTCGCGAACTGTAAATATCACCGCGATGAGCGTGCCTTGCATGGAACCGGATGATTCGGCCGAGCGCCGGTCAGATCGGTATATACAATTGTATTTTTAAAAAATCAAGCTTGTGGATAACCGGGACAAGCGCCACCGCGGCACGCGCATGGCTGCGCCGCCCTGCTTTGCCCCGCCCGCTGCGTTAAGCTTACCGAATCACCATGCGCTTCTCGCCCGAATTCCTCGATGAGCTCAAGGCGCGGCTTCCGGTTTCGGAGGTCGTCGGCCGCCGTGTGCGGCTCAAAAAGGCCGGGCGCGAGTGGAAGGGGCTGTCGCCGTTCAACAAGGAGAAGACGCCGTCCTTCACCGTCAACGACCAAAAGGGCTTCTATCACGATTTTTCCTCCGGCAAGCACGGCAACATCTTTGATTTCCTCATGGAAACCGAGGGCGTGACGTTTCCGGAAGCGGTCGAGCGGCTGGCGCAGATGGCCGGGCTGCCGCTGCCGGTGGTCAGCCGCGAGGCGCAGGCGCGCGAGGAGCGCCGCAAGACCCTGCACGAGGTGGTCGAGCTCGCCGCCAAATTCTTCGAGGCAACGCTCGCCGCGCGCGGCGGCGCCCGCGGCCGCGGCTATCTGGCCGATCGCGGCATCGCGCCGGCGACGCAGCTCAAATTCCGGCTCGGCTACGCGCCGGCCGAGCAATATGCGCTCAAAGAGCATCTCGGCGCGGCGAAAATTCCGGTCGACGACATGGTCGAAGCCGGCCTCCTGGTCGCCGGCGACGACATCGCGGTGCCGTACGACCGCTTCCGCGACCGCATCATGTTTCCGATCCTCGATCTGCGCGGCCGCGTCATCGCCTTCGGCGGCCGGGCGCTCGAGAAGGAAGTCTCGGCCAAATACCTCAACTCGCCGGAGACGCCGCTCTTTCACAAGGGCGGCACGCTCTACAATATCGCCGCCGCCCGCGCCGCCGCCCATGACGGCGCGCCGGTGGTCGCGGTCGAAGGCTATGTCGACGTCATCGCCATGGTCACCGCCGGCTTCGAGGCGACGGTGGCGCCGCTCGGCACCGCGCTCACCGCCGACCAGCTCGCGCTGATGTGGCGGCTCGCCGACGAGCCGATCCTCTGTTTCGACGGCGACGATGCCGGCCGCCGCGCCGCCTATCGCGCCGCCGATCTGGCGCTGCCGCTGCTCAAGCCGGGCAAGAGTTTGCGCTTCGCCGCGCTGCCCGACGGCCAGGATCCCGACGACCTCGCCCGCTCGGGCGGCCGCGACGCCATCGCCGACGTGCTGGGCGGCGCCCGCCCGCTCGCTCAGATTCTATGGAGCCGCGAGAGCGAAGCCGGCCCGGTCGACACGCCGGAGCGGCGCGCGGCGTTCGAGACGCGGCTCGGCGCGGTCACCAATACGATCGGCGACGAGACGGTGCGGCGCTATTACCGTCAGGATTTCGGTGGGCGGTTGCACGCCATGTTCGCGCCGCCGGAGATTTCGCCGCGACGGCGCGGTTTCGAGCCGCGATCGCGCCGCGGCAATGGACCTGCGCGGCAGGCGACGCCGCCTGCGCGCTTCGGCCGCGAGCCCTACGTCGCGGCCAGCGCGCAGCTTGCCGCGAGCCCGCTGCATCGCGGCCACCGCGCCGCAATCCCGCTCCGCGAAGCGCTCATCCTGCAAGCCGCGCTCAATCATCCCTGGCTCTTGCACGATCATCTGGAGGAACTCGCCGCCGCCGAGTTCCGCCACGCCGACAGCCAGAAGCTCAAAGGCGCGCTGATCGACGCGTTCGCGCACCTTGTCGAAGAATTCCGTCACGATCGCGAACAAGACCGCGACGCCGAGCGCGCCGAGCTGCACGCCGAGCTAAACCGCCGTGGTTTTGCCAATGTGTTAGGCCGTATCGAGCGCGCGATCACCACGCCGTCGGTCTGGGGCGCGAGGCCGGGCGCCGCGGCCGACGATGTTTTACTCACCTGGAAGCAGCTCGTTGCCTTGCATACCCAGTGGCATTCCCTAACTAGGGAACTTAAGGACGCGGAAGCGGCGCTCGGCCAGGACAACACGGAAGCCAACTACGCGCGGTTGTGCGACGTGAAGGCGAGGCTCTCCGTGCTCGATGGAACCGAGGCGCTGGTCGAAGGCTTTGGCGCCGCCTCGGGCCGCTCCGCCCGCTCGCTGTGACGGTGGCGTACGGGTAGCGGACGAGTGGGCGCGGCCCGTCGGACCGTGCGGCGCTGGCGCCGGTGCGGAATAGGAGACAGCGAATAACAGCGAATAGGAGCCTTGGCCCGCGGTTCTCACGGTTAGCGGGCGCTTAACGCGGTCCGTGCGACAAGCCTCGCCGCAAAGGGCAGGGGCGATTCGCTTGCCATAGGGTAGGGGGATGCGCTGCCTCGGGCTTTGGGGGGCGCCGTCCTGCAAGGTGTCCGGGGAACCGGTTTGCCGGCTGGCGGGTCCGGTTTGAGTTCGCGGGAGGGACCGCGAAGTGTTGCGTTGAGGCGTAAGGGTAGGGGCATCGAATCCCCTGGCTCGCCGCCTCATATTGTCTTCGCCGGCCGCTGGTCCGGCGCAGGCCTGGTCGAGAGCATACAGAAGTGCAGGGGCCGCGTGCAGGCGGCCGGGAGTAGGTGGAGACGAAGAATGGCGACGAAGAGCGTGGTAGCGGACATCAAGACCGCTGCGGGCAAGGCGAAGGCTGCCCTGGAAAAGGCCCTCCTGCAGAGGTCTGCGGCGCCGAAGGCTGCGCCGCCCAAGCCCGCACCGGCGAGCGCCGAGGCGCCCGACAAGGATGCCGCCGAGGCGCCCGACGCCGCGCTGCCGCTGCTCGATCTCTCCGACGCCGCCGTCAAGAAGATGATCAAGCAGGCCAAGAAGCGCGGCTACATCACCTATGAGCAGCTCAACGCCGTGATGCCGTCCGAGGAAGTCACCTCGGAGAAGATCGAGGACGTGCTCGCCATGATGAGCGAGATGGGCATCAACGTGGTCGAGACCGAGGAGGCCGACGCCGACGAAGAAGAGCAGCGCGAGGAGCCCGAGGAGGACGAGAGCGAAGGCGGCGAGCTGGTCGAGACCAGCTCCAAGGCCGTCGCCAAATCCGAGGCGCGCGAGCCGGCCGAGCGCACCGACGATCCGGTACGCATGTACTTACGCGAAATGGGCTCGGTCGAGCTTCTGTCGCGCGAGGGCGAGATCGCCATCGCCAAGCGCATCGAGGCCGGCCGCGAGGCCATGATCGCCGGCCTGTGCGAGAGCCCGCTGACTTTCCAGGCGGTCATCATCTGGCGCGACGAACTCAACGAAGGCAAACGCTTCCTGCGCGACATCATCGATCTGGAAGCGACCTATGCGGGGCCGGACGCCAAGACCATGCCGGCGCCGCCGCCGGCTGCCGGCGATCCGGCCGCGGCCGGCGCTGCGCCGGCCGGCGTGACGCCGTTCCCCGGCGCGCCGCCGCAGACCGTGGCGCCGCCTTCGGCGCCGCCGGCCGCCACCCCGTTCAAGCCGGTCAATGGCGGCGGCAACGGCGCCGATAGCGAGGATGCCGGCGAGGCCGCCGCCATCGCCGACGCCGATATCGACGAGGACGATCTGGAAAACTCCATGTCGCTCGCCGCCATCGAGGCCGAGCTCAAGCCGAAGGTGCTGGAGACCTTCGACACTATCGCCGATTCCTTCAAGCGGCTGCGCCGCCTGCAGGAGCAGGACATTGCCGGCAAGCTGCACAACGAGTCGCTCACGCCGCACCAGGAGCGCAAGTACAAGAAGCTGAAAGAAGAGATCATCCAGGAGGTCAAGTCGCTCCGGTTGAACCAGGCCTGCATCGACACGCTCGTCGAGCATCTCTACGACATCAACAAGCGGCTGGTCAGCCACGAGGGCCGGCTGATGCGGCTTGCCGAAAGCCACGGCGTCGCGCGCGACGGCTTTCTGCGCCAGTATCAGGGCGCCGAGCTCGATCCGCGCTGGCTCAACCGCGTCTGCAAGCTCTCCGAGAAAGGCTGGAAGTCGTTCGTCGCCCGCGACAAGGACCGCATCAGGGAGCTGCGCACCGCGATCCACACGCTCGCCACCGAGACCGGCCTCGAGATCGCCGAGTTCCGCAAGATCGTCCAGATGGTGCAGAAGGGCGAGCGCGAGGCGCGCCAGGCCAAGAAGGAAATGGTCGAGGCCAACCTGCGGCTCGTCATCTCGATCGCCAAGAAATACACCAACCGCGGCCTGCAGTTCCTCGACCTCATCCAGGAAGGCAATATCGGCCTGATGAAGGCGGTCGACAAATTCGAGTATCGCCGCGGTTACAAGTTCTCGACCTACGCCACCTGGTGGATTCGCCAGGCCATCACCCGCTCGATCGCCGACCAGGCGCGCACCATCCGCATCCCGGTGCACATGATCGAGACCATCAACAAGATCGTGCGCACCAGCCGGCAGATGCTCAACGAGATCGGCCGCGAGCCGACGCCCGAGGAGCTTGCCGAAAAGCTCGGCATGCCGCTCGAGAAGGTGCGCAAGGTGTTGAAGATCGCCAAGGAGCCGCTGTCGCTCGAGACCCCGATCGGCGACGAGGAGGATTCCCACCTCGGCGATTTCATCGAGGACAAGAACGCCATCCTGCCCGATCAGGCGGCGATCTCCGCCAACCTGCGCGAGACCACGACGCGCGTGCTCGCCTCGCTCACCCCGCGCGAGGAGCGCGTGCTGCGCATGCGCTTCGGCATCGGCATGAACACCGACCACACCCTCGAAGAGGTCGGCCAGCAGTTCTCCGTGACCCGCGAACGCATCCGCCAGATCGAAGCCAAGGCGCTGCGCAAGCTCAAGCACCCGAGCCGGTCGCGGAAGCTGAGAAGCTTCCTCGACAATTAGCCTTTAGCCCCCCGACTTGATCCGGGGGTCCGGAGTTGCCTCGATAACTGAGCGGGTGTGGCTTACTGCAGCGCGGCGCCTCACCTCATCGTCATTGCCGGGCTTGACCCGGCAATCCATGCTGAGAAACGGCTCGCGCAGCCTTTTTGTGGGACCGCAGCATGGACCACCGGGCCAAGCCCAGTGGTGGTCGCGAGGCGCGGGAGTAGATAAATGCGCCATGCCGAAGGCGCGTTGCGAGAATTGCCCGCAGCCGAGATAGCCGAACTCGATCGGCAATGGGCCGCGATCAAGGCCGGCGAACCGACTGTGCCTCACGACGATGTCGTGCGCCGGCTAGACACCTGAGGAACGCCGCGCTTTAGGCCCTGGGGCCGCGAGCAGCGGGAGTGAAGGCGCTGTCCAGCGCCTGGTGAGTAGCCATGAGCCCAAGCGACGAAACTGATCAAGGCAAGCCGGTGGTGGAACCCGGTGCGGTGGTCCCCGACGCCACCACGCGCGCCCTTCAACAGCGGATTCGTCAGCAAGAAATTCTTGCCGAGCTCGGTGTCGTGGCCTTGCAGGGCAGGCCGTTTCTGGGGCTGCTCGATGAGACCGTGCGGCTTACGGCCGAGGGCATGAATGCCGAATTCTGCAAGGTCCTGGAATACATGCCGGCGGCCAATCGCCTTCTGGTGCGGGCCGGTATCGGCTGGCATGAGGGCATCGTCGGCAAGGCGACGCTAGGTGCGGATCTGGAATCGCCGTCCGGGTTCGCCCTGCATACCGGCCAGCCGGTGATTTCCAATCATCTCGAAAACGAGCAGCGCTTCAGGACGCCGGAACTGCTTGTCGAGCACGGCATCAGGCGGGCGATGAACGTCATTCTTCAAGGCGACGGCGCGCCGTATGGCGTGTTGGAGGTCGACAGTCGCAGCGAGGGCGAATTCACCGCCAACGACATCGCGTTCCTTCAGGGCGCGGCAAATATTCTTGGCATGGCGATCGAACGGCAGCGCTACGAGCGGCGGCTTAAGGACGCGCTCGATCGCCACCAGATTCTTCTCAAGGAAATCACGCACCGCGTCAAAAACAGTCTTCAGGTCGTGACCAGCATGCTGCAGCTCCAAGCCAGCGCTGCGAACGACGACGCTCTCGCCGAACATCTTGCCCAGGCATCAAGCCGCGTCTCGGCCGTCGGTCGCGCCTACGAGCGATTGGCCTATGATGAAAATGTCGAAACAATCGCGCTCGATGCCTATCTGAAAGACGTTTGCGCCGACGCCATTCGCACCAGCCCGCAATGCCGGCTCGACTACACCGCCGATTCGCGCATCCGCGTCGATGCCGACCGCGCCATTCCCGTCGCGTTGATCGCCAACGAACTTATCACCAACGCCGCCAAGCATGCCTTTGCCGAAGGCTCGTCGCCCTGCCGCATTGCGGTGCGGCTCACTGCGGCGGCCGACGCAACGCTGTCGCTGTCGGTGAGCGACAACGGACGCGGCCTGCCCGCCGATTTCGACATGGCGCAAGCCAAGGGCCTCGGGATGCGAGTCGTCATGGCGCTCACCAAGCAATTGGGCGGCAACATCATCCCTCACTCGGGTGCAGACGGCACCGAATTCATTCTCTCGATCCCCATTTCCAGCCCCGGCCACGATTAGATTCAGGCTCAAGCGTCCGCGCCGCAGCCGAAAGCCATGGCGCTTCTTGGATCACCGAGCGCCCCTGTTGCGCTCATCCTGAGGCGTCATCTCGTTCGTCATTGCCGGGCTTGACCCGGCAATCCATGCTGAGAAACGGCTTGCTCGCTTTTTTTCGTTGGACTGCAGCATGGACCACCGGGTCAAGCCCGGCGGTGACGAGTCGGTGAAGGCCTTGCCGCCGCCGGCCTTCTGCAAATCGACTCGCAGGCGTCCACCCGATAGCGAGAGCCCTTGCTCTCTCGCGTGGGTTGTCGGATGATGACGGCGCGGCTTTGGGGCTTGAGGGGAATACCACCGTGTTGCGTACCGTCGCGGTTCTCGCGGGCGCGCTGCTGCTTGCCGCCTGCGCTACGATCACCAAAGGCACAACGCAAGTCGTCGCGATCGACACGCCCAACGTTCCCGGCGCGACCTGTACGATCCAGACCCAAAACGGCCCGCAGACTTTGGTCACGCCAGGATCGGTGACCTTGAACAAGGCCTCGAACGCGCTGCCGATCCAGTGCGTCAAGGAATGCTACGTCAACGGCGTCAGCATGATCCCGTCCGGCACGGAAAGCATGACCGCGGGAAACGTGGTCTTCGGCGGCCTCATCGGTCTCGGCGTCGACGCCGCCAGCGGCGCCATGAACAAGTATCCCGACGTCGTGACGGTCGCCATGACGCCCGACCCGGCCTGCCGGCAACCCGCCGCCCCGCCGCCGCAGCACAGGCGACCGCCGCACGTTTCAGCGGCGCAATGATTTTTGACCTCAAAAGGCCCGCTACCGCGTGTGGCAAGCACGTTCCACAAAATGAGCGCCAAATACATGCCGCTCTACGTCGCCGAGTTTCAGTCCGCTATAACAACCGCGCCAATGCAGACATCTTCGGCGCGGTGACAAGCGGATGTTGAAGTGCGCATGTGGAAGATCGTAAAGATTGGCGTATCAGCTCTCTTTATTGTTGCAGCGCCAATTGGAGCTTGGGTTGCCGTACAATATAACGAGCCAAGCAAACAAGAGGCCGTGCAGGAGGCCAATAATCAGAGCGAGATTAAAGCCGTCGATATCCTCTCTAGTGAACGTGTGGCCTATTACACGAAAGTCTTGGCTATCTTTACCGCCGTTCTTTCCGCGTTCGGATTGCTGCAAATCTTTTTCCTGATCCGCGCCGACAAAAACGCCAAGAGTGCCGCCGACGCTGCTAGCCTCAGCGCCAGAGCCGCCATTGCTATCGAGCTTCCAATAATTCGGGCCGAGCCAAGTGACTTTAGATGGAACCTGCCTAAAAAGGTCGACGACCAAGTGCGCCATTCTTTTAATATCAACGGGATTTACTTCTCCAATCTGGGGCGGACAAAAGCCTTTCCAATTGAAGTCCGCTTTGGCTACTCCGCTGGAGATGAATTGCCAGCTACACCCGTCTACAGCTTCACTAAGGACTTCTCTGTTAGTGTTGTCCTCGAAGCCGAACCTCTGCTTAAGGTTCTTCGTGAGATCGACTTTGAGGTCCCGCCCGATCTTTTTGACAAGCTTCGCGCCTCTTCTGCCAAGCTGTGGATATACTGCAATCTCATCTATCTTGATTTCATGCAAAAGCGACACGAAGCCGCCTTTTGCTGGGAGAGATTTCAGCGGCCCGGCAGCGGTGTTTTCCGCGACGACCCCACTCCCGCCTACAACAAGAAAACCTAGCGCGATCAGCGCCGCCACAGCACGGTGACCAAAGCCGCCAGTGCGATCACCAGCAAGTCCGGCATAATCGCCGTGTTTTTGTCGCCTATATTACGACTTTTCTCTTGACATAGTCTCTCATATAGATACATTACCATCATCCCGCCCATGAGGGGTGTCACCGGTGACAGCCGACTGATGGGGCGGGAGCGGTTCCTGCGGGCGGGGCTTGTAACCCCGCTCCCGGGCGGTCCGGGTAACGACCCCGCCGATACTACGGTCGGCGTGTCAGGTGCTTGGCTTAGGCGCGCGCGGTGATCGGGTAACGCCCGCTCCTCCCGCTCGCGTGACGCGCGGCCTGGACCGAATCGTGCGCAGCCTAAAGCCGCACGAGGAAAGCCGCGGTGGAGCGCCGAGAGGCGAGCGCGCCCGCAAGCGGGCGGTTCGGGCAACCGGATCGGCCGTGGCGCGCGCCGCGCCCGAAGCGCGTTCAGGCGGCAACGTCCGGGCGCGTGGCGCGGCTGTTGACTACGCGCCTGTCGGCGCTCCGCCCCCCTCGCTTGGGGCGTTAGTCTCCGTTCGTGCGCCAAACCTCGGATGCCCGGCATCGCGAGAACGGGAATGCTTTTCTCTTTTCCCCTTTCCTCCCCCGTTGGCGTGGCTGACGACGAAGCGGTGCCCCGCGATTTCGCGAATCAAGACAATCAATTCGTCACAACGAATCAAACAAAGGAGAACCCCCATGCCGTCATCACGCAACAGAAACCGCGGGCGCCGCCGCGTGCTCAAGGAAGCGCCCAACGAGTTCGAGGAAAAAAAGCACCGCCACCGCGCGTTCGCCGCGATCCGCAAGCTTTATTGCGAATCATTGGCGTTGTGGCGCGTATGCCAGCGCGGGGTCTGCCGGCGCAACAAATGCTGCAGGGGCGATCCGGAGGAGTGCCTCAAGCGCTGCTGGCCGCGCTTTCCGGTCGCCGAGCAGAACCGCGCCTGGCGCGAGGTCGGGCGCGGCGGCCCGCGCCGCCTGCCGCCGGCAACCGCGATGGAAAAAGGCTTGCGCCGGTATCCGTCGTCGAACTTCGTACATTGAGGCGCTATGCACGTCCTCATCCTTCCCCGCTTGCGCAGGACTGTCCGGGGAAAATCAACCATAGCAGAACTCCAATTGATCAGGAGAGAATCTGGATTGGGCTGTGCTGGCCGGTGGAGGTTTATCGATCTTGGCGATTGGGCGGCGGGCGA
>Ga0335081_10002942_pt1 | contig 26772 bp, 20 predicted proteins | sample Lox_Sample_35_FD_206713 | JGI IMG/M metagenome (GOLD analysis project Ga0335081, IMG submission 206713) | Soil microbial communities from Loxahatchee National Wildlife Refuge, Florida, United States - Lox_Sample_3.5 | ecosystem: Environmental > Terrestrial > Soil > Wetlands | place: USA...
CGCTTGCCCCTCCCCGTCCCGTGACTGACTCGGACAGTGTATGCAACACCTTCACAGAAACAAATACACAGGTAACCAGATGTAACACTCTCCACCGCTGGTGGAGCGCCACCACCTCGGCGTTGAACAGCCTTAAATGGATGGGCATGGTCTGCCTTCCCGCACCGGGCCCCTGTCACCTGATATAGAGCAACGACCGCCTACGGTGATACACCAAAACGCATGGGATCCGCGGCCAGGACGCCACGGCCGACGGTGGCGGTGCGGAGCCAGGCCGCGGCCGCCCGGGGAAGGTGGCCTGATGGCTCATCACACCACCGATACGGACCGGTGACAGCCTGGAGGAGGCCGTTTGGCATCGGGTCGGCGGACTTCGATGACGTGCCCGCCACCACAACGGAACAAAGATCATCAATCTCGGCCGACACCCGGTCCGTCCGTGCTGTCCGCATTGAACGATCTAGACGACGCAGAGCCCCGCGCACCCTCTTGACCTGGGCAAAAACAACCAACCAGCCTGACGCACCGCCCGTACGACCGGTTACGACCCAAGCCGCTCCTCGCGGCCTTGAGGGCCACGCTGCGGGCCAACCACACCGGGTACCCGGTGTGGTTGGTTGGTTAGATCGACCCCCATCAATCGACCCCCATCAGGGGGTTGGACGGTAGATCGTACGACTTTGACGGCTTGACGACCCAACCGATCGTATGATCCCCGTGACCTGGGCGGACGTGCTGATCGCCCCGCCCTCGCGGCAGACGACTCAGCACGACTTACGCCTCAGGTAGCGGGCCGCCTGTGGCAGTGTGAGGTAATCCCTACTTAGTACCCCGGCCGCACAAACTCCCTGGTCAGCAAGGGGCGTAGCGCCAGATGTAATTAACCGGGATCATGCGAGGCTCCGCGCTCGAACCTGGGCCATGCCCGGCTCCATGCCGGAGTGGCTGCCCGCGCGACTCGAGGTCCTCATCCGGTCCGCCGTCCAGTACGTGGGCAGCCGCGCGGCCTGGATCTTCGTGGCCATGTCGGCGATCTTGAGCTGGAGCGCCCGGAAATCCCCAACCGGGTGCCCGAACGCCTCCCGCTGGCCGCATAGCGCACCAGATCGGCCGCCATCCGACCGAGCTCCTCCATGGTCACGTCCGGTTGTCAGCGAACGATGATTCAGCTAGATATACAGCATGCCGACGGTCCTGTTCGTGCTCGCCGTCGTGGCCCTTGGCGCAACGGTGAACGCCTACCACCCGACCCGGCTGCGTTTCCTGAAAGACCCTAGCTTCTTCTTCTCCTGGATCGTCATCGAACTGGCCGGCTGGTGGCTGGTGCTCCAGGTGGCGGCGGTCGCGGGACTGGCCGCGGCCGGGGCACTGCGCGGCTGGGCCGGCTGGGCCGGGCTCGCCACGATGGCGGTGACCTGGGCGGCTCTGGGCGGGCTCATCGTGATGTCCGGCCGGACCTCGGCGGAGCTTCGGGCCGCGGGTGCGCCGCCCGGCGGCCCGGTCCGGTTCCCCCGCAGCCAGGTGCTCTTCCCGTTCCTGCTGACGCACCGGCGCGGCGTCGCGCGGCTGAAGAACATCGTGTTCGCCGAGGCGGAGGGTGAGCGGCTGAGGCTCGACATCTACTTCCCTAACGGCGGTGCGGATGTGCCACACGGCACGCATACGTTTCCCCGGCCTGGCATACTTCAGCTCCACGGCGGGGATTGGAGCTTCGGTGACAAGCGTGCGGAAGGCATACCACTACTCGGTCACCTGGCGGCGAGTGGCTGGGTCGGCATCAACGTCAACTACCGGCTGAGCCCCAAGGTCGCTTTCCCCGGTCACCTCGAGGATGTAAAGCGGGCAATCGCCTGGTACCGTGAGCGCGCCGCGGAGTTCGGCGCGGATCCGGATTTTCTCTGCATTACCGGCGGCTCGGCCGGCGCGCATCTGGCCGCGCTCGCCGTACTCAGCCCCAACGATGCCGTGTACCAGCCCGGGTTCGAGCAAGTGGACACCCGCCTGCGAGCCGCCGTGGTCTGGTACGGCGTCTACGACTTCACCAACCGGCTCGGCACGTGGCAGCGCCACGAGATGCGGATGCTTGAACAGGTCGTCATGCAGCGCGCACTCGCCGACCATCCCGCCGACTTCGCCAGGGCGTCGCCGCTCGACCGGCTGCGGCCGGACGCGCCACCGTTCCTGGTCGTGCATGGGGACATCGACACACTCGCGCCGGTGGCCGAGGCACGGGCGTTCGTGTCTGCGCTCCGGGAGATCTCCACCCAGGCCGTGGTCTACGCCGAACTGGCGGGCGCGCAGCACGCCTTCGACGTATTCCCGTCGCATCGCTGCGCCCGCGCGGTCGAGGCCGCAACCCGGTTCCTCGCGGGCGTGCACGGGGCGTACCTGGCCGGCCGGCAGGCTGGCACTCCGGCGCCACCGCCGTGATCGCACCCAGCAGCGCAGCCGGCGGAGCGCAATCCATGATCACGACTACTGGCTGGCCGCCCCCCGGAAACGTGGCTGCCCGCGGCTGACCGGCACCGGCACCTGACCGGCGCGAGCCACGCGAACGGGGATATGTTGGATCGGCCGGAAACTTGACGGAGGTCATCAGCCACCAATGAGCGGAGTGGGACAGCTGGTACTCTCGGGGCCGCTGTTGCTCGCGATCCCGGTGGCAGCCGCCGCGGGCGCGGTCTCGTTCCTGTCACCGTGCTGCCTGCCGCTCGTGCCCGGATACGTTTCCTACATCACCGGCATGTCAGGAGCGGACCTCCAGCAGCGCGCGGCTCGCAGCGGCGCGGGAACGCTCGTGGCGGTCGGGGCTGCTCGCGCGACCGATAATTCCGGGCCGGCCGAGCTGGCAGATCCGGCGGGGCCGGCCAGGCGGTCGCATCCGGCAGGGCCGGCCAGGCCGGCCCATCCAGCGGGTTCGGCCAGGTCGGCAGAGCCGCCGTCGGCCAGACAGTCAGCCGGAGCAGTGACAGCTGGAGCAGTGACAGGCCGCGGGCGGACGCTCGCCGGAGCGGCGCTGTTCGTGCTCGGATTCGCCGCGCTGTTCGCGACCTACGGCGCGCTTTTCGGCGGGCTTGGCGCCACGCTCGGCGCGCACCAGCGAGTCCTCACCCAGGTGCTCGGCGCCCTTACCATTGTGCTCGGCCTGCTTTTCATGGGCGTGTTCGAGCGCTTCTGGCCGGCCAGCCGCACCGTGCGGCCCAATTTCCGGCCGCGCGCGGGCCTGGCAGGTGCGCCGCTGCTCGGCGTGATGTTCGGGCTCGGCTGGACACCATGCATCGGGCCGACCCTGACCGCGGTGATGACCATGTCGGTGACCACGGGAACCGCCGCCAAGGGCGCGTTCCTCGCCTTCGTCTACGCCCTGGGCCTCGGCATCCCGTTCCTGATCGCCGCGTTCGCCGTACAGCGTGGCCTGCGCACGTTCGGCTTTGCCAGCCGCCATGCCCGGCTCATCATGCAGGTGGGCGGCGCCATGCTGGTCCTGGTCGGGGCGGCGCAGGTGACCGGTGCCTGGACGGACGCGATCGGCTCACTGCAGCACTGGATCGCCGGCTACCCGGCGCCGCTGTAATGAGCGATCCGTGGTGGCGGGGCGCTGCGATCTACCAGCTCTACATCCGGAGCTTCGCCGACTCCGGCGGTGACGGCATTGGTGACCTCGCTGGCATGCGCGCCCGCCTCGGCTATCTGCGGGACATCGGCGCCGACGCGGTGTGGGTCAACCCCTGGTATGTCTCCCCCATGGTGGACGGCGGGTACGACGTCGCCGACTACCGTGACATCGACCCGGTCTTCGGCACGCTCGCCGACGCCGAGGACTACATCAGGGAAGCGCACCGCCACCGGCTTCGCGTGATCGTCGATATGGTCCCGAACCACTGCTCGAGCAGCCACCCGTGGTTCCGTGCCGCGCTCGCGGCCGGTCCGGGCTCCGCCGAGCGGGCGCGCTTCATCTTCCGCCCCGGCAAGGGCACGAACGGCGAACTGCCGCCGAACGACTGGGTGTCCGGCTTCGGCGGTCCCGCCTGGACCCGGGTGACCGAGGTGGACTCCAGGCCGGGCGAGTGGTACCTGCACCTGTTCGCTGCCGAGCAGCCCGACTTCAACTGGGAGAACCCCGAGGTGCGTTCGGAGTTCCATGACATCCTGCGGTTCTGGCTCGACCGGGACGTCGACGGCTTCCGTGTCGACGCCGCAGACACGCTGGTGAAGGATCCGGCCCTGCCCGACATGGCGGACTTGCCTGCTGGTGCGCCGAGCCCGCAGCGCGGGCAGGCGGCTTCCCACGAGGTCTTTCGGGGCTGGCGCCGCATTCTCGCCGCCTACCCGGGTGACCGCGTTCTCATCGGCGAGATCTGGCTGGATCTGCACGATCGGGCCGCTTACCATGCGCCGGACGAACTGCACACGTCGTTCAGCTTTGACCTCATTCGCCACCCCTGGAGCGCACCCGCGATGCGCCAGGTGATCGACGCGACGCTCAAGTCCGCTACCACGACCGGCGCGCCCCCGACCTGGCTGCTCGGCAACCACGACGTCACTCGCGTCGTCACGCGTTACGGCCGCGGTGATACGCGGCTTGTGCCTGACGTGCAGGCAGCTGACATACCGACTGATCATGCCCTGGGCACCCGGCGTGCGCGCGCCGCGGCGCTCCTTACCCTGGCGCTGCCCGGCAGCGTCTGCATCTACCAGGGCGACGAACTCGGCCTTTGGGAGGTCGAAAACATCCCAGCCGACCGGCTGCAGGACCCCGTGTGGGAGGCGTCAGGCCATGCTGACCGGGGCCGGGACGGTTGCCGGGTGCCGATGCCCTGGTCCGGCGCCGCCGCGCCGTTCGGGTTCAGCCCTGACGGTGCCGCGGCGGAACCGTGGCTGCCACAGCCCGCAGCCTGGCGTGACCTCACCGTGGCGGCACAAGACTCGGATCCCGCCTCGACCCTCAGCCTGTACCGTGACGCGCTGCGTATCCGGGCCGAAGCCGGGCTCGGTGGCGGGCCGATGACCTGGCTCCAAACAGAGCGCGGCGCGCTCGCCTTCAGCCGGCCTGGCGGACTGGCGTGCGCGGTCAACCTCTCCGGCCATCCCGAGAAGTTGACTGCACTGGCGCGTCACCGCGAGGTACTGCTCGCCAGCGCCCCGCTCGAAGGCAGTCCGGACGACGGCCGGCTGCTACCACCTGACACCGCCGTGTGGCTCCGCACCGTGTGACCACCGGGTGTCAGTTTGTGCCCTGGAGAACAACGCCCGCACGTGCCGAGGGACGGGTGAACCCGATCGCCTCCCGGTCGGAGTAGCTCACGATGTGGATCGGGACACCAGCCTCCTCGGCCTCGATCATCATGCCCTTACCCAGCACCATGGCAACGTGGCCAGGCGAGGTCGGCGTGCCATCCGACCCGGTGAAAAACACCAGGTCCCCTGCCTCCTCATGGCCCGGTTGGATCCGCGGCCCCCACGTCCACTGTTGCTCCGACGTCCGGGGGATCGTGATCCCGGCCGCGCGGTAGGCCATCATCACCAGGCCAGAGCAGTCGAAGCTATCCGGCCCGGTGCCACCCCACAGATACGGCTTGCCGAGCTGCTGTTGCGCGTACGAGATCGCGGCCGAGGCCACCCCGTTCGGTGCATGGGCCGTAGTGGTGTCCGTGCATGACGCGCCGCCCGCCATGTTCGCCGCGGTCACGGTGAAGCCACCCTGGGTGTACGTGCTCGCCCACGACAGCACGTCCTGCACATACGACTGGAGGTGGTTGTAGGCGAAGATCGCGCCTGGCAGGTCGCCGGGAGCGCCGTGCGCGACCAGGTACTTCGCGGCAGCGGGGATCGCGTCAGCCGGGTCGTACACGTTGTCGATGCCATCGCTGTCGCCATCGGCCGCGTACCCGCCGAAACTCTCGTCGGCCGGGTGAATCGCCGGGCCGCCCCACTCGTCTCCAGCCGCGCCACCGATGCCGATCTGCATCGGGCCCGCGGCGCCGAATCCGTTCTGGTCGCGGCGCACGCCCGGCATGCTCGCCCGGCCTTGGTCGGACTCGACCTGGCCGATACCCGCGAGCACCTCCCAAGGGATCCCGTACTGTCTCCCCACCTTCTGGTACGTCGCGAGGTAGTTTTCGGGAATCGAGTCCTTCGCCTGCGTGCTCGCGGGCAACTGGCTCGTCTGCTGCGTGCAGGATCGCGGGCCGAACCCGGGCAGCCCGGCGAAACCTCCTGACATCGCGATCGGGATCACGGTCAGGCCCACCCCGAGCGCCACCACGCCGAAACCAGCGAGCAGCAGCAAACCCGGGCCCCGGCCGCCCGAACCGCCGGCCGGGGCACCTTTGCCGACCCTGCTTGACCCGACATGCGAACCGTCCGGGCTGGACGAGCCGACCCGGACAAACGAACTGCCCCGGTAGGGCGACCCGCCCCCCTGGGCGTCACGGCCGACCTCTCGGATGGCCGGGCCGAGATCGCGCCTCATCGTTTTGTTCACCGGCTACTGGTTACCCGCCGACGCCGGCTGGATCTGATCCACCTGCCATCTGCCGCCCGTGTTGACCACCGTGACCGCGTACTGGCCGGTCGAGGAACTGGTCCCGCTCACCTGCCGCGTATGCTGGCTAATCGTCACTACGAAGGTGAGGCTGGACGTACCGAAGGACCGCAAGGAGTTGATCACCGCGGTCGCGGTGGAGATCTGCTTGTCCTCGGTCCGTTGCTTCGCCACCCCGTAGGTGTTGTAGTCACTCTCAAGCACCTGCTGGTACTGGCTGGTCACCAGATTGGACATCCGGTTCGCATACGAGGCGCCGTTCTCTGTGTAGCTGAAGGTGTCGTAGTACCCCGCCGCCTGCGCGGTGGCGGCGGCCGCGCTGACCAGGTCTTGCCGCGAGAACGGCAGCCACTGGTAGATGTTCACCGCCGAGCCGGCCTCCGGCGCCGGCGTCGAGACCGGCGGGGGCGCGGGCGTGGCAGCGTCCGGGGCAGGGGGCGTCGCCGTTGCGTTCGTAGCACGCGGCGCGGCCGTGGTATCCGGCAGTACCAGATAGACGCCCAGGCCGACGAGAATCACGACAATCACGGCGAACGCCAGTTTCTGCTGACGCGGGTTCAGCTCCATCACGGCTCCCGCTACCTGTCACGCCTGATCGGCCTGACCCAGCTCTTGCCGAACGTCTTACGCTCACCGGCCTGGTCGTCCGCGGCGCCCGGGGGAACGGGCGGCGGGGCCGGTGCCGACCTGGCCGGTGCCGACCTGGCTGGCGCCGGGGCCTGACGCGGTGGTGCCGTCGCTGATCGCCGCTGCGCCGGCGCCTGCCGCGGCTGCGCCGTCGCCGGTCGTGGCGGAGCGGGCGGCTGCCGCGGCGCCTGGCGCCTGGCGGGCGTGGCAGCCGCGCCGGACGGACCTCCCGCCGCGGGCGGCGGAACCGAGCCGCTGCCGCGCCGGGGCGGGTAGGGCCCCGGCTGCCAGCGAGGTGGCCCGGTGCGCGGGCGCCGCTCTAGGTCGAGAGGCGGCGGTTCCCTGCGACCGTTACCGTTCCCGCCGCTGAGGTCGGGTCGCAGTGCTGGACCGCCGGGCCTGGACCCGCCACCGGCCGGCCCGCCGTGATCCGGGCCGTCACCGCCGGGTGAAATATCCTGCGGGTCCTGCCCGCCGGGCCCCTTCCCGCCGCGGCCCCCCGCGACGCCCGCCGCTCCCGCCGTTCCCGTCGCGACGCCGGTGCCCCCGCCACCAGTGCCTGCCGAGCCGGCCGCCCGCACAATGCTCTGGGCGAGGAAGACCGACTGGTCCGCCTGATCGGGGTTCTGCCGTGCCCACCTGCCCGCTCTGTAGGTCTCGTAGCCGGGGACCGTGGCGCTTGCTGTGCGCGCTGTCTGGCCGCGGAAACCGTACCGCGAGTGTTCGCGGTACGCCTCGGCCCGCTCACGCGCACCGACCATGTCATAGCCGACAGAGGTGAACAGATGCTGGAAGGGCCTGCGGTAGATGAAGACCGCGACCGTAAGGAGGGCGATCATCATGATCTTGAAGACCCAGGGCAGCGCGTCGTCGCTCACGGCCATCACCAGGGCATAGCAGTACAACAGGATGCTCAGGGTTAGGGCCACGGCAGCCTGTTTCATCAGCACGCCCACCAGCATCTCGAACCACCGGATCGCGATAACCCGGCCGAAACCGGGATGTGTCCCGATGATCAGGAAGAAGGGCCCGGCAACGAGCAGCAGCAGGAACCCCAGTTTCAGGACGATGAGCGTGATCGCGATCAGCAGTATCAGCGCACCCGCTACGAGGGCCGCGAAGAGCGCGCTGAATGCCACCTCCAGCCTGGTTGCCCACTGCTTTCCCTGGAACAGCGGGTACACCGCCGGGTCCTGTTGCAGATTGCTGGCGATCCCCTGGTAGACGTCCTGTTTCTGGGTGGCCAGTTGCGCCGTGGGCCGCTCGTTCACCGCGTATGCCTGCGACCAGAGCAGTGCGCGGCCGTACTGGTCGACCGGGTTCGCGCCGTTGCCGGTTGCTGTCGACATCGTGCCGAATTCACCGGCCAGCCACGGCTTGCACACGAGTACGGCCCAGAGTTCATCGGCGTTCTGGCTGACCACCTCGTTGCCGCCGGTGTAGGCGTAGTCCTCGCCCGTGCTCTGTGGGTCACCCTTGCCAACAGGCACACAGCTGGTGCCGCCGGAGACGGGCAGCCTGCTGAATGCGGCATCGAGCACCTGGCTGATGCCGTCGGACACCTTCTGCCCGAGCCCGGTGAAGTCGGCGGGGCGGCCGATCAGCCAAATAGCCGCGGCGCAGGCCACCACCATCCAGATGGTGCCTTCGATGGTGCGGGTCGCACGCTTGCGGATCAGGCCCTGCCACGCCAGCCAGACCGCGCCGAGCAGCACGACGGGGGCCAGGTAAGGGAAGTAGACCGCGTTGCCGATCTGCGAGATGAGCTGGTCAACGCGCTCCTTGAGCCAGCTGAGCAGGCCTTCTCCCGCGGCCGACTGGTAAGTCGTGATGGTGATTCGGTCGACGGCCTTGGCCGCGTCGAAGACGGTGTTCGAGACGCTGTTTCCGATCATGGATGTCATGTCGGAGCACTTGAGGTCGTACGGCGCCCAGATCTGGCCGGCCATGCCATAGCTCTGGTAAAGGGTGAGCTTCGACGGCGCCCCCGCCGACGACGCGGTCGGCGCCTCCGGCGGCGTGATCATCGCGTCAATGCCGGTGCCCGCGGGCTCGGGTGACGGCGGGCCGGGCGAGCACAGATCGTTGAGTGACCCGACCGCCGCGGACCCCGCCTCGCACAGCCCGCCGAGCCCGACGATCGTCAGCCCGTCACAGATCGCGCCCTGCGGCCCAGTGCCAGGTGTGGCTGACATGGCAGGCACACCGGGAGCAGCAGGAGGTGATCCGGGATTGGCGGCGGGAGGCAGGGCGTGGCCGGTGTTCGCGGCGTTTCCGGTACTGCTCACCGTCTTCGCGGCGTCGCCGGTACTGCTCACCGTCTTCGCGGCGTCGCCGGTACTGCTCACCGTCTTCGCGGCGTCGCCGGTACTGCTCACCGTCTTCGCGGCCTCGCCGATAGTGCTCACCGTCTTCGCGGCCTCGCCGGTACTGCTCACCGTCTTCGCGGTGCGCACCGCCGTGCTCGCCGCGCTGGACGTACTGGCTGTGCTCGCGGCGGCTGGAATGCCGGATACGGCGGCTAGGACTATGATCACGCCCACAGCCCGGCGGGCGGCCAGTGTCACTCTCGCCATCGGCGCTCCAGGGGATCGGTCTCCGGTCGTCTCAGTGCTGTCCCGGGTTTGCCCCGGGGTCGGGATGCCGCTCACCAGCCGGCTGAGGCCGCGTCGTATCCGGCTCCTTCGGCCTGGTCCGTGTGGGATTGGTGTCGAGCCAGCGGGCAAGATCCTCCGACATCAGATCGACCCCGATCCGGCCGGCCCTGCCGTCCAGATCACGGAAGACGCACTCGCCATTTCCCAGGCTGCGCAGCACGGCCTTATGGTCGTCCGACGCCTCCACGCCCAGCAGGGAAATCACGTTGCCCAGCTCGACCCGCTCGGTGGAGCGGAATGCGAAGACCCCAGAGATGCAGTTGGTCACCTGCTCGCTCAGCAGGTCACCCGCGTTCTGTGAGACGAGGATCAGGGCGATGTTGCGCGACCGGCCCATCCTCGACACCTCGGGCACGAGCTTCGCGCCTTCGGGCGTGGACGTGATCGCCCACGCCTCGTCAAGGAAGATCGCCTTCGGCAGGCTGCGGTCCATGCCGTTGAGCAGCCGCCGGGCGAACTGGGACACGAGGTAGAGCAGCGCTACAGACAGCCGCTGCTCGTAGGAGTAGTCGTCGCGTTTGACGGCAGCGTCGGGCAGGCTGAGCCCGCTGAGCGTGAACACGGTGGTCCACCCGGCCGCGTCGATCTGCTCGCCCCCCGAGGGGTGGAAGCACAACAGGGCGAGCCGCATCTCGGACATCGACCGCAACACGGCGCCAAGATTCTTGGACGCGGCGTCGGCGGACTGCTCAAGATGATCGACAACCTTGCCGAGGCTGGGCTCTTCCCGCCCGGCGACGGCACCGACCGCCTGGATCATCGCGCTCTCACGCTCCTCGCTCATCCGCGGCAGCAGCAACCGGAGCGTCTCAGTGGCCATCGTCCGTTTGGCCGCCAGGTCGTCCCCGAACGAGAACGGATCGAGCAGGCCAGGCGCCGCCGAGCCAAGCGGCAGTACGCGTGCCCGGCGGCCACGCGTCTGCAGCAGGCGCACCAGCGACTCCGCGTCTCCCTTCGGGTCGATCACGGCCACCGTCACGCCGCGGAGAGCGAGCTGGTAGATCAGCAGCAGGGCAAGGGTGGTCTTGCCGCCGCCGGGCTCCCCGGTAATGGCGATCGCGGTGGGCCGGTTGCGGGCAGCGGCGGCAAGCGGGTCGAAGTGCACAACGGACCTCGCGCGGCCGAGGGTCTCGCCGATATAGGGGCCGATCCAGGAACCGTCAACCGCCCGGTCGCCGAGGCCGACGGTCGCCGTTGCCACCCCGCCGGCGATCGTGTACAGCGGCTGGCGCTGCACGTATGCGTTGAGCCTTATCTGATCTCCTGGCAGCGACTCGCACAGCAGGGAGAACTGGTCGCCGGTGGAGTTGACGACGTCGATGCCGATGTCGCGGTAGTGCTCGATCGCGGCCTCCACCCGGCGGACGCACATCTGCCGCGTCGGCGCGGCGACGATGAGCCGGTGCCAGCCGTAGACGAATGGCAGCCGCTCCTTGGTGATGCCGTGCTCGAGCATCCGCGCCGCCTCGAGTTGCTCCGCGAGCGCGATGGGCGCCTCCGCACCCGCCTCGCGGATGTGAATGTCCATGTCGCGGGCGTGAGCAAGCTTGTGGCTCACATCCTTGCTCGCCTTGGCAGGCGGGATCAGCTTCATCCGGCAGCTGATCTCAACAGGGAACGGCAGCGAGTCCGCGAAGTGCAGCCACGGCTCTCCATCAGGGAATGCCATCACGTCCGGGAAACGGGAGAACGACAGGAACGCGGCAAAGGATTCTCCGGCATGGTGCTCCAGTCGCAGTAAGGTCCGCCCGTTGTGCACCTGACCTTCAAGCAGGCCTTCGATCTCGCCCGCGCCCCAGGTACGGCGGGGAGTGGCAGAGGGCGGCGGGTCGCCGACCGAGCCCAACAGGGTGTGCCTGAATAGCCAGGCGATCTCGTCTGACGTCGCGTACCGTGCGCCGAGCGCACTCGCCGCGAGCGCGCGGCCGACCCGCTCGCTCTGCTCGGTCCACTTCGCGATCTCGCTTTCGTCGACGGCCTCATCGTCCAGTCCCAGCGCCTTCTCGCTGCGCTGATAGAGCGAGATGAACTGGGCGAACACCCCGCCGGAAAGCTGAACCCGCATGCTGCGCTGGCCGAGCCGGACGCCGAGATAAACCTCCTTGGTCCAAAAGTCTTTCGCCCAGACGTGCCGGTACATCTCGTCCAGGTAGTCGAGCCAGCCAGCCCCGCCGTCGGAGGTGGAATCCAGGCGGCGCGCCCATTCGGCGGCCGGATAAGACCGGTGCACGATGCGCAGGTGCACCTCCGCATCTGGCATCCGGATGGCCGCCAGCGCGATCGTCATGTTGGTAGCCAGGGCCGCACGTTCCTCCGGCGTGGTGAACTCATATGGCACCGTCGGGATCCGGTAGTACGCCCACGCATGCGTGTCCGTAAGCACGATCCGGTCATCGAAATACCGGATCGACAACCTGCGCCGCTCCCTGGTGCGGCTGCTCATCCTGCTCTCCTCCGTCGTGGGCACCCGGCCGCGCTGGGCAACGGCGCGTGTCTCATCGGGCGGCCTCGGCAGCGTCCTCCGCCACCGCGAGACCGGCGACGGTAACCCCGGCGAGAGCCGTGTAGGCGTGGCGGGTATGCGGGCGAACTGAGCCTGGCCCCGGTTCCTGACCGCGTTCGGCGTCCAACTGTTCGTCCCATGGCACGCGGACGATTGCCCGGCAACGACCGCGCGCCATGCTTTCGGCCCGCAGCACATCGGGCATTCTCCGCTTGCTTACTCCGTTGATCACGGTGACCGCACGTGCGGCTAGCTGGGTGTGGCTGTGCCCTTCCAGCCATTCGTAGGTCATTGCCACCGCGCGGGGGGCGTCGGTGCTGGCCGGGGCGACGAGCACCAGCTGATCAGCGATCCGCAGCACCCGGGCCACCGTCGTCGCGGCCGGGTCAACGATGGTCAGCTCGTAACGCCCTGCGAGCCGACCAGCGAGCTCTATGTAGTCGTGTTCGTCAAGCGCAGGTACCGTGATCCAGTCCTCGCCCGATGTGATGACCTCGAGCCGAGGATCCGCGGAGACCCATTCGCCGTCGTTGCCGGACAGCGAACCGGTAAAGCCGTCGGCGAGCAATGCGCCGACAGTAGCTGCGGGCCTGGCCCCGAGCTGGCGGGCAAGCGAGCCTTCGCCTGGATTGAGATCTAGTGCGGCGACCGGTTCAGCGCGCAAGCTGGCGAGCAGTTGGCCGAGCATCAGCGCCGTCGCGGTCTGGCCGGCGCCGCTCGTGCAGCCAAGCACCACGATCCTGCGTGGCCCGGGCAGTGCCATCCGGCAGCGCGCCTTGTCCTGCTCCTCGGGGTCTGCCCGCCCGGGACCCATGCCGCCCACCACTACCTTCGCCCGCCGATGCCAACCCGGGCCGCGCTCGTCCCTGGACCGGTGGACCACCCGCTCGACAGAGCGCGGCTGTTCCCGGGGTTCCAGCACCGTGGTGCCCGATACGTCGGGGCCTTCGACCGCACGGACCACGGGTGCGGCAGGGGGGGGCGGCGACTCCGAGACCCGGGGAATCGGTGAAGGTCCAGGGGGCGTTTGGCGGGCAGGATCCAGCGGAGTCGACGCAGCCGCTGTCGATGGAGGAGCCGCTGGGGCCGGCGCCCGGGCGGTCGGCGCGGCACCCGCAACCGGGGATTCCGCCCGAGGCTGGCTTGCCGCTCGAGGCTCTTGTGACTGTCCTGTCGGTCGAGGTTGCGGCCTGGTGTGCAGTGATGCCTGGGTCTGGCCCGGCTGCGGGACGGCTTGGGCCCACTGCGCTGGCGGCGATGACCGGCCCCGCAAGGGTTGCCACGGCGTCCGTGGCGTCCCGGCCTGCGGCTGCGAACGCGGCCGCGGATCGTTTTGCGGGTAGCGCTGGCGACGATCTACGGGGTCCTTCGCCTGCCGCGCCTGTCCCACCCAGACCTGTCCGGAACCGCTGGCCACATCTGGACGGCCGAGATCGGGGATCGCGCCACGTGCGTGCGGAGCCTCGTCCGCCTGGTCGGAATGGGCGAGCTCCAGCCGGGTCTGGCGGTGGCCCGCACGCGACGGTTTCGGCACTGGTCCTGGCGCAGTGCCGGCAAGTGTGCCCGCCGCACCGCTCGCGGCACCCCGCCGGCTCGTACGCGACGGTTTCGGGACTGGTCCTGGCGCGGTACCTGCCGGTGTACCCGCCGCACCGCTCCCGGCACCGCCCGCCGTACGGCTCCCCACGCTGCCCGGGGCGCTACCACCTGCACTGCCTGAGACATTTCCTGCGTTCGTGTCACCGGTGCCCACGTTCGGGGTGCCCACGTTCGGGGTGCCCTTGTCCGGGGTGCCCTTGTCCGGGGTGCCCTTGTCCGGCCCGGTGTTTGCCCCGGCGGGGAGGGCAACACCCGCCCGGTGAACCACGCCTGCCGTGCCTCCCCCGCCAGGTAGACCTGCCACGCCGGTTGTCGCGGGTCCGGTGGCAACGGCCATCCCGACCGCCCGGGCGGCGGAGGGCACCCTCCTACGGGCAGGCGTCGATGGCCACGGTGATACCCGCCGCTCCGCGACCCCGCCATCCGTGCCCGGGCGATCCGTGCCCGCGCTTGCCGGGTGCGCTGCCGTCACCGTGGTAATGGCAGGCCTCGCCCGGCGCATCAACATCCGCGGCTCACGATGCCACACGCGCCCCACAATCACGATTTCGTCCGGCTCCCCGGCCGGCGTCATGCGACACCACATGCGCGGCTCGGCCAGATAACGAATCTGCGAGCCGAGCAACTCCGGCAGTCGTTTGTTCTCGAGCACGGGCCTAGTGGCGAGCCACGTCGCCACTCCGGGCGGCAGAATGTAGAGCCAGAACAGGCTGTGGTTAAACGGCAGGCCGACCAATGTGAGTGCCATAATATATGGCACTGTGATGGCCACGAACACCACGATCTGGCCAATCGGCAACGGGATCGGCAGGCGAAAATCGTAGATCTTGTAGAGCCGTTTCTCGATGCGCCAGATGTTGGTGTACGTGGGAAGATCCACGCGGGTGCCCTCCTTCCGCCGGTGCGCGGGGCCTAGTGGACACCGAGTGCGTTGGCGATGCCGGTAGCGAGCGTCTGCACGATGCTAGGCGTATAGAAGATGACAGCGATCCCTATTGCGAGGACGAGGAACTGAACAAACCTGGTGATCTCCCGCGTGAACAGGAAGAAGATCGCGACGATCCCGACGATCCCGAGAAACAGCGGGCCGAATAGCTGTTGAAGGTACGTCACCAGGCCCTGCGAGTTCAGCACGGCCGCCATAGGGGACACCGTGACGAAGCTTTGGGACCACATTAACTTACTCTTTCCGGGGCAGGTGAGACTTCCGGGGACACGCACGTACCGGCGAGCCGTTCCTCAGATGCACGTCTGGCCATTATGCCTGCCCTGCCTGCTGCGTGGAGCCCGTGATGGTTTCGACGGACCAGGTTCCGCCCTGATATACCCACGTCATGTCGTAGGTCACGTCAAGGGTGGCCGGCGCAGTTCCCCGCTGACTCGGAAGCTGCCAGCGAACCGTAACGGTAATATCCCGCTTCGAGCCTCCTCGCGGCACCGTCAAGCTCTGGATCGAGTTATAGCTCACCACACCGCCGAGCCCGGTGATGGAGAAACCTTTGGTGATGTACCGGCCGAGCGTCGCGGCGTCACTCGCCGCATATGCCTGCAGGAATGAAGGGAGGAAGTTCTCGAATTGATTCTGTGCGGTCGGATCCGAGCTGCCACCTGGCGGTGCCGATGGCGGGCTGATCTGGGCAGGTGGCGGCAGCAGCGCAGGCTGACCGGAGACGACCATTCCACCGGACGCCGCGTAGATCGGCACCGAGAACTCCATTGGCCGGCCATTCACCCGGACGAGCAGCTCCACCAGGGCGTTATGCGCGTCCTGCACGTTTATGCCCGCGAACTGCTCCGACTCCAGCCGCGTGCGACCCGCGCCGTTCCAGCCGAACTGCTGCCCGGCGCCCGGCGGGATGAAAGCCGCGAGCTGCTGGGCGCGCTGGGTGGCTTGCGCCTGATCGAAATTCAGGTAGACCTGGCCGAACTGCAAGGCAAAGGCTTGTGCGAGCGTCGCGGGGAAACCGGCCGCCTCGCTCGGCTGCCCGGCCGATGTGCTCGCCGGAAGCGGCGCCTGGACCACCCGGACGAAGATCGCGCGCACGCCATTGACCGCAACGACGATCAATACCGCCCACAGGATGGCACGCCCAATCCATACCCCCCAGCGCCCGCCCGCACCACGCCAGTTCCCCGCAGCGCCACGCGGCGTTCCTGCTGGGCCATCGGGCGCGTCCGCCGCCGTGGATCTGCCGCTGTGCACAGGCGGTTGCGGACCGCGTTCGACGGTTGACCTGCGGGGCATCGCACCTCCGAGTCGTGCCATTTCATCCCGGGCGCAGCGGTAACCGGCCATCGTCAGTCGCGCCGGTCCTGCGGTCCATTGTGAGGCATAAGACCCCAGTAGCGGCGTCTATTCTCCCAGTGGCGGCCGCGTGTCCCGTGCTTGCTGGAAGGACACTGGTCCGTGCCCCCATGACCGCGGACCGTAATTCCGGTCAGAAGCACCACTGCTCACACGTTGAACCGGAACTCCACAACGTCGCCTTCTCGCATTGCGTAGTCCTTGCCCTCGATGCGCACTTTGCCCGCTGCGCGCGCCGCCGCCAGCGAACCCGCCGCCATCAGATCCTCATACGAAACAACTTCGGCCTTGATAAAACCGCGCTGAAAATCGGTGTGGATCACGCCCGCGGCCTCAGGCGCCGTCGCGCCGGCCTTGATCGTCCAGGCCCGCGCCTCCTTGGGTCCGGCGGTAAGGAAGGTCTGCAGCCCGAGCGCGTCGAAGCCCGCCCGGGCGAGCTGGGCGAGCCCCGGCTCATTCTGGCCGATCTCCGCGAGCAGTTCGGCCGCGTCCTCATCGGGCAGCTCGGCGAGCTCGGCCTCGGTCCTCGCGTCGAGGAACACGGCCGGTGACGGTGCCACCAGCCCGGTCAGGCGCACCCGCAGACCGTCGTCGGCAAGCTCGGTATCGTCGAGGTTGAAGACATAAACAAACGGCTTGGCGGTCAGCAGGTGAAGGTCACCGAGGTCAGCGAGGCTGATCCCGCTGGCGGCCGCCTGGGCGTGCAGCGCCTGGCCGCCGTCCAGCAGCCTCGCAGCGCGAGCCGCAGCGTCCGCTGCGCGCAGCCGCTGCGGATTCCGGTGGGTCTTTGCCTCCTTCGCCAGACGCGGGAGCGCCTTTTCGAGCGTCTGCAGATCGGCGAGGATCAGCTCGGTATTGACCGTCTCAACGTCGCGCTGCGGGCTAACGTCGCCATCGACGTGGGTAACATCTGGGCCGGCAAAGACGCGTACCACCTGGCAGATCGCATCGGTCTCGCGGATGTGTGCGAGAAACTGATTGCCGAGGCCCTGGCCTTGCGACGCACCGCGTACCAGCCCTGCGATATCGACGAACCGCACGGTGGCGGGCATGATCCGGACCGAGTTGTACAGGCGCGCGAGCTCAGCGAGCCGGGGATCGGGCACACCCACGACCCCCACGTTCGGCTCGATGGTCGCGAAGGGATAGTTGGAAGCGAGCGCCCCGGCCCTGGTCAGCGCATTGAAAAGGGTTGATTTGCCCACATTGGGCAGGCCGGTGATCCCGATCGACAAGCTCACTCGCCGGAGTCTACGAATCGTTAAGTCGGTAGACGAATCCGCAGCCGCCTGGCGTGTCAGGCGCCGCCGTGCCGGCGATGGCTGCCACCATTGCGAAGCATGGACGCGATCTCGCTGTTTGCCTGGCTCGTGCTTGGTGCCATCATCGGAGCGGCCATTGGTTTCCTGATCGCGCGTGCCCGCCAGGTCGCCAAGGTAGCGTGCCTTTCCGCTCAGTTGCGCGCCGCCGAAGACAAGACAGACCTGGTCGAGCGCGCGGCACGGGAAAAGGCCGCCCTGGTCGAGGGCCAGCTTGCCGAGCGTATACGCGCGCTTTCCGCCGAGGCCCTTGACGCCAACAGCCGGCAGTTCCTCGATCTCGCCGAGATACGGATGCAGTCATTCGGCGTCAAGGCCACGAGTGAACTCGACAGCAGGCGCGCCGCGGTCGAGCACCTGGTCGGCCCGCTGAAGGAGACCCTCGCCCGGGTCGAGATCCAGTTGCGCGAGTCCGATGCGGACCGCCGCGCTTCGCACGCCGAGCTTGCCAGGCATGTCGAGATCGCCCGGGCAGGTTCGGACCAGTTGCGCGAGCAGACACAATCCCTGGTGACCGCGCTGCGGCGGCCCGAGGCACGGGGACGCTGGGGCGAAATGCAACTCCGCCGGGTGGTGGAACTGGCGGGCATGACCGTTCGGTGCGACTTCGACGAACAGGTCGCCGTCAGCACGGCGGACGGTGCCCAGCGGCCCGACCTTGTCGTCCGCCTGGCCGGTGGCAAGAACATCGTCGTCGACTCCAAGGTCTCGCTTGCCGCGTACCTGGAGGCCGCGGAGGGCAAGGATGCCAGCGTGCGGGAGGCGAGGCTCGGTGCGCACGCACGCCATCTCAGAGAACACGTGGACAGGCTCGCGGCCAAGGCGTACTGGATCTCACTGAGCCCGGCACCCGAGTTCGTTGTGCTGTTCATCCCCGGCGAGGCATTCCTGGCCCCAGCGCTTGAACGAGATCCTGGCCTGCTTGAACACGCGATGGCCAAAAGAGTGCACATCGCGACGCCGACTACTTTGGTTACGATGCTGCGGACGGCGCACTACGCCTGGCAGCAGGCCGCCCTCTCGGAGAACGCCCGCGCCGTGTTCGACCTGGGCAGGGAGCTTTACGAGCGGATCAGCGGAATGGGCAGGCACGTGGACAGGCTCGGCCGGGCACTGACCAATGCGGTATCGACCTACAACCAGGCCGTCGGCTCACTGGAAAGCCGGGTACTCGTGAGCGCGCGCAAGCTGAACGAGCTGGGCGTCGTGGAGGCGGAGCTTGAGCCGCCCCGGCCGGTCGAGGAGACTACCCGGGCAATCAGCGCAGCTGAACTCGTTACGGAATCGGGCCCGGAACTCGTCACCGAGGCACCCGCGGTGCTCGCCTCATCGCGGCGGGCCGGCGCTGCGGGGTGAGGGCCAGGCAAGCAGATGTCCACGCTGCGGCGGCATCCGCCGCGGCCCACCGGGAATGACTACGACCGAGAGGGAAGAGTTGCCCGCGATCCGGATGCCGCAGTCCTGGAACGGCACGATCAGCGCGCTTGGCGGAAAGGCGGCGACAACGAGCCAACCCGGGTCGTGGCGGCGCGGCGCCGCCAGGCCGCCGGACCCGTCGTCCCGTCCGGGACGACGGGCGGTGCCCGGTGACCTGACCCGGGACGTCGCCAGGCGGGTGGCTCGTGACAAGGGCACCATGCGATCGGACGCGGCTGGTGAGGAGTCCGGTGACACGGCTGGTAACGCAGGTGGGCGCGAACTGCGGCGCAAGGCGACGGGTTCAGCTGTAAACTCCACGGGCTTCCTCGCCAATCCGCCGGTGCGGCTGACCGGGCGCGGCGCAATGGTTGCCATCTTCGCGCTGTCGTTCGCCGGCACGTTCGCGGCCAGCAAGTCACACGTTGGCGAACTTGCCGGAATCTCCTACGTGGTGGCCTGCGTCTTGGCGGTTTGGACCGTTCGCCCCACCCAGCTGCTCCCGGTGGTGGTGACGCCGCCGATGCTGCTGGCGGCCGCCGTGGTGTGCGTGCAGGCCATCACGGTGAGTGGAGGCGCGCTCTCGGCTGCCGCGGGTACCCTCGTGACGCTCGGCAACCTCGCGCCCTGGCTCTTCGCGGGCACCGCAGCCGGCACCCTCATAGCGCTGGCACGCGGCCTCACCCGGGATATCCATGCGCTGGGCGAGTCGCTGCGCGGCGATGTGCGCGGCGCGGGCAGACAGCGCTGAGACCCTGCCGGTACACCGCTAACCGGTACACCGCTAATGGGCGGCACCCGATAATGGGCGGCACCCGATGCCTGATCAGAACGGCCTGACCCGGCCACGCGTCACCCCGCTGAACCGGGAGCGACGAGCCGATCGGCCGAGACCGGGCCGGGGGCTGCCTTCTGCTGTCTCGCACCGCCCAGCCGGTCTGAGGCAGCACGTAATCGTTTAGTAGTAGTTGCACATTTCGGTTGAAAACCATCCCAACCTGTGCTGATCTATTTAACTGGAGGCGCATCCCATTGTCGGCGTGCCTCCGGGGGGTACGTTCGGATGGGCCAGGAAAGCAACGGCGCTCCGGGACGCCAGCAGGCGCTCAGAGGCCAGATTCCGCCTTCGATGTGGGCGGGGCTGCTTCGGATCGCCGAGGCGCGTCTCGACAGCGCGGATTCGGACGCATTAGCATCACCAGACGGATCCCGGGACACGACCCGGACGCGGCATGGCAAGACCGCCCGACCGAGGCACGGTAAGGCCGCCGGGCCTGCCGCAGCCGATAGGCGCAAAGGAAAGCAGACCGCCGGAGCCAGACCCGGGGAACCTGAGCGCAATGAGACCGCGGGCGCCAGGCCCGGTGGGCCTGCACCCGGGGATCCCGTCGGAGCCAGGCGGCGGCCCGGGCCGGGACTCCAGAAGCAACGGGCCAAGCCGTCATGGCCGCGGGTCATTGGCACCACCGCGCGGCTGTGGGCGCGGCGGCACCTGCGCGTCAAGCGCGAGATAGGCGGGCGGCGCAACTTCGTCCTTAGCCTGATCGTTGGCGCCATCACCATAATTGTGGCCATCGGACTCATCGTCGTGCTGCCCAGGCATGTTGCGACGACCGAACCGGCCAGCTCCCCGACCGGCAAGTCATCGGGCGGCACGGGCGGGTTAGGCGCGATAGCGAACCTCCGCAGGCAGGCCGCGGCATGGGTTGCCCGGCAGGTAAGCCCGAGTGCGATCGTGGCCTGCGACCCGGTGATGTGCGCCTCGCTGCAGGCGGGTGGTTTCGTGGCGCAGAACCTGCTCACACTTCAGCCGTCAGCATCCGACCCCCTCGGCTCCGATGTCGTTGTGGCGACGGCGGCGGTGCGCAGTGAGTTCGGCAGCCGATTGGCCAGCGTGTACGCCCCGACGGTGATCGCGAGCTTCGGATCGGGCGCGGCGCGGATCGACGTACGTCCGGTCGCGCCAGACGGAGCGGCCGCCTATCGGGCCGAACTCCGCTCGGACCGGATTGCCCGCCAGGACGCCGGGGCCCAGCTGGGGCTCAACGGGATGATCACCGTACCGGCCCCGGCTAGGCGGGAACTCGCCGACGGCCAGGTGGACTCGCGGCTCCTCATCACGCTTGCGACGATCGCTGCCCGGTATCCGGTACGCATCGTGGCGTACGGTGGCTCCGCCCCCGGCGCAAGCCCCGACATCCCATTGCGCTCCATAGACATCGCGGGAGCTGGAAAGAGCGGGGCGGCTGAGCTCGCGCCGGTTCTCGCGTTCCTGCAAGCACAGGAGCCTCCCTATCGCCCGATGCTGGCGAAGGTGCTACGGCCTGCGCGCGACCGGGCCGTACTGCGCATCAAATTTGGCGCGCCCAGCCCGCTCGGGCTGCTAGGCACGCGCGGATGACCGCCGTGGTCAATCTATGGCCATCAAGGCATCGCGATCTAGAACCGGCTGGGGAGGCCGGTCATCGCGTGAGAGACGAGGAAACATGAAACTGCCGCGAAAGGCCCTCGGCCTGGCGCTGCCGCTGCGGTTGATCAGCTGCGGCGGCCTCTTCGATGAACAGCTGAAGTCCTACCTGAGCAACGTCGTTGTCTACGCGACCGGCGTCGCTTGAATTTCAATATCGCGGCACCGCGGGCGATCGCTCAGGCCGCGGGTGCGCAAGGTCAGCGGCGCAGCTCACGCGGCAGCGCGAAGACTAGGCTCTCCTCGACGGCTTCGACTTCTTCGACGGTGGTGAAGCCGCGATCGTAGAGATGGTCGAGCACTCCACGTACCAGGCTCTCCGGCACTGACGCCCCGCTGGTCACACCCACCACACGGACCTCTTCGAGCCACTTCGGATCTATCGCCGACGCATCATCCACCAAGTGCGCGGCCGTGGCACCCGCGTCGAGCGCCACCTCGACAAGCCGTACCGAGTTGGACGAGTTCCGCGAGCCCACCACGATGACAACGTCGGACTGCTGAGCAATCTGCTTCACCGCTGCCTGGCGGTTCTGCGTAGCGTAGCAGATGTCATCGCTCGGTGGATCGGCGAGAAGCGGGAACCGCGCCCGCAGCGCGGTCACGGTCTCGTCAGTCTCGTCCACGGACAGGGTCGTCTGCGACAGCCACGCCACCTTAGACGGGTCGCCCACGGCAATGCCGGCTGCCTCGCCGGGGCTGCCCACGATGCGGATATTGGCCGGTGCCTCGCCCGTCGTACCGACGACCTCCTCGTGCCCCTCGTGCCCGATCAGCAGGATGTCGTAACCCTGTGCGGCGAAGCGCCTGGCCTCGTTATGGACCTTCGTGACCAGGGGGCAGGTCGCGTCGATCGTATGCAGGCCGCGACGCTCGGCGTCCTCGTGCACCTCCGGCGCCACTCCGTGCGCGGAGAACACCACGACCGCGCCACCTGGAATCTCGTCTGTCTCTTCCACGAAGATCGCTCCGCGGCCTTCGAGAGAGCGCACGACATGCGTGTTGTGCACGATCTGCTTACGCACGTACACCGGGGCTCCGTAGCGCTCCAGCGCCTTCTCGACGGTCTGGACCGCGCGGTCGACGCCCGCGCAGTAACCACGGGGCTTGGCGAGCAGGACACGTCCGGGCATGTCCCCATGGTAAGGGGCCGATTGCCCCTACCCGCGCCGGACGTGACCGGCTCCATATCCTGGATACGACTATGGTGCGGTGCTGTCGCCGCGACATTGGCGCTGCACTCCGGCGCCCGGCAGGCTGGTAGCCCAGCCACCAAGGCCGAAGGGAGAAACCGATGACGCGCTTCCCGAACGTATCTGAACGGGTCAAAGAGGCGTCAGCGCGCACGTTGCGCGCGGTGTTCGCCGGTATCGGCCAGGCGCTGCTTGCGTCGGATCGGGCGCGCCGCATGCTCAACAGCGCACCGGGCACGGAGGGTGCGCCGCAGCAGGAAGGCGCGGAGGGTGCGCCGCAGCAGGCCGCACCCGACGCCGTCCCGATCCCTGTGAGGAGGCCAACGGCCGTCAAAACGGCCACGGAGACCCCTGTCGAACCGGCTGCCAAACCCGCCACTGTGCCCGCCGCCGGGCAAACACCGGCCAAGACAACCGCAGCGCCCGTCGCCAAACCGGGCGCCAACGCTGCCCTCGGCGTCAAGCCCGCCACCTCGGCGCAGACACCTACCCAGCCACCGATTCCGAACTACGACGAGCTTTCCTTCGCGTCGCTGCGGGCCCGGCTGCGCGGCCGCGACGTCGCGCAGGTGCGCCAGTTGCTCAGTTACGAGAAGGCGCGCGGCAGCCGTTCGAACGTCATAACGATGTACGAACGTAGAATCGCGAAGCTCACGGAGACTGACGGCTGACCCGCGCGGGACAGCCTGACCGTTACCGCCATGCCACTGGAGACATCGCCCGAGTCACCCGCGCCGGTCCGCACCGTCCTGCAGATGGTCGGCGGATGGATCGCGCGCCTCGGCCGCATCTGGGTCGAGGGACAGATCGCCGAGCTGAATACGCGGGGTGGCCGCGGCGCGGTTTTCCTGACTTTGCGCGATCCCATCGCCGCGGTCTCCGTCCGGGTGATCTGCACCAGGCAAGTGTTTGACGCCGTCGGCCCAGCGCCGCAAGAGGGCGCCCGCATCGTTGTGTGGTCTCGTCCGGACTTCAACGCGGGCCGCGGCTCATTCGCGCTGACCGCGCTCGAGATCCGCGCCGTCGGCGTAGGCGAGCTCCTCGCCCGGCTGGAGCGGCTGCGCCGTATGCTCGCCGCGGAAGGCCTGTTCGCCGCCGAACGCAAGCGCCCGCTGCCATTCCTGCCACGCCAGATCGGGCTCATCTGCGGGCGGGACTCGGCCGCACGCCACGATGTTCAGGAGGTCGCGTACCGGCGCTGGCCCGCCACCACCTTTGCCGTCGAGGAGGTGGCCGTGCAGGGGCGGTATGCCCTCGCCGAGATCATCGAGGCCCTGCACCGGCTCGATGCCGACCGCAACGTCGATGTGATCATCATCGCCCGGGGCGGCGGCAGCATCGAGGACCTGCTGCCGTTCTCCGACGAGACCCTCGTCCGCGCGGTCGCCGCATGCGCGACGCCCGTGGTCAGCGCGATCGGCCACGAACAGGATGTGCCCCTGCTCGACCACGTCGCGGACGTGCGGGCCGCCACACCGACGGACGCCGCGAAACGGGCGGTCCCCGACGTCGGCGAGCAGATCGCGATCATCGGTGGACTGCGGGACCGTGCGCGCCGGTGCATCGCCGGGCGGCTCGAAAGGGAGACGGCCTGGCTGGGAGGCATCCGCTCGCGGCCAGCACTCGCCGACCCCGTACGTGAGGTCGAGCGGCGCGCGCAGCAGGTGGACGAGCTGGCCGAGCGGTCCCGCCGCTGCCTGAGCGCCAGGCTCACCCGGGCGGCAGACGACATCTCCCACACCCGGGCACGCCTGCTCGCTCTCTCCCCCGCGGCAACCCTCCGCCGCGGCTACGCGATCGTGCAACACACTGCTGGCCACGACCCCCGCGATCTTTTCATCGTGCGCAGCGCCGCTCAGGTTGGCGACGGGGATAAGCTCCTCATCAGGTTCGCGGACGACCAGCTTGCGGTGACCGCTGGCGCAGCCGGGCGGCCGCCAGAGCAGGGGCAAGAGCCGCAACCGGAGCTGCGGGAGCCTTAGCCGAAGCGGCATCCGCAGGTGCCGGAACCGAGCGGCATCCGCAGAACCCGGAGCCCGAGCGGCATCCGCAGAACCCGGAACCGAAGCGGCATCCGCAGAACCCGGAACCGAAGCGGCATCCCCAGAACCCGGAACCGGGGCCGGAGCGGCGGAAGCCGGAGTCGCGTCCGGGGCCCTGGCCGAATCACGAAGCCGCTAGGGCGTGCTGGCGTAAAGCTGCCGCGCGCGGCACGCGGTCACATAGGGTGAGCCGGTGGCGGAAGAACAGGCGGAGGTTCTCTCGTACGAAAAGGCCCGGGACGAGCTGGCGACGGTCGTCAAGCGCCTCGAGGCCGGGGGCCTCACCCTCCAGGATTCCCTGGAGCTCTGGGAGCGTGGTGAGCGGCTCGCGACGATCTGCACTGAATGGCTCGAGGGGGCCCGGGCGCGGCTGGCGACCGTGATGGCGGCGGACACCACCGAAAAAACAAGACACACAGACCCCGCCGCGCCATTCTAGTAGCGCCCGCCAACCCGCCTTTGCCGCGGATTTACCAGCCGGACCGAATCATCGCCGTTGCGGGCAACGTTAGGTGGGTATGCCCCGGTACGGTCCGGTGCTCTTTTGCGGCGATAGGACAGCGATCACAGCCCGGGCAGGTCGGTGGGACCGCATAACCTACACGGGGATGTGTCGTTCTACAGCTATCGAGCCTAAACCTCAGGGTCGGGTAACGGGAGGTTCAGCGTGCGCGGCAGCGACGGTACGAAGTGGGAGCGGCGGCGCCGCCGGCAAACGGCCAGGGCAGCCGCGGCCGTCGTAGTGGCCGCGGCGCTGCTCCTTGTCGCCGCGTGCTCGGGCGGTCTGCTGGCCGCGTCGAAGTCCGACTCGGCGCGGTCCTCGGCCGCGGAGCTGACAATCTCCCCTGCTAACGGCAGCGCGCAGGTAAATCCCGGTAAGGGAATCACCGTCACCGCCGCACAAGGCAAGGTGACGAACGTCTCTGTCAGCACCTCGGGCACCCAGGTCACCGGCAGCCTCAGCCCGGGCGGGAAAGTCTGGCACAGCACCTGGACGCTCGGCACGTCGCAGCGCTTCGTGGTGACCGCCACCGCTGTCGACGGTGCGGGCAAAACGATCACCGCGACGAGCTCGTTCGGCACACTCACCCCGCACGCGACCTTCCAGACCCAGATCTTCGAGGGCAGCGGCGAGACGTACGGCGTCGGCATGCCAATCAAGCTCATGTTCAGCGAGCCGATCGCCGACAAAGCCAGCGTCGAGCGCGCGCTCGACGTGCGGACATCCAAGCGCGTCGTCGGCGCCTGGTGGTGGGACGGTGACCAGACGCTTGACTTCCGCCCGCAAAGATACTGGCCGCCGAACACGGCAATCAGCTTGCTCGGGCGCCTGGACGGGGTCGAGGGCGCGCCCGGCGTCTACGGAACCTCCGACTTGAGCCAGAGTTTTAACATCGGGGATTCACTGATCGTGCACGTCAGCACCTCCGGCCACTACATGACGGTGAACAAGAATGGCCAGCGCATCTACACCTGGCCAATCAGCAGCGGGCAGCCCGGTGACGACACCCCCAACGGAAATTTCCTGACTATCGACAAGGGCAACCCGGTGCAGATGAAGCCCGCCGACATCGCTCCAGGCGCACCTGGCTACTACGACACCGAGGTGTACTGGTCGGTCCGGTTCACCTGGAGCGGCGATTATATTCACTCGGCGCCATGGTCAGTCGGCGACCAGGGCTACGCCAACGTCAGTCACGGATGCGTAAACCTGGGGCCCTCCTACGCGCCCATCTACTACCAGATGGAGGTCCCTGGCGATCCTGTGGTCGTCACCGGCAGCCCCCTGAACGGCACGTTCGACGACGGGTGGACCGACTGGTTCCTGTCGTGGTCGCAGGTCCTCCACCTTAGCGCGCTTCACCACGCAGTGGTGGCCGGGCCGAACGGCAGCTCCCCTATCAGCCGCGCGTCGCTGCATGCGCCTGGCCGGGCACCCTCGTCCCCGGCACCCTCGTCCCCGGCATCCTCGTCCCCGGCATCCTCGTCCCCGGCATCCTCGTCCCCGGCACCCTCGGACTAGGGCGTGTCCCGTGGATCTTGGTGGATGCGGGCGGTGATCCAGACGGCGACCCGCAAGGCGGAGGAGGAGCCGATAGT
>Ga0335081_10002943_pt1 | contig 26772 bp, 30 predicted proteins | sample Lox_Sample_35_FD_206713 | JGI IMG/M metagenome (GOLD analysis project Ga0335081, IMG submission 206713) | Soil microbial communities from Loxahatchee National Wildlife Refuge, Florida, United States - Lox_Sample_3.5 | ecosystem: Environmental > Terrestrial > Soil > Wetlands | place: USA...
ACTGACACATTGAATCTGCTGTCCTAGTTTTTAGCGGTGCCCAAAAATCTTCACCGTACGTACGGAGCGAGAGATCTTCACTTCCTCACGTTCAGTTGTTATCGCAGGCAACCTTTCCTCAACGTTCCGTACCGGTGCGACTTACTTCTGCAGACACTCGAACGGGTGCGCCGCAGGTATCGGCTGGTGGTCTTGGGATACGTCGTAATGCCAGAGCATGTACATCTGTTGGTGACAGAGCCGCAACGAGCAACGCTCTCCACCACCATACAAGCACTCAAACTGGGGTTTGTTCGCAGTCTACGAAGAGATGGGCTTCCGGGGTCGCACGAAAGCAGCAATACCCAAGGCAGTACGGTGTCCGGTTCGACTACTCAATCCCGCCATTTCTGGCAGGCCCGGTTCTATGATTTCAATGTGTGGACGGATGAAAAGCGAATCGAGAAACTCAGATATATTCACCGTAATCCAGTCAAAAGTGGACTTGTGGCCTCACCCGAGCAATGGCCGTGGACCAGCTTCCGTTGGTACCTGTCGGGAGAGAAGGGACCGGTAGAGATCAATGACACTGATGTTTTGGTGTTGAGAATTAGGCCTAAGCTATCGCGGGATAGTTGAGAACCGAGGAGTATCCCGGGTCTCGCAACTGCGGCGAGACCCGGGGCACCCCCTTCTATCTGAAAGAAATTTACACCAGTCCCTGATCCAGCATCGCGTTCGCCACTTTCACGAATCCGCCGATGTTGGCACCATTCACCAGGTTCCCCGGCGTGCCGTACTTCTCGGCCGTTTCGAAGCAGGTCTGATGAATCGCGATCATGATCTTGTGCAGACGGTCGTCCACTTCCTCGCGCGTCCAGCTCAGCCGTGCGCTGTTCTGGGCCATTTCGAGGCCGGACGTTGCCACGCCACCTGCATTGGCAGCCTTGGCCGGTCCGTACAGGATCTTCGCATCCAGGAACAGCTTGGTCGCTTCGAGCGTGGACGGCATGTTCGCGCCCTCGGCCACCAGTTTGCACCCGTTCTTGATCAGGTTCGCCGCATCTTTCGCGGTGATTTCGTTCTGCGTCGCGCTCGGGAACGCGCAGTCCGCCTTGATGTTCCACAGCGGATTGTGCTCCAGCTTGATGTCGGTCGGCATGAAGATGGCCTTCTTGAACTTGTCGGCATATTCGCGGATACGCCCACGCCGCATGTTCTTCAGGTCCATGATGTACGCCAGTTTCTCGCGGTCGATGCCATCCGGATCGTAGATCACGCCGTTCGAATCGGACGCCGTCACCGGCTTCGCGCCTAAATCAAGCAGCTTCTCGATCGTATATTGCGACACGTTGCCGCTGCCCGAAACCAGACACAGCTTGCCTTCCAGAGTGTCCTTGCGGGTCTTCAGCATCTCTTTCGCGAAATACACGCAGCCGTAGCCTGTCGCTTCCGGACGAATCAGCGAGCCGCCCCAGCCCAGGCCCTTGCCCGTCAGGACGCCCGTGAATTCATTCCGCAGCCGCTTGTACTGGCCAAACAGGAAGCCGATCTCGCGTCCGCCCACGCCGATGTCGCCGGCCGGAACGTCGGTATCCGGTCCGATGTGGCGCTGCAACTCGGTCATGAAGCTCTGGCAGAAGCGCATCACTTCGTTATCGCTCTTTCCTTTCGGATCGAAATCGGATCCGCCCTTGCCGCCGCCCATGGGCAGCGTTGTGAGCGAGTTCTTGAATACTTGTTCAAATGCCAAGAACTTCAGGATTCCCAAATTCACCGATGGATGGAACCGCAATCCGCCCTTATACGGGCCGATCGCGCTGTTCATCTCAATGCGGAATCCACGATTCACCTGAATATTTCCCTGATCGTCAAACCACGGCACGCGGAACATCAGGACGCGCTCCGGCTCGACAATCCTCTCGAGCAGACGCGCCGATTGATACTCTGGATGTTTTGCAAGGACCAACCTGAGAGAGTCGAACACCTCTTGCACCGCCTGGTGGAACTCGGGCTCGGCGGGGTTCTTCGCTTTCACACTGATCATCACCGATTCAATGTAGTCCCCGGGAACCTTCACGCCGGGGTGGGTCATCACGGACATAGGTCTTACCTCCGTAGGAACAACGTAGAAACATAATTCCGCTCCCCATTCTCGGCCCCTTTCAAGTGCTAGCAGTGATAATTCTCACGGGAGACGGTGATTCGCGTCACTTGTCCGCTAAATACAATCAGTTCAATGGAATACGCGCGATTGCCCGGCCCCCGAGGAGTGCATTCTGAGATACCCGTACCGTCATTTTGGAATTCTTGACCGATCCCGAATCAGAGAATGCAATCGTTGATTGCAGTGCTATCATTGAAAGCATGGCAAGCATCGTCGTTCGGAATCTTGACGAGAATACGAAACGCAAGCTGAAGATCCGCGCTGCCATGAATGGTCGCTCGATGGAGCAGGAGGCCCGCGAGATCCTGAAGAGCGTGCTCGCGCGCGCGCCGAAGAAACAGACGAATCTCGCCGACCGCATCCGCGATATTTTCGGACCATTAGGCGGAGTGGAGTTGGAACGCCTTCAGCGCGTAGCCATCCCCGATCCCGACTGGACCGGCGAACGGGAATAGCGACGGGAAGGGCACGAGTTTACTCGTGCCGTTGAGAGCAAGAAAAGGAACCGTGCTTTAGCTCCTGAGGTTCGCTTTCTCGCGCTCGATATATTCAGTTAACCGCATACTGGTTGAGATACCGGGGTTCTTCAACAATGATTGTCCTCGACACAAACGTAGTTTCCGAGCTCATGCGCTCCTCCCCGGACGCGCGCGTCCTTCATTGGTTCAGCGGCCAGTCCGCGGACGATCTGCACATCACCGCGATAACAATGTCGGAAATTCTCTACGGGATCGAGCTCATCTCCACCGCCCGCCGCCGCGAAACCGTTCGCGCCGCCGCGGAAAAGATGTTCGAAGCCGTCTTCGCCGATCGCATCCTCACCTTCGAAGACCGCGCCGCCCGAGCCTTCTCGCAAATCGCTTCGTCCCGCCGTCGCCAAGGCAAACCCATGGCCGACTTCGACGCCCAGATCGCGGCGATCGCGCGCGTTCACGGAGCTACGCTGGCCACGAAGAATCCCTATGTTTTCGAAGGATGCGGCGTAAGGCTGATCAATCCCTGGGAAGGATAAGTTTCAAATCGCCGCTTCTAGATTGTCATCCTGCGCGGCTTCTTTCGCCGCGCAGGATCTATGCAGCTTGCCAAATGCGAGCAGAATGCATAGATCCGGCAGCACGCTTGAAGACTGTCTAGCAAATCCTCGGCAACTGCTCCCCACTCAACATATCCACGATGCGATTCCCGCCGATCCGGCTTTGCAACACCACGGTACGTCCCGGAGCATCTTCGACGCTCCCCACGCGCACCGCCCCCGACGAAACCGGCACTTCTTTCAAAACCTCGAGCGCCCGCGCAGCCTCCGCCCCCGGCACAAACACGGCGAACCGCCCCTCGTTTGCCACATAAAGAGGATCAAGCCCCAGAATCTCGCACGCCCCCTGCACAGTTTCATCGACGGGAATCAAGGCCTCTTCCATCCTGATGCAAACATTCCGGTCCGCAGCAATCTCATTCATCGTGGTCGCAAGCCCGCCACGCGTGAGATCGCGCAGGCAATGAATCTCGATTCCCGAATTCAGCAGCGCCTCCACTGCAGGCCAAACCGAATCCGTATCGCTCAAAATCGGCGACTCAAATTCCAATCCCTCGCGCATCGACAGAATCGCAATTCCATGCCGCCCCAGATCGCCGCTGACAATCAACGCATCCCCGGGTCGCACCGATTGCGGCCCAATGGCAGTTTTCACAGAAGCTTCAATCACTCCAATTCCGGAAGTGTTTATAAAAATCCCATCCCCCTTGCCCTTATCGACAACCTTCGTATCCCCCGTGACCAACTGAACGCTAGCCTTCGCGGCCGCAGCTTGCATGGAAGAAACAACGGTCCGCAGGGTCTCCATCTCTAGCCCTTCTTCGAGAATGAACCCCGCGCTCAAATAGAGAGGACGCGCCCCGCACATCGCTAGATCATTCACGGTCCCAAACACAGCTAGGTCGCCAATGTTTCCGCCGGGAAAAATCAGCGGCCGAACCACAAACGAATCTGTTGTAAAGGCCAGCCGCGATCCATTCAACGGCAGCACGGCGCCGTCATGCCGTTGTTCGAGCATGGCATTCGAGAACGCCGGCATGAAAATCTTTTCGATGAGTTGATGGGTCAGTCGCCCACCTCCGCCGTGCGCCAGGACGATGCGATCGTCAGCGACTCGCGGGACCGGACAGCTCAGGTTGAACGTTTTGACGTCGGCCATAGTGGTAGTAAGCTGCGCACGCGCCTTCGCTCGAAACCATGGGCGCGCCCAGCGGATTCTCCGGCGTGCACTTCACCGCAAACGCCGAACACTCATGCGGCTTCTTGATGCCCTGCAAAATCAGTCCGCTGATGCACTCCGGCGACTCGCGCGCAGGCTCGCCAGAATACGGAAACCGCCGGTTGGCATCATATTTCTGAAAGCGTCCGCGCAATTGAAATCCGCTAGCCGGGATTTCGCCCAAGCCTCGCCACTGCCGCGGACTAACCTCAAAGACTTCCGCGATCCTCTCCTGCGCCGGACGATTCCCTTCCCGGCGCACCGCCCGCGTGTACTGGTTCTCAACTTCATGCCGCCCCTCTTCCAGTTGGCTAGCGGTCATGTAAATGCCTTCCAGAAGATCGAGCGGCTCGAACCCAGTTACCACAATCGGGACTTCGTACTTCTGCGCGATCGGGAAATATTCTTCAAATCCCATGATCGTGCACACATGTCCCGCAGCGAGAAAGCCCTGTACAACGCAATTGTCGGATGAGAGCAGCGCCTCCATCGCAGGAGGCACCAGCACATGTGAAACCAGCAGGGAGAAATTCTCGACACGGTCGTGATCCGCTTGCCATGCCGCCATCGCATTCGCCGGCGCGGTGGTCTCAAATCCCACAGCGAAGAAGATCACCTGCTTCTGCGGATGATTCCTCGCCAGCTTCAGCGCATCGAGTGGCGAATACACGATGCGAATGTCGCCGCCCTCAGCCTTCACGTCGAACAGACTCTTCGACGATCCCGGCACGCGCAGCATGTCGCCGAACGAACAGAAGATCGTGTCGGGCCGTTGCGCAATCGCCACCGCTTTGTCGATCAATTCGATCGGCGTGACGCACACCGGGCACCCCGGGCCGTGCACCAACCTGATTTCTTTCGGAAGCAGATCTTCCAACCCGCTCTTGACGATCGTATGGGTCTGGCCTCCGCAGATTTCCATGACCGTCCACGGCCGCGTCACTTTTTGCCGGATCGCCGCCGCCAGCTTTTCGGCGGCCTTCGGGTCGCGATATTCACTGACGTACTTCACCGAGTTCCTCTTCCAATCCGCCCATCTGCTTGAGGTACTCGAACACCCGCTGGGCTTCTTCCTCGTCGATCACGCTGATGGCAAATCCCACGTGGACGAGCACATATTTTCCAACCTCAGCCTCGGGAGTATAGGCGAGGTTGATCTCCTTGCGAATCCCGCCAAAGTCCACCTTGGCGCGGCGAAACGCAATATCGCCGCCGTCGATGATCTCCACCACCTTACCCGGAACCGCAAGACACATAATCGAACCTCGGAATGTCGATGGTCGATCGTCGTTAGTCGTTGGCGAACGACCAACGACCACCGACTAACGATCGCCAGCCATCACAGCCTGCCCCAGCGCAATCCCGCCATCATTCGGCGGCACTTGCTGATGGGTATGCACCACAAATCCGCGAGACTCCAGAACCGACGCCGCACGCTCCGTCAAATATCGGTTCTGAAACACTCCGCCGCTGAGCACAACCTGCTTCAATCCGGTTTCCTCAGCAACTTCCACAATCCAATTCACCAGCGCATTGTGGAACCGCGCAGCGATCGCAGGGACAGCGATTCCGGCGCGCTTGTCTTCCGCCACGGCCGCAATCATAGGACCCCAGTCCCCGCCACTCAAAGGATACGCCTGTTCGGTCCGCAAAGCCCCAATTTCATTCTCCAAGAGCATCGCCGCCTGGCCCTCAAACCGGTTCTGCTGCGCCAGTCCCGCGATCGACGCCACCGCGTCAAACAGCCTTCCAACGCTGGTCGTCGGAACCACATTGATTTTCCGTTCCAGCATTGGGCGCACTCTTGAATCAGCGGCCGCCGAGCCTTGCACTTCAAACAACAGGCTGGCCGCCGACCTCCACCCCTCGCGCACGGCGGTATCGCCGCCGGGCAATCCAAACGTCCGAAGATGAGCAACACGCTCGTACTTGTTGCCTTCTACTCTGAAGAATTCTCCACCCCAGATTGCACCATCGAGACCATACCCGGTTCCATCCCACGAGACGCCTAAATAAGGATCGGCCACATTGTTCTCGGCCGCGCAAGCCGCGACATGCGCCTGATGATGCTGCACTCGAATCACCGGCAGCCCCGATCGCTCTGCCCACTGCGTCGACGCATAATCTGGATGCAGATCGCACACCACCGCTTCCGGCTTGAAACTGTACAACCGGCACAAATCGTCGATCGCCCGCTCAAATGCTTGCCGCGCCTCAAACGTCTCCAGATCGCCAATATGCTGGCTCAGGAACACGTCACTTCCGACCGCGATCGCCACCGTGTTCTTGAGATGGCCACCGGCCGCGAGCACGGGCGGCAATTCCCTGTTCACACGAATTCCCAGCGGCGCATACCCGCGCGCTCGCCGCAGAATCCCCGCCCGCCCGCGTGTCAAACGCACGACTGAGTCATCGCAAGCCCGCACAATCGGACGGTCATGCATCAGGAAATGATCTGCAATGTCCTTCAGCCGCTCGCGCGCCTCGTCATTTCCAATGGCAATCGGCTCGTCGCTCCGGTTTCCGCTGGTCGCAATCAGCGGAAATGGACACTCCCGCATCAGCAAATGATGCAGCGGTGAATACGGCAGCATGACGCCTAAATAAGGAGAGCAGTGCGCCACATTCCATGCGATATCGGTCCCGGACTTAGGCCGCATCAGCACAATCGGCGCCGCCTGCGACTCCAGCAGTTCCCGCTCGGGAGGAGAAATCTCGCAGTACTCGCGCGCCATCTCTAGTAACGGCATCATCACCGCAAACGGCTTTTCCTCGCGATGCTTGCACTGACGCAATCGCGCCACCGCGGCCGCCTGCCTTGCGTCGGCCAGCAACTGAAATCCGCCAATCCCTTTGAGCGCGACGATCTCGCCGCGTAGCAACGCCGCCTTCACGTCGGCTATGGTCCCGTCCAGCTTCGGCCCGCACACCGGGCACGCATTCGGCTGCGCATGAAACCGCCGGTCTCGCGGATTCTCATATTCCTCGCGGCACGCCGGGCACAGCACAAATTCCCGCATCGTCGTATTCGGACGATCATAGGGAATGTCCAGGACGATGGTGTAACGCGGTCCACAATTTGTACAGTTGGTGAATGGATATTGAAATCGCCGGTTCGCAGGATCGAGAAGTTCTCGTCGGCAATCGTCACAAGTTGCGAGGTCAGGCAGAACGTTGACCGATTTTCCAGTATCCGCATCGCTGGCATGAATCTCGAAAGCCTTCGATCCTTCAACTGGGATCGTCAGCGACTCACGCGTTGTCACAACCGACGCTCGAGGACGCTCGTTCTCCAGCCGCTGCTCGAAAATCGGAAGTTGGTCTGCAGGACCTTCGACCTCAACCACCAGTCCGGCAGCCGAATTCAGCACCCACCCGGTAAGCGACATCTCCGTCGCTAGCCGATACACAAACGGACGGAACCCCACGCCCTGCACCGCCCCGCGCAAGGTAATCCGCACCCGCTGAATCGCCGGATTGGGCGCAACGCTCATGGCGAACCAAACGTCGATTCTATGTCTTCTTCTTGTACAGTAGGAAATCACATTGCAAAACAAACCAAGAAAGGAAGGGCGAACGACCACGCCGACACGGTTCACGAACAGGAAGGGCGCACGAACGGGAAGGGCACGACTTCAGTCGTGCCACGCGGGTAGACACTAGTTTCGGCTTCAGCCGCTGAGGTTCGCTTCGTCGGCCAACTCGACTGCGATCAACTCCCTTATCCGCTCCGCCATCAGAGGAACGGCTGCATTCACGACAGACGACAGCAACTCCCCATGCTCGAAATTCTTTCCAATGATCGTCGCGCTATATGCTTTGGGGCTAGCACCGTACAACTGTCGGGCCAACCCCATCACCGCTACCGGAGGTATCGCATGCCCGAATGCCGGCACTCTCATCTCGGAACTCGACGCAGACAATTCCTGAATCTGAATCTCGCCTGGCTCTCCGCTCTGCGCCGCTGCATCGACGAAAATGACCAGGCGGCTTCGGCTCGCCGCCTCTGCCAGTTCAGGTCCAAGTTGTTGGGGCCTGACGATCTCGACATCGCCCCCAGAAAACTTCTCCTCCAACCCATCCGCAACACGGAGAGCCACTCCATCATCCGACCGCAAAGGATTTCCATACGCGATGACGAGGACTCGGGCCATATTTGATTCTGATCGCAATGTCCCGGAGGGACACCTGATAGTAGCCCGGCGTTTCAACGCCGGGTAACCGAAGCCATCAAAAAGACGTCCCTACGGGACGCCTGAAACCGCATCACGCCCGCACGTACGATCCCTATGACCGCATCACTTCGTCAAGCACTTCCCCGTCAGGCGCGATCAGCTGGATCTGCAAATCCATCTGTCCTGCCGCGTGAGTCGAGCAACTCAGGCACGGATCGTAGCAGCGGATCACCGCCTCTACCCGGTTCAGCATCCCCGGATTCAGCCGCTTTCCCTGGACAAAATGCTTCGCCACCTGGAGCACACTGCGATTCATCGCGAGGTTATTGTGCCCGGTGGCAATCACGAGGTTTGTCCATCGGATCAGCCCCTGCTCATCGATCTTGTAATGATGGAAGAGCGTTCCCCGTGGCGCCTCGCAGGCTCCGACGCCTTCCAAAGCATTCGGACGCGCCACCGCCCGCACATGCTTCGACAAAATCTCCGGATCGTTCAGCAGCTGTTCCAGCCTCTCAATGCAATACAGGATTTCGATCAGCCGCGCATGATGGTAGTGGAACGAGCTCAGCACCGCCGTCCGCTGCAGTTCGTGGAACTCCGCCAATTCCTGATCAGCCCGCGGCGTCCCGCAACGGTCCGCGACGTTCAGCCGTGCCAGCGGCCCAACACGATATACGCCCTCCGGGAATCCTTTCGGTTTGTAATAGGTCGACTTCAGATAACTCCAAGGCTCGACCTTCTCCCCGATGTAGTCCGAATAGTTCGTCGGATCGAGATCATCGGCGACCACGTGCCCCGAAGCATCCACGATTCGCAACTTGCCGTCATAGAACGTGAGCCCATTGTCCTTCTTCACGATGCCCATGAACATCGTCGGAAAGTTCCCGAACGTCGAAATCTCTTCCCGAAACTGCTCCATCGTGCTCTTGAACCACTCGAGTGTCCGCTCAGCAATCGCCAATGCATCGGGAATCGTCCAAAGAATGGCGTCGCGGTTCGCTTCGGTCAGCGGTTCGCTCACGCCACCCGGCACAATCCATGCCGGATGAATTCGCTTTCCACCCAGCCTCTCGATAATCTTCTGCCCAAACTGCCGCAGCCGAATCCCGTCCAGCGCCAGCGCCGGATTCTTTTCCGCGACGCCAAAGATATTGCTCTTCACCGGATCGGCGTCCATTCCCAGCAGCAAATCAGGCGACGACAAATGAAAGAGGCTGAGCGCGTGCGACTGCGTGACCTGCGCCAGCCCGAAGATGCGCCGCAACTTGTCCGCTGTCGGAGGAATCCTTACGGCCAGCAGTGAGTCGCAGGCCTTCGCCGAGGCAATCAGATGGCTTACAGGGCAGATTCCGCAAATGCGCGCCATCAGTGACGGCATCTCGTAAAATGGACGCCCTTCGCACAGCTTCTCGAACCCTCGGAACTGCGTTACATGGAAGCGCGCGTCCTCGACTCGCCCGTCATCGTTCAAGTGCAGCGTGATCTTCGAGTGCCCTTCGATGCGTGTCACCGGATCGATGACGATGGTATTTCCCTGCTTCACGACGTCTCCTGTTGGTCCTGAGCCCCGAGTCTCAAATCTCACCCATGCGGCTTAAGAGCTTTGCATTTTGCTCGCAGCTCACGACTCGCAACTCGTGACTACCTACGCTCCAAATCTCGTCTTGGAACTCAAATCCGGCGTCCTGCCCTCCAGCAACTCGCTCACCACGTAATAAATCGTGTCAGCCGATGGCGGGCATCCGGGGACGAACACATCCACATTCACGAACTCATGCACTGGACGCGAAGTCGGCAGAAGCGGGGGTACCACCTGGTCCGGAATTCCCGGATCAAACGTCACATTCTCGCGATACGCCCGGTCATACACGGCCTTCGTCCCAAACGGATTCCGCATCCCCGGAACGTTCGCCGTCACCGCGCAATCTCCCAGCGAGATCAGGATCTTCGTTCGTTCCCTCACAATCTTGATCTTGTGCAGGTCGTCTTCACTGCTGACGGCGCCCTCGACCAGGGTCACATCCACGTCAGCCGGAAACTCCTTCGCGTCCACCAGCGGGCTGTACACCAGGTCGGCCGCCCCGGCAATCGCCAGCAGTCGTTCGTCCATATCGAGAAAAGACATGTGGCAGCCGGAACACCCATCGAGCCAGACGGTAGCAATTCGCTTCTTACTCATTCGCACCACTCATTCATTTTCCTCGTTCTTCGTTGGACCGTCGGTGCTCCCACTCGGTGCCCCATTTCTGGGCCGGTTTTGCCAGAAGTGGGGATTTTCCAAACAAGACCACAGGCTCCGCCGCGACGCTGAACGAGATGCTCTCATTCATTTTCCTCGCGCATCATGGTCAAGTAGGGCAGGAACTGCCGTCGCTTGAGCATCTCTGCCACCGAACGTCCCTTCTCAAACAGCGCTCCCGTCGGACACACATGCACGCACTTGCCGCAACTGGTGCACGTCTCCGACGATCCCCACGACTCGGCCAGATCGGTAATCACCTTCGCATCGATGCCGCGGCCCATCACATCCCAGGTATGCGCTCCTTCGATTTCATCGCACACCCGCACGCACCTCGTGCACAGGATGCAGCGGTTGTGATCGATCACAAACCGATCATGTGACGCGTCGACATCTTCTTTTGGATAGCGATAGGGGAAATGCACATGCGTGATGCCCAGTTTCTGCGCCAGCATCTGCATCTCGCAATGCCCGTTCGACACGCAAACTGAGCAGACGTGATTACGCTCGGTGAAGAGCAACTCCAGGATCATCCGCCGGTAATTCTGCAAACGTTCCGAATCGGTCGTGACCTCCATGCCTTCTTCCACGGCAGTCACGCATGCCGGAAGCAGCTTGTTCTGACCCTTAATTTCGACCAGGCACAGTCGGCATGCGCCCACATCCGTGAGCCCATCCATCTCGCACAGGCGCGGAACGAAGATTCCGTTTTGCCGCGCCACATCCAGGATGCTTTCTTCCTGGCGGCCCGTCACGTCCCGGCCGTCGATCTTCAGCGTCTTGACTGCGGCGACGGGCCTCATACGATTTCTCCTACGGGTTGCTCAACTCCGCAGACCCCGGCGGGACATTTGTGGTCCTCTATATGCGCCCGGTACTCCTCGGCGAACGACTTCAACGTGCTCACCACCGGGTTCGGCGCCGATTGTCCCAGTCCACACAGGCTCGTGTGCTTGAGCAGGTCGCAGAGTTCCTCAAGCATTTTGAGATCTTCCGGCGTGGCCTTCATGTTTCCGATCGCCGTCAGGATGCGGTGCATCTGATACGTTCCCACCCGGCATGGAATGCACTTTCCGCACGACTCCGTCATGCAGAAATCCATGAAGTACTTGGCCACATCGACCATGCAAGAACTCTCGTCCATCACGATCATGCCGCCCGAGCCCATGATCGATCCTGCCTTAGCCAGCGACTCGTAATCCACCGGCATGTCGAGACACTCGGTCGGCAAACATCCGCCCGACGGACCACCCGTCTGCACCGCCTTGAACTTGCGCCCCTCCGGAATCCCGCCGCCGATGTCGAACACCATCTCCCTTAGCGAAATCCCCATCGGCACTTCCACCAGCCCGGTGTTCTCCACCCGCCCGGCAAGCGCGAATACCTTCGTGCCTTTGCTCTTCTCGGTTCCGATTGACGCGTACCACGCGCCGCCGTTACGAATAATTGGCGCAATGTTCGCAAACGTTTCGACGTTATTAATTAAGGTAGGCTGGCCGAACAGCCCTTCCATCGCCGGATACGGCGGCCGTGGACGTGGAGTCCCGCGCTTCCCTTCCACGGACGCAATCAGCGCCGTCTCTTCACCACAGACAAAAGCCCCCGCTCCGAGCCGCACATCAATCCGGAAGCTGAACCGCGTCCCGCAGATGTTCGCTCCAACCAGCCCGACGCGCTCCGCCTGCCGGATCGCGTTGCGCAATCTCTTGATCGCCAGCGGATACTCCGCGCGCACATAGATATAGGCCTCGGTCGCGCCAACGGCGTAACCGGCGATCAGCATTCCCTCAAGCACTCGATGCGGATCGCTCTCCAGCACACTGCGATCCATGAACGCGCCCGGATCGCCCTCATCCGCATTGCAGATCACGTACTTCTGCGTGCCTACGGACTTCGAAACCGTGCTCCACTTCAATCCCGTCGGATACCCCGCACCACCACGCCCTCGCAGCCCGCTCTTCGTAACCTCGTCGACCACTTCGCGCGGAGATAACTCCGTCAGCGCCTTGATCAGCGCCGTATATCCATTCGCGGCGATGTAGTCTTCAATCCGGTCGGGATCGACATTTCCCGAATTTTCCAGCACGATCTTTTGTTGCCGCTGGAAGAACGGAACATCCGTCGGGCACACCAGCTTCTTCACCGGCTCGCCGTCGAGACTGTCCAAAATCGCTCCGCTGTCTGCCGCTTCGACTTTCTTGTAGAGCACGCCATTGCTGGTCGAAACCAAGGGGCCTTCCGAGCACAATCCCATGCACCCGACGCCCTTCACCTGGCAATGCTCTTTCTTTCCACGGCTGGCGACCTCTTTATCAAGCGAGTCTTTCACCGCCTGGCTCTGGCACGACAAGCATCCGGCCGCCACGCAAACATTCACCCTTTGCGCGAACTGTCCCTGCGCCTCGCGTTCTGTTTCGGCTATTTGTTCGAGTTCCTCTGGTGTCATGCTCCCGTCCACTTCTTCAAATGTTCACGAATGGCCGGCGTACCAACCTTGCCCGCCACTTCCTGGTCGTACACTACCGCCGGAGCCAGGCCGCACGATCCCAGGCACCGCGCCGTCAGCAGCGACACTTTCTTGTCGGCGGTCGTTTCTCCCGGAGCAATTCCAAGGTCCTTCTGCACCGCGTCCAATAACTGCGGCGCGCCCTTGATGTAGCATGCCGTGCCCATGCAAATCACACAGGTATGCTCGCCCGCAGGTTTCAGGGTGAAGAAGTGATAGAAGGTCGCAACGCCGTAGGCTCGGCTCAGGGGCACGCGCAATGACATCGCGACATAACGCAGTGCCTGCTCGTCCAGGTATCCAAACGCTTCCTGAACCGTGTGCAGCGTCTCAATCAGACCGCGCGCCTGCTGGCCTTGACGCCGTATCGTGGCATCGACCAGCTTCCAGCGCTTGTCCTGATTGGGTGGAGTGGGTTTTGCAACATATGAGGCCATATCCGTTCTTACCTGCTGATGAATTCGCTGAAATCGGAATGAAGGTATAAAAACGCATAAGGATGTTGCGGGATAACTAGGTATCCTAGTCCTCGCAACTGCGGACTACAACTGCTAGTAAGAAAATATTTCGGACGGGTGTTTCACTTTGGTTCTGCACACCAAAGAAGTCGCTCTTCTCTACTCGCGAATCGTCAACACCGGGCATGGCGCGTTCGCGATCACGTGATGCGCCGACGACCACGGCAGGTGGGTACTCCCTACGTCCGCGGACGAACGTGCCCCGAGAATGATGATGTCCGCTTCGCGCTTCGCGGCTACCTTCAGGATCGCCTGTGGTGCCGGCCCGAACTCCAGTAGCGGCTCTGGCGCATACTGCAGCGACGCGCCCGCTGGCACCAGCGCCTTCAGCTTGAGTAGGCTCTCTTCCATCGGCCCGGGCTGGCTCCCCAATTGCGAATAGTTTTCCAGGACGTGCATCAGGATCAATCGCGACCGGAACTCCTCCGCCAACGCCACCGCCTGCGAGGCAATTCGCTCCGCACTCGACGCGAAGTTCGTCGCCACCAAAACCTCATTCAACTCCAGTTCTACCGGCGCCAGGTCGCGCGCGTGTTTCTGGTATGCCGGCAGCTTCGCTCTGCCCGACACCTTCGGACCTACGGTCAGAACCGGACACTCCGCGTGCCGCAGGATATCTTCCGCAACCGAGCCGAGCAGCAACTTCCCCAAACCGCCGCGCCCGTGTGTTCCCACCACAATCAGATCAATCTCGTTCTCGTCGATGATCGAGGCCAGGTTCTTCCACACCTGCCCGTGCCGCACATGCGTCTTATGCGGAAAGCCTTCGAAGCACTCTGCACACTGCTCGATCTTGTCTTTGGCCTCGTTGTACGCGTCCTCATAGATCGTGCCCATGCTGACGTAGTCCACACCGCCAGTCATCATCAGCAGGCCCGCCTCCGACAGCACGTGTACCACATGCAGCGTGCTGCCAAATCGACGGCAAATCGCCGTCGCGTAGGGCATCGCGGCTTCAGAAATGGGTGAAAAATCGGTCGCAAACAGAACGTTTTTGACCCTCAGTGCGGACGGACGGTGCAAATTTCCGCGGTCCATGACCGCTGTCCCGCTCTTTTCCACATGCGGCTCCACGAGTGCCATCGGACACCTCCTGCACCCATAGGTAGGATCACGCAGATGGCTCTTTCGGGGTATGCCGCGTGTCACCAGATTTTGTGATTGAAATCACATTTCACGCCAAACTCTTGATAGAAAATAGGATTGCGCTCTTTGAATGCTCTATCTAGGAAGAGGCCCCGCTTTCCTCCGTTGCCAGAAGCGGGGACTTTGACTTTCTCTATGCAACTCTGTGTTCTCTGTGGTGAGTTCAGAAATCAATCCGAGGAAGCGCCATGAAGAAATGGGGTCTGCTGGTCACTCTGCTTTACGCGCTTTTCATTCTTGCCATCGTCACACCTGCCTCCGTGGTACTCACCGACATCGCGGCCTTGGAGACTTTACGACTTTGAGAACGTTTATCGGGAGTGGGGATTGTGGCTCGTTCTCGGAATCGTGCTGGCCGGCGAAATCGTTCTCTTATCCCTGAGCGGACACAACCTGGCGTCGTCTGCGCCCTCGCACGTCGATTGCGATCACTGCGTTCGTCACTTCCTTCTTTCTGTTATTGATTACGGTCTTGACTGGCGCCGCATTCATTCTCGGAATCTGGGGAGAAGGCGCTGTCCCCAATGAACTCAAACCAATCGTCACCGTGTCCGCATTCCTTCTCCCCTGGCTTTTCTGGGGATTTCTTTTCTACCGTCTCTATCGCAACTCCAGCGATCCGGTCACCGGCGCAGTTAAATGGCTGCTGCGTGGAAGCGTCCTCGAATTGCTGATCGCGGTGCCGGCCCATGTTATGGTTCGCCGCCGCCATGAATGCTGCGCCCCCGACATCACCGCCTTCGGCATCACCACGGGCATTGCTATTATGTTTCTCTCCTTCGGTCCCGCCGTCCTTTTGCTGTTGAAGGCTCGAATGGAAAAGATCTCCCCGAAAGAGACCTGTTCATTCCGCCTGATCGAAGGTTTTATCTTGATCTGTTCGGGGTGCCCCACTTCTGGCCGGAGTTGCCAGAAGTGGGGATTTGACTTTGACTTTCTCTGTGGAACTCTGTGCCCTCTGTGGTGAGAGGCCTACTTCGTCGAAGTTGCTCTCTGGTTCTTGACCTCGAGTTCGTTCACCACCTGCTTCACGTTCGGCACCTGCTGCGCCAATTTCTCAGCGCTGGCACGTTGTCCCTGCGACGGAACGTTCCCCTTTAACGTCACCACTCCATTGTTCACGTCGTAACGCACCTCATGATTCATCTTGTGCTGAACGAGCATGGCTTCCAGATTCTTATCGATCCCGGAATCCAGTTCCGAGTCCACTTTCTTCGCCGTGCTCTCATCTCCCTGCGGACGGACTCCGATCTCATCCGCCACAACCGCCGAGCCAGCCTGCGCTTTCGCGATCGACTCGGCGCGACCCTTGTCATCCTCGGTCGCGACATTCCCGCTCAGCGTCACCACATTCTTGTCGCGATCCTGGCTGACCTTCACATCCGTGAGTCCCGCGCTGTCCAATGCGTGACGGACATTGTCCGTAACGTCCGGAGCCTTCGTGTTCGTCGTACACGCCATCGTGATGCTCAACGCTATTCCGATCAATACGGCATTCAGTGATTTCATATGGATTCGTTTTCTCCTGCGGCGGAGCTTGCATGCCCCGATCCCGCTGACTCGAGCTATTCCATAGTGGAGTCTGCCGCAGTTCCGAACTATCAATTGGAGGATGTAGAGGCACAGCGTCAAATAACTAAGTAAGACAGCGTAGGCACTCGGGCGAAACCCTAGAGGTTCCGTAGGTGCCCCATTTCTCGCGCGTCTTGGGCGCGAGAAGTGGGGATTTTGATTTCTGTTAACTCTCTGCCTCAGTGGTGAAAACTCAGCCGTAAAACGGCGAGAAAAAAGTTGGTGCGGTCCCACGGGAGGAAACGATCTCCGGCGATGTGCGTACTCTTCCGCTACAATGTGCGGCGAGCTTCCACAATGTCCATGAATCCGTCCACAAACCCGATCACCCGTGCGCTCCTACGCGTACCGGTTCCGTGGGTATTTGTGTTGGCGTACCTTGTCGGCCTGAGCTTTGAAATCGCATTCCATCTCCGCCGATTTATTCCGCTCACTCCACTACTGACGAATATCGGCCTGGTCATTTTCACTCTCGGCGCCGTCATCGCCGCCTGGGGATGGATTCTCTTCCACAACGCCCGCACCACGCGTGTTCCCGGCGAGACGTCTACAACTCTGGTGACCTGGGGACCGTATCGCTACACGCGGAATCCGATGTACGTCGGACTCTCCATCGCGTACCTGGGAGAGGCCGCCATTCTCCATCAAATCATTCCGGTTATCTTTCTCCCGCTGGTGATTCTGTATCTGAATCAGGCCGTGATTCCCCTCGAAGAGGACCGCCTCCTCGCCGCCTTCGGCCCAGCCTACGAACGTTATCGAACCGAAGTCCGCCGCTGGCTCTGAGATCCTGAAGACCGACGGAAGGGTGCCCCATTTCTCGCGCGTATTTTGCGCGAGAAGTGGGGGCTTTCCCTGTGCAGTTCTGTGACCTCAGTGGTGAAAAGTCAGATACGATGTTGCCGTGGATCGTATTCAGATCAGACCCGCCCGCCCGTCCGATCTAGATCAATTAGTGAAACTGCGTACAGCCCTATGGCCCGACTCTTCTGCGGAAGACCACTCTCAGGAGCTTCGACTTTTGCTTGGCGGCAAGGCCGCCTCCGTGCTGACCATGCCGCTCATTATTTTGGTGGCTGTAGCGAACGACGAGCGATTAGTTGGTTTCCTGGAAGTTGACTTGCGCTCTCATGCCGACGGTTGTAATCCATCACGGCCCGTTGGGTACATCGAGGGCTGGTATGTCACCGAAGATCACCGCCAGTCCGGCGTTGGCAGGAAGTTGGTGGCCAAAGCGGAGGAATGGGCCCGAAGTCACAGCTGCGTAGAGATGGGTTCCGACGCCCTCATCGATAACGAGGTGTCCCAGCTTGCGCACCAGGCATTAGGCTACGAGGTCGTGGACCGCTGTGTGCATTACCGGAAGCGGCTCTGACCAGCAGTCGACCCATTCTGAAGTCGCACTCTGCGTAGGTCTGTGTTCTCAGGTGAAAAACTCAAACGCCGGGTGCCCCACTTCTGGCCGGTGTTGCTAGAAGTGGGGTTTTTGACTTTGTCGTTCTCTTCCGGTGGAATTCCCGTTCTATCATTTGCGCGTCGAATAGGCCGTTTAGAACGGGAATTCTGCCTGTCTCTGTGTCACTCTGTGTCCTCTGTGGTGAAAAAGTTCAGCAATTGCAAAAGCTCACGCAAGCCGCGAGGCGGCGCAAGAATGCAGCCCACGGCGCAAGCCGTGGGTGTAACAGAGTTGAGATAACACAGCCCAGAAGGGGCGGAAGAAGCGGCTCCCACTTCTGACAGCTATACGATTTCCAGTTCTGGAGGAATCAAGTATTTTCCCGCGTATACCCAAAAGAAAAACAAGACGAAATAACAGGGCGCCCATCCGAGGAACAACCAGAGTAAGAATCGGACGCCACAGGCATAGGGAATTAAGAATCCTAGGATTCCCGCTACACACCGTATGGTTGTTTGGTAAGTATCCGCGACCTTAATGAACTGTTCACAGTGAGGACACTGGAACGTAGGAGCAAAGGTGATGTCTTCAAGCCGAACACGCCCGCTGCAATAGGGGCAAATCGTTCTTTTGGAATATGTGGCGGGTTCCCAGGCGTCCATGCTCACTGCCCCCGATGCCGCTTGCGTCACACAGGACGGGGTCCATCTCACGAACCAACATTCAGGTTCCAAGAACTGGGTACTCGGTGCCGGGTACTGGTCCTACTGCGCGAATCCGTCCGCCTGCGTCACGGCTCCCAGCGCCACGGTGTGATCGATATATACTCGCCCGGCATCCAGCGCTTTGCGGTCGAGTTCCAACAGCGCCTGGTTCTTCACCTTCGCTTCCAGAACTTTCATCGCCGTATCCGAGGATAGACACTCTGTCTCTTCCAGCAGCGCCCCCATCATCACGACGTTTGCGACCTTCGCCGATCCCAGCCGGTCCGCAATCTCCGACGCCGGGATGCACACCACCTGCGCATGCGGAATCTGCAGATCCTCCGGCACTCGCTCGCGCCCATAAATAATGGTCCCGCCCGGGGCGACCTGCGCCGCGAACTTCCGCAGCGAGATCTCATTCATCGCGATCAACACGTCGGGCTTCGATAGCACTGGCGCGCCGATCCGTTCCTTCGACAGGCACACGTGGCAGTGCGCGCTGCCCGAACGCATCTCCGGACCATAGGACGGCAGCCAGCTCACCTCCAGACCTTCGCGCATGCCCATCTCGGCCAGCAACTGCCCGAGCAGCAGCACGCCCTGCCCGCCGAACCCGGCAATCTTGATCCCCATGTGGCCGAATCGGTGATGCCTTCCGTGCACCATCGCGTTCTTGGCCGCTTGCCGCTCACCTTCGACCAGTTCCTCCACGCTCTTGTGCGGAGGCACGTTGCCGACCGGAATCTCCACCTTCTTGTCCCGGAAGACTTGCAGCGGGAAGTTCGGGATCATCTTCTCTGCGATCCAGTTCCGCGCATCGACCGGATCCTTGCCCCAGATCGTCGGACACGGCGACAGAATCTCGACGAACGTGAATCCCGCCCCATTCCGCTGGAGCTCCAGCGCTTTCCGCACCGCACGACGCGCTTTCATGATGTTCTTGTTGTCCGAGAGCGCCACGCGCTCGATGTACACCGGCGCTTCCAGCGACGAAAGCATCTCGGCCATATGCAGCGGGAATCCCTCATTCACCGGGCGCCGTCCCCACGGTGACGTCGTGCTCTTCTGCCCGACCAGCGTCGTGGGCGCCATCTGTCCGCCCGTCATGCCATAAATCGCGTTATTCACGAAGAACACCGAGATCTTCTCGCCGCGGTTCGCCGCATGCACGATTTCCGCCGTCCCAATAGCCGCGAGGTCACCATCGCCTTGGTACGCAATCACGATCTTGTCCGGACACGCCCGCTTCAATCCCGTCGCCGCTGCCGGTGCGCGACCGTGCGCCACCTGAACGTTCCCCACGTCGAAATAGTAGTACGCAAACACAGAGCATCCGACGGGGCTGACCAGTATCGTCTGGTCCTTCAGCCCGAGCTCTTCAATTGCCTCGGCAATCAGCTTGTGCGCCACTCCGTGCCCGCATCCCGGGCAATAGTGTGTCTGGTGCTTCAGGTCGGATTTCCGCTCGTACTCCGGATAGAACACCTCCGACTTCGCGTGCACGACTTCATACTTGTCGGTGCCCACCTTCGGTTCCTCCAGGATTACGTTCTTCTCCGCCATAGTTTGCTCCTGCAATCTATACAAATATCGGATTTGGGAAGGGCACGGCTTCAGCCGTGCCGTTACTCTCGCCCACAACAACGGGCTTTAACCCCTGAGGTGCAGTTGCCCCACCCTTCTCGCGTTCTTTGCGAGAGGGTGGGCAATCCCTAAACCGCCGCCGGCACCAACTCCACAATCTTCTCCAGCAACTCTTCCACGCCCGGCACATTGCCACCCACGCGCCCGTAAAACTCCACCGGACGCCTTCCGTTCAGCGTCAGCCGGACATCTTCCACCATCTGTCCGTTGCTCAACTCCACGGTCAGAACTCTTTCCGCACGCAGCGCCGCCTTCTCCAGCTCTTTCGCCGGGAACGGCCACAGCGTGATCGGACGGAACAATCCAACCTTGATTCCCTGCTTCCGTGCCTCGTCCACCGCCGACCGCAGCACGCGCGAAACGATTCCGTATCCGACCACGATCAACTCTGCATCTTCCGTCCGGTACTCCTCGCAGCGCGTCTCCGCCTGCTGGCAACGGATGTACTTCGCCTCCATGCGCCGCTGGTGCGCCTCAAGATCATCCGACTCCAGGAAGATCGAGCTCACCATGTTCTTCCGCGTCTCGGCCGTTCCCTGCACCGCCCATGGCTTTTCCGGAGCCACAATCTCGCGGTAGTGTAGATCCAGAGGCTCCATCATTTGCCCAACGAATCCATCGGTCAGAACGATCGCCGGATTGCGGTATCTGTCCGCGAGTTCAAACGCAAGAATCGTGAGGTCCGCCATCTCCTGCACAGATGCCGGCGCCACCACAATGTTGCGGTAGTTTCCGTGCCCGCCGCCCTTCACCATCGCGAAGTAATCGCTCTGCTCCGGCGCGATGTTTCCCAGCCCCGGTCCTCCACGCATCACGTCCACGATCACGCAGGGCAACTCGGCTCCTGCCAGATACGAAATCCCTTCCTGCATCAGGCTCAGTCCGGGTCCGGACGATGCCGTCATCACTCGCACGCCAGCCGACGCGGCGCCGTACACCATGTTGATCGAAGCGGTCTCGCTCTCGGCCTGTACGAACGTTCCGCCAACTTCGGGAAGGTACAGCGCGGCGGCTTCGGCGACTTCGCTCGCCGGGGTGATGGGATATCCATAATATGCGCGGCACCCGGCCAGGACAGCGCCTTTGATAACTGCAACGTTTCCCTTACAGAGTTGGCGCATGTTCGCCTCCCGCCTGGACTTGAACCGTTACCTTGGGAAGCGGGGCGAGCCGAAAAACGGTAATCGCGCCCGGCTCCGGGCAGCAGTAGAAACAGATTCCACATCCGGTGCAGTCATGCCCTGTGTAGCGCGCCGGATGCACCCCATAGTGGCTCAGTTCGGGAGCCAGTTCCAGGCACTTCGGAGGACAAGACTCCACGCACAACCCACACCCTTTGCACTCCTCGACATCGATGGTGATATTCCCGCGCGCTGCTCCCGCCATGTCTCACCTCGGAACTGCCATTTGTGCCTTCTGCGGATTCTGTAACCACTTCGTCTTTTCGCAATACTCGTACAACGTTTCGCGGAACTTCGGATGCGCAATGTCGATCAGCGCCTTCGCCCGTTCGCGGATCGATTTGCCGTGCAGATACGCGACACCGTATTCGGTCACCACGTATCTCACCAGCCCTCGTGAAGTCACCACTCCCGCCCCAGGATCGAGCATGGGCACGATCCGTGAAATTGCTCCGTTCTTCGCCGTCGCGGAAATAGCGATGATCGCCCTCCCGCCCTTCGATCGCGATGCTCCGCGCAGAAAATCCACCTGTCCGCCAATCCCGCTATAGAACGTGCTCCCGATCGAGTCCGAACACACTTGCCCCGTGAGATCGACCTGGATCGCCGAGTTGATCGCGACCATGTTGTCATTACGCGCAATCAGCCCGGGATCGTTCGTGTACGCCGTCGGATGGAATTCAAAAATCGGGTTGTTGTCCATGAACTCGAACAGGCGCTTGGTTCCCAGCGCGAATCCGAGAATGATCTTGCGCGGCTTGAAGTTTTTCCGCGCTCCCGTCAGCACTCCCGCTTCGATCAGCGGAATCACGCCGTCGGAAACCAGTTCGCTGTGCACGCCTAGATCCTTGCGGTCCATCAGCATGGGCAGCACCGCGTCTGGAATTCCTCCGATGCCCGTCTGCAATACGGCTCCGTCTTCAATTAACCCGGCGACGTTCTTCGCAATCGCAACCTGCAGATCGGTAACGATAGGCTTCTTCAATGCGCACAGCGGACGCGATGACTCGACGAACGCGCTGATGTCATCGACATGAATGAAGCTGTCGCCGTACGTTCGCGGCATGTTGTCGTTCACTTGGGCGACCACATGCTTCGCAACTCTGGCGGCCGTCAGGGTCGTGTCGACGCCGACTCCGAAACTGCAGTAGCCGTGCGAGTCCGGAGGAGAGACTTCGATCAACGCCACGTCAATCGGCATCTGCCCGCTCTCGAACAGCCCTTCGATTTCGCTGAGATAAATCGGTGTGTAGTCCGCGCGCCCGTCGTTGATCGCCTCGCGCACGTTCCCGCCAATGAACATCGCGTTGTGCCGGAAATGCCCCGCCATCTCCGGCGCCACATAAGGCGCACACCCCATCGTCATCATGTGGACGATTTCTACATCGAATAGGTTTGGAGCGCGGCGGATGAGCGCTTCGACTAAGGTTTCAGGCTCGGCGCAGCCGGGCTGAATGTAGACACGCATCCCCGATTGGACGCAGGCCAGGGCCTCGTCTGCGGTCTTCAGCCGTTTCTTGTATTCCATTTCCCATGACATCGACATCCTTGTGAATTCCCCCTAACTAACCCGCAAAGCACCCTCGTGCAATTCGCGAGCGACTTCGTCTTCATACCCCACAGCGGCATAATAAATCGCCCGGTCGAAAAACATCTCGAGCATTTGCAGCAACTCGAGTTCACCCATAATTTCGACCGCCCGGTCCATCACAGCTTCACTCTTCAAGAAATCCCAAAGATTTTCCTTGGTGAGAACGATCGCCTGCACGACTTCGCTGAGCGGCACGTGCTGATGCGCGCGACGCGCGCCGATTTCGCGGTAGCGATGCTCGATATCGAGTTCGTTCTTGCCCAGAAGCCACTCGCCGAGGTGGCGATAGATTTCGTACACGCGCTCGCGCAGTTCATGCGCCGGGACGTCGCGGAAATGAGTAACCTGGGAATTTCCCTGCACGCGCTCTTCGAGTCCGGCAGCGAGCGCGTCGGCGTGCGATTCGATGAGACGTACCAATCTGTAAGAGAACATCATCACGCACCCCCTCGCGTTGTCACGAGCCCTGCGTTACACCCCAACCTTTTCCACTGCGTCCTGCGCGACCCAGCCCTCGACAGGAATCTTGACGACCTCGACGGTGGGCTCCAGGGTTTGTGGAACGGTAATGGCGCGCGAGATCAGGCACAGAGCCTTGGTCCGGCGCAACAGATTCAATCCAGCCTCGACCTGATCGTCGGCATGCACGGAGAGGCGTGGCCGGATCAGGATTTCACTGAATCCCGATCCTGCACTGCGGCTGCGGCGCACGCTGCCTTCGATCTCGACTTCGAGGTCGGTATAGTCGAACTTGGCGCTGCGGGCAACATCATGAAACGTGGTGGTGAAGCAGCCCGCGAGGGCGGATAACAACAACTGCTCGGGAGTCCAACGGCCCTGCAAGCCGCCCAACTCCGCCGCCTCGGAGAAATGGATCGTGTTCGGAGAGGACTCGCACTTGGCCAGCCCAGTACGGCCTGAAGTCCACCAGGCCGAAACGCGATAGGTATACTCTGCAGCCATGTTCACACTCCTGGCGCTCCCAGACGGCGCCCGTCTCCCCGTCAAGACGATAGGGTGAAGATCACGGTGATGGTGGTCTCCACTTCTACCGGTTGCCCGTTCAGCAGATACGGTTTGTAACGCCACTGCTTCACAGCCGCGATGGCATTCGGCACCAGCATGGGGTGTCCACTGACCAAACTCAGATTCTGGATGGTCCCATTGGTGTCGATGACTGCGCTCAACACAACCTCGCCCTGAATACGCGCTGCTCTGGCAAGCTGTGGATAAACGGGCTCTTCTTTGTGGATCAGCAACCCTTTCGTGACGCCCTGAGAAATTCGAACACGCTGCGGTTGCACTGGAACAAATTTTGGAACGGCTGCCGAGTTGGTGGCGCTGATGACGCTGCCGATCACGCCTCCAAGTTGTCCACCGGGGATACCTCCGGGGACTCCACCGACCACGCCACCAGTAGCGGCCATTGGTGGTGGCGCCTCTTCTTCCTTAATCATCTGAACCTTTTGCGGGATGCGGGTCGGGGTGCGCAGGGCGCCGTTGTTCAACATATCGGTCTGGATCTGGCGCACGACCCTCTGCACGGCCTCGGCTGCCGGTGGGGGCGGAGGAGGCGGGGGAGGCGGAGCAACCAGCATCGTGAGCAGCTGAGCCTTGGGGAGATCTTCGGTGAAGATCAGCGGCATGATCAGCATGACGCCAACGGCGATGCAATTGAAAATAAAAGACGTGGTGGTCGCCGCCGCTTTGCGCTTGTTGGCTCCCTGGAACTCGAGGAGGCTGTCGGAGAACATCGGGCGAGGCGTAAAGCCCGGCGTGAGACCCTTACTGGGCAGAACCGCCGCTCCCGGACGACCTGCTGGTTTGACTTCCTTTACCTCTGGCTCATGGATTTCAATTGTGCCCATCGGAACCTCCCACCTCACCCTCCCGAAAAGTGCCCTCGGAGAGCGGGAAGCGTGTCTCGGCGGGCACATCTTCCGTTCTCCAAGGTCATCTTCGTCCCGTAAGGTAAGTCCAGCAAATGGCAGGCATCACGGCTGATTGTGATCCTAATCACGGAATGGGATTCGGGTTGTAAATGGAAGGAAACAAGCGGGAATGGGTGCCGGGGATGGGACCGGAATGGGAAGTTCGGTATGAGGTCTTAGGTATTAGGTCTTAATTCTCGGGTTTGGGTGTCGGGTCTTGTTCGTCAGGCACTGCGTATTCGATCTTCGGCGCGCTTTGAGCAATCGGGAGCAGTTGGCGAAAAAGGTATCCAAAATACGCTCCCGTCAAAGTCAAAATCCCTTAGGGGCAGCGTCAGGAATGCCCACCCTCTTTCGCAAACTACGCGAAAGAAGGGTGGGGCAACCTGCTAAGCACTTCATTGCACATCCGGCGGCGATTTGCCGCTCACTGAGCGCTCACTTCTCTCCTACGCACAATTCACTTCTGAATCACCGCGTGTGCATTGAGGTTCTGCCGCCGGCGGAGCAGAGTCGGGACAAACAAATTCATGAAGCACAGCTTCAGGAGGTGCGTTATGAAAAGCTCAAGACTCGTGATGTTGGTTGTATTTGCCTCGTTCGTCCTGTTGGCTTCGGCAGTTGCGCAGACAGGAACCATCCGTGTTCACGTACCGTTCGACTTCATTGCCGGAACCCAGACGCTGGCCGCAGGCGATTACAAGGTGTCGATTAACGGCTCTTTGCTACAGATGGCACGCATCGACGGATCTGGGGTAGCGATGGTCTCGACGAACCTGACGGGAGGCGGACCGAATCAGGATATGACTCCTCGCCTCGTGTTCCACTGCTACGCCAATCACTGCTTTCTTTCTGTCGCGTGGATCGGAGAAATCAATCAGGGACACGAACTGTACGTTTCGTCGGCAGAACTGGAGTATGCGCGGACCATCAAGCAAGATCAGAAGATTGTCGCGGCAGCGCGATGATAAAGTGATGGCGCAGCTTCCCATTCAAAAAGCAAAAGCCCGGAGCGATCCGGGCTTTTCCACGCTTACTTGTAGTCCAGATCGAATGAATAGAGTTCTTCGCTCCCTGTATCGCGAGTTGTCAGGAGGCTGCCGTCGGGAGTTAAGCCGAACCACCCACCGTTCCAGCGATCCAAGAAATATGCAGTGCCACGAAAATTTCGCAGGGAAATAATGCGTTCCTTCTTGTGGTTTGAGATGGAAATACAGACCCACGATTCACCGTCCTGTGCATAGACGAACCTACTATCACGCGACCAGGATTCCCAACCAAGGCCGTCGCCCGTAGCAAGCACCTCCCAACTGTTGCTCGCAAAACTGTAGAGCATTTGTTTGGTAACTGGCCATCCTATTAACGCAACCAAATGCTTGCCGTCCGGCGACCACCGAGGGCTCCACATGTCTTTCGATCCGGGCACCGTAGCCGACCTCTGGGTCTTTAGATCCAGAATGCGCACTTCGGATCCTGCCAGGGTCGGGGAGGTTGTACGGTAGGCGTAGGCGATTGAGCTTCCATCGGGGGACCATGTGGAGTCTTCGAATCTGCCTGCTAGCAACAGTTCGGGGGCGCCCCCATCCGCACTGATCGCATAAATTCGTCGTAGACTCTCCTCATTCATCTGGCTCCGATCACCATTCGATAGATCGGTGAATACGATCAACTTCCCGTCAGGCGACCACCGCGGAGTAGATACAGCCAGCGGTGGCATGGTCAGTTGCCTGCGCTCCGTCCCATCAATCCGACTCCGCCACAAGGTCCCCTC